>LNFM01009886.1_pt1 | contig 13642 bp, 5 predicted proteins | sample 596031 | NCBI WGS metagenome assembly LNFM01 (sample SAMN04254537, study PRJNA301005) | activated carbon metagenome | isolation source: dual media filters at the Ann Arbor, Michigan drinking water treatment plant | place: USA: Ann Arbor
CAACCCGAACGACGGGCAGCCGGTCGACAAGTTCTGCTGCGTGGACAGTATCATGCACATGCTGCTGATCGAAAATTCCGCCATGCAGCGCCAGACGGGCGCCGCGATCGAGAGCTTGCGCAATGAGAGCGTTGCCGCATTGACCAGAACGCTTCAGGTGATGGCAGCTCCGCAGCAACTGCTAGGGCGCGACTAGCCCATGCCCGCGATCCGGCTTGCCGCCTTTACCGGCGAGCAGCCGCGCGTTGCTCCGCGACTGCTACCGCCCACGGGGGGCAAGGCAGCGCTCAATGTCAGGCTCGATAACGGCGTTCTGACGCCGTACCGCAAGCCGACCTTCGTCCAAGCCATCGCCGCCCCCGGCCCGTACGGCACGATCTATCGGCATGGCGAGGACTGGCTGGCCTTTCCCGGCACCGTGCACGCTGCGCCGGGGCCCGTCGCCACCGACCGCCTCTACTACACGGGCGTCGGCAAGCCGAAGCTGCGCACCGGCGCCGACACGTTCGACCTTGAGGTTCCGCGGCCGACGGCGGCGCCGACGGCAACCCCGAGCGGGTCGGGCACGGGAGACGTGCAGACGCGGGTGTACGTCTACACCTTCGTCACCAGCCTGGGCGAGGAGAGCGAACCGTCGCCGGCCTCGAACCAGATCAACTGGCAGCCGGGCCAGACCGTCACCTTGTCCGGCATTCAAAATGCCCCAGGATCGCCGTTGCGCGGAATCACGCATCAGCGGTTCTATCGCAGCCAGACCGGCACGGTCGGCACCGACCTCTATTTCATCGCCGAGCGCAGCGTCGGCGCCGGAAACTACGTCGACAATGTCGCTGTCGATGCCTTCGCCGAACCGCTGCCGTCACGGCACTGGAATGCGCCGCCGGACGATCTCGAAGGGTTGATCGCCCTGCCGAACGGGATGATGGCCGGTTTCGTCGGCAAGCGGATTTACTTCTGCGAGCCGTACCGACCGCATGCCTGGCCGGAAATCTACGCACTCACCACCGATGTCGAGATTGTCGCACTCGCCGCTGCTGGCACCACGGTATGGGTGCTGACCAAGGGTGTGCCTTACACCATCACGGGCTCCACCCCCGACACGATGGTGATGAACAAAGTCGAGGCCAACCTGCCATGCATCAATGCGCGGGGTGTCGTCGATCTTGGCTATTCGGTGGCATGGCCGAGCAATGACGGGCTCGCCGTGGCACGCGCCGATGGCAGGGTGGGGTTGGCAACGCAGAATCTCTTTGCGCCGCGCGACTGGAAGAAACTCAATCCCAATACGATGCGCGCGGGGCAGGTCGCCGGCCGCTGGATCGGCTCCTACGACGCGGTCGACGATAACGGCCTGGCGATTTCGGGCTCGCTCCTGATCGATCTCTCGGAAGAATCGTTCCTTATCCGTTCAACCGTCAGGTCCGATGCGTGGTTCTACGACATCGAGGCGGGCTATGCGTACTTCCTCGACGGCGAGACCAACGAAATCCGCCTGTTCGATTCGCCGAACGGCGATCCGGAAACGCTCTACTGGCGCTCCAAGGAATTCGTGCTGCCAGCGCCCAACACGTTCGGTTGCATCCTGGTCGAGACCGGCAGCGGCATCACGCCGGAGCAGGTTGCGGCGCGCCAGGCGCAGATTGCCTCTGAGATTGCCGCCAACGAAATACTGCTGGCCTTCGATGGCGGCGTCGGTGGCGAACTCGCCGGCGAGGCCATGGCGCAGGTGGCGTTTGCCGATGACCTGCTTCTTGTCATCTCCGCCAGCCTCGGCGCCGGCGCCACCATCAACGTGTATGCCGACAGCGTCCTGGTGGCGACCCTAGGCACTCTCAACCGCGTGGTGCGGCTGCCGGCCGGGTTCCTGGCGCGGATTTGGGAAATCGACGTGTTCTCTGACATCGAAATCGCTGCCATCACCATGGCGCGCACCGCCGACGAGCTGAAACTGGCGGCAGGCGGACCATGACAACGTCACAGCGCGACCTGACGACCATCAAGGAGCGCCTCGAGACACTCGACGGATCCCGCCGCCTCGGCGATGCGGGCAGGGCCGCGGTGCGGCTGAACGATCTCAATGGCCTGATGACCCTGCCGGAAACGCTGAAATCGGCAAAGGCGGCGGGTTCAACCCCGACCAAGGCGGAATTCGACGCGCTCATTGACGACGTGCACGAACTGCACCGCCGCGTGATGGGTGTCGTCCAGGCACTCCGGGGCAGGCGCGGCCGATGATCGTCTACGGCGATCGCGACGGTATGATCGCCTGGGCATTGGATCGTATCGGCCATGGCGGGTTCTCCCGGGAAGCACAACCGATCGGCTTGACGCGCGAGGGCCGATATATCGCGGTGGCGGTGTTCGATCTTTTCGAGCCGTGGGGCTGCGAGGTCTCATACGCCGTCGGCGATCGCCGCTGGTTCGACCCCGATTTCGCCGTGGCCGTCTTCGCCTATCCCTTTGTGCAATGCGGATACGAGCGCGTGACGTGCCGCACAGCGGCGAGCAACCGCCCGGCGCGCATTCTGGCGCACGCGCTCGGCTTCAAGCTCGAAGGCCGGCAGCGCCGGCTCGATCCCGACCAGGACCGATTGGTGTTTGGAATGTTGCGCAGTGAATGCCGGTGGCTTTCGCCGATGGCGCGTGCTGCCCGATGAGAAGGTGAAAAGACGATGGGTGGAAACAGTTCTCCGGCGCCGCAGGCCGACCCCCGCGTTGGGGAAGCGGCCGTCATGCAGGCGCAGCTCGGGCAGGAATATCTTGCCTTTACCAAAGAGCAGTTCGCCGTCTCGACGGAGATGCAGAAGGAGCTGAACGCGACCTCGAAAGAGGTCAGCGATTACTTCTTCAACATCGCCAAGGAAGACCGCGAACGCTACGAGAGCGTTTTCAAGCCGATCGAGGACGAGTTCGTCAAACAGGCGAGCGAGTTCGACACGCCGGCGCGGCAGGAGGAAGCCGCAGGCAAAGCGCGCGCCGATGTGCTCACGCAGGCCGCGAGCGAGCGCGGGACAGCACAGCGCCAGATGACGTCGATGGGCGTTTCTCCGGATTCCGGCCGCTTCGCCGGCGTCGATCGCGCGGTCGGCCTTGGCACAACCATGGCGTCCGTGGGTGCGCAGAACACGGCACGGGACAACATTCGCGACAAGGGCCTCCAGCTCAAGGCGGCGGCGATCGACGTCGGCCGGGGATTGCCCGCATCCGCCGGCGCCGGAATGCAGGCGGGCCTCGGCGCCGCCGGCACCGGCGTTGCCAATCACGCAGCGGGCGTGGGCATTGTCGCGCCAGGGTACAGCGGTGCCATGTCCGGCCAGAAGGGCATGGCGGATATTCTCAACACCCAGCACAAGAACCAGCTCGCCGCCTGGGAAACCGAGAGCAAGCTGAAGGCAGCGAATGCCCAGGGCTTCGGTCAGTTCGCGGGAACGGCCGTCGGGCTGATGCTGTCGAGCAAAGAGGCAAAGACCAACCGCGAGCCGGTGGCCGAGGGGTCTTCGCTCGAGGCGGTCAAATCCCTGCCGATCGACGAGTACGATTACAAGCCGGGCATGGGCGACGGTGGCCACCATGTCGGGCCGATGGCTGAAGATTTCAAAAGTGCCACCGGCAAGGGCGACGGCAAGACCATCGCCATGCAGGACGCGATCGGCCTCACGATGGGCGCCGTCAAGGACCTGGCGAAGAAGGTCGATCGGCTCAGTGATGCCATCGGTCTCGGCGCAAAGCGCAATCCGGCCATGGCCTAGGAGAGACTGACATGCTCGGTATCGGATTGGGTGGCGTTGCAACGGGCCTCGATCGAGGCATCGGGCTGCGCAAACAGCTCGACGGCACGCCGGAGGAGCAGCGCCAGCGCACCGCGAAGGAAGCCGCCGGCGAGGCGCAGACCGAATTCGACGCGCAGGGCGGCGGCTCGATCGAGCAGTTCCAGAAATTCCTTGCGCCGCGCGTGGCCGCCAAGTTCATCAAGGCTGGCGACCTCGAAGGCGCAAAGCAGTGGCAGGACTGGTCGAAGGATGAGAACAACCGGGCGGCCACAACCAAGTTCGGCGAAGGCATGATCGCGGCGCAGGCGGGTGACACCGGCACCGCGCTCAAGAAGTTCATCGAGGCCGGGCGCACCAAGGGTTACGGCGCCGATTACAAGATCGATGAGCCGGAGAAGACCGACAGCGGCGGCTGGCGGGTCAATATCACCGGCGGGGATGGCAAGAAATTCACGCAGGAATTCCGCTCATCCGACGACGTGCTGCGCTTCGGCGCCACCCACCTCAACCCGGAAGCCGCGTTCAAGTCGTGGCAGCAGAGCCAATCCGAGGCGGCAAAGCGCAAGTCAAAGCTCGACGACGAGTTGACCGAGTACCGCGGCAAGAAGGGCATCGACCTCGATCACGAGAGGCGAAAGGGCGAACTTGGCCTCGGCGCCGGCAATTTCGAAGTCATCCACCGTCAGGAGACAGACCCCGACACGGGCGCTGTCAAAACCCGCAGCTACAAGTTCGACAAGCGGTCGGGCCGGATGGATGCAATCGAGGGCGAGGGCGCGTTCGACAAGCCCGGCCGTGCCGGTGCCGGCGGCAAGCGCTTCCAGTTCGAAGTGGTGCGTGATGCCTACAAGAACCTCGGCTATTCGGATCAGGACGCGACTGACATTGCGTCGGGGCAGAAGCCGCCGAAGGACACCGACCTGCTGAATATCGCTCGGCAGATAACGAACATGGAGATGCCGCCGAGCGACATGCGCTACAACGCCGAAAAGCGGCGCGCGGCTTTGGACAAAAACCTCCAGGACCTTCGGCAGCAATACAGCCGCGGCCCCCGCGGGCAGGATTCGAACCTCACCGGCCCGGGCAAAACCATCACCGGCATCAGCGTGCAGGACGCTCCCGCCAAACCGCTCGACATCAAGATCCCGCCGCGCCCAGGCGGGGTGCCGTCCGGCTCGGCCTATAGCCCGTCGCGCGGCATGTGGCGATCGCCCGACGGCAAGGTGTTCGACGCTCAAGGCAAGCCCGTCCCGTAGATGAACGACAAGACCGCCGACGTCGACGACTGGATTGTGCCAGAGGCCGGTCCTGCGAATGCAGGCGCGCGCGCGGACGGTCCTGACGATTGGGTGACGCCAGACGCACCTGGCCTGATGGATCGCGTCAGGAATGCGCCGGCGGCGTTCGCGCAAGGCGCAGCCGGTGTTGTCTCGGCCGTCCCCAAGCAGGCCGCGATCATACAGTCGCAGATCGCGCGCGACCGGCTGAAGGGCCTCGACACTATCGAGAACGAACGCCGGCATCCCGTCACCGGCCGGCCGATCCTCGATGCCGGCGATGGAAAGATTGCCACCGAGGAAAGCGTGACGCTCACGCACCCGCGCCTCAATGGCGGAAAGCCGACGAACATTCCGAGCATCTGGAACGGCCAGCGTCCGCCGGCGGCGCCGGGTACGCCGGAGTTCGAGGATTGGGTTGTCGGTCAGGCCGTCCAGTCCGGCCAGGCGTTCCCCGCCTTTGGCAGCATCGAAGAAGCGGTCGCCGCGGCGCAGGCGCGCTCCGACATGCTCGGTCGGACCTTCGACGACAGCCCGCATGCACGCGCCGCCGCGCGCACCCGCCGCAGCGTCATTCACCCTACGCCCGAAGTCATCACCGAACGCCGCGCCATCCTCGAGCCGGAAGCCAACAGGCCGGTCAAGGAGAGGCCGCTCTATCAGGCGGGCGAGGCGATCGACGACTTCGTCAAAGAGAACGCGCCGACCGATCCCCGCCTGCAGGACGAATGGCTGGCGCAGAAAATCCCGCATGCTCTTGGTTCCTTCGCTGGCTTCGCCGCCACCGGTGTGCTCGGCCGGGCGATTGGACTTGGTGCCGCTGTGCCGGCCGCAGGCGCTGGCTCAGCGTCACAGAGCGTCGAGCAGTTCGAGGACGCGCTGCGGAGCAACGCCAGCCTGGAGGACGCCTTCAAGGCCGCCAACCTCGGGGCGCTTGTCGGCACCAGCGAGGCCGTGCCGATTACCACCTTGCTCCAGAAGCTCGACAAGGGCACCGGCGGCAGCGTCCGGCGAATGCTCAGCAACGCCATCGTGCAGGGCACCGAAGAAGGAGCACAGGAGGCCTTCCAGAACATCTCCGGCAATCTCATCGCCAACCGGCTGGTCGCCTACGATCCGGAGCGCGGCACGTTCACCGGCACCGGCGAGGCCGCGGGCCTTGGCTTCACCGTCGGCGCGCTGGTTTCCACCGTGGGCCACCTGGTGATGGGCGGGCGCCGCAATCGCGGGGCCCGGCCCGAACAGCAGGATGGCGCCACGGTGGCGCCACCGGCCGACGCCGTGGCGCCAACGGCCGCCGACACGGTCGATCCCGGCGTCACCGGCCGGCCCGGCATTCCCGAAGGCGCGATTCCGGCCGATACCCTGTTGCCGCCGGAGGCCGCCTCGGCGCCGGCAGCACCAGCACCGCCGGTCCACGGCACGCTGGAGCGCGCGGTCGCCACCGCCACCGGGGTGGCTGAAGCAATTGCTGCTGAGAGCTCCACGCCAGAGGTATCCAGAGAAACTGTAGATGCGCCCGCCGCGCCCTTGGGAGCGCCGCTGAGTGGGGGTGCACTTTCCGCCGATGGCAGTGCCGAAATTTCCCCGCCGCCCGGCGCCGCGCCCGCGCTGCTGGACGAGGCAGGCAATCCAGTCCCGCTGGAGGATAGCGCCGCCCGGCCTGTCGGCGATGGCACCCGAACCGCCCCCGCGGTGGTCGAGACGGCCGACGACGTCGCCCGCGCCGGCGCCGTGGTCGCGCCCGAGCCGACCGAGGCGCAGAAGGAAGCCGGGAATTACCGCAAGGCCCACATCAAGATCGATGGCCTCGACATCTCGATCGAGAACCCGCAGGGCTCGGTGCGCTCCGGTGTTTCCAAGGACGGCACGCCGTGGTCGGTCGAACTGCCCGCCGCCTACGGCTATGTGAAGCGCACCACCGGCAAGGACGGCGATCAGGTCGACGTCTACGTCGGGCCGGAGCCGAAAAGCGGCATGGCCTTCGTGGTCGACCAGTTCGACCCGGAATCCGGCAAGTTCGACGAGCACAAGGTGATGCTCGGCTTCACCAGCGAGGCCGAGGCGATCGCCGCATACGACGCCGCCTTCTCGGATGGCTCCGGCCCGGCCCGGCGGCAGACCGTTTCCGGCGTCGGCATCGACGAGTTCAAGACCTGGCTGGCCGAGGGCAACACCAGGCGCGAGTTCGCCGTCACCAAGGCGCCCCGCCGCGCGCCGAAGAAAAGCGACAAGCCGCTCTCGCTGCTGGAATTCATCGGCAGGAACGGCGGCATTGATCCGCAGGACCCGCTGATCGGCGACGTGCGGATGATCCTCGGCACGCCCAACAAGTTCGTGCCGGGCTACGGCATGCTGGTGCGGCCCGGTGGCAAGCGGCTCGACAATCTCCGCGAGGCGGCGATCGAGGCCGGCTATCTCGCGGACGCCGGTGCGCAGGCCGGGGGCGAGGCGACCAGCATGATCAACGAGCTGCTCGACCTGATCGACCGGCAGAACCGCGGCGAGGACGTGTTCTCCGACGCCGATCGTGAGGTCGTAGCGCAGCGTGTGGAAGCGGCGCAGGCCGAGGCGCAGGCCGACGAGTTGGCGCGCACCATCGAGGAAGTGCGGGATCTCGCAAAGAGCGAGGGCATCAACGCCACCCCTCAGGAAATCGAGGACGCCGCGCATCAGGCATTGGTCAATGGTGCTGACCTAATCGACGCGCTGGTGACCGTGATCGAGCGCAGCTATTACGCCGCGCACGACGAAGTGGTAGCGTTGGAGGCGGAAGGGCAACCCGATGAAGAAGCCGACCAGCGACCGGCCGAGGATGACGCCGGAAGATCGGATGAGGGCCGCGCAGGACGCTCGGCGCAGGGCGAACGCGCAGAAGGGCCTGAAGCAGCCGCAGCGGCAGGAGCTGCGCCGGGTGGCGAGCAACCTGGTCAAGCTCAACAGCCTCGAGGCGAAGCGGAAGCGGTAGGGATCGACGTCACCGATCCGCAGTACATCGCGTCGAAGGCGATGGAAGATGCCCTCGACAAGATCGAGGAAGCAGTCGAGGCCAACGACAGAAAAGCGGTGATGGACGCTTCGCGTGAGGCCAGACAGGTTCTGGCCGGCACGCCGCAGGCCATCAAGGATGGCGACCCGGAATATTGGACGCAGTTCGGCAAAGCCATCGCGAAGATGACCAAGCCCGGCTACGTCACGGGCAAGCAACAGGTCGAGGCCGCAGCGGCGGCAGAGCCTGTCACGCGTGACAAGCCGGCGGAAGGACTACCCGCCGCCGAAATGTACCTTGAGGTTGGCGACAAGCGGTATCAGGTCGCCGATTACAAAGAGGCATCCGAAAAGGTCAACGCTGCGGTCGATGCCGGGATCCGCGAAGGGCTGAGCGGCTCCGACTTTGCATCGCCGAGCATCGTGGACAGCAACGGCAAAATCATCGCCCACGTCTCATGGAATGGCCGCGTGTGGCCTGGTCGGCCGGGCCGGCCGAACGATCCCGGCGATTGGACCCCCGACACGAAGCCGCTTTACGATCCGCGGCCGGCGGCGGAAAAAATTGAGATGGTTCCGCCCGCCAAGTGGGTCGAAAAAATCGACACGGCTCCAACCTCGCCCAAGCCGACGCGGCTGCCGATGGACCGCGATCGCTTCACCGCGGCCCTGGATGAGCAGGACACCTCGGCTATCGGCCCCGACGGCGCGAGCTATGTCCTCCAGCCGATGACCAACGGCACGACGTTGCCGATGCGCTTCGCCGGCAAAGGGCCGCAGCGGCTTCAAAAGCTTGTCGGTAGGTCGCGAGACGAGGCGCGGGAGAAGCTGCTCAACAGCTTGTACGGCAGGATGCAGGCCCAGGCTGCACCAGCGTCCGAGTCCCCCACCTTGGAATCGGCCGCCGAAAAGCCTACCTTGCCAGCAACGGAGCCGTCTGATGGACTTCAAACTGCCGTACCTCCAGGCGATGCGCCAGCAAGCGCCGCAGATGTTCAACAGCCTGTCCAGGACCGGCCAGTTGGAGACGCACGCCCAGCAGAAGGCGGAGGAAGCGGCGCAGATGTTCAGCGAGCTGACCGCGAACGCGCCGAAGGATCAGACCGGCTATCCGAAGGAACCGTTCGCGAGGGAAGCCGAGGATCTCGTGAAAGCCGCCCTGATCGAGTTTCCGAGCAATCTGCGAACGATGGCAGTGCAGGACGAGACGAACAGTCTGCATCCGCCGTCGGCGCCGTAGAAGGCGAAAACTTCCTCATCGCTCCGGGCGCCCTCAATGAAGGGCGCAGCTTCAAAGTCAAAGCCGAAGACAACATCCGCGCTATCGAACTGTTGCGCGCGATCGAGGCTGAAGGCCGCCCCGCAACCCGTGCCGAGCAGGAGCAGCTCGCACGCTATGTCGGCTGGGGTGGCATCAAGGGTGCATTCCCTGACGCGGACGGGAAGTTCGGCAAGGGCTTTGAAAAAGTCGGCGAGCGGCTGAAGGCGCTACTGTCCGAAACCGAGTACACGACCGCCCGCCGTTCGATCCAATACGCTCACTACACTGCCGAGGATGTGGTGCGCTCGATGTGGAGCGCGGTCGAGCGGCTTGGCTTCACCGGCGGCAAGGTCTTCGAGCCGGGCATGGGCGTTGGCAACTTCGCCGGCATGATGTCCGCCGACACGGCGGCAAAGACGCAATACGTCGGCCTCGAGCTGGATCACACCACGGCCAGCATAGCAAAGCTGCTGTACCCGAAATGGGGCGTGCGGCGCGACGACTTCACCAAGGCGCCGCTGCCGGAGAACACGTTCGATCTGGTCATCGGAAACCCGCCGTTCGCCGACGTGGCGATTAAGTCCGATCCAAAATACGCGAAGCAGGCATTCCTCCTGCACGACTATTTCTTCGCCAAGTCGCTCGATGCGGTGCGACCCGGCGGCGTCCTCGCGTTCATCTCGTCCGCCGGCACGATGAACAAGAAGGACTCCGCGGCGCGGGAATATCTCGCCGACCGAGCCGACCTGGTCGGCGCCATCCGGCTTCCCTCGAACGCCTTTGCCAAGAACGCAGGCACGGAGGTGACGACTGACATCGTCATCCTCCGCAAGCGGCTGCCGGGCGAGGAGGCCGGTGATCGGTCATGGACCGAGACGGTCGACATCACGTTGCCCGGCAAAGACGGCAAGCCCATCACCGGCCTGGTGAACCGATACTTTGCCGATAATCCCAACATGGTGCTCGGTGAACAGGGCTTCTTCGACAAGCTCTACCTCGGCCGCTACGCAGTGCAGGGCAGGCCGGGGCAGGACCTGGCCGCCGACCTCGCCAAGGCGATCGAGGCGCTGCCGGCCGACGTCATGTCGCCGTGGCGCGGTCCCGTCGCTGCCGGCGACGAGGACTTCGGCACGAGCGAAAAGAAGGAGGGCACCTTCTACGTCGGGCCGAACGGATCGCTGTTCCAGATCAACGGCGGCGTGGGCGTGCCGATCGAGCGCCGCGGCAAGGGCGTCGAGGGTGGCCGCACCGCGGCCGAGATCGAGCGCATCCGCGCGCTGGTGCCGGTACGCGATGCCTTGCGCGCCGTCTATGACGCCGATCTGACGGGCGATGCCGAAAACGGCGATCGCGCCCGCGCTCGGCTCAACAAGGCCTATGACGGTTTCGTGGCCAAGTTCGGCCCCATCAACAAGGCGGTGCTGCAACGGCGCCGGCCGAATTCGATCCAGCAGGAAAGCGCCCGCTCAGAGGCACGGGAAGAAGCCCGATACGGCGGCGCGGTGTTCGACGAGGGCACGTTCGATCCGTCCAAACTGTTCGAGGCCGGCGCCAGCCTCTCCGAGATCGCCCGGGCGCGGCAGAAGGCCCGCGATGAGGCCGCCGCCGCTGGCCGCACCTTCAGCGAGGGCACGTTCGATCCGGACGAAATGCCGGATGTGATCGTCGACAAGCGGCCGAACGTCGATCCGTTCATGGACGATCCGGAAAGCTACCGGCTGCGGGCGATCGAGCGGTACGACGACAGCACCGACAAGGCCACGAAAGGTCCGGTCTTCTTCGAGAACCTGATCACCAAGGAGCGCAAGCCCGAGATCAACTCGCTCGACGACGCCGTGCTCTACGTCCTCAACCAGCACGGCCGGCTCAACCTTCCGGAAATTGCCCGGCTCATCGACAAGACGGAAAGCGAAGCGGTCCAGGCGCTCGGCGATCGGGTTTACAAGCAGCCCGGCACCCGCGACGTGTGGGTGACCAAGGACGACTATCTCTCCGGCAATGTCCGCAAGAAGCTGGCGATCGCCAAAAGCGCCGCCGACCGCAATCCCGAGTTCCGCCGCAACGTCGAGGCGCTCGAGGCGGCGCAACCGCTGCCTTTGCCGCCGTCGGCCATCCACGCCAGCATGGGCATGCCGTGGATCCCGGAGGAGACGATCAGGCAGTTCGGCCAGGAGGCGCTCGGCCTCGACCTCAAAGTGAAATATATCCCGGCGCTGGCGCAATGGGTCGTCAGCGGCGAGACGGATACCACCGCGGCTGTGAGCACCTGGGGCACCAGCCGGCGCCAGGCGCCGGCACTTATCAAGGACGTGCTCAACCACCAGCAGAGCAAGATCTACGACACGCACCGGGAAGACGGCAAAACCGTCACCGTGTTGAATGTTGCCGCCACTCAGGCCGCGCAGGAAAAGGCGCTGGCCATCAAGGAGAAGTTCGACGAGTGGATTTGGGCGGACGAGACCCGCGCCGACCAGCTCTCCAAGCTCTACAACGAGACCTACAACAATCTCGTGGTGCGCCAGTTCGACGGCAGCTACCTGACCACGCCCGGCATTTCGAAGCACTGGTCGTGGCGCCCGCATCAAACCCGCGTCGTCGCCCGCATCATCCAGCAGGGCAATACCTACATGGCGCACGCCGTCGGCGCCGGCAAAACCAGCGCCATGATCGGCGCCGGCATGGAAATGCGACGGCTCGGCCTTGTCCGCAAGCCGATGTACGCCGTCCCGAACCACATGCTCGGGCAGTTCACCAAGGAATTCTACGAGCAGTACCCGACGGCCAAGATCGCCGTGGCGGACGAGCGGCGCTTCCACACCGACCGGCGCAAGCAGTTCATCGCCAACGTGGCGGTTGAAGACCTTGATGCCGTGATCATCACCCACTCGGCCTTGGGCATGATCCCGGTGTCGCCTGAGTTTCAGGACGGCATCATCCGCAAGGAGATGGATCACTACCGCGACGTGCTCAGCCAGATACCGAAGGACAACGACAGCCGCATCACGCGATCTCGGATCGAGAAGCAGATCGAGCGGCTTGAGCAGCGGCTGACCGGCAAGACCAACCGCCGGCGGGATCAGGTCTTCACCTTCGAGGAAATGGGCGTCGACTTCCTGTTCGTCGACGAGGCGCACCTGTTCCGCAAGCTCGACTTCACGACGCAGATGAGCAACCTCAAGGGCATCACCCCGGAGGGCTCCGCTTCCTCATGGGATCTGTACGTGAAGTCGCTCTATCTCGACAGCGTGAGCCCCGGCCGAAGCCTGGCGATGGCGTCGGGTACGCCAGTCACGAACACGATGGCCGAACTCTACACGCTCAGCCGCTTCATGCAGCGGCAGGAGCTTGAGGAGCGCGGGCTGGCGCAGTTCGACGCATGGGCCGGCGCGTTCGGCGAATCCGTGACCGAATTGGAGCAGGACGCCGCCGGCGGCTACAAGGCGGTGTCCCGCTTCGCCAAGTTCGTCAACGTGGCCGAGCTTTCCGCGATGGTGCGGCAGGTGATGGACGTGGTCACCAGCCGGCAGCTCGAGCAGTACGTCACCCGCCCGAAGCTCAAGGGCGGCAAGCGCATCATGCACCTTGCCGAAAAGACCCCCGCGCTTGAGCGATTCCAGCGGACTTTGGCCCGGCGCATGGAGGCGATCGCCCGGCGAAAAGGACCGCCGCGGAAAGGCGACGACATCATGCTGTCCGTCATCAACGACGGACGCCACGCCGCGATCGACCTTCGCCTGACCGGCGCCGAGCCGGACGGCAAGAGCAAGCTCGATCTGATGATCGACAACGTCTTCCGCATCTGGAAGGAAACCAAGCGGCAGAAGTTCTACAAACCCAAGGCGGACGGCGGCGGCTACGAAAGTGAGCCCTTCGACACCGGCCCCGCCACGCAGATGATCTTCGCCAACCTCGGGCTGTCCGGCGCGCGCGGGTTCTCGGTGCCGGATTACATCCGGTCGGAACTGGCGCGGCGTGGCGTGCCACGCGACCAGATCGCCTACATCTACAATTACAAGTCGCATGTCGCCCGGCAGAAGCTGTTTAACGACATGAACGAGGGCAAGGTTCGCATCCTGCTCGGATCGACGGCGAAGATGGCAACCGGCGTGAACGCCCAGCGCCGGCTCTACGCGATCCACAACCAAGACCCGCTTTGGTACCCGGCCGACGACGAACAGCGCAACGGGCGCGGCATCCGGCAGGGCAACCTCAACCCTGAGATCGAGATCAACGACTATTCCACCAAGGGCACCTACGACTCGACGATGTGGGGCTTGATGGAGAAGAAGGCCCGCTTCATTCAGGGCTTCTTCGAGGGCGATCCGTCCATGCGGGACATGGAGGAC
>LNFM01009887.1_pt1 | contig 13641 bp, 18 predicted proteins | sample 596031 | NCBI WGS metagenome assembly LNFM01 (sample SAMN04254537, study PRJNA301005) | activated carbon metagenome | isolation source: dual media filters at the Ann Arbor, Michigan drinking water treatment plant | place: USA: Ann Arbor
GCTTCGGGGGAGGAAGCCCTGAATCTACCGAAAAGCGGGCAGGGGTGGAACGGCGGCAGGGTATGGCGGCCGGGCACGGGCATGGAGGCTGCGGGCTGTTCCGGTGCTGAACCCACTTGAGGAGAACCGGAAATGAGAGAACAGACCAGGATGCTGCGCCCCATCGCGCTGGCCATGATGATGTCCTTCGGCGGCGCCGCGCTCGCCCAGGCGCCCGCCGTCACCCCCAAGGATCCGGTTGCCGCCCGCCCCGCGACCGCCACCGGCGCGCGGGCCGACAACAGTCGCGCCGAGCGCGACTGGGAGCGTCGCCACCGCGCCAGCAAGATCATCGGCACGAACGTCCGCAACCGCCAGGGCGACAAGATCGGCGACGTCGAGGACATCGTGCTCGACCGCAACGGCAACGTCGCCTATGCGGTGGTCTCGACCGGTGGCTTCCTCGGCATCGGCGACCGGCTCCATGCCATCCCCTGGAAGGCACTGCAGCCGGTGGCGAACGAAGACCACTTCATGCTCGACATGGATCGCAAGCGCCTGCAGGCCGCACCGGGCTTCCCTGCGAACACCTGGCCGAACTTCAATGACGAGAAGTGGAATTCGGACAACCGCCGGGCCTACCCCGCGCCTGCCACGCGCTGAGCGGGCACGCGGGTCCGGCGCCAGGCCGGACCCGCGCAGGATGCCGCAAGCCGACGGCGAGGCGACGCGCGCGCGCGCCGCTTCCCGTGAACCGACAGGAATCGACGATGGACAATGAAGACGTGGTGGATGTGCTGAACGACCTGCTTGAGAACTGCCGCGACGGGGAGTACGGCTTTCGCACCTGCGCCCAGCAGGCGGAGTCGCCCGAGATCAAGGCGGCTTTCGAAGTACGCGCGACCGATTGCGAGCGCGCGGGCGTCGAACTGAGGGCTGCCGTGATCGCGCTGGGCGGCGAGCCGGCCGAAGGCGGCACGGCTTCCGGCGCGCTGCACCGCGGCTGGGTGACGCTTAGAGCCAGCGTCTCCGCGGTGGACGATCTGGCGATACTCGAGGAATGCGAGCGTGGCGAAGATGCGGCCCTTGCGCGTTACCGCGAGGCGATCGATCAGCCGCTGCCGGAGAGCGTCGCGACCATCGTGCGCCGTCAGTACGAAGGCACGAAGAAGAACCATGACGTGGTACGCGCGTTGCGCGACCGGTTCAAGGCCTTGCAGCGCTGATCCACCGCACACGCCACCGGGAAGGTGAAGGTCGAGCAACCGCGGCGGGCTGACCGGCTGCGAAGCATCCAGTTCGCCGCCTGGCTCATCGCGGTCTGCGTACTGGCCCTTCTGCTGCATGCAGGACGGGCGTTCTTCGTGCCGCTGGTGGTGGGCGTGCTGATGACGTATGCGCTCGCGCCCCTGGTCGACTGGCTGGCACGCAGGCGCCTGCCACGCGCGCTGGGCGCTGCGCTGGTGCTCGCGTGCGTGGCCAGCGGTGCCGTCTATGCGACGGTTTCGCTGCAGGACGACGCGACGGCACTGCTCGACCAGGTGCCGCAGGCGTCGAAGGTACTCACGCAATCGATCCGTAGCGCGTCGGGACGGGACGGACCGATCGCACGCCTGCGCCAGGCGGCGAAGGAACTGGAGGCGGCGGCAGACAGCCCGCCCGCTCCTCAGCAGCCGCGCCGGCCGCCGGTCGCGGACGCGCAATCGGCGCCGACCGTGATGCCGGCGATGGTGGCGATGCTGCGCGACCAGCTGACGGCCCTGTTCGGCGTGCTGGTGCAGATCGGCACGGCCACGGTCATCGCCTTCTTCCTGCTGTCCGCGGGCGACCATTTCCGCCGGACGCTGATGCGCACGATCGGACCCTCGCTGTCCCGGCGGCGCCAGACCTTCCACGCGCTGGAGGACATCAGCCATCGCCTGCAGCGCTACCTGTTCACGCTGCTGATCAGCAATGCGCTGATCGCCCTCTGCGCCTGGGGCTACTTCCACTGGATGGGGATACAGCAGCCGGCGCTGTGGGGCGCACTGACCGGACTGTTCCATGTCGTGCCCTACATCGGGACCGCGCTGGTCGCCGTCGCGGCGATGGTCATCGGGCTCGCGCAGTTCGGCGAGGTCACGCCGGCGCTCGCGCTGGGCCTGGGCACGGTGGTCATCTCCGGCGGCATCGGCCTGCTTGCCGGGACATGGATGCAGGGCAAGGCTTGCGAGCTCGATCCGCCGGTGGCGATCATCGCGCTGGCGGCGTTCGGCGTGCTCTGGGGCGGGTGGGGCCTGCTGCTGGCGATACCGGTGCTGGCGGTGGTGAAGACCATCGGAGACCACCTGGATGGTGGCCATGCCTGGGCCATCTGGCTCGGGCCGGTGCCTGCGCAGCCGGAGGCGCCACCGGAAGCCGTGCCGGCAGCGCGGGCGGGGTCTGGCTAGCTGGCGCGCGGCGGGAGTTCCGCCGCCTGGTCGGTCTCTTCCAGCACCGATTCCCGCGGTGCGTCCTCGGTGCGCCGCTGCTCCTGCATCTCGGCCATCTCGGTGCCCAGTCGCTCGATCTCGTCGTCGGGCAGCATCTTGCGCACCTTGGGGAAAAGGTTTTCTTCCTCTTCCTCATGGTGGTGCTCGGTCTGCTCGCGCAGCACCTTGAACTTGGGTTCGAACATCCGGTCCTCGGGGTCGAGGTCGATCAGGTCGGCCAGCAACCGCTTCAACGACAGATGCTCCTCCAGCGATTCGAGCAGGATGTCCTCGGTGCGTTTGGCACGCACCGCGGGATAGAACACCTGCTCTTCCGCGCCGAGATGCACGGACAACTCGTCGCCGACCCGCTGGAACAGCGCACGGCGGCTGCCGGCATCCTTGGCTTCGAGCGTGCGGTCGAGCAGCGCCTCGAGCGCGCGGTGCTGGCTCACCAGCAGGTCGATCCCGTTCATGTCTTCACCCGCGGGCAATGCGCGGCCGCGCGCGTGGAGCGGCTTTCTCGATCGGACGGGCTGCACATGAAATCTCCTCGTGGCGTGTTGGGGGACACCGACGCGATCGCAACCCGTGTTCCCGCCGGCGCGCGGCGCGCGGGCATGTACGTTGCAACACGTCTGCACCCCTCGAGGAGTAGCGGACGATGCCCGAAGACCACGCTGTGGAATCCCGGCTGGATGCAGTCGCGGATGCGTCCGTGGACGCAGCGCGCGTGTTCCACCTCGCGGCGCGTTATTGCCGCTCCGATCTGCTGGCCGTGTCGCTCGACCGGCGCGCCATGGACCACGAGGCCCATGCACAGGCACTGCGCATGGCCCGCGCGAAGGCTCCGGGTGTCGGGCGCATCGGCAGCCTGGCGGGTGCCGTGCGCTGCCGCTGGCTGCAACTGCAGATGGCGAGCGGGTTGAGTAGCGAGGGAGCCGCGGCACTCTGCTGTGCCGTTGCGGACCGCCGCCTGCTGGCTGCGCTCGACAGGGCGCTGGCGGTCGACGCGCCGGCTGCGGTCACGCGTATCGTCGAGCGCCATCGCGCGCACACGTTGCGCCAGCTGCCGGCCTCCAGTCCGGCGCGGGCGGTGGCACGGATGGGCGGCGCCTGAATCAGGGCTTCGGCTGCTTCAGGCTGGAATCGTGCGGGTTGCGCGTGGCCGTGGTGCCGATCGCGGACTCGTGTGCACGGCGACCGCGGGACCGCGTGAGCATCCACACGGCGAAGCTGGCGAGACCCACCAGGCAGACCACGATCAGCCATCCGGTCATCGAATCGGTAAACATCGTTGATACCTCCAGGACACGTGGACGACCGGCGGCCGCCTCTCCGTGCCCTGTGACGCAAGTGATGTTCCTCCGTCGTTCGAGCCTCCGATCGGGGAGCGCCGTCGACATCGATCGATCGCGCGCGCCGATCCAGCAGCCAGGCGCGCAGCAGCGATCCGGCCGCGGCCGCGCGGCCGTGGTCGGCGCCGCTCACTGCCGAGGCGACGCCGGCACGTCGCGGATGTCCTTCGACCATTCGAGCGACGACCGGCACCAGATCTGGCGCCGGGGCGGCAGGTCGGCGCGCTGGGCGAGGTTGCCGATGCGCAGCGTGTAGGTCTGCGGCGGGTCGCTGTCGGGCCGGGCGAACACCGGCGTGCCGCAGACGGGACAGAACGCATGGGCGCGTCGGTTGCCGCTCTCGGCCACCTTCACGTAGTAGCGGGGTTCACCAGCCAGCAGCGTGAAGGCGTCTGCGGGAACCACCACGGACACCCGGTACGGTGACCCGGTGAGCACCTGGCAATCGGTGCAGTGGCAGATGGCGACCCGGGCGGGGTCGGCTTCCGCCTCGTAGCGGATGCTTCCACAGTGGCATTGTCCGTCTACATGCATGGGGCCGATCCTCCTGGAGTGATATCGTCGGTGCAAGATTAACCGCTTCAGGCAGGCATACACATGTCCAGTCCCGACCGTATCCCCGACATCCCGCCCCCTGCGGCCGACCCCCATCCGCCTGCGCGCCCGTTCCCGCCCGGTGCCTGCGATTGCCATGCGCATGTGTTCGGGCCGCAGTCGCGCTACCGGCTGCTGCCGAAGACGCACTTCGTGCCGCACGAGACGCCGCTGCCGGCCTATGTCCGGATGCTGCGCACCCTGGGCTGCGAGCGCGGCGTGCTGGTGCAGCCGAGCGTCTACGGCACCGACAATTCGCTGATCGCCGAGGCGCTGCAGTCAGGCACCTTCGACCTGCGCGCGGTAGCCGTGGTGTCGGCCGACATCGGCGACCGCGAACTCGAAGCGATGCATGCGCAGGGGTTCCGCGGCATCCGCATCAACACCGCCTCCGCCACCCCGGGCCTGCGCATCGAGGACGCGCCGCGCCTGGCCGAGCGCATCAAGCCGCTGGGCTGGCACCTGCAGTTCTACCTCGACCTGCGCACGATGCCGCAGATCGAGCAGGCGCTGGAAAAGCTGGACATCGACATCGTGATCGACCACTTCGCGCGCATCGCCACGGCCGACGGCCTGCAGTCGGGTCCTTACCGTGCGCTGCTGCGCCTGCTCTCGCGCGACAACGTCTGGGCCAAGCTGATGGGCCCGTACTTCGTGTCCGATGCCGTGCCCCACTATCCCGACCTGGTGCCGTTCGCGCGCGGCATGATCGAGGTCGCCCCCGACCGCGTGGTCTGGGGTTCCGACTGGCCGCATCCGAGCGCGCGCGAGAAGATGCCCGATGACGGCGACCTCGCCGACATGCTGGGCGAATGGGCACCGGACGAGGCGATGCGGCGCCGGATCCTGGTCGACAACCCGAGGCGGCTCTACGGGTTCGACTGAACCGGTCACGGGCTGGCGAGCACCACAAACCACGAACGCAGGAAGGAACGACGATGAGCAGGGCAATCGAGGCACTGGCCGACATGGTGGCGGGGACCCGGCTGGAGGCGATACCCGCCGACGTGCAGCGGCTCGGACGGCTGGTGCTGCTGGACACCCTCGGCGTCATCCTCGGCGGCTCGGAACAGCCCGAGGTCGTCGGCCTGCGGAAGGGGCTCTGCTTCGGCGCCGGCACCGGCGCAACCGTGCTTGCGCCCGGCTGGGCCACGAACGATGCCGGCCGCGCCGCGTTCCTGAACGGCGTGGCCGGGCGCGCGATCGAGATGACCGAGACGCATGCGAAGGTGTCCTGCCAGGCGGCCATCCAGATCGTGCCGGGCGCACTGGCGGTGGCCGAACGTGCGGGCAGCAGCGGACGTGAACTGCTCGCGGCACTGGTGACGGGATACGACGTGGCGATCCGCCTGGGCGCAGCCACCACCCGCCGTCCGCTCGCGCATCCGCTCGGCCAGGCCGGCATGCTCGGCGCGATCGCGGCTGGCGCACGCCTGCGCGGACTGGACGCCGCCGGAACCGGCACCGCGATCCGCATCGGCGGCAACCTGATGGTGACCGCGGGCTACGGCAACGTGGTGGCCGGTGCGACCACGATCAATGCCTCCGGTGGCATGTCGGCGATGGCGGCGGTGACCGCGCCCGAGATGGTGCTGGCCGGCTTCACCGCGCAGCGCGACGCGATCGAGCAGACGATGGTCGACCTGCTGTCGGTCGGCTTCAACGATGCGCCGGTGTTCGACGGGCTTGGTTCGCGCTGGGAGATCGAGCAGGTGCTGTTCCGCCTGCGCGCCTGCTGCAACCCGATCTACCCGGCGCTCGACGCGCTGGGCGATGCGCTGGCCGTGCTCAGGCCGGCGCCGCAGGACATCGAACGCATCGAGGTCGAGACCTACGACTTCGCGGCCGGGCTCGGCGTGAAGGAGCCGCCCGGGCATTTCGGCGCGCGCTACTCGTTGCCCCATGCCGCCGCCGCACTCGCGGTGAACGGGCACCTGCGCTATGCGTCGTTCACCGACGCGGCGGTGCGCGATCCGGTGATCTCGGCGCTGCGCCAGCGGGTCAGCGTGGTCGAGGACAAGTCGATGACGGCGCGCCTGCCGGCGCTCAAGCCGGCGCGGGTGACGCTGGTGCTCAAGGATGGCCGGCGCGACGTGCAGTCGGTGCTCGACGACCGGCGCGCCGGGCAGGTGCTCGACGAGGCACCGGTGCGCGAGAAGTTCCGGGAACTGGCAGGCCTGGTGCTGACCGATGCCGGCGTCGCGGCGGTCGAGCAGGCGGTGGGGCAGTGCGAGCAGTGGCCGTCGATGGCACCGCTGCTGGACGCCTTGCGCCAGGGCAGCAGGACGGCCGGGTAGCGCGCCATCGCGCACGGCAGCGGGCCTGGACGGCGGCGCCCTGCCTTGACGAGGGGTGCCAGATGGTACAAAGTGTGTACCAGTTCATAAAGGCACCCGACCATGTCCGCGCGCGCGACCGCAGTGTCCAGCACCCCGGCAGGGGCACGGCCCGTCGATCCGGTCGACGGCGGCCTGCAGCCGTTCGATGCAGGCGTCGACCTGCATGGGCGCGACGCGCGTGCCAGCCTGTCCCGGCTGGTCACCCGGTTGCTCGACCACTGGGCGCTGCCGGCGGCCGAGCAGGCGGCGCTGCTGGGCCTGTCCACCGGCAGCCGCAGCACGCTCGCGCGCTATCGCGCCGGCGAGCCGCTCGCCGACAGCCGCGACCTGATCGATCGTGCCGGCCACCTGCTCGGCATCCACAAGTCGTTGCGCATCCTGTTCCCGCATGATCGCGACCTGGCCTACCGCTGGGTGAGCCAGCCCAACGCCCGCCTGGGCGGGCGGCCGGTCGACCTGATGGTCGCGCACGGCTTCGAAGGGCTGCTCGCGGTGCGCCGCTACCTCGACCACCAGCGCGGCCGCTAGATGCCTGCGCTGCCTGCGGAGCTGTTCTCCGCCAACGCCGATTTCCATGGCGACCTGCTGCGCAACATCCCGGGCATCCGCGATTCGCAGGACCTGTTCGATGACCTGACCGACGATCCGGCGGATCGCGCCATCGCGATCGCCGCGGAAGGTGCCGGCCGTCTGTCCACCACCGGGGCGGCGATCAGCCGTCCGTTCGACTACGGCAGCGTGGTCAGCTACAGCTTCGAGTCGGCCCACTGGCAGGAGACGCGCTTCTCGGACGGCAAGCGCTTCGGCGTCTGGTACGGCGCGCTGGAGCTCGAGACCACGGTGCACGAGACCGCCTGGCACTGGCAGCGCTTCGTGCTGGACAGCTACGCCGGCGAAGCGCGCACGATCGTCACCGAGCGGCGGGTGTTCAACGTGCGCTGCGATGCGCTACTGGTCGACCTGCGTGGCCAGCAGGTGCGCCATCCCGGGCTGGTGGACCGGGACAGCTACGCGTTCACCCACCGCGTCGGGGACTACCTGCAGGGCCAGGGCGCGAACGGCCTGCTGGTGGAGTCGGCACGCTGCCGTGGCACCAATGCGGCGGTGTTCCGTCCGGAGCGGCTGTCCAACGTGCGTGACCGCGCCTACCTGACCTATCGCCTCGACGTGGCGACCGGCCGGATGGTCGTCGAGCGGGTGCGTGGCCGGGCCTGGATGCGTTTCACGCCCGGCGATGCAGCGGAGGCCCGCGGCTGAGTGCGCGTCCGGGCAGCGCTCAGTTGCGCGCGGGCGGTGGTGGTGGCGGCGGAAAGCGCGGATCGTAGCCAGCGGGGGGACCGTAGAAGCCTGGCTTGACCGGCGGCGGCGGTGGACCGAAGCCGGCACCGAGCGGCGGCTTGTACGCAGCCGGCGCGGGCGGACGCGCCACCGGAGCAGGCACCGCGCTGCGCGACAGGCCGGTGGACGGTACCTTGTGGCCCTTCGCATACATGCACTGCACGAACGCGTTGTCGTAGCGCTGCTGCGTCGCGTAACCCGACGCATTGGCCGCCCCGGCCCCGGCCGCGCCGCCGAACAGCAGGCCGACGCCGGCCCCCGTGGCCGCACCCTGGCTGCCGCCGAGTGCAGCGCCGGCCACCGCACCTATCGCGGTGCCTACCGCGGCGCTGCGCACTGCGCTGTCGGTCTGCGCTCGCGACGGGTCGTTGCCGCCGATCGCGTCCGACGCGTAACGCCGGCAGTCGGCTTCGTCGTACCGGAACTGGTCGAAGCTGCGGCCGGTGCCGGGGAAGGTGGCGACGCTCGGCCCGCTCGGGATCGACACGCAGCCGCCCAGTGCCAGCAGGGCCGCGGCGAGGGCGCCGGTGCGCATCCGTCGGGCGCGTCCCGGATTCATCGCGGCACCGACGGCGGTTGTACCGGCACCCGTTGCCAGGGCGAGGCACATTCGCGGACGTACGGGTAATAGGTCGCGGAGTCGGTGCAGTAGAACCATTCGGGCGCCTGCGGCTGTGCCGCCTGTGGGGCGGGGGGGGCCGGCGGCTGCTCCGGTGCCGGTGCCAGCGCATCGCCCCGCTCGACATAGACGACCGGGGGTGCCGGCACGACCCTGACCACCGGGGGATAGTCGTAGTAATGGAGGGGCGGTGCGTAGTACAGCGGCGGCGGATGGTAGAAGCGCGGCCCGTAGAACGGGACGATCGGGCCCCCGATGTAGACACCGATGCGGCCACCGCCGCGGCGCCCGTGGGCGTCGGCCGGGATCGCGATCGCGGCGAGCGCGACGCCCGCGGCCAGCATCAGGGCGCAGGCGGCGGAGCGGCTCGAAGAACCGGCCCTCACGGGATCAGCATGCTTCAGGGCGGCCATCGGCGTTCAGCGCCCGGCCGTCGGCGGCGTCGGCGTGACGCGTTCCCAGGGCGAGGCGCAATGCGTCACGTAGGGATAGTAGGTATTGGAATCGGCGCAGAAGAACCAGGACCCACCCGCCGCGACCTCGACCGGCGGCGGCGCCGTGGCGATGTCGTTGCGCTCGACATAGACCGGCGGCACGCGCTCGACCATCACGGGCGGCGAATACACCCGCGACGAGTACACCTGGGACGAATACACCCCCGACGAGTAGACGACAGGCGGTGCATGCACCACCGGCGGCGCGTAGATGACGCGCGGGGCGTGGTAGACCGGCGGGGCGTGGTAGACGCGGGGCGGCGCGTAGACGTGCGGACGGTAGGCGGGCGTCGACAGGTGGATGCTCACCCGCGGGCCGCCGTGTCCGTGTCCGTGCCCGTGGCCATGGTGGCGATGCCCCCGGTCGGCGAGCGCCGTCCCCGGCGCAGCCAGGCCGGCCGCAGCCAGCAGCAGGGCAGCCATGGCCAGGCGGCCGGTACGGGTCATGTTCGACGGTGAGTCGGATGCAGTTGACATAGACGCCTCCTCTGATCCGCTTGTGGCGCGGATCTCCATGCCGGTAGCCTAGCCCTGTCGCGCGACGATGCGTGGGCGGTGATGCAAGTGAACATTGCGGCGGTTACAGTTTCGAAAAAATCGTCAGGCAGCTTGTCCGGCGCTGCGCGCAGGCCGGCACTGGACACAGAACGTCCGACGGGCGGGAATGGTGCACACCGTCCGTCGGATGCGTTCGCCCGCATTGGATTACTCTCCCCTTCCATTGCGATCGTCCCTGGACGGACCCTGCCGATGATGAAGACCGAAGACATCAAGCTGAAGCTGCGCGACGGTGAAATGGGCGCGCATATTGCCTGGCCCGAGCGCAAGCCCGCCGGCGCGGTCATCGCGATCATGGAGATCTGGGGCGTGAACGACACCATGCGCAGGCATGCCCAGGAATTCGCCGAAGCCGGGTACATCTGCCTGGTGCCCGACCTGTTCTGGCGCCAGGAGCCCGGCGTAGAGCTGTCCGACCGGAACCCGGCCGACGGGCAGAAGGCGTTCGACCTCTACTACGACTTCGACTACGACCTCGGCGTGCGCGACATGGAAGACACCATGCAGTGGCTGCGCACCGTGCCTGGCGGCACCGGCAAGGTGGGCAGCGTCGGCTACTGCCTCGGCGGCAAGCTGTGCTACCTGATGTGCTGCCGCACCGACATCGACTGCGCGGTCGCGTACTACGGCACCTACATCGAGCACAACATCCGCGAGGCGCCGAACCTGCACCGGCCGTTCATGCTGCACATGGCGATGAAGGACCGCTGGGTGCAGGCGGAAGTGAACGAGATGCTCGAGCGCCGGCTGTCGCCCAACCCGCTGGTGACCATCCACAAGTATCCCGAAGCCGACCACGCGTTCGCGCGCCACGGTGGCAAGCCGTATCGCAAGGAAGAGGCCGATCGCGCGCTCGGGCTGTCGGTGGATTTCTTCCGACAGCACCTCGGATGATGCGCCGCGCAGCCGGCCTGCTGTTCGCGGCGCTGGCCGTGTCTCCCGCAGGCCTGCTGTCTCCCGGGCCGGCTGCCGGGCATGACTTCCGCGCCGGTGCGATCGTGATCGATCATCCCTATGCACCGCCGACACCCGGCGGCGCCAGCACCGGTGCCGTCTACTTCCGTACGCTGAAGAATACCGGGCGCGAACCCGACCGCCTGCTGTCGGCGACCAGCCCCGCTGCCACGACGGTCGAACTGCATCGCAGCATCATCGAGAACGACGTGATGAAGATGCGGCAACTGCCGGCCCTCGACCTGCCGCCCGGCGCGAGCCTGAAGGTGCGCCATGGCGGCGAGATCCACCTGATGCTGATCGGACTGAAGGCCCCGCTGAAGAACGGCGACCGGTTCCCGGTGCGCCTGAAGTTCGAACGTGCCGGCGAGCGCGAGGTCGTGGTGCATGTGCAGCAACCCCGGACGGACGGCAAGCCGCCGCCGGGCCACAGCCATTGAGGAACGAGGAAAGCAACGTGTCACGGTCCACAGGTTTCATCCAGGCGCGGGCGCAGGTGTCCGCCGGCAGCCGGTCGCTCGTCGTCATGTCGTCCACCGCCCTGGCGTTCATGGCGATGTCGTCCACGGCCCCCGTGCTCCATGCCCAGGCTTATCCCGAAAAGCCGGTGCGCATGGTCGTGCCGTTCCCGCCCGGCGGCGCGGCCGACATCGTCGCGCGCCATTTCGCGACGCGGCTTGCGGAAGCGATCGGCCAGCAGGTGGTGGTCGACAACCGCGGGGGCGCGGGCGGCAACATCGGCGCGGACAACATCGCGCGCGCGCCCGCCGACGGCTACAACCTGCTGTTCGCATCCTCCAGCGTGCTGTCGATCAACCCGCACCTCGGTGGCAAGGCCCCGTTCGACGTGCTGAAGAGCTTCACCCCGGTCGTGCTGATCGGCCATGCACCGAACGTGCTGGTCGTGCATCCGTCCGTGCCGGCGAAGACGGTGCGCGACCTGATCCAACTTGCGAAGAAGCGGCCGGATGCGCTCGCCTATGCGTCGAACGGGCATGGCACGCTGAGCCACCTCACCGGTGAACTGTTCGCGCAGGGCGCGGGCGTCAAGCTGCTGCATGTGCCGTACAAGGGTGCGGCGCCGGCGACCATCGATACCGTCGCGGGCCAGGTGTCGGTGCTGTTCGCCGCGTTCCCGAGCGTCGGGTCGCAGGTGCGTGCCGGGCGGTTGCGTGCGCTGGCGGTGACCAGCGCGCAGCGAATCGCGGTCGCGAAGGAACTGCCGACCGTGTCCGAGGCCGGCATCCCGGGCTTCGAGTCGAGCCAGTGGTGGGGCCTGTACGGTCCGGCCGGGCTGCCCGGCGCGATGGTCGACGTGCTTAACAAGGCCGCCAACCGCGCGCTGGTCACCGAGGAGTTCCGCAAGGCGCTCGCGCTCGAAGGCGCTGCGCCCGCCGGCGGTACACCGGCTGCGCTGTCCGCGTACCACAAGGCCGACTACGACAAGTGGGGCAAGGTGATCGCTGCAGCCGGGATCAAGGAGAACAACTGACATGACACACCCGCAACCTGCCGGACAGGGCACCTCGACGGCCGGCAACGACGCCGTCACCCGACGCTTCGCCGCCTTCGCGGCCGGGCTCACGTACGACGCACTGCCGCCGGTGGTGCGCGAACACCTGACCATCTTCCTGCTCGACTACCTGCGCGTCGCCTCGCTCGGCCAGCGCATGCCGTGGAGCGGCTGGGCGGTGAAGCTCGCCGCCGAGCTCGGCGGCAGCGGCCAGTCGACGATCCTGTTCTCGGCCGATCGCACCGATGCCGAACGCGCGACCTTCGTCAACACGACCTTTTCCGGCAGCATCGACGCGGATGACGTGCATGTCGGGTCGATGCTGCATCCCGGCTGCATCGTGATCTCGGCCGCGCTGGCGGTAGGCGAGGCACGGGGCGCATCGGGCGCACGCATCCTCGCTGCGATCGCCGCTGGCTACGAGAACATGATCCGCATCGGGCTGTCGCTGCAGCCGTCGCATTTCCGCCGCGGCTTCCAGAGCACCGCCACCTGCGGCGGCTTCGGCGCGGCGACAGCGGCCGCCTGCCTGATGTTCGATGGCGACGATCGCGCCGAGCGCATCGCCGAGACGCTCGGCCTGGTCGCTTCGTTCAGCGGTGGGCTGACCCAGTTCTACCACTCCGGGTCGACGGTCAAGCGCATCCATGCCGCGCATGCGGCAGGCGAGGGCGTGCATGCCGCACTGCTGGCCTCGGCCGGGTTCTCCGGTCCGGCCGACATCCTCGAAGGCAAGGACGGCTTCGCGCGTGCCTATGCCGACGGGCATGACTTCGACAAGGGTCTGTCCGGCCTGGGCGAACAGTGGCGATTGCTCGAGGTCGCGATCAAGCCGCATGCGAGCAGTGCACGCGTGCTGTCGGCGATCGAGGCAACCGCATCGCTGTGCACCGAGCACGGCCTGAACATCGAGGACATCGACAGCATCCGCGTCGGCATCCCGAAGGTGATCCAGGGCCGGCTGACCGTGAACGAACCGAAGGACGTCCAGGCCGCCCAGATGAGCCTGCCGTTCTGCATGGCGATGGTGCTGAAGCAGGGCCGCACCGTGCCCGAGGGCTTCACGCTTAACATCGACGATTTCGAGACCACGCTGGCCGACCCGTCGGTGATGGCGATCTCGTCGCGCGTGTCGTGCGAGCTCGACGACGATGCCGAGCGGGTGAGCACCGAGCAGTCGGTGGGTGCGAAGGTCGCGTTCCGGTTGAAGAGCGGCAAGGTGGTCGAGCGGTTCATCGACGCGCCGAAGGGCAGCGTGTCGCGGCCGTTCACGATGGATGACCATGTCGCGCGCTTCCGGGCGGAGCTGGGGCGGCGGTTCGACGCGGCGCGTGTCGATGCGCTGCAGGTGGAAGTGCAGGGGCTTGCAACGGCGGGTGGCGTTGCGCGACTGATGCAGCTGCTGTCCGGACGGTGAGCCGACCATGCCCACGCTGAAGCTGCCC
>LNFM01013669.1_pt1 | contig 13641 bp, 9 predicted proteins | sample 596031 | NCBI WGS metagenome assembly LNFM01 (sample SAMN04254537, study PRJNA301005) | activated carbon metagenome | isolation source: dual media filters at the Ann Arbor, Michigan drinking water treatment plant | place: USA: Ann Arbor
CGACGATGCGGGTGACGACGGTCAGTCGGGCGGGGATCACGGATGCCTCCTGTCGCACATCGGAACCCTCACAGTCTCGTCCCGAATCCGCCTCATGTCTTTGACGTTCCGGACATCCCCCCGGTTCGCGTTCCGCCCGCTGCGGCGCCGTGTGTGCCAATTGGCGTCGACGACGCTGGGCCATTCGGTCGTCGGCCAGGCGTCCCCGGCCCGCCGGGAGCGGCCACTCGGCCCTACCGTCGACGCCCATTCGGCCGGACAGTCGAAGGCTGCAGGGACGGAGGACGCTTCGGGTCGGCGCCGTCATCGCGACGGTCCCTCGCGCCATGTCCTCCGGGAACGGCCACTTGGACCTACCCTCGGGGTCCATTCGGCCGATGGGTCGAACCGGCAGGGACCGGGGCTTCACCTTCGCCGCCGCCACCCGAGGGTGGCCGGCCTCGTCGGAACGGCCACGGGGACCAACGCCTCCGAGTCCATTCGACCGATCGAAGCGAGAGCGGGGTCAGCCTCCCCGTTGGACATCGACGAACCGGCCGTCGGAAACGGCCACTTGGACGCACCCTCGAGGTTCATTCGGGCGACGGATCGACGCGCACCGGGACGGCACCCAGGCTCGAGAGCGGCGCCCTCCCAGAGGCCGCTCACCACCCCTGGGTCGGGAGCGTGCCAATTGGCGTCGACGTCGATGCGCCAATCGGCATCGACACCTACACCGGGGCGGCCCCGCGACCCGCCGACCCTCGACCCCTCAGACGGGGTCTACCAGGAGTCCCACCGGGCGAACCCGTCGAGGGAGACCCGGGGACCGGGCTTGAACTCGGTGCCGATGGTGTGGGCGAGGGGGATGAGGGCGACCTGGGAGTACTCCTCGTACGGGATCCCCAGGACCTCCGCCGCCTCCCGTTCGTGGAACAGGTGGATCGTCGTCCACGCCGTCCCGAGGCCCCGGGCACGGGCGGCGAGCATCAGGCTCCACACCGCGGGGAGCACCGACCCGAACGCCGACGCCTGGACCACCTGGTCACGTGACTCCGTCCGCCCCGGGTGGCACGGCACGATGTGCACCGGCACCTCCGCGAGGTGCTCCGCCAGGTACGCCGCCGACCGCCCGATGCGCTTCTGCAGGTCACGGCCCCCCGGGGGCGTGCTCGCCTTCGGCGGCCCCGCCGCGACACCCTCCGACACGTACCGGTCCCACGACCGCCGGTAGATGTCGGCGAGGGCCCTCCGCTTCTCCGCGTCCGTCACGACCACGAAGACGGCGCCCTGCCGGTTCCCGCCGCTCGGCGCCTGCTGGGCGAGGCGCAGGCACTCCTCGATCAGCTCACGGGCGACGGGGCGCTCCAGGTCGAGGCGCTTGCGCACCGTCCTCGTCGTCGCGAGCAGCTCGTCGGGGGTCAGTTCGAGATCGGGCATACCGGGATCCTGTCACCCGGGGCGGCGCCCCGGACCCCGATCCGCCCCCCGCCGCCGCCCGCCCCACACCGCCGTCAGACCGACCGCTCGAACTCCCGGACGGACCTCCACCACCCCGGCTCGCCCCACGGACTCCTCGGACGGGGTTGGACCTCCCCATCGATCTCGTGGTCGACCGTCTCCCCGAAGAACGCCACCCGGCCCGCCACCGGACCCGCGTCGCGGCGGGGATCGGGATACGTCCACGCCACGTTCTCCCACCGCCGCCCGTCGAGGACCGCCGTCCACCAGCGCGCGTGCCCCTTGTACGCACACGACGTCTCCAGCGCCGTCGGCGCCAACCGCACCGACACGTCCTCACGGGGCAGGTACCACCGCGGCGGCAGGCCCGTCTCGTACAGGACGTGGGCGCGGGTGCTCTCCGCGACCTCGGTCCCATCGATCAGGAGCCGCACGCGACGCGACGACGGCAGCGCGTCGCACCGGTGGTAGGGGTCGCGGACGTGGCCGAGCATCCGCTCGTCCTCCTCCCACCACGCGTCGAGCGCCCTCACGTGGAACGCGACGAGGCCGTCGAGCGGCGCATCGGGGTAGGACCACGCCGCGTCCTGCGCGACCCGGCCACCGACCCGCGCCGTCCAGTAGGTGCCGCCGTCCCGGGTGGCGGAGCGGGCGACACGGGTCCCCGGCGTGAGCAGGTCCATCCGCACGTCGTCACGTGGGAAGTACGCCCGCGGCAGGTGCCCGTGCTCGTGGAGCAACTGCGCGCGGTGACTGTCGACCAGCACCGTCCCCGCGAGCACCCCCCGCAGGCGCCGGGGGTAGGGGTCGAGGAACGTCAGCCCCTCGCGTGGCACGTCCACGCTCAGGCGCCCCGCGGGGGCCTGTCCGAAGGGACCGGCGCCGAGCATCAGGGTCATGGGGTCGCCTCCCGTGGTGGTGGGGCGATCCTCTCACCGCCACGGCCCGCCGCGCATCCGCGCGACGGGCCGGACGGGTCACGCCAGGCCGGGACCCTTCCGGCGACGCCGGCGCACACCGACACGGGGGAGGGTCACGGCGTAGACCGTCGCCGCCGCCGCCTCGATGCCCGTCCGGACACGCCGCCCACGCGGCAACCCGAGGGCGGGCACACGCGGCCGGCGCGAACGGGGCTCCACCGGGGGGTGGGGGAGGGACACCGGCTCCGGGGCGGGGATCGGGTGGGCCGTGACCGCGACCGGCTGCGGCTCACGCGACGTCGGCAGCGCATCCGCGCGGGCCGGCAGCCGCCGGCCGCCGCCGCGGAGGCCCGCGAGGATCTCGTCGATGTCCGCGCGGTCGACCTGCTCGCGCTCCAGCAGGACCCCGGCGAGCCCGTCGAGCTCGTCGCGGTGGTCGGTCAGCAGGGCGACCGCGTCCGCGTAGGCCGCGTCGATCATCCGGCCGATCTCCTCGTCGATCGCCCGCCGCGTCTCACCCGACCGGGGGATCTGGTGGGCACCGGCGGCCGAGACGATCTGGCCGACACGCGGCGAGAAGCCCAGCCGCTCGACGGCCTCGTGGGCCATCCGGTTCACCTGCTCCAGGTCGTTCGCGGCGCCCGACGAGATCACGCCGAAGCGGATCTGCTCCGCGGCCCGGCCCGCCATCGCCACCACCATCTTCTCGTGGAGGTGCTGCTGCGAGGTGAGGGTGCGGTCCTGGTTGCCGTAGAGGGCCAACCCGCCCGCGTCGCCGCGCGCGAGGATCGTGACCTTCTGGGCCTTCTGGTGGGTGGGGCAGAGCTCCGCCGCCAGGGCGTGCCCCGCCTCGTGCCACGCGATCACCTTCAACTCGCCCTCGCCGATGCGGCGATCCGCCTTCTGGGGGCCGGCGACGGCGCGCAACATGCCCTCGTCCAGGTCCTCCGGCAGGATCGTCACGCGGCCGGCGCGGGCCGCCATGATCGCCGCCTCGTTCACCATGTTCGACAGGTCCGCGCCCGCGAAGCCCGCGGTGACGCGGGCGAGCGCCGCCAGGGCGTCCGGCTCCGCGATCGGCATCGACCGCGAGTGGAGGCGCAGGATCTCGAGGCGCCCCGCCTCCGCCGGGAGGCCCACCTGCACCCGCCGGTCGAAGCGGCCGGGCCGCAGGAGCGCCGCGTCGAGCATGTCCAGGCGGGGTCACCGAACCCGTCGAGCTCCACGAGGAGCTGGTTGAGGGTGCCCTCGCGCTCCGAGTCGGCACCCGAGTTCCCCTGGCCGCGGGCGCGGCCGATGGCGTCGATCTCGTCGAAGAAGATGATCGCGCCGCGGTTCGGCGTGCCCTTCTCGTCCTTCCGGGCCTCCGCGAACAGGTCACGCACCCGCGACGCGCCGACACCCACGAACGTGTCGACGAAATCCGAGCCCGACAGGGCGAAGAACGGGACGCCCGCCTCACCCGCGACCGCCTTCGCGATCAGGGTCTTGCCGGTCCCCGGGGGGCCGTGGAGGATCACGCCGCGCGGCATGCGGGCGCCGACGGCGGAGAACCGCTCCGGCTCGCGCAGGAACGTGACGACCTCCGTCAGCTCCTCCACCACCTCGTCGCACCCCGCGACGTCCGTGAAGCGCACCTTCGGGGGCTCCACCTGGGCGTTCTTGCGGATCTTGCCGTGGCCGGCGGCCCCGCCGCGGCCGTTCGCGCCGCGGCCGTTCGGGTTGCGCCCCCGGATGAGCATCATCCCGCCGATCAGGACCGCCGCGAGGATGCCGACGCCGAGCGGGATCGCGAGGTAGCGCATGATGCCGCCGGAGCTGCCGGAGTCCTCCTCGACGGCGGCGGGGCCGAGCACCGCGACGCCGTCGGCGCGCAGGTGGGTGGCGAGCTCGAAGGCGCCCGGCAGGGCGGGGGCCGCCGCCTTGGGGGCCCCGTCGGCCTGCGCGAAGTCCCGGCCGGCCTGCGGCCGCGGGATCTCCGAGGCGATCACACGCCCCCGGCCGTCGATCGCCGCCACCCAGTAGCTCGAGGTGTCCACCACCGCCGCGTTCAGGTTGCGGGCGTCCGCCGCCCCCACGAGCTGGGCGTACGGCACCACCACCGCGCCGTCGACGGCGCCGAGCGGCTCGACGACGTTCGGCGGCACCTGGACGGGGTCCGCCGCGAGGGCGGTGCCCGCGAGGGATGCGAGGGCCGCGAGGGCGAGGAGGCCCATCAGCAGGACGCGGCGGAGGGGCGAGGGCGGGCCGATCGGGCCCGGGGACTGACGGAGCACCGGCGGGTTCCTTGGGGTCGGCGTCGGCGGACGTTCCGGGGGCGGGCCGTCCGCGACAGGCTCTGCGTGCTCGCCTATCGGCGGGGGCGTCTCCCGGCTGAAACAGTGGGGACGCCGAACCCGTTCCCTGGGTGATAGCACCGCGATCACGGTAGGCCGAGGCCGTCGGAGGTCGTATGTCCCCCGGGCCAACCGGACGGCCACCGGGTCCGACCCCGTGGCACCCGTGACGGCCACGGCGGGCGCGCCGACCTCCTCACTACACTCACCGGATGGCCTCGAGACGTCCCGTGCCCACCAACGCCATCCGCGTCGTGGGCGCCCGCGAGCACAACCTCCGCGACGTCTCCGTCGACATCCCCCGCGACGACCTCGTCGTCATCACCGGCCTGTCGGGGAGCGGGAAGTCGAGCCTCGCGTTCGACACGCTCTACGCCGAGGGGCAGCGCCGCTACGTCGAGAGCCTGTCCGCGTACGCCCGCCAGTTCCTGGGGCAGATGGACAAGCCCGACATCGACCACATCGAGGGCCTCTCACCCGCGATCTCGATCGACCAGAAGACCACCAGCCGCAACCCGCGGTCGACGGTGGCGACCGTCACCGAGATCTACGACTACCTGCGCCTCCTCTACGCCCGCGTCGGCGAGCCGCACTGCCCGATCTGCGGCCGGCCGATCACGGGGCAGACCGTCGAGCAGATCGCCGACCACGTCCTCGCCCTCGACGAGGGCACCCGCTTCATGGTCCTCGCGCCCCTCGTCCGCGGACGCAAGGGCGAGCACCGCGACGTGCTCGAGAGCATCCGGGCGGAGGGCTTCTCGCGGGTGATGATCGACGGCACCGTCCACACCGTCGACGAGCTGCCGGCGCTCGACAAGAAGTTCAACCACACCATCGAGGTCGTCGTCGACCGGCTCGTGATGCGCAGCGACCTGCGCCGCCGCCTCACCGACAGCCTCGAGACCGCGACGGCCCTCGCCGACGGCCTCGTGCGGATCGAGGAGGTGCGCCGCGACGACGCGACCCCGGGGTCGTGGACGTACTCCGAGCGGTTCGCGTGCCCCGAGCACGGGGCCTCGCTGCCGGAGCTCGCCCCCCGGACGTTCTCGTTCAACTCGCCCCACGGCGCGTGCCCCACCTGCACCGGGCTCGGCTTCCGCCCCGAGGTCGACCCCGAGCTCGTGATCGACCCCGAGCGCAGCCTCGCCGGGGGGGCGGTGCTGCCGTGGACGGACCGCACCACCGACTACTACGACCTCATGATGGACGCCGTCTCCGAGCAGCACGGCATCGACCTGAACACAGCGTGGCGGAAGCTGCCCGAGAAGCAGCGCGCCCTGATCCTCGACGGGCCCCGGCGCCGGGAGCGGGTGTTCCTCGGCGCACGGCGCAAGGGCGGGAGCTGGGGCTGGTTCGAGGGCGTCATCCCGCAGCTGCGCCGCCAGCACACCACGTCGATGTCGATGGCGGTGCGCGACAGCGTCGAGCAGTTCATGTCGCTGCGCCCGTGCCCCTCGTGCCACGGCGCCCGGCTGAAGCCCGAGGCCCTCGCCGTCACCGTGGCGGGCCGCAACATCCACGAGGTCACCCTGCTGTCGGTGAGCGACTCGCTGGCGTTCTTCTCCCGGCTCGAGCTCTCCACCACGCAGGCCTTCATCGGCGCGCGGATCATCCTGGAGATCACCGAGCGGCTGCGGTTCCTCGACGACGTCGGCGTCGGCTACCTCGACCTCGCGCGGGCCGCGGGCACCCTGTCCGGCGGCGAGGCACAGCGGATCCGCCTCGCCACGCAGATCGGCTCGGGCCTCGTGGGCGTGCTCTACATCCTCGACGAGCCCTCCATCGGCCTGCACCAGCGCGACAACCGCAAGCTGATCGGCACCCTCGAGCGGCTCCGTGACCAGGGGAACACCGTCCTCGTCGTCGAGCACGACGAGGACATGATCCGCAGCGCCGGCCACGTCATCGACATGGGCCCCGGCGCCGGCACCCACGGCGGGAGGGTCGTCGCGCAGGGCACCGTCGCCGACCTCGAGGCGGAGCCGGCGTCCGTCACCGGGGCGTTCCTGTCGGGACGCCGCGGCGTCCGCGTGCCCGCGACGCGCCGGGAGGCGCGCGGGTGGATCACCGTGCGGGGCGCACGCGAGCACAACCTCCGCGGCATCGACGTCGGCTTCCCCGTCGGCGCGCTCACCTGCGTCACCGGCGTCTCCGGCTCGGGCAAGAGCACCCTCGTCAACGAGGTGCTGCTGAAGGCGCTCACGGGACGGCTCGGCCGCCGCCCGCGGCGCCCCGGCGCGCACGACGCGATCGAGGGGCTCGAGCACATCGACAAGGTCATCGACATCGACCAGTCGCCGATCGGGCGCACACCGCGCAGCAACCCCGCCACGTACACCGGGCTGTTCGACCACATCCGCCAGCTCTTCTCCAAGACCCAGGACGCGCGGTCGCGGGGCTACGGCCCCGGCCGGTTCAGCTTCAACGTGAAGGGCGGGCGCTGCGAGGCCTGCAAGGGCGACGGCACCATCACCATCGAGATGCACTTCCTGCCGGACGTCTACGTCCCCTGCGAGGTCTGCGGCGGCAAGCGCTACAACCGCGAGACGCTCGCGGTGCGGTACGGCGGCCGCACCATCCACGAGGTGCTCGAGCTGAGCATCGAGGAGGCCGTCGGCGTCTTCTCCGCCGTGCCGAAGATCCACCGCCGCCTGCAGACGCTGCACGACGTCGGGCTCGACTACGTCCGCCTCGGCCAGCCCGCCACGACGCTCTCCGGCGGGGAGGCCCAGCGGGTGAAGCTCGCCACCGAACTGTCGAAGGTCGCCACGGGACGGACGCTCTACGTGCTCGACGAACCGACGACGGGTTTGCACTTCGCCGACATCGAGAAGCTGCTGGAGGTCCTGCAGCGCCTCGTCGACCAGGGGAACACCGTCGTCGTGATCGAGCACAACCTCGACGTCATCAAGTGCGCCGACCACGTCATCGACCTCGGACCCGAGGGGGGATCCGGCGGCGGGTCCCTGATCGCGTCCGGCCCCCCCGAGGAGATCGCCGCGACCCCCGGGTCGCACACCGGCGAGTACCTCCGCCCGATCCTGCTGGCCGCCCCCACCGAGGAGCGGCTGGTCGGGGCGGGCGGCCGATGACCACGGGAGCCCGCGCGCGCGCCCAGTTCGGCGCCGAGACCGACGACGACGGCCGCTTCGTCCGGCAGGACAGCCGCTTCCGCGACCAGGTCACCGCCGACGGCTCGTCGGGGTTCGCCGCGGAGCCGGGGCGCTACCACCTCTACGTGTCGCTCGCCTGCCCGTGGGCGCACCGCACCATCATCGTGCGCCGCCTCAAGGGCCTCGAGGACGTCGTGTCGATGTCGGTCGTCGACCCCGTCCGCGACGACCGCGGCTGGGCGTTCCGGCCGGGGCCCCGACACGGACCCGACCCCGTCAACGGGTTCGACTTCCTCGCCGAGGCCTACACGGCGTCCGACCCCGGGTTCTCGGGGCGCGTCACCGTGCCGGTGCTGTGGGACCGGGTCACCGGGCGGATCGTGAACAACGAGTCGGCCGAGATCATCCGCATGCTCAACACCGCGTGGGACGCGTGGGGCGACACCTCCGTCGACCTCTACCCGGCGGACCTCCGCGGCGAGATCGACGCCGTCAACCACGTCGTCTACGACACCGTCAACAACGGGGTGTACCGCGCCGGGTTCGCGACGACGCAGGCAGCCTACGAGGAGGCCTTCGACGCCCTCTTCGCGACGCTCGCCGACCTCGACCGGCGCCTCGGGACGCAGCGGTACCTCGCCGGCGACCGCATCACCGAGGCCGACTGGCGGCTCTTCACGACCCTCGTCCGGTTCGACGCCGTCTACGTCCTGCACTTCAAGTGCAACCTGCGCCGCATCGTCGACCACGCCAACCTCTGGCCGTACCTGAGGGAGCTCCACCAGGTCCCCGGTGTCGCGGAGACGGTCGACCTCGACCACATCAAGCGCCACTACTACCTGACGCACGACTCGATCAACCCGACCGGCATCGTCCCCAGGGGACCGGAGCTCGACTTCACGCAGCCGCACGGCCGGGGCTGACGCACCCCGGTGCTGGCGCTGGCCCTCGGCCTCGTGTCGAGCGTGTCGTGGGGGATCGCGGACTTCCTGGGGGGCGTCGCGAGCCGGCGCGCCGCGGCCCTCACCGTCGTGGCGTTGTCGCAGGCCGTGGGCCTGGTCCTCGCCCTCGCCGTCGTGGTGGCCACCCGCACCGGGCCACCGCCCACCGAGGACCTGCTGCTCGGCGTCGCCGCGGGGGTGAGCGGCGTGATCGGCCTCGTCGCGTTCTACCGCGGGATGGCCGTCGGCAGCATCAGCATCATCGCCCCGATCAGCGCCCTCGGGGCGCTCGTGCCCCTCGCCGTCGACCTCGTCGCGGGACGCACCCCCGGTACCCTCGCCCTCGTCGGGATGGCGGTGGCGCTCACCGGCGCCGCCATCGCGGCCCGCGCGCCCGGTCCGGCGTCGCGCCGCGGCATCGGCCTCGCCCTCGTCGCGGCGGTCGGGTTCGGCGGGTTCTTCGCGCTGCTGGGTGAGGCCGCCGCCGAGAGCGCCTTGTGGGGGCTCACCTCCGCCCGCCTCGGCTCGGTGCCCCTCGCGCTCGCCGCGATCCTCGTCGTCGGCCCCGGGGTCGCCCTCGCGGGGCGCACCGTCGCCATGGTCTGCGCCGCCGGGGTCCTCGACGCGAGCGCCAACATGCTGTTCGCCCTCGGCAGCCAGCGCGGCCTGGTCTCGGTCGTCGCGGTCGTCGGCTCGCTGTACCCGGTCGTCACGGTGATCCTCGCCGGGGCGATCCTCGACGAGCGCCTCAGCCGCCTGCAGGCGGCGGGGGCGGTGCTCGCCCTCGGCGGGGTGGTGCTGATCGCCGCCGGCTAGTGGCCTGACACGGGGGGACGGACGACCCGGGGGGCGGCGGGGCGGGGCTCGGCTAGGCTGGAGGGCGGGGCGGTTCCGCTCCACCGGAGAGGAGCACCCCGTTGGCCGAGATCCGCCCGTTCCCACGCCGCCCCGGCCCCGGCCGGCCCCGCGGATCGTGGATCGCGCCGGCAGTCGTCGTCGTCGTCGCCGCCCTGGTGGTCGCCTACATCGTCCTGCGCCTCTGGGCGCACATCACCATCGCGTCGGCGTTCTTCGACGCCCTCGGCATGGGCGGCGCCTACTCGACGCTGATCCGCACGTCGTTCCTGCTGGGCGCCGCCGGCGTCGTCGGCGCCCTCGTCCTCGCCCTGCCGATCGGGCTGGTGCTCGGACGGCGCGTCGGGCTGCTGCCCGTCCGCCGCATCGGGTGGATCGCCGGCGGGTCGGTCTTCGTCATCGGCCTGCTCGTGCTGGTTCCCTCCCTCATCGCGCAACGCGACGCGCTGCTCGCCGCGGGTGAGGCGGTGTCGTTCGGCCGGACCGACCCGGTCTTCGGCCGCGACGTCAGCTTCTTCGTGTTCACCGCGCCGGTCGTCGCCGACCTCGCGGGCCTCGCCCTCGGGGCCCTGATCGTCCCGCTGCTCGCGCTGGCGGGCGTCGTCGTCTTCGCGACCGCCGTCGAGGGCCCGCTCGGCGTCGCGCAGCGCCTGCTGGCGCGGGCCGGGACCCTCGCCGCCGTCTACGGCGGCCTCGCCCTGATCGCCCTCGCCGTGCTCACCTGGTTCCGCCGCTACGAGGCCGTCCACACCGGTGGCGAGCTGATCGCGGGCGCCGGGCGGGCGACACGCGACGTGGGCATCCCCACCACCACCGTCGCCGCCGTGGTCATCGGCCTCCTCGGGGTGGCGCTGACGACGCTGGCGTTCCCGACGGTCCGTCGCCGCCTGGCGGCGACGCGCACGATGACCATCGTGCGGGCCGGCATCGTCGTCCTCGGCGTCGTCGTGCTCGCCCTCATCGTTCTCGCGACGCCGTGGTGGCTCGTGCTCGTGATCCCGCTGATCCCGCTCGCCCTCGCGGCCCGGCCCACCGGTCAGCTCACCCGCGCCGTCAACCAGCAGGCCGCGCAGGCCCTGCGCGGCAACGACGCTCCGCTGCGGATCCCCACCTGGGCGTACGGCGCCGCCGCCGCGGGACTGTCGGTCGCCCTGCTGATCCTCGCCCCGATCGGCACCGCGATCTACGACGCCGTCGGGCTCCGCGGCTCCACGCTGCAGGTCGAGCGGGAGAACATCCAGGCGACCCTCGAGTCGACGCGGACCGCCGCGGGCCTCGACGGCATCGAGACGTCCCGGGCGGAGTACCGCCGCGGCGGCGTCAGCCGCGCGGCGATCGACGCCGCCCCCGCCTCCGTCGGCTCCCTGCGGTTCCTCGATCTCGAGGCCGCCCTCGCGGCCTGCCGCCGCCTGCAGGCCGTCAACCGGTACTACACGTGCCAGGACGCCGACCTCGACCGCTACGAGCGCGACGGACGGAAGCAGACGCTCTTCGTGTTCGGCCGCGAGGTCGACTACAACGCCATCGCCGACTTCCAGCGGCGCCACTTCTCCTTCACCCACGGCCGCGGCATCGCGATGGCGCCGGTGAACCAGATCGACGCCTCCGGCCGGCCGTCGTTCGTGGTCGGCGGGCTCCCCACGCGTGGGCTCGAGCCGGCGCTCGAGCGTCCCGAGATCTACCACGGCGCCCAGCCGGACATGCCGTTCGCCGTCGTCAACACCGACCAGCCCGACGGTTTCACCGACGAACGCCCGGCCACCTGGGAGGGCGCCGGCATCGACGTCGACGCCAACCGCCTGGCGTTGACCCTCGAGCTCGGCGGGGTGCCCTACCTCGGCGGCGGACGCCAGATCTGGAACGCCCTCTCGCGCGTCGAGACCGAGGACGCCCAGCTCCTGATCCACCGCGACCTGACGAGCCGCCTCGACCGGCTCGCCCCGTTCCTGGCACTCGACGACGACCCCTGGTTCGTCGCCGAGGGCGGACGGATGTACGTGATGCAGAACGCCTACACCCGCACCGACCGCTACCCGTACGCGGCGCAGTTCGACGGCGTCGCCTACCAGCGCCACGCCGTGACCGCCGTGATGGACGCCTACTCCGGTGAGACGCAGCTGTACGTGATGGACGAGGAGGACCCCGTCATCGCGACGTGGCGGGCCGTCTACCCCGAGCTGTTCACCGACCGGGCGGAGATGCCCACCGACATCGCCGCGCACCTGCGGTACGGCGAGGGCCAGTTCGACTACCAGGCCGCCGCGCTCAACCGCTTCCACGTGACCGACGTCGACCGCTTCTTCGCCAACGACGACGCCTGGGCGTCGACGGTGGAGACCACGGGGCGGGGCACCGAGGGCCGCCGGATCATCTCGCCGGCCCGTTACAGCTACGCCGTCCTGCCCGGTGAGTCGGAGGAGCGCTTCCTGCTGCTCCGCTACTTCAAGCCCGCGACGGAGGGCCGCGGCATCGCCTTCTCGGCGTGGCTGACGGCGGAGAGCGACCCCGACCGGTTCGGCCAGCTCCGGCTGCTACGCTTCGACGTCGCCGAGGACGCCCTCGACTCCGTCGACACGTTCGTGGCGAGCGTCGCCCGCGACTCGGAGCTCTCCGCCCAGATCGGGTTGCGGCGCGACCAGGTGCTGCGCGGGAACACCATCGTCGTCCCGATCGGGGACGGCCTGCTCTACGTCCAGCCGCTCTACCTCGACACGTCCGCCGACAGCCTCCCGACCCTCTGGCAGGTCGTCGTGTCCCTCGGCGACGGGCGCATCTACTCGGGGTCCAGCTTCCCGCAGGCGCTGGAGCGCGCGCTCACGGCGCAGTCCCCCGGCGGGGGCGGCGCGGGCGAGGGCGACGGCACCGGTCCGCCGGATGCCCTGCCCACCGACGTCCGCGAGCTGGTCCGCCGGGCCGGGGCCGCCTACGACGCCTACCGGACGGCGTGGAACGCCGGCGACTACGAGGAGGCCGCGCGGAGCCTCGAGGAGTTCGAGCAGCTCCTGCAGCGGGCGCGGGAGCAGACCGGCACCGGGTGACCACCGCGGGTCGCGGCCACCGGCCGCGACCCGCCGGTCCACGGCGGATCCATACGCGGCCTTGGGCGATTCCTTACCCGCCCCGGCCTAGCCTGGGTCCATGGATGAACACCGGTTCACACCCCCCTCGGGCCGCCGCTCACCGGAGCGCGACGCCCACGTCCGCACGGTCACGCGGATCACCCGCGGCGTCGCCGTCGCCGCCGTGCTCGGCACCGCGGTGTTCGGTGGCCTCGCCGCCGCCGAGACCGGATCGTCGACCTCGTCGCCTCCCGCCACGCCGATCGCGTCGGCGACGGCCGCGGTCGACGACGCGGGCGGCGTGGCCCTCGTCCCGACCGCGTCCGCCCAGGCGCCGGTCGCCTCGTCGGGCGGGTCGTGACCGTGGCGACGACCGCGAGCACCGCCTTCACGGCGCTCGGCACTACGGCCGGCGTCGTCGTCACCGACGACGCCGCCCTCGTCGAGGCGGAGCGCCTGCTGCGCGCCGGGCTCGACGAGATCGACCGCGCCTGCAGCCGGTTCCGTGACGACTCCGACCTCGCCGCGGTCAACCGCGCCGGGGGCCGGGAGACGGCCGTCGCCCCCCTGCTGATCGCGGCGCTGCGCATCGCCCTGCGCGCCGCCGAGCGCACCGGCGGCCTCGTCGACCCCACCGTGGGCCGGGCGATGGACGACCTCGGCTACGACCGCGACTTCCGGCTCGTCGCCGGCGCCGGCCCGCGCCTGTCGGTGCGCGTCGCCCCCGTCCCCGGCTGGCGCACCGTCCACATCGACGAGGCGGCCGGCACCGTGAGGATCCCGCGGGGCGTCGCCCTCGACCTCGGCGCCACCGCCAAGGGCGTCGCGGCCGACCGCTGCGCGGAGCAGATCGCGCGCCGGACCGGCTGCGGCGTCCTCGTGTCGCTCGGCGGCGACATCGCGGTGGCCGGCGACCCGCCCGCGGACGGGTGGACGGTCTGGGTCACCGACGACCACCGGGACGGCCCGGACGACGA
>LNFM01009888.1_pt1 | contig 13640 bp, 3 predicted proteins | sample 596031 | NCBI WGS metagenome assembly LNFM01 (sample SAMN04254537, study PRJNA301005) | activated carbon metagenome | isolation source: dual media filters at the Ann Arbor, Michigan drinking water treatment plant | place: USA: Ann Arbor
TTCGATGGACAGCGCGCCCATCGCTTCCTGCATCAGGCCGAAATCGCGCAGGCCCTGGATGGCGCCGAAGCCCTTCTGGTCCGAGGCCGCCTGCGCGTCCTGCCCCTCCCGCCGCCGGGCTAGGCGTTGGACGAGCGCGAGTCGCGCGGTGGTGGAAAGACCGAATCCCTGACCGCGACTCATGCTGTGGTGCTGATCCCAGAATTTCTTCGCCAGCCGCTATTCGGCCGCACGCACCCCGGCGCTGGGCTCGAAGGATTCCATCAAGGTGGAGATGGTTGCCTCGTCGCCCGCCGGCGCCAGTGCCGCTTCCGCGATCTGCCGTGCCAGCCCCCCCACAGTCAACTCCTCCGTGAGCGCGGCCAGCGCCACCTGCATGCCCAGGCGCTGTTCCAGCCCGCCGCGCAGCTCCAGCGCGCCGAGGCTGTCGAGCCCGAGGCCGGTCACCGCCGCATCCGACCCCACGGCCTCCGCCGGCAGGCGCAGGATGCGGGCGATCTCCTCCGTCACCAGGCGCAGGATCAGTGCCTCCGCCTCCGGCCGCGGCAGGGTAGGCAGGCGGGCGCGCAGATCGTCGGAGGAAGCGGGTGCCTCCACCCCGGCCAGCGCGCCCAGCATCGGCTCCGCCATGATCGGCAGGGCGATGCGGCCCTCGCCATTGGACAGGCGCACCAGCAGCGGCGCGGCATCCGCGGCGGCGAGCAGCGCCGGCAGGGCGGCCAGCGATTCGGCGGCGGTCATGCCGGTGACGCCGAGGCGGCGGTTCAGCTTCTCCGCCTTCTCCCGGTCATCGGCCAGCATCCCGACATCGGCGATCGGCCCCCAGCCGATGGCGAGCGCCGGGCGGCCGGCGGCCCGGCGGCGGCGCGCCAGCGCCTCCAGCGCCGCATTGGCGGCCACGTAGTTGGCCTGGCCCGGATTGCCGAAGGTGGTGGTGGCGGAGCTGAACAGCAGGAACAGCGTCAGCGGATCGCCCGAGGTCAACCGGTCCAGGTTCTCCGCCGCCCGCAGCTTCGGCGCCAGCACCCAGCGGAAGCGGGCGGCATCCATCGCCGTCGCGGCACCGTCATCCAGCACCGCAGCGCAATGCACCACGCCGCCGATCGACCGCGCCGCCCGGATTTTCGTGAGTGTCGCCGCCAGCGCCTCGGCATCGGCCGCATCGCACAGATGCAGGGCGGGGCGGGCGCCAAGCGCCGAAAGTTCGCGCAGCGCGGCGGCCGCTTCCTCCCCGCCGCTGCGGCCGATCAGCGCCAGGTGCTTCGCCCCCTGCGCCACCAGCCAGCGCGCCGTGGCCAGGCCGAAGCCCCGCGCGCCACCGACCACGATGATGGTCTGGTCGGCCGGCGGCGCCCAGGGCGCGGCGGCGGCGGGGCGCTCCGCGGGCGGGCGGATCACCAGCTTGCCGATATGGGCGGAGGCCTGGAGGGTGCGGAAGGCGGCCTCCACCTCCTCCGGCCCGAACAGCGCATGCGGCAGCGGCCGCAGCGTGCCGTCCTGCAACCGGTCCCGCACCCGGCCGAGCAGGCGTGCGGCCTGGCCCGGGCGGGCGCGCGGCAATTCGTCCACATCCACCGCGAAGTAGCTGGCGTTGCGCCGCAGCGGGCGGATCGGCGCGCGGCGGTTTTCCACATAGTCCCGCTTGCCGAGCTCCACGAACCGCCCGAACGGTTTTATCAATCCCAGCGAGCGCTCCATGGCGTCCCCGGCCAGGGAGTTCAGGACCACGTCCACCCCTTCCGGCCAGGCGGCGCGGAGCGCATCGGCAAACCCCGGGTCGCGGCTGTCCAGCACCAGTTCGGCACCGGCGGCGCGCAGGAAGGCGCGCTTGGCGGGGCTGCCGGCGGTCATGGCGATGCGTGCGCCGATCGCCTGCGCCACCTGCAGCGCGGCGAGGCCCACCGCGCCGGCGCCACCATGGATCAGCACCGTCTCCCCGGCCTGCAGGTCGGCGCAGGTTTCCAGCGCATGCAGCGCGGTCATGAAGGCGACCGGCACGGTGGCGGCCTGCACCGGGTCCAACCCCTCCGGCAGCGGTGCCACCGCCTCCACCCGGGTGATGACGCGGGCGGCCAGCGCGCCGGGCGCGAAGCCGAAGACGCGGGTGCCGGGGCGCAGCGCAACCCCCGGCCCGGCCTGTTCGACGATGCCGGCGCATTCCATGCCGAGCGTCGGGCCAGCGAAACCCGCCTCCAGCACTTCCTCCGGCAGCAGCCCCTGCGCCCACATCAGGTCGCGGAAATTCAGCCCGGCGGCCTCGACGCGCAGCGCCACCTCTCCCGGCCCGGGCGCGCGGATCGCGGCAGCCTCCCAGCGCAGCGTGCCGAGCCGGCCGGGCTGGCCGATGCCGAGCGCCAGCGGCCCGCCGGGCGCCGGCGTGGTCAGGCCGTGTTGCAGGCGGGGCACCAGCCGCGCATCGGGGCCGAGCGTCACCTCCGGCTCCGGCACCGGTTGCGCCAGTTCGGCGGCCAGCCGCCGCGCCGCGGCTTCCGGCGCCAGGCCGGGGGCGAGGTCGATGCGCCGCGGGCGCAGCGCCGGTATCTCGTTCGTCAGCACGCGCGCCAGGCCGAGCAGGGCGGCGGCCTGCGGCACGTGGCAGCCCTCCGGCGGCTGCAACCCCCCCTGGGTCACCAGCACGAAGCCGGCGGCAACCCCGGCGGCGGCTTCGGCGAGCCGGGTGACGGTGGCGAGCGTCGCGGCCAGGGCCGGTTCCTCCGGTGCGGCCAGCAGGATCAGGCGCTGGCCGCGCAGCCGGGCGGCGGGCAGTTCCTCAAGCCCGGCGCGCTCCACCTCCGCCCCACGTCGTTGCAGCCTTGCGGCCAGCGCATCGGCCAGCAGCACCGATTCGGCATCGGCCAGCACAAGGCTCCGCGGCGGCGCGGGCGGCGCGGCGGCGGGGGGCGGCGGCTGTTCGGCGGCCAGCAGCAGGGCCGGCCAGGGGGCGCAGGACAGCGGCTCGGCGACGGTGGCGCGGAACCCGCCCTCCGCCAGCCGGCCGAGCCACAGCGCCGCATCCGGCAGCGCGCCACCCGCCGAACCGCCCACGCCATCCGGCCCAAGCCCGGTCCACCAGGCGGGATCCTGGCCACAGACAAAGGTCCAGACCCGGCCCGGCAGCGGCTCCACCAGCAGCAGCGCACCACCTTCCGCCAGCGCCGGGCGCAGCGCGGTGGCGAGCGTGGTGCCGGCCTTGGCGCGGGCCGCCGGCGCCAGGCCGATGACGATATCCGCCACCAGCGGCGGTGGCGCGTCCCCCATCGGGTCCCACACCACGCCGCGGATTTCGCTGCCGGCCGGCATACCCTCCGGCAGTTCGGGCAGCGGCACCCGCCCCTCACCCGCTGCGACATAGACCAGAGCGCGGCCCATCGGCGCCAGTCGCGCCAGCACGCGCCGGGCCAGCACGCCGCCGGCGGCGCCGACCTCCAGGATTCGCAGCGGCCGCGTTTCCGGCCAGGCGGCGGCCAGCGCGCCGACCGCGGCGGCCAGCGCCTCCGCCAGCCGCGCCATGCCCTCGCCCTGCGCCGGCGGCGGCGCGGGGTCGCGGGTGCGGCCATGCAGCGCATCCGGCAGGCGTTCGGCGGCCTCGGCGATCCAGGCCAGGTCGAGCGCCAGCGCCGGCTGTTCGGCCAGCACCGATCGCCAGATCTCGGCCGCATCCGGCAGCGCATTGTCGGGCAGCAGGCGGATGCCGCCCGGCGTGCCCTTCTGCACCAGCTCCGCCGCGCCATCCTCGACCAGCGCACGGCGCAGGAAGGCCTCATAGGCCGAGGCTTCCGGCTCCGCTTCATGCAGCGAAGATTCGACGGCGTAGAGGCCCTGCGCGGCGGCGGCCACATGCGCCTCCAGCAGCAGGGAGATCTCGGTCAGGTCCAGCGTCGCCGAGACGGCGCGGGCGGCATCCAGGGCCGGCGCCAGCGCCGGGGCGGGCGCCGCGCCATCCGCGGCCGGAGCCAGGCCGATGCGATAGGCGGCATCCTCCGCACTCGCCGCGCCGGGCAGGGCGAAGCGCTGGAACACCGCATCCTCGATGCGGGCGACGATGCGGCCCACCGCATCGCGCAGCACCATCCGGGCGGTGGCGGAGCGCACGCCGCGCCGGGTCAGCGTGACCTCCGCGCTGACGGCCGGCGCGGCGCCCACCAGCGCCACCAGCCGGCCGAAACGCACCGGCACCAGGCCGGTGCCGGGCGGCGGCGGCGTCTCCGCCAGCAGCGCGAACAGCCCCTGCATGGCGCCATCGAGGCGCGAGGGGTGCAGCAGGTAGCCGGCATCCGGCGGCGCCGTCTCGGGCAGCGAAAGCCGCACCCGCACCTGCCCCGGCACGGAAGTCGGCGCCACGCTATCCACCGCGGCGAAGGCGGGGCCATAGGTCAGGCCGAGCCGGGCGGCGAAGCCCCGCAACGCGGCACCATCCAGCGCGGCGGGGCGGCCGCCCAGGCCGCCATCGGGGCCGGGGGGCAAGGCGGGCGGGTCCAGCGCGGCGGCGGTAGCAACGCGCAGCTCGCCTTCCGCATGCAGCGCCCAGGCCTCCTCCGACAGGCGGCGGCGACCCTCGATGCGGAACAGGCCGGTGGCGGTATCCAGCGTGCAGCGCAATTCCCGCGCCCGGCCCTGTTCGAGCTGCACGGCGCGGAGGATGCGGAATTCCCCCACCTCCAGCGCCACCGCCTCCGGATTGCGGCTGCGTGCGGCGGCGAGCGCCATGTCCAGCATGCCGGAGGCCGGCAGCACCGCATCCGGGCCCAGCCGGTGGTCGGCCAGCCAGGGCGACTGCTCCGTATCCAGCGAGACGGTCCAGACGCCCGGCTCCGCACCCCGGCGGAAGCCGAGCAGCGGGTGGTCCTGCACGGCATCGACCAGCCGGGTCGCCTCCACCGTCTCCGGCTGCCAGACCGGCTTGCGGTCGAGGGGGGTCAGCGGCAGGCGGGTGGTCGCAGGACCGGCGAAGGCGGGGCCGCTTCGCGGATCGGCGCCGGCGGCGAAGGCACGGTCGGCGATAGCGGGGAACGGGTCCGCGCCCTCGACGTCCCGCTTGCTGAGGCTGACGAGATTCGCCGCCTCCACCCCCGCCGCGCGGGCGGTCTCCCGCAGATAGGATTGCAGCACCGGGTTGGGGCCGATCTCCAGGAACAGCCGGGCGCCGCGCGCGATGGCGGCGCGCAGCGCCGGTTCGAACTTCACCGGCTGGCGCAGGTTGCGCCACCAATAGACCGGGCCGACGGCATCGCCTTCCAGCGCCTCGCCGGTCACGGTCGAGATCATCGGCAGGGTGCCGGGTTGGCCGGTGAGGCCGATCAGCTCCTCCAGCAGCCCGTCCCGCACCGCATCCATCGCGGCGCTGTGGAAGGCATAGTCCAGCTCGAGCGCCACATAGGCGTGCCGCCGCGCCTCCGCCGCCTGCCGCAGCACGGCAAGGTCCGCCTCCGGCCCGGCCAGCGTCACCGCGGCGGGGCCGTTCAGCGCGCCGATCTCAACCCGGCCTTCCAGCCCGGCGGCGGCGATCAGCGCCGTGGCCTCGGCCGCCGTGGCGCCGAGTGCGGCCATCCGGCCCTGCCCGCGGGTGCGGTGCTGCTGGCGGGAGCGTGCGACCACCAGACGCGCGGCGGCGGGCAGATCCAGCAGCCCGGCGGCATGGGCGGCGGCCACCTCGCCCACCGAATGGCCCAGCACCAGGTCCGGTCGCAGGCCCTGCTCGGCCAGCGCGGCCAGTGCGGCCACCTGGATGGCGAAGAGCAGCGGCTGGGCGATATCCGTCGCCGCCAGCTGCTCCGCCGTCACCCCGGCCTCGACCATGTCGCGCGGCGACCAGCCGAGCAGCGGCGCCAGCGCGGCATCGGCTTCCGCCATGCCGGCGCGGAACGGCGCGGAATGGGTCAGCGCGAGGCGGCCCATGCCGGCGAATTGCGCGCCATTGCCGCTGAACACGAAGCATAGCCCGCCGGTGGCGGCGGCTACGCCCGAGACCACCTTCGGCACGCCACGGCGCCAATCCGCCAGGTCGGCGGCCAGGGCCGGGCCGTCTTCGCCCCGCAGCACCAGGCGGTGCGGCAGCAGGTCCCGGTGCCGGGCGGCGCCACGGGCCAGCGGGACGACCTCCGCCGGATCCGCCACGTTCAGCCGCGCTTCCCACTTCGCCACCAGCGCCGACAGCGCGGCGGCGGACCGCGCCGAGATCAGCAGCGGCGGCGGCGGCCCGGCCTTGGCGGCCCGCACGGCGCGCCGGGGCGCAGGCGCCGGGCCGAGCAGGACGGAGGCGTTGGTGCCGCCGAAGCCGAAGGAATTGATGCCCACCACCGGCTGCGCGATCTCGGCCAGCGGCTCCAGCGCCGCCGGCACGCGGATGTTCAGCCCGGCGAAGTCGATATTCGGATTGGGCTCGCCCTGGTGCAGCGTGGCCGGCACCTGCCGGCGCTCCAGCACCAGCAGCGCCTTGGCCAGCCCGGCTACACCGGAGGCGGGCTCCAGATGGCCGATATTGGATTTGATGGACCCCACCGGCAGCGGTGCATCCCGCCCGGTGGCCGCCTGGCCGATCGCCCAGGCCTCCGCCGGGTCGCCCGCCTGGGTGCCGGTGCCATGCGCCTCCCAATAGGCCAGCCGGTCGGCGGTGACGCCGGCATCCTGCATCACCTGGCGGATCAGCTTGGCCTGCGCATCCCGGTTCGGCAGGGACAGGCCGATGCTGCGGCCCACCGCGCTGACGCCGCTCGCCAGGATCACGCCGCGAATCGCATCGCCCGCCGCGAGTGCGGCATCCAGCGGCTTCAGCAGGAAGGCCGCCGACCCCTCCGCCCGCACATAGCCATCCGCGCCCGCCGTGAAGGCGCGGCAGCGCCCGGTGGGGGACAGCATGCCGGCGCGGGAGAAGCCCACGAAGGGGAAGGGCGAGAGCAGCATCTGCACCCCCGCCACCACCGCCGCCTCGAGCCGCCCTTCCGCCAGTGCCTGGCAGGCGGCATGCAGCGCGACGAGGGAGGAGGCGCAGGCGGTGTCGATGGTCTCGGCCGGGCCGCGCAGGTCGAAGACGTTGGTCAGCCGGTTCGACAGGATCGACAGCGCATTGCCGGTCATGAAGTAGCGATCGCCGCCGGCATGGTCGAGCAGCCGCAGATCGCCGTAGTCGGTCGAGGATCCACCGACGAAGACGCCGACATCGCGCCCCGCCAAGGCGGAGGGCCGCACCCCGGCATCCTCCATCGCGGCCAGCGTCACCTCCAGCAGCAGGCGCTGCTGCGGGTCCATCTCCGCGGCCTCACGCGGGGAGATGCCGAAGGCGCCCGCATCGAAGCCGCGCACATCGCCCAGCGTGCCGGCCGCGAAGGTATAGGCGCGGCCCGGCTCGCTGCGGCGCGGATGCAGGAAGGCGGCCTGGTTGAAACGGTCCGCCGGCAGCGTGGTCACGGCATCGCGGCCAGCTTCCAGCAGCGACCACAGCGCATCGGCATCGGCGGCCCCGGGAAGCCGGCAGCCCAGGCCCAGTATGGCGATGGGCCTCGCGGCGGGCTTCGGGACCGCCCTGGGAGAACGGGCGGATTTCATGAACAGACCGCGCTCAGGGCCTAAACGCCTGGCGCGCCGACCAGCAGGATCCGGCTCGGGACGGCCTCATGGCGATCCCTCGTCACGGCGGGCGGCACTCGGCACGGAGGCCTGCCAGCCGCGCTCACGCTCCAGCAGCCCGGGGCTCGGCGCCGCCCGTTCCGAAGGGCGCTTCACCAGGTCGCGGAACAGCTGCTCCACCGCGACGAAATGCTCATCCCAGCTCGGTGGCTTCCAGCCGGTCATGCGGCCCATCTGCGCGCGGCGGCTGCCGCTGTCCGGGCGGGCATAATCCAGCACGGCGCTGCGCCAGGACATGCCATCCAGCGGGTCCAGGTAATCCGGCACCTGCCGGCCGACCTCGCGCAGCGCCGGCAGGTCCGACGCCAGTGCCGGCACGCCGAGCGCCAGGCTTTCCGCCAGCGGCAGGCCGAAGCCCTCGGCGAATGAGGGGAACAGCAGGGCGCGTGCGCCGCGCAGCAGGGAGGCAACCTCGCGGTCCGGCAGCGACCCGCATTCCCGCACCAGGCCATCCAGGGCGGAACACCGCTCCAGCATGTCCAGCACGTTCTCATTCTCCCAGCCGCGGCGGCCGACCACCACGAGGCGCGGCGCGGCGCCGCCCATGGTGCTGGCAAACTGGCGCCAGAGATTCAGCAGCAGCAGGTGGTTCTTGCGCGGCTCGATGGTGCCGAGCGCCACGAAATAGGGCCGCAGCGCCACCGGCGGCGCCTCCACCGCCGGCGGCGCGACCCCGAGCGGGGCGACGGCAACCAGCGGCCGATCCGGCCGCGCGGCCAGCCACGGGGACAGTTCCACCGCCGTCGCTTCCGAATTGACGATGATGGCGTCCGCCATCGCGGCCGTGGTGATGATGCGGCGCTTGTGCTTCTCGGCCTGGCCGGCGCGAGCGAATTCCGGGTGGTGCAGCGGGATCAGGTCGTGGATCAGCGGCACGAAATGGCAACCGTTGCGCCGCATGCTGGAAATGCGCGCCGGCCGTTCCAGGGCGCGGTGGGAGACCAGCAGGAAGCACTTGTCCACCGGCCGCCGCAGCGCCTCGTTCAATGCGGGACGGCCGAAGGGCAGCGCCAGGCGGGCGCGGCGCGCGGCGCCGGCCGCCAGGCGCGTGCCGCTTTCCCAGGATTCCTCCAGCGCCGCCACCAATTCCCGCACCAGCGAGGTTGGCAATGCCGCGAAGCCCAGCAGGGGCACCTCCGCCACGAAGGTGCAGTGCGCCGGGTCGTTCATGGCCCAATGGCGGGCGTAGGCCAGCTCGACCCGGTCGATCCCGGACGGCGCAGAGCGATGGGCAACGGTCAGGAGACGGGAGATGTCGAGAAAGACATGCACGCCTGGCTATCTCCTTGGACCCGGGAAACCGCCGCGAAAGCGGGGTATCAGGTTTGGTGCAGCAGCGCCGTGCTGCACCGCACTAATGTCGCGACCATGGCCGCAATGCGCCACACAACACTGTGTTAATTAACGCTCTACGTCAATCTCTTTTTTTGAACGAATTGGAGCGGTGCGCGTCCTGCGAGTGGCCACCCCTGTCGCCTACCCGTGATCCGGGAGAATGACGTTGGTGGACAACCCAAGCAGAAGAACATCACGCATGGTTTCGGCGCTCTTGCGACGAATGTCCAGCCAGGCTTCTGGCGTATGGAAGGCGCTGTGCGGCGTGATGACAACGCGGCCCTGCAGCCACGCCTCCTTCGCCCGATAGGCCGCGACCAGCCCGGGAACCGGTTCCACCGGCGGCTCCACCGGAATGACGTCGAGGCCAGCACCGGCAATATGGCCGGACCGCAGGCTGGCCTCCAGCGCATCGATATCCAGGCTGGTGCCGCGCGCGGTGTTCACCACCACCGCGCCTTCCGGCAGCCAGGCGAGTTCGCGCGCGCCGATCATCCCGCGCGTCTCCCGCGTATCCGGCGCATGGATCGACAGCACATCGGCGCCGCGCATCAACTCCTCCAGCGTCCGGGCGCGGGTAATGCCCAGTGCGCGATCGACGCCGTTGGGCAGATGCGGATCGTAGAAGCGGACCTTGAAGCCGAAGGCCTTGGCCCGCAGCGCCACCGCCATGCCGATGCGACCGAGGCCAACGATGCCGAAGCCCTGCACCTCCGCCCGGCGAATCAAGGGGCTGTCCACATAGCGCCAGGGGGCCGGCGGGTCGCTGCGCTGCATCTCATGGTGCAGGAACAGGCCGCGGCGCAGGCCGAGCGCGAGCGCAACCGCATGATCGGCCACTTCCTGCGTGCCGTAGTCCGGCACGTTGCAGACGGTGATGCCACGCGCGGCGCAGGCGGTGCGGTCCAGCCGGTCGTAGCCCACACCCATGCGCACCACGACGCGCAGCTTCGGGAATCGGGCAATATCCTTGGGCGTCAGCCAGTGACGAAAGATCTGCAGGCCATCGACCTTGGCACAGAGGGCATCCGGCAGGGCATCCAGCGTGCCCGTATGCGGCGCACCGCCATGCAGGAATTCGACCCCCGGGCCAAACACCTCCTGCTCCAAATCCGTATCCGGATACATGCCCTCAGGCTCGAGGACCGTCAGTTGCGCCACGCTTGTCACTCCCTCCTGGCCACGCCGATGCCGGCGTGGATCTCAGGCGGGCATCCTCGCCGCTGATGCGGCAGGCGGCAACCGGACCGGCGGCTTAATCCGCCATTGCGGCCCGGGCGTTACCGCCCGGGCCGTGCTGGATCAGGCGCGCCACCACCCGCGCTTGCGCGGCATTTCCGGCACCGCACCCTCGCCCAGAACGATCGGGGCGACAGGCGCTGCGGCGACCGGCTCGGCCTGTGCAGGGGCCGGCGATGCCGGTACCGGTGCCGGCATCGATTCCGGCGTCAGTTCCGGCATCGGTGCCGGGGCGGGTGTCGGCACCGCGGCGGCCGGGGGCTCGGCCAGGGCCGAGTCCGGCGGTACCACCGGCGCCACCATGGCAGGCGCCTCGACGACCGTCACCGGCGCCTCCGGCAGCGGCAAATCGGCCACCGGCGTATGCGCCACCGGAGACTCGACCACCGGAGTCTCGACCACCCGAGCCTGGGCAGCCGGCGGGGTGGCGCGACGGGACTTCGCGGCGCGCTCGGCAGCCTCCTCGGCCGCCTCCATCGCCATGAAGATGTCGTCCATATGCCCGGCGAAGGGATCGGCCGGGGTCGGGGCGCGTCGGGCCGGCGGCGGGGATTGCGGCGGCGTCGGGCTCGGCAGCGTGGCGACGGGCTCGGCGGGCTGCTCACCCTCCTCCCGCCGGCGACGGCCACCGCGACGACCGCGGCGACGCCGGCGTGCGGCCTCGTCCTCCTCGGCTCCCTCGGCGGTCTCGCCATCCTCAAGCCCCGGCACAGCCGCGGCATCGGACGCGACGTCGGCGGCCTCGCTGGGGGCCGCTTCCGCCGAATCGGACGGCGGCGTCACGGCCTCCTCACCCTCCTCGGAGTCATCCTCCTCGGTGCCACCGGCCTCATTGGCCTGGCCCTCGACACCCTCGCGGCGACCCCCACGACGGCGGCGACGGCGGCGGCGGCGACCTGCCTCGCCCTCGGCGCCCTCGGCCGGCTTCTCGCCCGGAACTTCCACACGATCACGCGGCTCCGCCTGGCTGACCGGTAGCGGCTCCGCCTCGGTCTCCTGGCGCGGCTCCGGCTCGCGACGCTGGCGCGGGCCTGCATCACGCCGGTGGCGCGGTTCCGCGGCGCGGGCCGGCGGCTCCGCGAAGATCTCCTCGACCTCCGGCGCCTCCTCGACCGGCTCCGGCTCCGGCGCGAAATCCATCCGCAGCGCGGATGGCCGCTCCGGCATCGCATCCGGGTTGGCCGCGCGGGTCTTCTCGATCCGCACGGCCGGCGGGATCAGCGTGTCATCCGGCTGCACCAGCACGCGCATGCCGAAGCGCTGCTCGATCTGGCCCAGCCGCTCGCGCTTCTGGTTCAGCAGCCACAGCATCACCGGCATGGCGCAATACACCATGACTTCGGCGGCGCGGCGGCGGGCGCCCTCCTCCTCGATCTGGCGCAGCACCTGCAGGCCGCTCGATTCCACGCTGCGGACCAGGCCGCGGCCCTGGCAATGCGGGCAGGCGACGTAGGCATGTTCCACCACGGAGGGCCGCAGCCGCTGGCGCGACATTTCCAGCAGGCCGAAATGGCTGATCCGGCCGACCTGGATGCGGGCGCGATCCTGCTTCAGCGCCTCCTTCAGCCGACGCTCAACCTGCGCGTCGTTGCGCGCCGATTCCATGTCGATGAAGTCGATGACGATCAGGCCCGCGAGGTCGCGCAGGCGCAGCTGGCGCGCCACCTCGTCCGCGGCTTCCAGGTTGGTCCGCAGCGCCGTGTCCTCGATGTGCCGGTCGCGCGTCGCGCGGCCGGAGTTCACGTCGATGGAGACCAGGGCTTCCGTCTGGTTGATGACGATGTAGCCGCCCGACTTCAGCTGCACATTCGGGTTGTGCATGGCATCGAGCTGGGCATCGACGCCGTGGCGCGCGAATAGCGGCACGCCGTCCCGCACCGGCTTCACCTTGTTCACATGCGCCGGCATCAGCATGCGCATGAATTCGCGCGCATCCTGGTAGGCTTCCTCGCCCTCCACATGCACTTCCTCGACATCCTTGCCGAAGACGTCGCGGATCGAGCGCTTGATGAGGTCCGCTTCCTCATAGATCAGCGCCGGCGCGGTACTCGCGAAGGTGCGCTCGCGGATGTTGTCCCACAGGCGCAGCAGGTATTCGCAGTCCCGCTTGATCTCGGGCTTCGGCCGCTGCGCGCCCGCGGTGCGGACGATCAGCGACATGCCCTGCGGCAGTTGCTGCTCATCGATGATCTCGCGCAGGCGCTTGCGGTCGCCGGCCGAGGTGATCTTGCGGGAGACGCCGCCGCCGCGCGGCGAGTTCGGCATCAGGACCGAGAAGCGGCCCGCCAGAGAGATATAGGTGGTGAGCGCGGCACCCTTCCCGCCGCGTTCTTCCTTCACCACCTGGATCAGCATGATCTGGCGGCGCTTGATGACCTCCTGGATCTTGTAGTGGCGCAGGAAGCGCGGCGGGATGCGGCGCTCGCGCGCGTCATCCTCCGTCGTGCCGCCGAGCGATTCCGGCGGCGGCGCCTCGGAATTGCCGACGCTCTCGACCTCGTCGTCCCGGTCCCGGCTGCGATCGTCCCGGTTGCGGTCACCGCCCCGGTCGCCGCCCCGGTCGCCACCACGACCACGGTCGCGGCCGCGGCCACGGCCGCCGCGGTCCTGGCGCCCGCGGGCCTGGCGCGGCTCGCTGCCCGGCTCGCCGTTGGCCGCTTCGCCGTTGCCGTCCTCGGTGCGGTTCTCGTCGCGCGACTCGAATTCGCCGTCGCGATGCTCGGCGCCATCATCATCGGCGCCCCGATCATCCCGGCCAGGCTCATCCCGGCCAGGCTCATCCCGGCCAAGCTCATCCCGGCGATCATCGTCGGTGCCGTGGTCCTCGGCCTGGTCCTGGTCGCCCGCGGCCTCGGCATTCTCCTGCCGCTCGGCGGCCAGTGCCGCCTCCTCGGCCGCAGCCTCGGCCGGGGTGGCGGCCTCGGGCTCCTCGGTCGCGGTGATGCGCTCCACCGGGATGGTCATCGGCATGGCGCTGCCGGAATTGCGGCCAGGGTCCCGGTCGGTTTCGTCGCCGGACTCGTCCGAACCCTGCGCCTCGCCAACAGGCGCCTCGCCCGCGCCGAAAGCTTCCGCACCGGATGCCTGGGCCGCAGGCGCGTCGGTTCCGGAGGCGTCGCCGACCGCCTCGGCCTCACCCTCGATCGCGGCCTGCAGCGCGCCGGTCAGCGCCTCGTCGCCGTCGCGGGCGGCTTCCTCGGCGTCCTCGCGTTCCTGTTCCTCGCGCGCCTCGGCCTGCTGCATCTCGATCAGGCGCTGCCGGTCGGCGACGGGCAGCTGGTAGTAGTCCGGGTGGATCTCGCTGAAGGCGAGGAAGCCGTGCCGGTTGCCGCCATATTCGACGAAAGCGGCCTGCAGGCTGGGTTCGACCCGCACGACGCGGGCCAGGTAGATATTGCCCTTGAGGGGCATCTTGTTCGCCGACTCGATATCGAAGGCTTCGA
>LNFM01009889.1_pt1 | contig 13640 bp, 14 predicted proteins | sample 596031 | NCBI WGS metagenome assembly LNFM01 (sample SAMN04254537, study PRJNA301005) | activated carbon metagenome | isolation source: dual media filters at the Ann Arbor, Michigan drinking water treatment plant | place: USA: Ann Arbor
AACGCAGCAGAGCACCCCGGCGGCCTGCTCCTGCGCCACTTCAGGCACGCAGACGGCAACGAAGACCCGAACGTCCGCAACGGGCCGCAAGCGGTCGACTCAGCACTTCTGGAGCCGACCGCATGACCCATGCTGCCACGCTGGACCGCGACGGCATCGCCCAGTGCATCCCGCACAGCGGCAGCATGTGCCTGTTGGACGGCCTGCTGGCGTGGGACGCCACCACGGTGCGCTGCCGCGCCAGCAGCCACCCCGATCCAACGCACCCGCTGCGCTCGCCCGGTGGCCTGCTGGCGCCGGTGGCCATCGAGTACGCGGCACAGGCGATGGCGCTGCATGGCGCGCTCACGGCCGCGCCATGCAGCGTGCCCTCGGCCGGCTTTCTGGCCTCGGCGCGCAGTGTCCACTTGCACGTGGCGCGGCTCGACGACGTGCCGGGGCTGCTGATCGTCAGCGCCACCCGCCTGGCAGGTGCCGACCAGCAGGCGCTCTACACCTTTGCCCTGCACGACGAAGGCGGCCGCCTGCTGGTGGACGGCCGCGCCACCGTCGTGCTCAACACACCGCTGGTGGCGCCATGAACCCGACAACAGCTCTGCACGGCAAACGCGCCCTCGTCACCGGCGCCAGCGGCGCTTTGGGCAGCGCCATCGCGCGGCGGCTGGCGGCCGATGGTGCGCATCTGCTGCTGCATGCCAACGCCAACGCGGCGGCGGTGCAGGCGCTGGCCGACGAGATCCGCGCCGGCGGCGGCAGCGCCGAGACCACCGTCTTCGACCTCACCGACGACGCCGATTCGGCCGCCGCGGTGGCCGCGATGCTGGCCGGCGGCACGGTACAGATCATCGTCAACAACGCCGGCGTGCACGACGACGCCGTCTTCCCCGGCATGCGCGCCGCGCAGTGGCACCGCGTCATCGACGTCTCGCTGCATGGCTTCTTCCGCGTCACGCAGCCGCTGCTGCTGCCGATGCTGCGCACACGCTGGGGGCGTGTCATCAACATCTCGTCGGTGGCCGCACTTGCCGGCAACCGGGGCCAGGTGAATTACGCCGCGGCCAAGGGCGCGCTGAACAGCGCGACCAAGGCGCTGAGCCTGGAAGTGGCCAGCCGCGGTGTGACCGTCAACGCCATTGCGCCGGGCATCATCGATTCGCCCATGGCCACCGGGGAAGGCAGCGCTTTCGACAAGGACACCATCGCCCGCATGGTGCCAGCCAAGCGCGCCGGCCGGCCCGACGAAGTGGCGGCGCTGGCCGGCTTCCTGGCCAGCGACGACGCGGCCTACATCACCGGCCAGGTCATCTCGATCAACGGCGGGCTTTACTGACAGGGTGCAGCAGATGAACCAGACACCGACGACCGAAGCCCCGTCGCACGACGTGATCGTGATGGGTGGCGGCCTGGCCGGCATGACACTGGCGCTGCAGCTGAAACTGCGCCTGCCCGAGCTCGACGTGCTGGTGCTCGAACGCCGCACGCACCCGGTGCCCGAGGCCTGCCACAAGGTGGGTGAATCCACGGTCGAGATCGGCGCGCACTACTTCGAGCACGTGCTCGGCCTGGGCGAACATCTGCGCGACGCGCAGCTGCGCAAGTTCGGCTTCCGCTTCTTCTTCAGCGAAGGCCGGCGCGACCTGCACCGTGTCACCGAACTGGGCGCCAGCCGGCCGCTGCCGGTCAGCAGCTACCAGATCGACCGCGGCATCTTCGAGAACTTCCTCGGCCAGGAATGCACACGCCGCGGCATCCGCTTCGTCGACGACGCGCTCATCCGCCAGGTCGAGCTCAGCGAGGACGGCACGCCGCACCGCGTGCACTGGCAGCGCGCGGGCCAGCCGCTGCAGCAGGCCACGGCGCGCTGGGCCATCGACGCCTGCGGCCGCGCCGGGCTCGTCAAGCGCCAACGCGGCCTGGCGCTGGAGAACGCGCACCCGATGCATGCGGTGTGGTTCCGCGTCAGCGAACGCATCGCCATCGACAACTGGCTGGACGGCGACGCCAGTGCCGATGCCTGGCGGCAACGGTGTGTCACGCCGACGCGCTGGCTGTCGACCAACCACCTCGTGGGCGCGGGCTACTGGGTGTGGCTGATACCGCTGGCCTCGGGTTCCCATTCGGTGGGCATCGTCGCCGACCCGCGTGTGCACCCCATCGAGGGTATGAACACCTTCGATCTTGCGATGGACTGGCTGCATCAGCACCAGCCCGCGCTCTACGACGACCTCGACGGCAAACGCGACAAGCTGCAGGACTTCGCCTTCTTCCGCCGTTTCTCGTACGACTGCAAGCAGGTCTTCTCGGAACACCGCTGGGCGCTGGCCGGCGAGGCCGGGCGTTTCCTCGACCCCTTCTATTCGCCGGGCAGCGACTTCATCGCCATCGGCAACACCTACATCACCGAGCTGATCGTGCGCGACCGCGCCGGCCTGCGGCTGGCCGCGCACACGCAGATCTACGAGCAGATCTTCAAGTCGTTCTACGACAGCACGATGGCGCTCTACGTCGACCAGTACGGCCTCTTCGGCGACCCCGAGGTGCTGCCGACGAAGGTGATCTGGGACTACACCTATTACTGGGGCGTGCTGGCGCAGCTGTTCTGCCAACAGCGACTGACCGACCTGGCCTCGCTGGGCCATCTGCGCGATGAACTGGCGCAGTGCCAGCAGCTGAACACCGAGGTGCAACTCTTCCTGCGCGCCTGGGGCGGGGTCAGCCAGCGCCGCAATTTGCCGGTGATGCTGGACCAGGCGTCGGCGCCGTGGTTCGTCGAACTCAACCGCAGCCTGCACGACACGCTGGACGACGCAGCCTTTCGAGAACGCATCCGCGCGGCGACGCGCACGCTGCAGCGACTGGCCGGTGAACTGCTGCGGCGAGGCACGCGCGAACACCCGTCGCTCGACGGCACAGCCTTGCACGCGCTGCTGCCGGCCGCGGCGCTGCAGCCTCAGAGCGAAAGCCTGCTCTTCCCCAGCGTCGACGAATTGCTGCTTCAGGCCTGAAACGGCGGCAAGCTCCGCGCGCGGCGCCACAGCAGCAGCGGCAGACGCAGCACGAACTCGAGCATCAGCCGTGTGTGCATCCAGGTCAGCAGCAGGTTGTCGCGCCCGTAGCGGAAGTGCGAGACACCGCCTTCTGCGGCGCTGAGGTACTTCACCGGCGCGTCGACGTTGATCGGCTTGACGCCGCGCCAGGCCAGGCGCACCACGGCTTCAGTGTCGAAGTCGAAACGGCGCATCCAGGGCTGGCCCTGCATCACCGCGGCCAGCGCGGCCACGGGGTAGACGCGGAAGCCGTAGAGCGAGTCGGCCACGCCGGCGCCCAGGGTCTCGAGGTTGGTCCAGGCGTTCGAGACACGCCGGCCGCGCACACGCAGCAGCGGCGCGCTGGCATCGAACACCGGGCGGCCGAGGATCATGGCTTCTGGCCGCGTCATCGAGGCTTCCATGAAGGCCGGGATCAGCGCCGCCGGGTGCTGGCCGTCGGCGTCCATCGTCAGCGCGTGGGTGTAACCGGCGGCCTGCGCCAGCTGCAGACCGTGCAGGACGGCCGCGCCCTTGCCGGCGTTCTGCGGCAGCACATGCACCTGCAGGGCGGGGTCGTCGGCGGCCATCGCCTGCAGTGCCGCGGCGCTGTCGTCGGTGCTGCCGTCGACCACCACCCACACCGGGTTCCAGTGTTCACGTGCCGCACGCACCGTGGTGCAGACCAGCGCGCCGGTGTTGTAGCTGGGGATCAGCACCAGGTGCGTGCGCGAAGGCTGGCGGCTCATGGCATGCTCGTCAGGCCGGTCGGGCGACGCCGGCGGCGAAATAGGCTTCGATCTGCGCCAGTTGAGCCGCGGCGTCGTCCATCGGCTCGAAGCGCCGGCCCAGGCGCACGGCGAACACGATGGGCAAGGGCGGCAAGCGCCACAGCGGCCAGCCCTTGCCGAGGTAAGGCGACGTCGTGTCGATGAAGACGGCCTGGATCGTCGCCTGCGCGCGCTTGGCGATCACCGTCACGCCGCCGTGGAAGGGGTTCACCGGCGGCCGCGTGGTGCGTGTGCCCTCGGGGAACATCACCAGCTGTCCGCCGCGCTTCAGGTCAGCCACCGCGTGTTGGATGAGGCCGAAGGGCGAGTCGTTGCGGATGTAGCGCGCCAGCCGCGAGGCTGGCGCCAGCAGCGGGTTGCGCATCAGGCTGGCCTTCATGACGCAGGCGCTGCGCGGCAGGCGGGCCACCAGCATCACGGCGTCGAGCATGCTGGGATGGTTGGCCACGACGATGAGGCCGGGTTCGTCGCGCAGCACGTCGAGCGAGCGCGAGTCGATCTGCATCATGCCCACGGCACGGGCCGTCCACCAGAACACGCGGTAGGCGCGCGAGATGGCCGCACGGCCCACGCGCAGGCCGACTTCGCGCGGCAGCAGCGGGTAGAGCACCAGCGCCACGAGGTTCCACGCCACCGAAATCAAGCCCAGCAGCAGCAGCATGCCCTGCAGGGCCACCCACTTCAGCGGCCAGAGCAGCCGGTGCCACGGCCTCGGCGGCGCTTCAGCGTGCGTCGGGGACACGGGCCTCGGACCTCAGGAAGACCCACGACATCGCCACGCCGACGGCTGTGTTGTGGCGGCTCTTCACCAGCGGGCTCGCCTCGAAGGCCGCACCGGCCACGCTGTCGTGGCGCACGAAGGCACCCAGCCACAGCCGGTCGAAGCGGCGCGAGAAACCGGCCGTGGCCTGCCAGCCACCAAAGCCGCCGCGTGCCGCGTAGACCGGCCGATCGACGGTGGCGTAGGCGGGTGCCACGCCGTAGAGGTGCTCGTGCAGGCGGCGGTCGCCCCACAGCGGGCCGGCCTGCACGCCGAGGTCGACGTCGCCCAGCTCGAAGCCGGCGTTGATCAAGGGCTCGATGTTCCAGCCCAGCACCCGCGCTCGGGCTTCGATGGAGACCACGGCGCGCACCGGCATGCGCAGGTCGACCGTCCAGCCGCGGCCCTGCGCCAGGCGCAGGTTGAGCTTGGGGCCGATCTCGAAGCTGGGCGCCAGGTCGGGCATGCCGGCACGGGCGCGGTTGTCGCCGCTCTTCGTGGGCGGGCTGCCGGCCACGCTGAGGTCGAAGTCGACACGCTCACCATCGAAGAGCACCGCGCGCGCGCCGTCCTTGTCGGCACGCAGGATCTTGCCGCGGTAGACGAAGTAGGGCACCGGCAGCAGCCAGCTGTGGCTTTCGTCGCTGCCGCGGTAGTGCGGCAGGCGCAGCCAGCCGGCGCCGAGGCCGAGTTCCCACAGCGGCTGATCGGCCCGCGCGGGCGTGCCGGTGACGGCCAGCAACACGCCGACCACAGGACAGAGGAACGTGCCTGCAAGACGGCGCTTCATGGTTCGAGCGGCGATGACTTCAGCTTCCCAGGGGCGAAGGCGTGGCCCTCGATCTCGACCAGCAGTTCGCTGCGGCAGATGTCGGCCTGCAGGTAGACCGCGTGCGGCATGACCGATGAGGTTAGTTCGCGGATGGCGGACAGGTCGGTGCGGTGCCGCACATAGACCGAACAGCTCAGGTCGGCCAGCGTGAACGCGGCCGTGCCGTGCGCAAGCGCCGCGGCCAGCACGGCCTGCAGGTTCACGAGCGTCTCTTCGGTCTGCGCGCGCACGTCGCCCACGTGCAGGGAATGTTCACCGACGATGCTGGCCGTGCCCGAGACGAAGAGCGCCAGGCGCCCGGCTCCGGCGTCGGCCAGCGCGCCGCGAGAGAAGGTCGGGCTGCGCGGGCCGTGCGCCGTCGAATAGCGGTAGGCCGAGACCTGGCGCGGATTCTCCAGCGGCCGCGGCGCCGCGCGGCCGGCCAGGAAGCGGATGCCCAGGCCGCCGCCGCTGGTGCCCAGCGCGCAGGCCGCGGGCGAGCCGGCGCCGATGTCGTGGCCGGCCTCGATGAAAGCCTGCTGGCGGCCGATGTTGAACTGGCGGTAGCGCTCCAGCCCACCGCCGTCGGCGTTGATTCGTGGAAGGTAATTCCACAGCCGCAGCAACTGCGGCTGGCCGCAGGCCCGCAGCGCGGCGAAGACGTCGAGGTAGGCGCGGCGCGTGGTCTCGGCGAGGTCGGTCTCGGCGTCAGCCACGTCGATCTGGCCGAAGGCCCAGCGTCCGTCCTCCTGCCAGTGCACGTCGCCGCTGCGGCCGCAGCGCAGCGGCGCGGCACCGAACCAGGCGTCCACGCACGGGCCTGCCGCCGAGAGCACCGGCACGTCCAGCGTGGCCATGCCGGGCGCGGCCACACCCCAGCCGAGGCTGCCGAGCGGCGGCCGTGCCGATGCGCCGCGGGCCCGCCACTCGGCTGCGGACATGCGGATGCACGTGAGCGCGTCCTGGTGCTGCAACGGGGCCGTGTGCAAGGGGGCACTCATGAGGCGGGCGCGACGACGTTGCCGCCCTGCAAGACACCGACATCGCGGAAGTCGCAGAGCGGCTCGCGCCCGGCGCGCCCAACGCCGACCGCACGGTCGCCACGGTCCGCGGGGTGAGAATGGGGTGATGCGGTCGTCGCCTGGGACATGGCTGCTGGACGTCTGAGCGTTCCGGTGAGCTTCGTGGACGCCACCCACGCATCGGCACACTTCGCGACGTCGTCAGTCCCCGTCCGCGAATTATCGCAAAGGCCACCGCATGAACCGTCCGGCCACGCTGCCCTTGGATCTGCCCGCAACGGCTGCTTGGAAGGCCGACCTGCGCGAGCGCTTCTGGCGCTACCTGCCGTTGAAGTTCTTCGGCGTCAGCGCCTTCATGGGCGTGTTCTTCGTGGGCTACTTCCACACCTTGCACAACCCTGTATATCCGGTGCTGCTGATGCCCGTGACGGCGCTCGACCGGCTGATCCCCTTCCAGCCGCAGGCGCTGGCGATCTACCTGTCGCTGTGGGTCTACGTGGGCATCGGACCCGGGCTGATGCTGACGCTGCGCGACGCGCTGGTCTACGCGCTGTGGGCCGCGCTGCTGTGCCTGGCGGGGCTGGCCTGCTTCTACTTCTGGCCCACCGCCGTGCCGCCGCGCACGATGGACGTGACGGGCCTGGCCGGCTTCGCGATGCTGCAGGGCGTGGACGCGGCCGGCAACGCCTGCCCTTCGCTGCACGTGGCCTCGGCGATGTTCACCGCGATCTGGGTCGAGCGCCTGCTGCGCATCATCCAGGCGCCCGCGGCGCTGCGGGCGTTGAACCTGCTGTGGTTCTTGGCCATCGCGTATTCCACGGTGGCGGTGCGCCAGCACGTGGTGCTGGACGTGGCAGGCGGTATCGTGTTGGGTAGCGCCTTTGCGGCCTTGTCGATACGCTGGAACGCGGGGTTGGGCCGGCGCCCGAGCGCGGCGACGCCGGGCCTATGATCGATGCACCGCTGGCACACGGGCCAGACATGAACAGAACAGCGGGCATGACGATGGGATCCGCACGATGAGCTCGCTCCAGGAACTGCAGCACCTGATCCACGAAACCTACGGGCTCGACGCGGCCGCCCTGGGCCCCGGCACCTCGATGCGCGGCAGCGGCATCGATTCGCTCACGCTGGTCGAGTTCCTCTTCGCCGTCGAAGACAAGTACGGCATTTCGATCCCCACCGAGTCGGCCAAGGTCGACACGTTGACGGAACTGGCGGCCCTGATCGACAGGCTGCGCGCATCGCAGACGGCTTGAACGGGGTCGTCGTCACGGGCCTCGGGGTGGTATCGCCGCACGGCGACGATGCCACGGCCCTGTTCGACGCCATGCTGCGCGGCGATTCGGCGGTGCAACCGCTGTTTCCCGAACTGCCCCAGCCCACGCCCGCGGCGCGCGCGCCTTTCGATGCGCTGCGCTGGTTCACCAAGCTGCAGTTGGCCGGCGTCGACCGCGTCAGCCAGTTCGCCGTGGCCGCGGCCGAGCTCGCCGTGCGCGATGCCGGCGGACTGGGCGACGCCGACCCGGAACGTGTCGGCGTCTACTTCGGTTGCGGCATGGGCGGCGCCGCGGCGCTCGAGGCGGCCTATGGCGGCGGCCGCGTGCCGCCGTTGACGATTCCCGCCTTCATGCCCAACGCCCCGGCCGCCCACGTGGCCATGCGCCAGCGGGCGCAGGGGCCGGTGATCACCTACGCGGTGGCCTGCGCCTCTTCGGCACTGGCCATCGCCGAGGCGGCCAAGGCGGTGCAGCGCGGCGAGGTCGATGTCGCCATCGCCGGCGGCAGCGAAGCGCTGCTGGTGCCCGGTGTGGTGCGGGCCTGGCAGGCGATGATGACGCTGGCCGGCTTCGCACCCGGCACGGCGGCCACGGCGTGCCGGCCGTTCGCCATCGACCGCAGCGGCTTTGCGCTGGGCGAAGGCGCGGCCTGCCTGGTGCTGGAATCGACGGCACGCGCACGTGCCCGCGGTACCCGTGCTTACGCGGGCCTGGCCGGCTGGGGTGTGGGCTGCGACGCCACCCACCTGACCAAACCCGACCTGGACGGCCAGCAGCGCACGCTGCGCGCCGCACTGCGCCAGGCCGGGCTGCAGGCCGCCGACGTCGGCTACTGCAATGCCCACGGCACTGCCACGCGCATCGGCGATGCCGTCGAGGCCGAGGCGCTGCGCGGCGTCTGGGGCCGCGACATCGACGGCCTGCAGGTCAGTTCCACCAAGGCCCTGCACGGTCACCTGCTCGGTGCGGCCGGCGCGCTGGAAGCGGTGATCACGGTGCTGGCCCTGCACCGGCAGCAACTGCCACCGCAGTGGCATTGCGACCAGCCCGACGCCGACTGTGCGCTGCGCCTGGTGTCGCCCACCGCCACGGCGGCGCCGCAGCTGCAGGCGGCGATCAGCAGTTCATTTGCCTTCGGCGGCAGCAACGCGGCACTGCTCTTCACCCGCGCCTGAGCGCGACCTGTCGCCGCCAGCCTTCAGGCGCGCACGCGCTTGACCAGCGTCACCGCGCCCAGCACCAGCGCGCCAGCCACCACGCCCAGCAGACCGTTGGCGAGCGCGGGCAGCAGGGCCTGCGCCAGGCCCGGCAGGTTCTGCACGGCGCCCTCGATGGCGTGTGCCACCACCGGCACACCGTGCACCAGGATGCCGCCGCCGACGAGGAACATCGCCGCCGTACCCACCACCGCCAGCGCCTTCATCAGCCAAGGCGCCGCGGCCACGATGCCGCGGCCCAGCGATTTCGCGGCCGCATTGCCGCGCTGGGTGAGCCACAGGCCCAGGTCGTCGAGCTTGACGATGCCGGCCACCAGCCCGTAGACGCCCACCGTCATCGCCAGGGCCACGCCCGACAGCACCAGCGCCTGCGTGGTGAAAGGCGTGCCCGCCACCGTGCCCAGCGTGATGGCGATGATTTCGCCCGAAAGGATGAAGTCGGTGCGTATCGCGCCCTTGATCTTCTCGCGCTCCAACGCGACAAGGTCGAGCGACGGGTCCTGCAGCGCGGCGACCATCGCGGCCGTGCGTGCGGCCACGTCGTCGGGCTGGTGCAGGTAATGGTGGGCCAGCTTCTCGAAGCCCTCGTAACAGAGGAAGGCACCACCCACCATCAGCAGCGGCGTCACCAGCCAGGGCGCGATGGTCGCAATGAGCAGGGCCGCGGGCACCAGGATGACCTTGTTGAGCAGGGAGCCCTTGGCCACGGCCCAGACCACGGGGAGCTCGCGCTCGGCCTTCACGCCCGAGACCTGCTGCGCATTCAGCGCCAGGTCGTCGCCCAGCACGCCTGCGGTCTTCTTCGCTGCGATCTTGCTGAGCACGGCGACATCGTCCAGCACGCTGGCGATGTCGTCGAGAAGGGCGAGAAGACTTCCTGTGGCCATGACGGGGATTCTGCATGGAAGCGTCACCACCCCGCCGTGCGTCGCCGCACCCGCGGCTTGCGGTGGTGCTCGGGGCCAGGCGGCCCCGCACGCCCCTCAATGGCCGGACACGACCACCGGCAGCGCAAACTCGCGGCCGACGACGGCACGCGCGTAGAGGTAGTTGCAGCGCGCACTGTCGCTCAGGGCGTCGAGTTCGACGTGCCCCAGGGCGTCACAGGGGAAGGCCATCCCGCGCCCCGGATTGAAGAGGGACTCGAAGCGAAGTTGGCAGGGGGTGGCAAAACAGGCGTTCATGCGATTACTGCAAGCGGTCATTTGGGATTCCCAGCGTAGACCTGGGCGCCCGCCGGCGCATCGGGCGCTACGCCACAGCGCGTGTAGGCGCAGACCTGCTGCGTGTGTCGGCAGACGCCCGGCGGCCAAGAGCCCGACGGCCCCGCGCCGGTGCGACACTGCCGGCCGCCATGCGTGAACACTTCCTGCTCGACCCCGGCGTCGTCTTCCTGAACCACGGCTCCTACGGCGCCTGCCCGAAACCGGTTTTCGCCGAGTTCCAGCGCTGGCAGCTCAAGATGGAACGCAACCCGGTGGCGTTCCTCGGCCGACGTTCGGGTGCGCTGCTGAACACGGCGCGCGAACGGCTGGCTGCGTACCTGGGTGCCGACGCGGCCGATCTGGTGTTCGTGGCCAACGCCACCACGGGCGTCAACACCGTGGCGCAGTCGCTGGCGCTGCAGCCGGGCGACGAGGTGCTGGGCACCGACCACGAATACGGCGCCTGCGACGCCACCTGGCGCGCCGCCTGCGCAAGAGCGGGTGCGCTCTACCGCCGCGTCGAGATACCGTTGCCCTTCGACAGCAACAGCGTCGTCGACCGCATGATGGCCGCGGTGACGCCGCGCACGAAGCTGGTCTTCGCCAGCCATGTGACATCGACGACGGCGCTGATCTTCCCCGTCACCGACCTGTGCACGGCGGCGCGCGAACGCGGCATCGCCACGCTGATCGACGGTGCCCATGCCCCCGGGCAGTTGCCGCTGGACCTGGCCGCCGTCGGCGCCGACTACTACACCGGCAATTGCCACAAATGGATGTGTGCGCCCAAGGGCGCGGCCTTCCTGCACGTGCGGCGCGAACGCCAGGCCGGCATCGCCGCGCCGGTGGTGAGCTGGGGCTACGTGGCCGAGTCGATGGCGGCCAACGGCGTCGACACCGCCGCCTTCGACGCCTACACCGGCCGCGACCTGCTGGCCCGCCGGCTGCAGTGGCAGGGCACACGCGACATCGCCGCGTGTCTCGCCGTGCCCGCGGCCCTCGATTTCCAGCAGCAGCACGACTGGCCCGCCTGGCAACGCCGCTGCCACGACCTGGCCTGCGCGACGCGGGCACGCGTGGCGCAGCACAACGGCCTGCCGGCGGCGGCGCCCGACGGGGCCTTTGCGCAGATGGTGGTCATCCCCGTGGCCACGCGGGACCCGGCGTCGCTGCAGTGCTGGCTGTTCGAGCGCCACCGCATCGAGGTGCCGGTGACGCAGCACGGCGGGCAGAGCTTCGTGCGGGTCTCGGTGCAGGCCTACAACACCGAGGCGGAGCTGGATGCGCTGGTGCAGGCCTTGTGCACGCCCGAGCACCCGTGAACTACGGCATCGGTCTGCGGGCTTACCCAGGGCGGCACAGGGGCGCCGGGCACCGGCTGCACGCGTATATTGCTCGGCTGACCCGCGGGCAGGTGCCCGGGGCAAGGCAACACACGGAGACACCATGAACCTATTGCGTCTGGGCGCCATTGCACTGGCCAGCACGGCCATGCTCGTCGGCTGCGGCGGCGGCGACGACCCGCCGGCAGCAGAGAAGATCACCTACGGCAAGATGGTGTCCTTTGGCGACAGCCTCAGCGATGTCGGCACCTATGCCACGCCCGGCCTGGTGGGTGCCACCGGCGGTGGCCGCTTCACCATCAACGGCGCCAGCACGCAACTCTGGGTCGACCGCGTCGCCGCGGCCGCCAAGGTACCCGCAAAGTGCGCGGCGCAGAACGGATTGAACAGCATCGGGCCCTTGGCCGGCTTTGCCTCGGCCGTCGCCAACCGCGCGGGCTGCTACGGCTACGCCCAGGGCGGCGCACGCGTGACCAACCCCATCGGTCCGTCCAACCTGGCCACGTTTCCGGCCTCGTCCAGCGGTGCGCTCGGTGCACTGACGGTGCCGGTGCTGACGCAGATCCAGAACCACCTCGCGGCCTCGGGTGGCAGCTTCGCCGCCACCGACCTGGTAACGGTGCTGGCGGGTGCGAACGATCTCTTCATACAAGTGGCCACGGTGCAGGGCACGGTGGCCGCGGGCGGCAACGCCACGACGGCGGGCCAGGCTGCGACGGTGGCCATGGGCCAGGCCGGTGGCGAACTGGCGGCCTACATCAAGAACCTGATCGTCGCCAAGGGCGCCAAGCGCGTGGTCGTCGTCGGCTTGCCCGACGTCAGCCTGACACCCGACTCGCTGGGCCAAGCGCAGTCGTCGCGCGACCTCGTGCAGTTGATGGCCTTCACCTTCAACGCGCAACTGCAGTCCGGCTTGCAGGGCGTGACCGAGGTGCTGTACGTCGACGGCTACACAGCCATCCAGCAGTGGGCCGCCGACCCCGGCGCTGCGGGCCTGACGAACGTACGCACGCCGGCCTGCAATTCGGCGGTGGTGTCCACGTCGCTGCTGTGCAGCGCCGCCACGCTGATCAGTGGCGACACCAGCAAGTACCTCTTTGCCGACGGCGTGCACCCCACGCCTTACGGCCACGAGTTGTTCGGCAAGCTCGTCATCGAAGCGATGACGGCCAGGGGCTGGCTGTAAGCGACGCGGCGGCGGGCACACCCCGCCGTCGCATTGGCCGCCCTGGCTTCAGCGCGGCTTTCGCCGGCCGGCGATCTTGACCGCCGGCACCGCGCCCGTCTCCCGCGGCGGCAGGCCGGTGTGCTGCGTCAGCAGCCGCCCTTTCGTCACCGCCGACGTGCGCGCCCCGACCGGCGTGCTGTTCTTGCGCCGCGCGCTGACATAACCCGCATCACCCGCCGGCTGGAAGGCCGGAGTCAGGTGGTGCTTGCCGTTGCCGATGAGGTCGGCGCGGCCCATCGACTTCAGCGCCTCACGCAGCAGCGGCCAGTTGTTGGCGTCGTGCCAGCGCAGGAAGGCCTTGTGCAGGCGGCGGCGCTTCTCGCCACGCACCGTGTCCACCTTCTCGGCGCGTTTCGGGTCGCGACTGATGCCCTTCAGCGGGTTCAGATCGGTGTGGTACATCGCCGTGGCGGTGGCCATGGGGCTCGGGTAGAAGGTCTGCACCTGGTCGGCCTTGAAACCGTTGCGCTTGAGCCAGATCGCCAGGTTCATCATGTCCTCGTCGCTGGTGCCCGGGTGCGCCGCGATGAAGTAGGGGATGAGGTACTGCTTCTTGCCCGCCTCGGCACTGAATTTCTCGAACATCTGCTTGAAGCGGTCGTAGCTGCCGATGCCCGGCTTCATCATCTTCGACAGAGGCCCGCCTTCGGTGTGCTCGGGCGCGATCTTGAGATAACCGCCGACGTGGTGCGTGACGAGCTCCTTCACGTACTCGGGCGACTGCACGGCCAGGTCGTAGCGCAGGCCGGAACCGATGAGGATCTTCTTGATGCCGCGCAGCGCACGCGCGCGGCGGTACATGTGGATCAGCGGCGTGTGGTCGGTGTTCAGGTTCGGGCAGATGCCCGGGTAGACGCAGCTCGGCTTGCGGCACGCCGCCTCGATGGCCGCGCTCTTGCAGCCGATGCGGTACATGTTGGCCGTGGGGCCGCCGAGGTCGCTGATGACGCCGGTGAA
>LNFM01017264.1_pt1 | contig 13639 bp, 9 predicted proteins | sample 596031 | NCBI WGS metagenome assembly LNFM01 (sample SAMN04254537, study PRJNA301005) | activated carbon metagenome | isolation source: dual media filters at the Ann Arbor, Michigan drinking water treatment plant | place: USA: Ann Arbor
CGCAGGATCCGTCGCGGGATCGGTGGTCGCCGGATCCGACGTCGCAGGATCCGACGTCGCAGGATCCGTCGTGCCTGGCTGCGTCGTGGAGCCCGGCATCACGCAGACCCCGGCGCTGCACTCGAGCCCCGCGAGGCAGGCGCCGTCATTGCACGTGCATCCGTCGCTGCCCGGGGCGCAGTCCTCGGGGATGCACAGCTCCACGGTGGCGTTGCACTCCAGACCGGCATCGCAGGTCGCGTTGCCGTAGCACGGACAACCGCTGCTCCCTTGCGAGCACCCACCGCCGGTCCCGCTGCCGCTGCTGTCCTGCGACCCATCGGTACCGCTGCCCGCCGGCGACGTCGGGTCGAAGCAGCCGAGGAACGCCATCGCGAGGAGGCCGAGAAAGGGTGCGCGCATGGGGCGGCCAGGGTAGCACGCCGCGCCCTCGGCCCGGTGTCGAGCGGCGCCGCCAGGGCAAGGCGCGGCGGTCGCTACCCCGACTCGGGGAACCGCGCCGCGAGCTCCTCCATCAGCGCCGCACGTGCCGCGGCCAGCCTCGGCTCGCGCACCGCCTGCACCACGCGCTCGCGCACCGCGGGATCGTCGAGGTCGCCGCGGCGGGCCGGCACCACCTCGTGCACGCGCCCGACGAACAGGCGCTCCGCCAGGGTGACCGGCTGCGGCAGTCGATCGCCGACGCGCAGGGCCGGGTCGAACAGCACGACGTGGAAGCCGGGGAACTCGTGGTCGTCGCGGGCCTGCAGCGGCGTCTTCAGCAGCTCGCCGAGTTCCTCGAGCTGCACCGCGCCGAGATCCAGGGCGGCCATCGCACGCTCGGCGTCGACCCACCGCTCGAAGACCACGCCCTCGGCGCTGCGCTGCTCGGGCTCGACGAAGGCGTCGGGGTGCGCGTCGAGCCACGCGCGCAACGCCGCGGTGTCGGCCGCGACCTCGGCATACGGCACCCGCCGCTCGAGCTCGGCGCTGAGGTACACGCCGGCGACCTCCTCGAGCAGGGCGTACTCGACCCGCGGATCGTCGCCGAGCCCCTGGCGGATCGCCTCCTGGGCGAGGACCTCCGCGTCGACGAGGGCGCCGAGCAGCGCGCCGTGGCCGTCGCCGCCCGCGAAGCGGAGCTGGGCGTACGCGCCGAGCTGGGCGCTGACCGCCGCGACGTCCTCGGGGCCGAACACCACGTCGCCGACGCGCGCGAGCTTGCCCTCGGGGATGCCTTCGTCCGTCGCACACGCCGCGAGCAGCAGGGCGAGCGGGCCCACGACGCCGGGCCGTCCGCGAGTCGGTCGCATGCCCGAAGGACGCACCATGCCTCGGTCACGATAGCACCGCGATCCCGCCCGTGGCACCGCGGCTTTGCTATGGTCCGCCCCGATGCACGCGCGCTCCCTGCTCCCGCTGCTGCTGCTCGCCGCCTGCCTGCGCTCCGGCGGTGGGACCCATGCGCCCGAGCCCGGCGCAGACACGGCAGCGAAGCGCGCCGCGCCGACGATCGACGGCGCGTGGATGCGCAGCTTCGTCGAGGCCTTCGCGGCCGACGACATGGGCGGACGCTTCACCCTGGATCCCGCGTCGATCGAGCGGGCCGCGGGCGTCGTCGCCGATCAATACGCCGCGATGGGCCTCGCGAAGGTCGGGGACGACTACCGCGTGCCGTTCGAGTTCGCCTACGGCAACACCGTCGAGCGGGCGCACCACGTGTGGGTCGAGGCCAAGGGGCCCGCACGCGCCCTGCCGCCCGAGCAGAGCGCGACGCTGTCGGCGGCGGAGGAGACCACGGTCGTCGCCGACGTGGTGTTCGCGGGGCCGCGCGCGACCGCCAAGCCGCCGGCCACCGTCCGCGATCGCATCGTGCTGGTCCGCGATCCGCTGGCCGCGGGTGCGGCCGCGCCGGCCGACAACGCCGATCTCCGCGCGCTCGCAGAGCGCCTCGCCGCGCAGAAGGCCAAGGCGCTGGTGGTGATGGGCGATCGCGTGCCCGGTGCCGACACGTCGGCGTGGCCCCTGCCCGTCCTGGCCCTGCGCGCCCCGGCCGTCGAGTCGATCGCAGCCGCCGCGGGCACCGACCTCGCCAAGCTGTCGGCCGAGAAGAACACCGCCGCGCTGCCCGGCGTGCGCCTGTCCCTCGCCCCGCGCCGCACGGACAAGCTCGAGCGCGCCGTGAACGTGCTGGCGTGGATCCCCGGCACCGACGCGAAGTCCGAGATCGTGATCCTCGGCGCGCACTACGATCACATCGGGACCACCGAGCGCGGCCTCATGTGCCGCGGCCCCGAGGGCGACACGATCTGCAACGGCGCGGACGACAACGCCAGCGGCACGGGCATGGTGCTCGCGATGGCCAAGGCGATGCACGCCGCGGGCTATCGCCCCAGGCGTACGATCGTGTTCGCGCACTTCGCCGGCGAGGAGCTCGGCCTGCACGGCAGCAAGGCGCTGGCCAACCACCTGCCCGCCGCCGCGCCGTTCGCCGGCGGCAAGATCGTCGCGATGATCAACTTCGACATGGTCGGCCGTCTGGGCAAGGACGGCCTGTGGGTCGGGGCGGTGAGCACGTCGTCGGCGTGGATGCCGTTGCTCGCCGAGATCGGCACCGAGGGCGTGCCCACCGTGTTCGAGCGCAGCGTCACGGCGCGCTCGGATCACGCCGCCTTCTTCGAGCACGACATCCCGGTGCTGTTCTTCTTCACCGGCCTGCACGGCGACTACCACCGCCCCGGGGACGAGTCCGCGGCCGTGAACTTCGACGGCATGACCAAGATCGGGACGATCGCGCTGAAGCTCGCCGCGGCGCTCGGCGACGGCGCGGCGATCCCGTTCACGCAACCCAGTGAAGAGGAGGGCATCGTGACCCGCCTGCCGGGCAGCGACGCGAAGACGATCGAGAAGGCCCCGGCGCCCGCGCCCTGAGCGTCACCCCGCGCGCCGACTCGCGACCCCGCGGGCGCCCGCCGTCCACACCAGATCCTCGATCTCGCGCAGGCGCTCGAGCTCGGGCAACGCGCCCTGGGCCACCGCCTCGATGAGCTCACGGGCGGGCCGCATCTGCGCCCGCGCCCCTGCGTCGAGCTCCACGAGCCGCATCGACCACGCGCCGAACAGCGGCACCGCCGCGAGCTCGCGGCGCAGGATGACGACGTCGCGGTGCCGAGGATCCCGCTCGATCCGGAGGAACAGATCCGACACCACGTCCGGCGGCCCCTCGAGCACCTGCATGAACACGCCGCCGAAGGCCAGCATCACCCCGGTGACACCGACGCGGACGTTGGAGCGCCGCGACGTCGCCACGATCGCGTCGATCTCCGCCGCCGACAGGGCGTACGCGAAGCGGCTGGCGTACTTGATCCGGAGGATCACGCGCCGATCATCGACGCGCGCGCAGGCGAGCTTGAGCGGCACGACGTGCGTTCGCGGGCGGAGTCGAGGGTCCGCGGCGCGCCCGCGCGGAGGGCCGGGTGCGGCCCGTCGACGACCATCACGCGGTCGTTGCCCGACGATCGAACGCCCCCCGCCTCACTTCCCCGCAGGCAGCGCCGCGCACAGCTCCACCAACGCGTCGACTGCCCGGCGCAGCCGCAGCTCCTCGCCGCCGCCCTCGACCCGTACGACGATCCGATCCGGACCCGCCAGGCGCATGCGCCCCTTCGTCGACGTCGCGAGCTTCGCGGCGACCTCGGTCGGGAACGCAGTGTCGCTGCCGAGCCGCACGCTCAGTCGTTCGCCGCGCAGCTCGACCGCGGTCGCGTGCAGCCGGCGTCCGAGCGTGCGCGCGGCCATCACCGACTCGAGGCAGCGGGCCTCGGGTGGCGGCTCGCCGAAGCGGTCGCGGATCTCGTCCATGATCGCCGCGAGCGTGTCGCGGTCGCGGGCGACCGAGAGCCGCCGGTACAGATCGAGGCGCGCCCCGGTGTCCTCGACGTAGGCGTCGGGCAGGTACGCCGGGACGTCGAAGGCGATCTCGGGGTCGCTCTCGCGGAGGATCGGCTGGCCGCGCAGCTCGGCGACGGCCTCGGTGAGGATCCGCGAGTACGCGTCGAAGCCGATGGCCTGGATCTGGCCGCTCTGCCGCGCGCCGAGCAGGTCGCCCGCCCCGCGGATCTCGAGGTCGTGGCTCGCGACCGAGAACCCCGAGCCGAGCTCGGCGTAGCGGGCGATCGCCTCGAGCCTGCGCCGCGCGTCGGGCTGCAGCTTCTCCATCGACTCGACCAAGAGGTAGCAGAAGGCGCGGTTGCGGCTGCGTCCGACCCGACCCCGCAGCTGGTAGAGCTGGCCGAGGCCGAAGTGGTCGGCGTCGGCGATGAACATCGTGTTGGCCCGCGAGATGTCGAGGCCGCTCTCGATGATCGTCGTCGAGACCAGCACGTCGATCTCGTGCTCCACCAGCGCGAGCATGGTCTTCTCGAGCATCTCGGCCGGCATCTGGCCGTGGGCCACGCGGATGCGCGCGCCGGGCACCAGCTTGCGCAGGCGCGTCGCGTGCTCCTCGATGCCGAGGATCCGCGGCACCACGTAGAACACCTGGCCGCCGCGCGCGAGTTCCTTGGCCACGCCGTCGCGCAGCACCGTGTCCGACGGCCGCGACACGAACGTGCGCACGGCGAGCCGGTCGCCCGGCGGCGTCATCACCAGGCTGATCTCGCGGATCCCGAGCAGCGCCATGTGCAGCGTGCGGGGGATCGGCGTCGCGCTCATGGCCAGGACGTCGACCTCGGTCTTGAGCTTCTTGAAGCGCTCCTTCTGGGCCACGCCGAAGCGCTGCTCCTCGTCGATCACGACGAGCCCGAGGTCGCGGAAGCGGACGTCGGTCGACAGCAGCCGGTGCGTGCCGACCAGCACGTCGACCGTGCCGGCCTTCGCCCCGGCGATCGCCGCGGCGCGATCCTTGGCGTCGGTGAAGCGGCTCAGCACGCCGACCTTGAGGCCGAACGGCTCGAAGCGCTCGCGGAAGGTCAGGTAGTGCTGCTGCACCAGCACGGTGGTCGGCGCGAGCACGGCGACCTGCTTGCCGGCCGCCGCGACCCGGAACGCGGCCCGCAGCGCGACCTCCGTCTTGCCGAAGCCGACGTCGCCGCAGATGAGCCGATCCATCGGCTGGCGCTTGCCGAGGTCGCGCTGCACCGCCGCGATCGCCTCCTCTTGATCCGGCGTCTCCTCGAAGGGGAACGTGGCCTCGAACTCGCGGTACGGCTCGCCGACCTCCGGGTGCGCGTGGCCGCCCAGGGCCTCGCGCTGCGCGTAGATCTGCAGCAGCTCCTCGGCGATCTGGCGGACCTCGGCCTGGACCTTGGCGGTCTTGGTCGCGAACGACAGGCCGCCCATCTTGTCGAGCTTGGGCGGCTTGGCCTCGGCCGAGCCGCACCACCGGCAGGTACAGCCGATCGTTGCCTGCGTACTCGACGACGACGAAGTCGCCGAGCGCACCGCCGAGCTCGAGCTTCGTGAGCCCCGCGTAGCGGCCGACGCCGTGGGTGACGTGGACCACGTAGTCGCCCTGCGCGAGCTGACCGAGACCCGACAGCCCCGTGCGCCGCCGCTTGGGCTTGGCGCGGTGGGCCATCGGCCCGAAGATGTCGGCCTCGGCGACGAGCAGCAGGCGCTCGGCGTCACTGGCGTGGCCCGCGGACAGTTCACCGGCGACCACCACCACGCGCGTCGGACCCTCGGCGGGCGCGACGAGCAACCGCGGCACCTCGTCGACGCCGAGCGGCGGGTCGACGGCCACGCCGTGATCGCGCAGCAACGCGACCATGCGCTCGGCGTGCACGAGGTTCGGCGACGCGACCACGACCGACCACGACGCGTCACGCAGCGCCGCGACGCGCGTGACGAGCGGCGCGAGCAGCTCGCCGTGCTTGCGGCCCCGCGCCGCGGTGAGCTCGGCGGCGAGGCGGTCGTCCCGCGAGGACTCGAACGCGATCACGGCCCGCCGCGCGTCGGCGTCGGGATCGTCGACGCGCTCGATCCAGGCCCAGGCATCGTCCGACCACGCGCCGAACACCTCGGCCGACGCCGCGAGCTGGTCCGGCGCGCACACCAGGCGCTTGTCGGCCAGGGCGCGGGCGTGCTCGCCGAGGATCTCTTCCTCGAGGCGCGCCGCCTCGCCGCGCGACGCCGCGGTGTCGTCGACGACCACCCGCGTGCCCGCGGGCAGGTACGCCCACGCGGGATCCATCCCGTCGTGCAAGAGCGGCGCGATCGCGTCGACGCCGAAGAAATCCTGGCCCGACTCGAGCGCCTCGATCACCTGGCGCGCGCGGCTGCTCGGGGTCGAGGTCGCGTCGGCCAGCGCGAGCACGCGGACGCGCAGGGGCTCGGCCGTGGTGACCACGGTGTCGCGCACCGGGACCACGCGCAGCGCGTCGAGCTCGCGCTCGGTCCGCTGCGAGCTCGGATCGAAGGTCCGCATCCGCTCGATCTCGTCGCCGAACCACTCGATGCGCACCGGCTGGTGGGTGCTCGGGGAGAACACGTCGAGCACGCCGCCGCGCACCGCGAAGCCGCCGGGATCCTCGACCACGTCGACGCGCGCATACCCGGCGCGCACGAGGCCCTGCAGCGCCTCGGCGTGGCCGACGTCCTCGCCGCGGCGCCACGTCATCGCCCGCGCGACGAAGCCCGCGCGCGGCAGGGTGCGCCGCGTCCACGCGCGCACGCTGCCGACGATCACCCGCGGCGGACGATCGCTGACCAACGCGGCGAACACCGCGAAGCGCGTCGCAGCGAGGTGCGCATCGACGGCGAGATCCCCGAGCGGCGACGTGTCGAGCTCGGGCAGGACGACGATCGGCGCGTCGGCGTCCGCCGGCGCGCGCAGGCCGAGGAAAAACGCGACGTCGGTCGCGAGCCGTTGCGCCGCGGCGTCGTCGACCGTGACCACCGCGAGCGGGCCCGACGCCGCCGCCATCGCGATCCATCGGGCCCGCAGCGACGCGTCGGCGCCGATGACCCGCACGGGTGCGCCGCGGACGGCCGCGTCGCGGGTCGGCCCCAGGGCCGCGAAGGGCGAGAATCGCTCCATCTCAGTCGGTCGGCATCCAGTCGGCGGCAGGAGGGTACTTGGGCAGGGCCATCGGCGCGACGCGAAACCACCCCGGGGCGGCGGTCACCGTGGGGGGCCGTCTGCTACGCTTGCCAGGTGTCCGGCCCCAGGTTCGCGCGACTGCACCGCCGCTTCGCGCCGCGCGCCCTGAGGGGCGTGCTGTGCGGACTGGCCCTCCTCGGGGCGTGCGCGACGAAGGGCGGCACGGGCGCGGCACCGCCGGCGACGCCCGAACCCGCCGCGTCTGCACCGACCGACGAGCCGATCGCCGTCGCGCCGACGCCCGCCAACCCCGACGCGATCGACGAGGCCACCGCCCGCGAGGAGGCCGGCAGAATTCTGCAGGCCGTCGCCCGCGCGCGGAACCTCGAGGTGCGGGGCGAGGTCACGGTCGAGGTGATCGACAAGCCGGGAATCCGCGCCTTCGCCAAGGCGTCGATGTACGAGCACACGACGAAGGCCCAGATGCAGCTGCTCGGCCGCATCGAGGGCGCGTTGGGCGTGATCCCGCCGGGGCTCGATCCCGAGGCCGTGATCCTCGATCTGCTCGAGCAGGGCGTGCTCGGGCTCTACGACCCCAAGAAGAAGACCCTTTTCATCGGCGACTTCGTTTCGAAGGGCATGCTCAGCATGGTCGTCGGCCACGAGATCGCGCATGGGCTCCAGGACATGTACTTCGACCTCGCCAAGCTGCAGGAGCCGATCCTGCACCGCAGCGACGCCGAGTCGGCCCGACGCTTCCTCATCGAGGGCGAGGCCCAGGCCGCGTACCTGACGTGGGTCAGCGGCGAGGGTGGTGTGGCGAGCATCGACGACGGGGTCCTCGACGCGATGGGCAACCAGGTGCTGCAGCTCGCCGGGCTCGCGTCGCCCTTCCCCGTGCTCGCGCGCTCGCTGCAGATGCCCTACGCCGACGGCACCGCGACCGTGCTTCGGCTCGTGCAGCGTAAGGGATGGGGCGCCATCGACGATCTGTACCGGGCCCTGCCCGAGAGCACCGAGCAGATGCTGCACCTCGACAAGCTGCTCGCGCGCGAGCTCCCGATCCCGATCGCGCTCGACGCGGCGGCGCTCGAGCCCCTGTTCGCGCCCGAGGGTCTGCGCCGGGCGTGGCACGACGATCTGGGCGAGGCCGCGCTGTTGGCCATGCTCGCCGAGGTCGACGATCCGCGGCCGGCCCGGCGCGCGGCCGCGGGCTGGGGCGGCGATCACTTCATCGCGTTCGAGTCGACCGACGCCGCCGGCACCACGACCGCGACGCTCGTCGCCGCGGCCACCACGTGGGACACGGCGCAGGATGCCCGCGAGTTCGCCGAGGCCTTCGGTCGCTATCTCGGGGAACACGGCGCCCGCAGCCACGTGATCGAGCGTAGGGATCGCGACGTCGTGTTCGCGGTCGGCATCCCCCGCGGCCTCGATCGCGAGGCCGTGCGCGGCGCCCTGTGGAAGGCGACGCGCGTCGGCAAGGCCGCGCGCACGGTGAAGTCATGACCCACGCCCCCGCGACCCCGGCGCTCGAGCGCCTCCTCGCCGCCGCGGTACGTCGGGCCCGGCTCGCCGACGCGACCTGGGCGCTGGGCCGCGTCGCGCTGCCGGCCGCGATGGTCCTCGCGGCGATCCTCCTCGTCGCGATCCGCCGGTTCGGCGCGCCGCCCTCGGCGCTGTGGATCTGCGCGGCGCCGCTGCCGGCCGCGCTGCTGTGGGCGGCCCTGCGGCCCCACGCGATCCGCCGCGTCGCGCGGCGCCTCGACGCCCACTTCGGCCTCGACGATCAGCTCGGGGCGGCGCTCGAGTTCGCCGCGCCCAAGCCCGGCTGCGATCCACGCACCGCGGCGATCATCACCCTCGTCCAGCAGCGCGCGGATGCCCTCGCGCAGACCCTCGATCCCGCGCCGGCGATCCCGGTGAAGGTCCCGCCGCCCCGCGCGATCGATGCGATCGCGCCGGCGCTGGTCGCCCTGGCATGGTTCGTCCCGCCGACGCGCGCCGAGGTGATCGAGCCGTCGTTCGGCGCGGTGCTCCTCGAGCCCATGGCCCAGGCCTCCGCGCGCGCCGGCCTCGATCTCGCCCTCGCCGGGCCGCTGCGGCAGAGCCTGCGCGAGCTGACGGGCCCCAAGGACGCGCCCGCGGCCGCGGCCCAGGAGATCCTCGACATCCTCGACGCCCTCGAGCGCGGCGAGCTCGATCGGGCCCTCGCCCTCGAGCGGCTCGAGGAGCTCGAACGCGAGATCGCCGAGGCCGACGCCGAGCTCGACAGCGAGCTCCGCGAAGATCCGGCCCTGCTCGCCGAGGCCCTCGAGGAGCTCGGCGACGCGCTGCAGGAGGAGGAGCTCACCACCAAGGCCGGCGACGCCCTCGACGCGGGCGATGGCGAGACGGCCGAGGCCGCGCTCGCCGAGGCCGGTGAGCAGGCCGAGGCCGACGCCGCCGCGGATCAACAGATGCAGCGCGCCCTCGCCGAGGCCGAGCGCAAGCTGGCCAAGCAGGCCGACGAGCGCGAGTCGAGCGAGACCGCCAAGCAGCTCGACGAGGCCGAGCGACGCCTGCGTCGCGAGGAGCAGAAGAAGCCCGAGGATCCCGAGGCCGCCGCCGAGCACGAGCGCCGCCTCAAGCAGCAGAAGGACAAGGTCGAGCAGCTGAAGCGCCAGCACGAGCGCGAGCTCGCGGCGCAGAAGAAGGTCGAGGAGCTGCGGCGCAACGCCCAGCAGGCCGCGCAGAGCAAGGCCGGCAGCGCCGAGCGCAAGCGTCAGCTCGAGAAGCTCGGCCGCGGCATGAAGGAGGCCTCGCGCACCGCGAGCTCGTCGCAGCGCATGCAGGGGGCCCAGGACGCGATCGAGGAGGCCAAGACCTTCGTGCGTCGCTCCGGGCAGTCGGGCGCCGGCGAGGACAAGCGCCGCGAGCAGTTCCGCAAGTTCGACAAGGCCGCCAAGGGCGAAGGCAAGCAGGACGGCAAGGACGGCAAGGGCAAGGGCGGCAAGGGCAAGTCCACGCTGCTCGTCGAGGGCGAGGTCGGCGAGGGCAAGGCCATGGGCCAGATGCCCGGCGACGGCCAGGGCGACGGCGAAGGTCAGGGCCAAGACGGCCAGGGCCAAGACGGACAGGGCCAGCAGGGTCAGGGCCAGCAGGGTCAGGGCGAGGGCCAGGGCCAAGACGGCCAGGGCGACGGCGAGGGCGAGGGTCAGGACGGCGACGGCCAGGGCAACGGGACCAACCCGAGCGGCGCGTCCGGCAGCGACGGCATCGGCGAGGGCTCGCAGGACCCGCTGGGCGATCCGAGCAAGATGGCCGCCGGGGCCAAGGACGTCCGCGTCAACGCCCGCCGCGGCCGCGGCGTCAGCAAGGCCGAGATCCTGAAGGACGCCAGCCAGCACGGCTTCGCCACCGAGCCGTACCGCAAGACCTACGAGAAGTACCGCGACCACGCGCAGAGCACCCTCGACTCCGAGGCGTTCCCGGCGGCGCAGCGCCGCCTGGTCAAGCGCTACTACCAGATGATTCAGGGCCGATGATCCAGGGCCGCTAGACCAGGCCGCCCCCGCGCTCCCACCCAAGAAGGCCGATGTCCACCGCGATCACCACCGCCGACACCCAACAGGATCTGCAGGCCATGCACGACGACCTCGCGACGCTGACCCGCGAGGTCCAGCGCGTGATCGTCGGCCAGGACAAGGTCATCCGCTCCGTCGTCACCTGCCTGCTCGCGGGCGGTCACGGCCTGCTCGAGGGCGTGCCCGGCCTCGGCAAGACCCTGCTCATCCGCACGCTCGCCGGGGCGGTGCACCTCGACTTCAACCGCATCCAGTTCACGCCCGACCTGATGCCCGCGGACATCGTCGGCACGTCGATGCTGCTGCAGACCGAGGGCGACGCGGGCGGCCGACCGGTGCTCGAGTACCAGCCCGGCCCGATCTTCGCGAACATCGTGCTCGCCGACGAGATCAACCGGGCGACGCCGAAGACGCAGTCGGCGCTGCTCGAGGCGATGGCCGAGGGCACGGTCACGGCGGGCGGCCACACGCGCAAGCTGCCGTCGCCGTTCCTGGTGCTCGCGACCCAGAACCCGCTCGAGATGGAGGGCACGTATCCCCTGCCCGAGGCCCAGCTCGATCGATTCCTGCTCAAGGTCCACGTCGAGTTCCCGGCCGAGGACGAGCTGATGAACATCCTCGATCGCACCACCGGCCACGACGCCGCGACGGTGAAGCCGGTGCTCGACGCCGCCCGCATCACGCAGATGCGCGAGCTGGTCCGCGCGATCCCGGTGACCGAGAGCGTGACGCGGTACGTCGTGCGCGTGCTCCGGGCGACGCACCCCGAGGACCCGCGCGCCCCCGACATGGTCAAGCGCTACGTCCGCTTCGGCGGCAGCCCCCGCGGCGCCCAGGCGATGCTGCTCGCGGCGCGCATCCGCTGCATCATGGACCGGCGCATGACACCGTCGATCGACGACGTCCGCAGCGTCGCGGGCGAGGCCCTGCGCCACCGCGTCATCCTCAACTTCGAGGGCGAGGCCGAGGGCATCAAGATCGACGACTGCCTCGCCAAGGTCCTCACCGCGGTCCCGGCCGACAAGTAGGAACCCCCGAGTGGCCCTGCGACAACGAGCGGCGACGACCGCACGCGCCGGCGACGACGACGTGGTCTTCGACGAGGCGTTCCTCGCCAAGCTCGAGCTGCTCCACGTCATCGCGCGCCGGCTGTTCCGCGGGCGCCAGCGGGCCGAGCGCAAGACCCGGAAGATCGGCTCGGGCCTCGAGTTCGCCGATCACCGCGAGTACTCGCCGGGCGACGACATCCGCTACATCGACTGGACGGCGTGGATCCGCCTGCGCCACCGGCTGATCCGCCTCTACGAGGAGGACGAGGATCTGCCGATCCGCATCGTCGTCGACGTCAGCGACTCGATGTCGACGCGCGGCCGGGCCAAGCTCCGCTACGCGCGGCAGGTCGCCGCCGCGCTGGCGTACGTGGGCCTCGCCAACCTCGATCGCGTGGGCCTGTCGTGCATCAGCGGCACCACGTTCGAGACGCTGCCGGCCGTGCGCGGCAAGGGCCGCATCTTCAAGGTCTTCGACTTCCTGCGCACGACCAAGTCCGGCGGGGCCACCGATCTGCGCGGCGGGCTGTCGCGCGTCGCGGCGCAGAGCAGCCAACCGGGCTTGACCGTCGTCATCAGCGACTTCTACGACATGCAGGCCTTCGAGGGGCTGAACCTGCTGCGGTTCCGTCGCCATGATCCGGTCGCGATCCAGGTCATCGATCCGATCGAGGCCGACCCGCGCGGCACCGGCCTGCGCGGCGACGTGATGGTCGTCGACTGCGAGGGTGGATCGTCGCGGGAGGTCACCGTCACCGCGAAGACCCTCGACGCCTTCGCGGCCGCGCACGAGAAATTCTGCGGCGCGCTCGAGAGCAGCTGCCGCTCGCGCGGCATCCACTACGTCCGCGCGAACATCGACATCCCGTTCGACGATCTGGTCCTCCGCATGTTCCGCATGGGGGGGATTCTCCTTTGACCTTCGCCGGGATGACGCTGGCCGGCCTGCTGCCGATCGCGCTCGGTGGCGCCGCGGCGATCACCGGGCTGTACCTGCTGCGGATGCGCCGGCGACAGGTCGTGGTGCCGTTCGCGGCGCTGTGGCAGCAGGTCACGCGCGAGAGCGAGAGCCGCAAGCTGTGGCGACGTCTGCGGCGGTTGCTGTCCTGGTTGGTGCAGATCGTGGTGCTGCTGCTGATCTGTGCGGCGCTCGGCGATCCGCGGCCCGACGTGTGGCTGCGCGAGCCGACGACGCTCGCGATCGTCGTCGATCGATCCGCGAGCATGTCGGGGCCCACCGCCGACGGCGGCACGCGCCTCGACGCCGCCCGCGTCCGGGCGCAGCAGGAGGTCGCGGCCCTGGGGCCTGCGGACCAGGCCGTGATCATCGCCGCCGGCGAGGAGGTCGGGGTCGTCTCGCCGCGCTCGGGCGACGTCGCGGCGCTCTCGGCCGCGCTCGCGACGATCGAGCCCAGCCACGGCGAGGCCGATCTGGCGCGTGCCCTCGCGCTGGCCGAGCACGTCGTCGCCGACGCGAGCGGCCCGCGGGTGTTGGTGCTCACCGACGGCGCCCTCGACGACGGCGGCATGGCGGCGCTCGACCGCTGCACCGGCGGCGCGGTGCCCTGCCAGCTCGTCGTCGTCGACGGCGTCACCGACAACCTCGCGATCACGGCCTTCGCCGCGCGGCGCTACCCCAACGCGCGCGACAAGGTCGAGGTCCTCGCGGAGGTGAAGAACCTCGGCGACACGCCGGCGGTCGTCGAGCTCGACGTCGAGGCCGACGGCGTCAGCGTGGGTCGACGGCGCCTCGAGCTCGTGCCCGGACAATCCAAGCGCGAGGCCCTCGGCGATCTCGAGGCCGCGCGCGCCCGCTTCGTCGCCCACCTGCGCGTGGTCGAGGATCCCGCGCCCGGCCTGTCGACGGAGCTCGGGCCCAGCTTCGACGACGTCGCCTACGCCGTGGTGCCGCCCCTGTCGCCGCTGTCGGTCACGGTCGTCACCGAGGGCACCGATCTGTTCCTCGAGGCCGCGCTGCTCACCCAGGGCGACCACGTCGAGCT
>LNFM01009891.1_pt1 | contig 13635 bp, 13 predicted proteins | sample 596031 | NCBI WGS metagenome assembly LNFM01 (sample SAMN04254537, study PRJNA301005) | activated carbon metagenome | isolation source: dual media filters at the Ann Arbor, Michigan drinking water treatment plant | place: USA: Ann Arbor
GCAGGTCGAGGCGGCCGTCCGCGACCTCGAGGGGATCGCCGACCCGGATGGCTCGTACGACGTGGCGCTGTGCCGGGAGGGACTGATGTTCGTGCCGGACCCGGACCGCGCGATACGGGAGATCGTGCGGGTCCTGCGACCCGGAGGGCGCATGGCGCTGGCGGTCTGGGGTCCGCGGGAACGGAACCCGTGGCTCGGCCTGGTGCTGGACGCGGTGGCCGCGGAGATCGGGCGGCCCGTCCCGCCGCCCGGCGTGCCCGGACCGTTCTCGCGTGCCGACGCGCCCGGCCTCGCCCGCCTGCTCACCGGAGCGGGCGTCGCGGACGTCCGCGTCGACGAGTGGCCCGCGCCCCTGCGGACGGCGACGGCCGCGGAGTGGTGGGAGCGCACGGTCGCCCTCGCCGGGCCGCTTGCCGCGATCGTCGCGGGACTGCCACCCTCCGCCGCCGCGCGCCTCCGGGAGCGCGCCGCCGCCGCGGCCGCCCCGTACGCCGCGCACGACGGGTTCCGGTTCCCGGGACTCGCCGTCGTCGCGTCCGGGCGGCGCGTCGCCGCCTGACGCGGCGCGCACCGGGGCATCATGGTGCCGTGCGCATCGCGGTGATCTCCGACACCCACATGCCCCGCCGGGCCGGCCTCCCCGGGGCGTGCCTCGACCGCCTCCGCGCCGCCGACGCGATCGTCCACGCCGGGGACTGGTCGGACGCCGCGACCCTCGCCGTCATCCGGTCGCTCGGGCCGCCGCTGGTCGCCGTGCACGGCAACGTCGAGGAGCGGGAGGTGCGGGCCGCGCTGCCGGCGACCGCCGAGCTGGAGGCGGGCGGCGTGCGGATCGGCGTCATCCACGACGCGGGGCCCGAGACCGGCCGGCTCGCCCGCATGCGCCGCCGCTTCCCCGACGCGGCGGGGGTCGTCTTCGGCCACTCGCACATCCCGCTGCACCAGGTCGCCGACGACGGCTTCTTCATCCTCAACCCCGGCAGCCCCACCGACCGGCGCCGCGCCCCCCACCACACGATGGCGGAGCTCGAGGTCACCGGGGACGCGGCCCCCCGCGTCTCCTTCGTGCGGCTCGACGACCCCGCCGGACCGCTCGACCCGGGGCTCGTCCGCCGCTGAGGCCACCCGCCGCGCGGCGACTAGTGCTCCGCCCCGGAAGTTCGTTGTGCTTCCGGCCCCGAAAATCCCGCGGGCCGAGGAAGAGGGAGTTCCCATGGTGGTGGTCATGGGGACGAGCGATGACGACGGCTCCGCGATGATTTGCAGGCTGCCGGAGTGCAAAATGACTTTCGGGGCGGAGCACTAGGATCGCGCCGTGGACCTGTTCATCACCTTCGCCGGCACCGCGGCGTCCGTGCCGACCGCCGCCCGGGGCACCGCCGCGACGCTGCTCTCACGCGGCGGCGAGCGCTGGCTCGTCGACTGCGGCGAGGGCACCCAGCGCCAGCTCCTGCGCTCCGGTCTCGGCCTCGTCGACCTCGACCTCGTGCTCATCACCCACCTGCACGGCGACCACTACCTCGGGATGCCGGGGCTCCTCAAGACGTTCGGCCTGCGGGGCCGCGAACGACCGCTGCTCGTCATCGGGCCCCGCGGCCTCGTCCGGCTCATGGAGACCCTCGCGCCCGTCATCGGGCGGCTGCCGTACCCCATCGACATGGAGGAGGTCGGCGGCGACGGGCGGCCCGAGACGGCATGGGCCGGCGACGGCTTCCACATCGGGGCCTTCCCGACCCGCCACTCCATCGCCTCCGTCGGGTACGTGCTGGCCGAGGACGACCGCCCCGGCGCCTTCGACATCGCCGCCGCCCGCGGCCTCGGGGTGCCCGAGGGACCCGAGTTCGGGGTGCTGCAACGCGGGGGGGAGGTCACGACCCCCGACGGCCGCGTGGTGCGGTCCGCCGACGTGCTCGGCGCCCCCCGCCCCGGGCGGGTCGTCGTGCTCACCGGCGACACGGAGCCGTGCGACGCCACCCGCGACGCGGCGCGCGGCGCGTCGGTGCTGGTGCACGAGGCGACGTTCCTCGACGAGGACCGCGCCCGCGCCCGGGAGACCCGCCACACCACCGCCCGCGAGGCCGCCGAGCTCGGCCGCGACGCCGACGTCGCGCTCCTCGCGCTCACCCACCTCTCCAGCCGCTTCGCCCCCCGCGACGTCCGCGCCGAGGCGACCGCGGTGTTCGACCGGGTGATCGTCCCCCGCGACTTCGACCAGGTGGAGGTGCCGTTCCCCGAGCGCGGCGCCCCGATCGTCCACCCCGCGAGGATGCGGCGCGATGAGCCCGCCGGCGCGCCGGGACCGGACGACGCCGAGGAGCCCGCGGGGGACCGACCCCCGCCGTCGGGCCCCCGCGACGGGGCTGTCGGGGCCACCTGATACGGTCCCCCGCGTTCGACCTTTAAACCGGTCCCGAGAGGCCGAGAAGGAGCGACGATGACCCACCGCAGCGCCCGCGCCCGCATCCCCCTGCGCACCTAGCCATGGCCGACAAGGTCCTGGTCGACGAGGACCAGGTCCGGCGCACGATCGCCCGCATCGCCCACGAGATCGTGGAGCGGCACGGTGATCCGCAGCGCCTGGCCCTGGTGGGGATCCACACGCGCGGCGTGCCGCTCGCGGCCCGGCTGGCCGGGCTGATCGGCGAGTTCGCCGGCAGCGCCCCGGCGACGGGCACCGTGGACATCGCGCTCTACCGCGACGACGTCGGGCTCGACGGCCGCCGCGGCGCCCTCCCCGTCGTCGGGGACACGATCCTCGACTTCGACGTCTCCGAGCGTGCCGTGATCCTCGTGGACGACGTCCTCTTCACGGGGCGGACCATCCGCGCCGCGATCGACGCCGTCTTCGACTACGGGCGCCCGCCGATGGTCCAGCTCGCCGTGCTCGTCGACCGCGGGCACCGGGAGCTGCCGATCCGCCCCGACTACGTCGGCAAGAACCTGCCGACGGCGCGCACCGAGCGGATCAGCGTGCACCTCGCGGAGATCGACGGGCGCGACGAGGTGGTGCTGGACTCCGACGGAGGGGGCAGGGCATGACACGACGCTCGCTGCTGACCATCGGCGACCTCGACCGGGCGGAGGTCGCGCGCATCCTGCGCGTCGGCAACCGCTTCGCCGAGGTCATGACCCGCGACATCAAGAAGGTGCCGACCCTCCGCGGCCGGACCATCATCAACATGTTCTTCGAGGCCTCGACGCGCACCTCGACGTCGTTCGAGCTGGCGGGCAAGCGCCTCTCCGCCGACGTCGTCAACGTCAAGGGCTCCGGCTCGAGCGTGGAGAAGGGGGAGACGCTCAAGGACACCGTCATCACCCTCAACTCCTACGCGCCGGACGTCCTCGTCATCCGCCACGCCTCCGTCGGGGCGTGCGAGATGGCCGCCCGCTACACCGACGCCGCGGTCATCAACGCCGGCGACGGCAAGCACGAGCACCCCACCCAGACCCTGCTCGACCTCTACACGATCGAGCGCGAGGTCGGGCCGCTCGACGGGCTCCACATCGCCTTCGTCGGCGACGTCGCCCATTCGCGGGTCGCCCGCTCGGGCATCCGCGGCTTCCAGATGATGGGGGCGCGCGTCTCGCTGATCGCGCCGCCCACCCTGCTGCCCCGCGACGCCGGCGCGGCGCTCGGGGTGGAGACCTCCACGGACGTGCGCGACGTGGCCGACGCCGACGTTGTCTACGTCCTGCGCATGCAGCTCGAGCGGATGGGCCCCGGCGGCTTCGTCCCCTCGTTGCGCGAGTACGCCATGACCTACGGGATCAACCACGGGCGCCTGCGACCCGGCCAGCGCGTCATGCACGCCGGGCCGATCAACCGCGGCGTCGAGATCTCCGGGGAGCTGGCGGACGACCCCACGACGCTCATCGAGCGCCAGGCCGCGAACGGGATGGTGGTGAGGATGGCGGTGCTGTACGACCTTCTGGCCGGACCCACGGGCAGCCCCGAGCCCGCCGGCGCACCCATCGGCGCGGTCGCCGTCTAGTGGTCCGCCTGGTGCAGAAGCCCGGTCCGGGGGCGTCGCTCGTGATCCGCGGCGCGCGGGTGCTCGACCCGGAGGCCGGCATCGACGAGGTCCGCGACCTCGTGATCCGCGACGGCGTGATCGGTGGCGACGCCGACGGCCTGGAGGAGATCGACGGCACGGGCATGGTCGCCCTGCCCGGGTTCGTCGACCCGCACGTCCACCTGCGCACCCCCGGCCGCGAGGACCTGGAGGACATCGCCACCGGCAGCCTCGCCGGCGCCGCCGGCGGCTTCGTCACGATCATCGCGATGCCCAACACCGTCCCGGTGGTCGACAACGCCGCCGTGCTCGGCACCCTGCTCGAGCGCGGGGAGCACGAGGCGCTCATCCGCGTCGGGTTCCTCGCCGCCATCACCGTCGGGCAGAAGGGCCAGGAGCTCACCGAGCAGGCCGAGATGGCCGCCCTCGGCGCCGCCGGCTTCAGCGACGACGGACATCCCGTCTCCGACGCCCGCGTCATGCGCCGCGCCCTCCAGTACCAGCAGATCACCGGCCTGCCGCTCGTCCTGCACGAGGAGGACGTCAAGCTGTCGGGCCGGGGCGTGATGCACGAGGGCGCCGTCGCGAGCCGCCTCGGGATGGAGGGGATCCCCTCCATCTCGGAGAGCGTCGCCGTCGCCCGCGACGCCGCGCTCGCCGAGTACGAGGACGGCTGGATCCACATCTGCCACGTCTCCGCGGCGGAGACGGTCGAGGAGATCCGGCGCGCGAAGGCCCGCGGCATCCGCATCACCGGCGAGGTCACCCCGCACCACCTGACGCTGACCGACGAGGCCGTGACGTCGCTCGACGCGAGCCGGCACAAGATGAACCCGCCGCTGCGCGAGGAGTCCGATCGCGAGGCCCTCGTCGCCGCGCTCGCCGACGGCACCCTCGACTGCGTCGCGACCGACCACGCGCCCCACGACGCCGACGAGAAGGAGGTCCCCTTCGAGGAGGCCCCCTTCGGCATCACCGGCCTCGAGACGGCCTTCGCGGTGTGCAACACCAGCCTCGTCGCGCCCGGCCACCTCACCCTCGAGCTGCTGGCGCGCCGCATGAGCACCGACCCGGCGCGGGCCCTCGGCCTGCCGGTGCCGACGCTCGCCGACGGCGCCGTCGCGGACGTGGCGCTGGTCGACCCGGCGGCGCGCGTCGTGGTCGGCCAGGATGGTTTCCGGAGCAGGTCGCGCAACTCGGCGTGGACCGGCGAGGAGCTCCTCGGCCGGGTCGCGCTCACGATCGCGGGAGGACGGATCGCATGGCGGACGTAGAGGTTCGGAGGCACCCCGCGCTGCTGCGCCGGGAGCGGGTGGGGCTCGTGATGGTCGACGTGCAGGAGGCCTTCCGGCCGGTGATCGACGCGTTCGACGCGACGGTCGCGGCCTGCGGCCTGCTGGCGGAGGGCTTCGGCGTGCTCGGCCGGCCGGTGCTGGTGAGCGAGCAGTACCCGAAGGGCCTCGGCCACACCGTCGAGGAGGTCGCCGGGCGGCTGCCCGAGGGCACGGACCCCGTCGAGAAGCTGCGCTTCTCCGCGTGCGGGGTCGAGGCGTTCGACGCCGCCCTCGCCGCCGCCGACTGCACCGCCTGGGTGGTCGCGGGCATCGAGGCCCACGTCTGCGTCAACCAGACGGTGCTCGACCTGCTCGACCGCGGCTACGAGGTGCACGTCGCCGCCGACGCGACGTCGTCGCGCGCGCCCGCCAACAAGGCCCTCGCCCTCGAGCGGATGGCGGTCGCGGGCGCACACATCACGAGCTCCGAGATGGCGTTGTTCGAGATGCTGGAGGTCGCCGGCTCCCCCGAGTTCAAGGCGATCTCGAAGCTGGTGCGATGAGCCGCGCGCTCGTGGCCCTGGAGGACGGCCTGATCCTCCCCGCGCGCGGCGTCGCCGCCCCCGGGACCGCCCTGGGGGAGATGGTCTTCACCACCGGGATGACCGGCTACCAGGAGGCGGTCACCGACCCGTCCTACATGGGTCAGGTGCTCTGCTTCACCGCCCCGATGATCGGCAACTACGGCGCCGGCCCCGGGCACGACGAGAGCGACCGCCCCTGGCCGCCCGGCGTGATCATGGCGCGGGGCGGCGACGGCCCCGGCACCGCGGGGGCCGAGGGCTGGTGCTCGTGGCTCCGCGCCCGCGGCGTGGTGGCGGTCGACGACTGCGACACGCGCCGCCTGGTGCGCCACCTGCGCGACCGGGGCGCGATGCGCGGCGGCGTCAGCACGGAGCTCGGCGCCGAGGAGCTGCTCGCCCGGGTGCGCGCCCACCCGGTGCTCGACGGGCGCGACCTCGCGTCACAGGCGGCGTCGGCGCCGCGGATGGTCGGCGACGACGGCCCGCGGGTCGTCGCGATCGACTGCGGCATGAAGGAGAGCATCGCGGCGGGCCTCGTCGGCGCGGGCTGCCGTCTCGACGTCGTCCCCGCCGGCACCACCGCCGAGGAGGTGCTGGCCCGCGGCCCCGACGGGGTGTTCGTCTCGAACGGCCCGGGCGACCCCGCCGCGGTGACCCCCGTCATCACGACCGTGCGCGACCTGCTCGGCCAGGTCCCCGTCTTCGGGATCTGCCTCGGGCACCAGATGCTCGCCCAGGCCCTCGGCCTGCGCACCGAGAAGCTCGCCTTCGGCCACCGCGGCGCCAACCATCCGGTGCGCCGCAGTGACGACGGCCGCGTCGAGATCACCGTCCAGAACCACGGCTACGCGGTCGTCGCCGACGGCCTGCCCGACGGCGTCGAGGTCACCCGCACCAGCCTCTTCGACGGCTCCGTCGAGGGCATCGCCGCGCCGGAGCTGCGCGCGTGGTCGGTGCAGTACCACCCCGAGGCGAGCCCCGGGCCCCGCGACGCCCGCTACATGTTCCGCGAGTTCGTCACCTCGATCGGCGGCAGCGCCTGATGCCGCGCCGCGACGACCTCCACACCATCCTCATCCTCGGCAGCGGCCCGATCGTGATCGGGCAGGCCGGCGAGTTCGACTACTCCGGCACCCAGGGCGCCCGCGCCCTCATGGCCGAGGGGTACCGGGTGGTCCTCGTCAACTCGAACCCGGCGACGATCATGACCGACCCGTCGGTGGCGGACCGCACCTACGTCGAGCCCCTCGACGTCGAGGCGGTCGAGGCCGTCATCGCCATCGAGCGGCCCGACGCCCTGCTGCCGACGCTCGGCGGCCAGACGGCCCTGAACCTGGCGATGGAGCTCGCCGCCGCCGGGACGCTCGAGCGGTACGGGGTCGAGCTGATCGGCGCCGACGTCGCCGCGATCCGCCGCGCCGAGGACCGCGAGGTCTTCCGCGACACCATGGCCGCCGCGGGCCTCGCGGTGCCCGAGAACCGGATCGTGTCCGACGTCGACGCCGGGATGGAGGCCGCGCGGCAGCTCGGCCTGCCGGTGATCCTGCGCCCCGCGTACACCCTCGGGGGGGAGGGGGGAGGGGTCGCCCACACGATGGACGAGCTCGGCCCGATGCTCGCGAACGGCATCGCCGCGAGCCCCATCGGCCAGGTGCTGGTCGACCGGTCCCTGATCGGGTGGGCCGAGATCGAGCTCGAGGTCGTCCGCGACTCCGCCGACAACGCCGTGATCGTCTGCTCCATCGAGAACATCGACCCGATGGGCGTCCACACCGGCGACTCCGTGACCGTCGCCCCCGTCATGACGCTCAGCGACCAGGAGCTCCAGTCGCTCCGCGACGCGGCGATCGCGGTCATCCGCGCGGTCGGCGTCGCGACCGGCGGCGCCAACGTCCAGTTCGCGCTGAACCGGGCGACCGGCGAGGTCGTCGTCATCGAGATGAACCCCCGCGTGTCGCGCAGCTCGGCGCTCGCGTCGAAGGCGACGGGTTTCCCGATCGCGAAGATCGCGGCGCGCCTCGCCGTGGGGTACACGCTCGACGAGCTGCCGAACGAGATCACCGGCGTCACCCCGGCGAGCTTCGAGCCGACGCTCGACTACGTCGCCGTGAAGGTCCCGCGCTTCGCGTTCGAGAAGGTCCCCGGCGCGTCGACCGAGCTGACGACCCACATGAAGAGCGTGGGGGAGGTGCTCGCCCTCGGCCGCACCTTCGGCCAGGCCTTCGGCAAGGCGATGGCGGGACGCGAGCTGGACGTCCGCTCCGTCACGCCCGCCGGCATGGACGAGGCGATGGCGCGCCTGCGCGTCCCCTCCGCCGACCGGTACGACGTCCTGTGGTGGGCGATGCGCCACGGGGCCACCGTCGCCGACCTGCACGCGGCGACGCTGATCGACCTGTGGTTCCTCACCGAGATCGCCGCGGTCGCCGCCGCCGGCACCGGGCTGACGGGTCGCGACCTCGACGACCTCGGCGCCGACGACCTGCGCGGCGCCCGTCGCGCGGGGCTCACCGACCGCCACATCGCGGACGCCGTCGGGGCGACGGAGCGCGCCGTCGGCGACCGCCGCCGGTCCCTCGGGGTGCGCCCCACCTACCACGCGGTCGACACGTGCGGCGCCGAGTTCGCGGCGCTGACGCCCTACTACTACGCCGGGTTCGAGAGCGAGACCGAGCTGGCCCGCGACGACCGGCCGTCGATCGTGGTGCTCGGCTCCGGGCCGAACCGGATCGGGCAGGGGATCGAGTTCGACTACTGCTGCGTCCACGCGGCCGAGACGGCGCGGGCCCTCGGCTACGCGTCGGTGATGGTGAACTGCAATCCCGAGACCGTCTCGACCGACCACGGCGTCAGCGACCGGCTCTACATGGAGCCCGTCACGATCGACTCGGTGCTCGACATCTGCGAGGTCGAGCGGCCCGTCGGGGTGATCGCGCAGCTCGGCGGCCAGACGCCGCTGCGGCTCGCGCGGGGGCTCTCGGAGGCCGGCGTCCCGATCCTTGGCACCTCGCCCGACGCCATCGACCTCGCCGAGGACCGCGGACGCTTCGGCGACCTGCTCTCCCGCCTCGGGCTCGAGGCCCCCCCGTGGGCGATCGCGCACGACGGCGACGAGGCCCTGCGCGCCGCCGACGAGGTCGGCTACCCCGTGCTGGTCCGCCCCTCGTACGTCCTCGGCGGCCGGGCGATGGCCGTCTGCGACTCGCCCGCCGCGCTCCGCGCCTACATCGCCCGCGAACGCCCCGAGGGTGTGCTGCTGGTCGACCGGTTCCTCGAGAATGCCGTCGAGCTCGATGTCGACGCCCTCGCCGACGGGCGGGACTGCTGGATCGCGGCCGTCATGGAGCACGTCGAGGCCGCGGGGGTCCACTCCGGCGACTCCGCCTGCGTGCTGCCCGCCCAGAGCGCCGGCCCCGGCCTGGTGGCCGAGCTCGAGGAGCAGACGGCGGCCCTCGCGACGGGCCTCGGCGTGGTCGGCCTGCTGAACGTGCAGTTCGCCGTCCGCGACGGCCGGGTCTTCGTGATCGAGGCGAACCCCCGCGCGTCGCGCACCGTCCCCTTCGTCTCGAAGGCGACCGGGGTGCCGCTGGTGCCCCACGCCGTGCGCCTGATGCTCGGCGGATCCCTCGGGGACCTCGGCCTGCCGGGCGCCTCGACGCCGCGGCAGGTCGCGGTGAAGGAGGCGGTGCTCCCGTTCTCGCGGTTCCCCGGCGCCGACCCCGTCCTCGGCCCCGAGATGCGGGCGACGGGCGAGGTGATGGGCCTCGGCGGCAGCTTCGCCGAGGCGTTCGCCAAGGCGCAGCGCGGCGCCGGCCAGGCCCTCCCGCGGGAGGGGGCCGTGTTCGTCTCGGCCCGCGACTCCGACAAGCCGCGGGCGGTCGCCGTCGCGTCCCGCCTCGTCCGCGCCGGCCTGACGCTCGTCGCCACCTCCGGCACCGCGGCGGCCCTCGCGGCGTCGGGGCTGGAGGTCCGGACCGTCCGCAAGATCTCCGAGGGCTCGCCCAACGCCGCCGAGCTGATCGCGGCGGGCGAGATCGCGATGGTGGTGAACACGCCCCGCGGCGGGCAGGGCGCGCGCACCGACGGCTACGAGATCCGGGCGTCCGCGGTGCGGGCCGGGATCCCCTGCATCACCACGATCGAGGCCGCCGAGGCGGCCGCGGCGGCGGTCGCGTCCGGCCCCGGATCGGCCCCCCGCGCGCTCCAGGACGAGGGGCGTCCGGCACGCGCCGGGACGGCCTTCCGGCCGGGTTCGCCGGTTGTCTGAGGCTCAACCTGAGGCCGAGATTTCGTAAGGTCGGCGGGGATGTGACTTCCCCTGCAACATGCGTGAAAACGACGTAAAACGGCTGCAAAGTGCGCCTTGCGACGCGGCGCGCCACGGACCTATGATGGCCGCGATGGCGACGACCACCCCGAAGCCCCAGTCCCAGGCCCCCGAGCGGTCGCTCGACCAGCGGATGGAGGCGCTCCGCAGGGCGAACGACATCCGCTCCCGCCGGGCCCAGCTCAAGAAGGACCTGAAGAGCGGCCGCACGTCGATCGGGACGGTCATCTCCAACCCGCCGGAGTTCGTGCTCACGGCGAAGGTCTTCGACATGCTGATGGCCGTGCCGAAGTACGGGAAGGTCAAGGCGACCAGATTCCTGAACACCTGCCGCATATCGCAGGGGAAGACCATCGGGGGCCTGTCCGACCGACAGCGCTCGGAGCTGCTGGAGCTGTTGCAGCGGTAGCGACGCGAACGCGCGTCCTCATCATCTCCGGGCCGTCGGGAGCCGGGAAGGGCACCCTGATCGAGGGGGTCCTGAGGGGCTTCCCCGAGCTGGGCCTGGAGGTCGCCGTCTCGGCGACCACACGCCGCACGCGCCCCGGTGAGCGCGACGGCGAGCACTACCACTTCCTCACCCCCGACGAGTTCGCGCGCCGGGCCGAGGCCGGCGAGTTCCTCGAGCACGTGAGCTACGCGGGCAACCGCTACGGCACCCTCCGCTCCGAGGTCGACCGCATCCTCGCCGCCGGCCGCTCGCCCGTCGTCGAGATCGAGTTGCACGGCGCCCGCGCGGTGCAGCAGAGCATCCCGGGGGCGGTGTCGATCTTCATCAGCCCCCCGTCGCTGGAGGACCTCGTCGCCCGCCTGTCGCAGCGGGGCACCGACACCGCCGACGAGATCGCGGCCCGCATGGAGACCAGCCGCATCGAGCTCGCCGCCCGCGACGAGTTCGACCACGCCGTGGTGAACGAGGACATCCCCCGGGCCGTCGCCGACCTCGCGGCCGTCATCCGGGGCGTGCTCGCCGAGGACGGCGATGGCTGAGGTCCTCCTCGGCGTCTCGGGCGGGATCGCCGCCTACAAGTCGATCGACCTGATGCGCATCCTCCAGTCGCGGGGGCACGGCGTGACCGTCGTGATGACGCCGTCGGCGCAGCGCTTCGTCGGCCCCTCCACGTTCTCGGCGCTCTCGGGACGCCCCGTCGGCGTGGACCTCTTCGGGGCGGAGGAGCGGCCCGGCTACGGCCACCTCGACCTCGCCCGCGCGCACGACCTGATGGTCGTCGCCCCCGCCTCCGCGAACACGATCGCCCGGATGGCCGCGGGCCTCGGCGACGGCCTGCTGAACGCCGTCCACCTCGCCTTCGACAAGCCCGTCCTGATCGCCCCCGCCATGAACACCCGCATGTGGCTCCATCCGGCGACCGCCGCCAACATGGCCACGCTCGCCGGCCGCGGCGTGCAGGTGATCCCGCCCGCGAGCGGGCTGCTCGCCGACGGCGACACCGGCGTCGGGCGCCTCGCCGACCCCGTCGTGGTGGCCGACGCGATCGAGGAGCGCCTCGCCGGCGCCGGGTCGCTGGCCGGCCGCCGGGTGCTCGTCAGCGCCGGTGGGACGCGGGAGCCGATCGACCCGGTCCGCTACGTCGGCAACCGCTCCAGCGGCCGGATGGGCTGGGCGGTGGCGGCCGCCGCCCGCCGCCGCGGCGCCGACGTGACGGTGCTCGCGTCGAACGTCGAGCTGCCCCGCGAGGCGGGGATCCGCTACGTCGAGGCGCCGACCGCCGCGGAGCTGCACGCGGCCGCGCTCGCCGAGTTCCCGTCGTGCGACCTGCTGGTGATGGCGGCCGCCGTCGCCGACTTCCGCCCCGGGACGGCCCGCGAGGGCAAGATCGACAAGGGGGCCGAGGGGCGCCTCGCGCTCGACATGGAGCCGACGGCAGACATCCTCGCCGACCTCGCCGGGCGCCGGGAGCGGCAGGTCGTCGTCGGCTTCGCCGCCGAGCACGGCGCCGCGGGCCTGGAGCGCGCCCGCGGAAAGCGGATCCGGAAGGGTCTCGACCTGATCGTCCACAACGACGTGTCGGTCGACGGGATCGGCTTCGGCACGACCGACAACGAGGTCACGATCATCGGCGCCGACGGGGAGCGGTCGCTGGCGCGGATGACCAAGGACGCCTGCGCCGAGCGCATCCTCGACGCGGCGATGGCGCTGCTGCCGCCCGGCGGGGGATAGGACCGCCGGGGGTCGCGCCGGGGACGGGATCGTCTACCCTCGGACCACGTCCTCGTCCCTCGCCACCTCGCCGCTCCGGGCCGACGAGCTGGACCCGGTCACCGCGCTCGCCGGTGCGCTCGGCGACGCCTGCGCCCGCGCGGTCCGCGCGCCCCGCGTCGTGATCGAGACCTGCGTCGTCGCGTTGCTCTCCGGCGGCCACGTGATGATCGAGGACGTCCCCGGGGTGGGGAAGACGGTCCTCGCGAAGAGCCTCGCCCGCGCCGCGGGCTGCGACTACTCGCGGCTGCAGTGCACCGCCGACCTGCTGCCCGCCGACGTCACCGGCGTGACGGTCTGGGACCAGAACGCCGCCGAGTTCCTGTTCCGCCCCGGCCCCGTCTTCGCGAACGTCGTCCTCGTCGACGAGATCAACCGCGCCTCCCCGAAGACCCAGTCCGCGCTCCTCGAGTGCATGGAGGAGGGGCAGGTGACGGTCGACGGCGAGACCCGCGTGCTGCCGCTGCCGTTCATCATCATCGCCACCCAGAACCCGGTGGAGTACGAGGGCACCTTCCCGCTGCCGGAGGCCCAGCTCGACCGCTTCGCCGTGCGTATCGCGATCGGCTACCCCGCCCCGAGCGATGAGGCCGCGATGCTGCTCGACCTGGCGGCCCGGGACGCGCTCGACCACGTCACCCCCGTCGCGGACGTCGCCGCGATCGTCGCGGCGCGCGACGTCGTCGACCGCGTCCACGCCGACCCGGCCCTCGCCGCGTACGTCGTCGGGCTCGTCGAGGCGACCCGGCGCGACCCCCGCATCCAGCTCGGCGCGAGCCCCCGCGCGGGCCTCGCGCTGCTGCGGGCCGCGAAGGCGCGCGCCGTGATCGAGGGGCGCGGGTACGCGCTGCCCGACGACGTCCGCGGGCTCGGCCGCAGCGTGCTCGCCCACCGCCTGATCCTGACGCCCGACGCCCGGGCGCGCGGCGCGTCCGCCGAGGAGGTCGTGGCGGACGCCCTCGACGCGGTGCCCGTCCCGCTGTGATCCGGGGGGCCGGCGCTCCCGCGCGGGCGCTCGGCCTGGCACTCGCCGGGGCGGCCGCCCTCGTCGCGAGCGGGGGCTTCGGCACGCCCGCCCTCGCGACGCTCGGCGCCGGGCTGGTGGCGCTGCCGGTCCTCGCGACCGTCGTCGTCTGGGTCGCGGCGGCGGGCCTGCGGGTCGAGCGACGCCTCACCCCGGCGCGCTGTCCCGCGGGCGACGAGGTCCGCATCACGG
>LNFM01011065.1_pt1 | contig 13634 bp, 19 predicted proteins | sample 596031 | NCBI WGS metagenome assembly LNFM01 (sample SAMN04254537, study PRJNA301005) | activated carbon metagenome | isolation source: dual media filters at the Ann Arbor, Michigan drinking water treatment plant | place: USA: Ann Arbor
CGCGAGCACAGCCACACGCTGCGCATGTTGGCGTCACCTTCGCGAAACGCGTAGAGCATCCACGCCACGGCCACGTTGGCCACCAGCGCCAGCAGCGCCACCGCACCCATGGTCATGGCCTGCGGCACGCCGCCGTGCCACACCGACCACACCGCAGCGCCCAGCACATACAGACCAAAGCCCATCATGCTCACGGCCTTGAGCATGGCAGCGCGGGCGCGCCACGCCAGGGCCGAGGCCAGTACAGCGAGCGACACGGCGTAGTTGAGCGCGTCGCCCGCAAAGTCCACCGCGTCGGCCAGCAGCGAGAGTGAGCCGGCCTGCAAGCCCGCACCGATCTCGATGAGGAACATGGCCGCGTTGACGATCAGCGCGATCCACAGGATCTTGCGGTAGCGGCCCAGGTTCAGAATGGCTTCGGGTTTGGGAGTGTCGTGGTCACAGCAATGGGCGGACATGGTTTTTCCTTTCAATGCCTCCATTGAAAACCCTGGAGCCGCTACAGTGTCAACCACGGTTTGAACAAAGGGCTTCGCCATGCAGATCAAGGAACTGGCCCGCGCCACCGGCGTGGATGTGGAAACCATCCGCTACTACGAGAAACAGGGCCTGCTGCCCGAGCCGGCGCGGCGCGACAATGGTTACCGCGACTACGCGGCGGAGCACCTGGAGCGCCTGTCCTTCATTCGCCACTGCCGCGCGCTCGACATGCCATTGGCCGATGTGAACCGGCTGCTGGGTTTTGTGGACGCGCCCGGCGCCGATTGCAGCGACGTGGACCTGCTGGTGGACGAGCAGCTGGCCCGCGTGAGAGCCCGGCTCAAGAGCATGCGGGCATTGGAAAAGCAGTTGCTGCAGCTGCGTGCGCGCTGCTCGGGCACGCACCACGGGCATTGCGGCATTCTGGACGAGCTGGTGTCGGCCGCGCATGGCGAGGCGTGCGCCTGCCACGGGGTACCATGACGCCCCACCTGCGCGCGCCCAGCCAGCCCGTCACACCATGACCACGCGAACCTCTCTGCCTGCCAGACCTGCTGCGCTCACGCGCGGCTTGCGGTGGCTGGTGTTGCTGGCCTTGGTTGTGGGCACCGTGCTGGCGGCCATGGGCCAGGTGAAGTCCCACGGCTTGGCGGAACTGGTGGCGGCGCAACAGGATGCGCATTCGCACGAGGACGACGCCCACGACCACCACCCGAGTGGCATCAACACGGCAGCCGACCACGCCCACCATGGCGCCGACCACTCGCATGACAAGGCTCACGCACTGCCTCACGCGTGGAACTGCGCCACCGTACAGCCTCCGAGCTGGACGAGCACACCCAGACACTGGGTTGAACTGGTGGAGGCGTTCCGGCTGGAACGCCCGCCCATGGTCTGAAAGACGCTTTGTCTTTGCGCTGCCTGCCGGCAGCGGTTTCTTTTCTCAGACCAATGGAGTCTTCATGCACAGCTTTCTTCAAGACAGGCTGCCGCGTCCGCCATGGGCGACCGGAGCCGGGCACGTGTTGCTTTTGATTGCATTTTTCATCGCTCTGCTCCTTGGAGCCGGCGAGGCCCTGGCCCATGCGGTGACCGAGGGCGACAAGGGCTACATCCAGGAAATCTCTGGCGTCAACCTGCTGCCCTTCATGTACCTGGGCGCCAAGCACATGATGACCGGATACGACCACCTGCTGTTCCTGTTCGGGGTGATCTTCTTTCTGTACCGGCTCTCGCACATCGGCCTCTACGTGAGTCTCTTCGCGCTGGGTCACTCCACCACCATGATCCTGGGCGTTTACTTCAACGTCGGGATCAACAGCTACCTGATCGACGCGATCATCGGCCTGTCGGTGGTCTACAAGGCGCTCGACAACCTCGGCGCCTTTCGGCGCTGGTTCGGGTTTCAGCCCGACACGCGTATGGCCACGCTGGTGTTTGGCCTGTTCCACGGCTTCGGCCTGGCCACCAAGATCCTCGAATACGAGATCTCGCCCGATGGCCTGGTGCCCAACCTGCTGGCGTTCAACGTCGGCGTGGAAATCGGTCAATTGCTGGCGCTCACCGTCATCCTGATCGGCATGGGTTTCTGGCGGCGCACACCCAGCTTCGCGCGCAATGCCTACACCGCCAACGTCGCCATGATGAGCGCGGGTTTCATCCTGGTGGGCATGCAGCTCACCGGTTACTTCGTATCGTGAACACCCTAGGAATTCCGGCCATGTACAACACCACCCCTCCCTCGCCCGCAGACCTGCCATCGTCCCGGCAACTGCTTCGATCCACCTTGCTGGCCGCCCTCTCGGCTGGCGTCTTGCTGATCACCGTCGTGCTGCCCGCCGAGTACGGCATCGATCCCACGGGTGTCGGGCGCGTCCTGCGCCTGACCGAGATGGGTGAGATCAAGCAGCAACTGGCTGCAGAGGCTGAAGCAGACACCACAACGCCACCCGTTGCATCGGCGCCGGCTGCCGCTGCCCCGATCGCTGCGCCTCAGGCACCCGTACCCGTCATTGAAGCCGCGCAGGCAGCACCCTGGCGCGACGAGATGCGCGTGACGCTCACCCCGGGCGAGGGCGCAGAAATCAAGCTGCGCATGCAAGCCGGCGACAAGGCCGAATTCAGTTGGATGGTGGAAGGCGGAGCGGTCAACTTCGACACGCACGGCGACGGTGGCGGACGCTCCATCAGCTACGAAAAAGGACGCGGCGTACCCGCCGACGACGGCGAACTGGAGGCAGCCTTCACGGGCAACCACGGCTGGTACTGGCGCAATCGCGGACAAGCCGATGTGACCGTGGTGCTGCGCACGCGTGGAACTTACAGCGACATCAAGCGGGCGATCTGATGCCGCCGCCGACTTCAGGCGTCGAGCGTGATCAGCCCTTCGGCCACATAACGCTTGAAGTCGGCCAGAGGCATCGCCGCCGAGCCGTGTGTCTCTTCGTCGGTCCAGCTCAGCGTGACGTCGTTGATGCCCGAGTTCAGATCCACCGGACCCGGACGGATTTCAACATTCGGACCATCGCCACTGCGGTATTCGACCTTGCCAACGATGTGTGCTTTTTGTGCCATGAAAGTCCCCCAGTCAAAGACACGGAGCACCGCCGTTCAAGGACCACAAAGTCGGTGCGCTGGCATACGCTAGGCATGTCGGCCCGGCGCACAACACCATGAACCACACTCCGATGTCTCCTGCCCTGCGCGGCGGCCTGCTCGCCCTGGTGGCGGCGTTGCTGTTTGGCCTCAGCACGCCGCTGGTACAGCGCTTCGGCGTTGGCGTGGGGCCGTTCACCACGGCGGCGCTGCTTTATGCGGGCGCTGCGCTCGCGGCCCTGCTGCTGCGACGGCCCACGCAACGCGAGGCGCAGCTGCGCCGTGCCGACCTGCCCCGCCTGCTCGCCATGGCGGCCAGCGGCGCGGTCATCGGGCCAGTGGCGCTGGCCTGGGGGCTGCAGCGCACCAGCGGGTCGAGCGCCTCGCTCATGCTCACGCTGGAGGCGGTGTTCACTGCGGTGCTGGCCTGGCGCTGGTTTGGCGAAACCATGGACCGCCGCGTGATCGGCGCCGTGTTGCTGCTGCTCGCCGGGGGTGTGTTGCTGGTGGTTGAGCAAGGGCTGGCGGGCCAGGTGCAGCTGCTGGGTCTGTTGGCGGTGGCCCTGGCCACCGCGGCCTGGGGCGTGGACAACACGCTCTCGCGCGGCGTGGCCGACCGGGACCCCGGCCAGGTGGTGTGGGCCAAGGCGCTGCTGGGCAGCGTTGCAACCGCAACGCTGGCACTGCTGTCGCGCGAAGCCCTGCCGGGCGCCGTGACCGCGCTCGCCCTGCTGGCCGTGGGCGCCACCGGCTACGGCCTGAGTCTGCGCTTTTACCTGCTCGCGCAACGCACCTTTGGCGCAGCTCGCACAGGCTCGGTGTTTGCGTTTGCCCCGTTCATCGGGGCTGCCGGCGCCTTTGCCCTGGGCGAGCGTTCGGGCAGCGCGCTCATGGCCGTGGGTGGCGGGCTCATGGTGCTGGGCGTACTGCTGCACCTCTTGGAGCGCCACAGCCATGCGCACACGCACGAGGCGCTGGAACACGAACACGCCCATTCGCACGCAGACGGGCACCACCTGCACACGCACCAGCCCATGCCCGACGGCGTCCACAGCCACTGGCACACCCACTCACCGATGCGGCACGAGCACCCGCATGTGCCGGACGCGCACCACCTGCACCGGCACTGAGCCGGCGGAACTCTCTCAAAGACTCTTGCGGTGGTCGCTGATCCAGTCGGATGCCGCGAAGAGCAGGCCCGAGATCACAAAGGTGAGGTGGATCGCGATCTTCCAGCCGATCTGCTCGCCGGTGAGCGTGGTGCTCACCAGGAAAGCCTTGAGCAGTTCCACCGCAGAAATCGCCACGATGGCGCCGATCAACTTCATCTTGAGGTCGGAGAAGCTGACCTTGCCCATCCAGCCGGGCCGGTCTTCATGGTCACCAATGCTCAGCTTGGAGACAAAGTTTTCGTAGCCGCTGAAGACGATGATGAGCAGCAGCACGGCAATGAGCGCGGTGTCCACCAGCGTGAGGATGGAGATGATCGCGTCGTGCTCCATCAGGCCCAGCACGCCCATGAGCAGCGACACCATTTCCTTGCCGAACTTCAACAGCAGCACCAGCATGGCGATGATCAGGCCGATGAAGAAGGGCGCGAGGATCCAGCGGCTGGCGAAGATGGCCGACTCCATGAACCGCTCGAACGGGTGGGAAGTGTTTTTCATGGTGATGATGGTTTCAGGAGGAAGCGTTTGGCGCCTTGCCTCGCATGAGGCTGACGACGAAGGTGATGATGGTCAGCGGCAGCACAAAGCTCAACATGACCGACGAGAAGCCCGGCAGTGCATCGTGGTGTTGTGACGCAAGGATCATGTAGGCCACGTAGGCAGCGTAATACGCCAGGAACACGCCGCCCTCCCAGCGGGCGATCTCGCGCCCGCTCAGGAACACCGGCAGGCATGCCAGCGATACGGCCAGCATGACCCAGATGTCGAAGTTCAGGATCGACGGCGCCAGTGTGAGACCCAGGTCGCCCGAGACCAGACCGCTCAGGCCCAGGCAGCCCAGGATGTTGAATGTGTTGCTGCCCACCACGTTGCCGACCGCGATGTCACGCTCGCCCTTGAAGGCCGCGGTAAGCGATGTCGCCACCTCGGGCATGGACGTGCCGGCGGCCACGATGGTCAGTCCGATCACCAGATCGCTCACGCCCAGGGCCTTGGCAAACACCACCGAGGCAGACACCAGCCAGTCGGACCCCACCACGAGCAACCCCAGTCCGGCAATGATCAGGGCCACCTGCACAGGCCACTTGCCGTCCCAGGCGTCCCGTCCTGACGGTTTCAGCTCCGCATCAAATTCGGTGGTGTTGGCAGCCGACTCGCGGCGCGACTGCACGACCAGAAACACGGTGTAGGTCACCATCAGCACCATCAGGATGGCGCCGTCCCACAAGCTGAGGTTGCCATCGAGTCCGAGTGCCAGCAGCAGCAAGGCTGAGCCGATCATGATCGGTACCTCCTGGCGGATCAGCTGCACATGCACGATCAGCGGCGCCACCAGCGCGCTGATGCCCAGAATGAACAGCACGTTGAAGATGTTGCTGCCCACCACGTTGCCCACCGCAATGTCGGTTTGCCCGTTGAGCACCGCGCCCGTGGACACGGCCACTTCCGGTGCACTGGTGCCAAACGCCACGATGGTCAGGCCCACGACCAAGGGCGATATGCCGAACGACAAAGCCAGCTTGGACGCACCACGCACCAGTGCGCTGGCACCAAAGACCAGAGCGACGAGACCAGCCACAAAAATGAGAACCTGAAACAGCATCACGCCTCCTTCAAGATGAGAACCAAGGTCCCAGGATCAACAGCACAGCCTTGATCATGGCCCAAACCACGCCCCCGACCACAGCGCCCGCCACAGCCGACGCCAGGAACCCAGCAGCGATCCACACACCGTCGCGCTCCAGCACACCCAAGGCCAGCAGGCTGATAGCCAGCGCGGGCAAGGTGTTGCCCAGGGGCACGGGCAACATAAGGACAGCCGCCAGCACCAGACAGACCAGACCCACGATGTACTCGACCAGTGGCCGAACCAGCACCTGAGCGCGGGGTTTGAGCAGCTTCTCGGCCTTGCCCAGCCAGGGCACGATGCGCCGCACCAGGGTGGCGAGGTCATCGCGAGAGATGGACCGCCGAGCGGCACTGGCAGGATGTTGGGCGCGGCAAAAAAAAACAAAAGGGCCCCGATGGCCCGGTCTCCCAGAGCCGCAAGCAGATCCCCTACCGAAATGCGCTCGCGGTTGTTGTCATGTGCGAGGTGGAACAACACCACCGACAGCGGCACGCTGCCGTGCCCTTCGTGTAGGGCCAGGTGGGTCGAGGACACGGCGGGTGGCCGTTTCAGAGGGGGCTGAGCACGCCCAGAGACAGCAACACCAGCACCACGCAGCCCAGCACCACGCGGTACACCACAAACGGCATGTAGCCGCGGGTGGACACCAGCCGCAAGAACCACACGATGACGCCGTAACCCACCACGAAGGCAATCAGCGTGGCCAGCGCTGTCGGGCCGGGTGCGATGGGGCTGCCGACCTGCCAGCTGCGGTAGAGCTGGTAGAAGCCCGATGCCATCACGGCCGGTATGGCCAGCAGGAAGGAATAACGCGCTGCAGCTTCGCGGGTGTAGCCCATGAGCAGGCCCGCGGTGATGGTGCCGCCCGAGCGCGACACGCCGGGAATGAGCGCCATGGCCTGCGCCAGACCAAACAGCAGGCCATGGCTCCACGTGAGCTCCTTGAGCGTGCGCTGTTTGGAACCCACGCGCTCTGCAATGGCCAGCAGAATACCGAACACGATCAGCATCACGGCAGTGAGCGTGAGGTTGCGCAGCCTGCCTTCGATCGCATCCTTGAAAGCCAGGCCCAGCAGCGCAATCGGCAGCGTTCCGATCAGGATCAGCCAGCCCATGCGCGCATCGGGGTCGCGGCGCCACGCGGGCTGCGTCAGCGACTTCCACCAGGCCAGCAGGATGCGCATGATGTCATTGCGAAAGTAGATCAACACCGCCGCCTCGGTCCCTATCTGGGTAATGGCGGTGAACGCCGCACCGGGGTCACCGCCCGACGGCAACAGCGGGCCCAGGATACGAAGGTGAGCACTCGACGAAACTGGCAGGAACTCGGTGAGCCCTTGCACCAGACCGAGAAAGGCCGCTTCGGCCCAGAGCGTGGCGCTGCTCACAGCGCGCGCTCGACCAGCACGGCGCTGGCGATGGGGTGGACGAAGAGACTCTTGGTCATGTTGGTGTGGGTTCCGTGGACGAAATCGGTGCGACAGACACGTGCTGACAAGGCGACGGCACGTTGCGCGCGAAGTATATCGATGCAGGTGGTGCCAGCCGATGCGCGCACCGGGTGAATCCGGGGCACTTTGGATGCAGAACGTATTTGATTCTTTGTGCGTTCACGAACAGACGCGTACTTTTGTCGCACCTAACCTGCAGGTCAGTCGGCAACTTCGGCTGCGAGTCCCTCCGCTGCCCCGCAGCACCTTCAAAGGCATTCCATGAAAACCACCCGTTTCATCACCTCCGCGTTGGCCGCACTGGCCCTGGGCACCGCCGGCATGGCTTTCGCGCAGTCGAGCACCTCGGGCTCGCCTTCGAGCCCAGCCCCTGCCGCTGCCAACCAGGCACCTCCAGCCGTTGGCACCACCACACCCATGGCCACCCCACCAGCGCCCATGGCATCGCCTTCAACCGCACCCATGACCACACCCTCCACGTCGGGCACCACCGGCTCGACGACCATGAACGAGCCAGCGGCTCGTGCTGACCGCAACTGATCGTCAGACTTGCGTTCAAGGCGCCCCCTGACCTTCGCGGTCCGGGGGCGCTTCTGCATTCACAATCCACAGACCCTCCATGAACCCATCCACGCACCAACGCTTGCCAGCTCAGGTTCGGGCAAAGCTCAGCCCGGCCCTGCTGGTGGGCGTTACCCTGCTGGGGCTGCTGATGCCACCCGGCGCGTTCGCCGCCGACCCGCTCAGTCAGATGGTCGAATGGATTGCCGCGTCCGGCGACAACGCCGCCATGCCCTTCGTGGTCATCGACAAGCGTGGCGCGCGCCTGCATGTGTTCGACGCACAGGGCAAGCCCGTGGACAACACCGCCGTGCTGCTGGGCTCGGCAGCGGGGGACGATTCGGCACCCGGCGTGGGTAACAAGCCCTTGTCACAGGTGTTGCCCGAAGAGCGCACCACACCGGCCGGCCGGTTTGCCGGTCAGCGCGGGCGCAACCTGAGCGGAGAAGACATCGTGTGGATCGACTACGAGGCCGCCGTGTCCATGCACCGCGTGCGCGCAGCCAATTCCAAAGAGCGGCGTTTGCAGCGCCTGGCCTCCAGCACCGTCGAAGACAACCGCATCAGCTTTGGCTGCGTGAACATTCCCGCCGCGTTCTTCGACGCGTACATCGCGCCCACGTTTGCAACGCAGCGCGCCATCGTTTATGTGTTGCCCGAACACAAGACGCTACAGGCGGTGTTCGGCGCCCAGGCACCCGCCACGCCCAAGTGACGGGCCTGTTGACTCAGATGTTTGGGTAATAAACAACCAAAAATCCATTCGTTCCTGAATGAGGGTGAAGGCCGGATCATCCGGTCACTTTCAACACCTTCACACAAGGAACGACATGACCACCCGCCGCCACCTCATCCAGGCCCTCGCAGCCACCGCCATCACCGCCAGCGCTTTTTCGGCCATCGCCCAGCCCGCGCCGGTGACCCTGCTCAACGTGTCGTACGACCCGACGCGCGAGCTGTACGTGGAATACAACGCCGCGTTCATCAAGCACTGGAAGGCCAAGACCGGCCAGGATGTGACCATCAAACAAAGCCATGGCGGCTCAGGCCGCCAGGCCCGCTCCATCATCGACGGCCTGGACGCCGACGTGGCCACGCTCGCCCTGGCCGGTGACACCGACGCGCTGCACAGCAACGGCGGCTGGATTCCCAAGGACTGGCAGAAACGCCTGCCGCTCAACAGCTCCCCCTACACATCCACCATCGTGCTGGTCACCCGCGCCGGCAACCCGAAAAACATCAAGGACTGGGACGACCTGATCCGCCCCGATGTGAAGGTCATCACCCCCAATCCCAAGACCTCGGGCGGCGCGCGCTGGAACTACCTGGCCGCTTGGGAATTCGCCAAGCGCAAGTACGCCAGCGATGACAAGGCCAAGGAATTCGTGGGCAAGCTGTACGCCAACGTGCCCGTGCTGGACACGGGCGCGCGCGGCTCCTCCGTCACCTTTGCGCAACGCGGCCAGGGCGACGTGTTCATCTCCTGGGAAAACGAGGCTTACTTGCTGGAGAAAGAATTCGGCAACAAGGTCGACTTCATCTACCCGTCGCTATCCATCCTGGCCGAGCCCGCCGTGACCGTGGTCGACAAGAACGTGGACAAGAAGGGCACGCGCGCCGTGGCAACGGCCTACCTGGAATACCTGTACACCGAAGAGGCGCAGGACATCATCGGCAAACACTTCTACCGCCCGACCTCCGCCAAGGCCCAGGCCAAGTACGCCAAACAGCTGCCCAAGCTCAACCTCTTCAAGATCGAAGAGGCCTTCGGTGGCTGGGAGCAGGCGGCCAAGGTGCACTTTGCTGACGGCGGCACGTTTGACCAGATTTACACGCGGAAGTAAGGCGACCGGGTGTCACATAGGATGGAGCGCCTGAATCCCATCCCAACCACACCAAGGAACAAACATGCCCAAGGCCTACTGGATCTCCACCTACCGCTCCATCAGCGACCCCGCTGCACTCGCAGCCTACGCAGCACTGGCCGGCCCTGCACTTCAGGCCGCCGGCGGGCGTTTCCTTGCGCGCGGCATGCCGGCCCAGGTGTACGAGGCTGCCGTCAACCAGCGTGCCGTGCTGCTTGAGTTCGACAGCGTGGCTCAAGCTACTGAGGCACACGACAGCCCGGCTTACCAGGAAGCGCTGGCGGCGTTGGGCCAGGGTGCCGAGCGGGACATCCGCATCATCGAAGCCCTGGCCTGAGGCCGGTCTCAACGAGCGTGCTGGCAGCTACCCGCTGCCCCGCAAGCCCTCAATGCCCTGGATAGCCCCAGGCGCTCGTGGCACACCGGCCAGTGAGATAAACAGGGCTTCGCAAGCCCCCTGTTGAACCTCCCTGGCTGATCTCTCCATGCTGCTGTCCGCTGCTGTTCTGTGCACCGCCCTGTTGTTCGGCGGCATGACGCTCTACTCCTTCGGCTTCGCGGCCTTTCTGTTCACCGCGCTGCCTGCGTCCACGGCCGGCGCCACGCTTCGCCGAGCCTTTCCGTGGTTCTATGTGTTCGTGATGGGCAGCGCCGCGCTGGCTGCCTTGCTCTGGCTGCCGCACGACACCTTGTCGGCCGCCCTGCTGGCCGCAGTGGCTCTGACCACCCTGCCGGTGCGTCAGCTCCTCATGCCGGCAATCAACCGAGCCACCGATGCGGGACAACGCCAGCGCTTCAAGTGGTTGCACGGTGTCTCGGTGGTGGTGACGCTGGCCCACATCATCGTCACAGGCTGGGTGCTGGCCCGGCTGGTGTGAGCACCGTTCGACCATGACGCGGCGAAACTCCCCCTCCGTCATCGCCGATCTGAGCGATCTCAGCCACCTTGGCGAGATCGTGGTCGACAAGCGTTTTGGCCAACGCTCATCGGCCAAGAAGACACGGCGCAACCGACACTACGAAAAACAGTTCATCCGCAACAGCATCACCCATGGCCTTGCGCTCGACAGCAGTGAGCTCGCACCCGCGGACGATGCCGCCATGACCCCCCAACCATTGCGCTGAACGTTTGCCGCTCCCCGGCAGCATCAGGCCATGAACACCGCGATGAAGGCCAGCATGAAGATGAGGATGCCCCCCATGACGGGAAGGACCATCGGCATGTAGTGCACCACGGTATCCAGGATGTCTTCGGCCTGTTCCTCTGCGTAGGCGCGCAGTTCCGGGTCTGAGTAGTCCAGCGGATGTTCGGCCAGGGCTTCGTCGGGAGAGGGTTGTCTGTGTTGCATGGGAGCTCCTGTCCAAGGTTCATCGGGTTTGCGACGGACCGCTGCGTTGCGCAGCCCACAGCACTAAAGGCTTGCAGCCTGCGGGATTGGAGGGGGTACGTCAACCAAAAGTTTCTCAACGGCATGAATGCGGCGCAGCCATATGCCGCAAGCCCATGAGCAAACCACTTCTTGGTCGTTGGTGAATGCGAAGGCGCTTCCCACAATCCACCGCATGGACTCCCCCACCCTCATCATCATTCCCGGCTGGCGCAACTCCGGCGTTGGCCACTGGCAAACGCTGTGGGCCGACAGCCTGCCGTCGGTGCTGCGTGTCGAGCAGGACGATTGGGTCGCCCCGGTCAAACGCGCCTGGGTCGATCGCCTGAGCGAAACCATCGAGCGCGCGCCCGGCCCGGTGGTGGTGGTCGCGCACAGCCTGGGCTGCATCACCACCACCCACCTGCCCGCCAGCGTGGCGCGGCGCATCCAGGGTGCGCTGCTGGTGGCACCGGCCGACCCCGAGCGACGTAGCGTGCTGGTCGACTTTGCCCCCGTGCCCCACCAGCGCCTGCCCTACCGCAGCATCCTCGTGGCGAGCAACAACGACCCGTATTGCCCGGTGCGTACAGCCGGCGCGTATGCGCGGGCCTGGGGCAGCGAGTTTGTGCGGCTCAACGAAGCCGGCCACATCAACGTCGATTCGGGCCACGGCCCCTGGCCACTCGGGCTGGCGCTGCTGCAGTCGCTCGGGGCCGATGTGCCCGCCGCAGCCCGCGCTGTGGAACCCGCCTGAGTCAGTGTGCGTCGGGCTTATGCCCGATCCACATATGGAAACAAGAACAAAGTCGTTGGGTTTCGCGAAGCCCACGACCAGAATCCTTCACATCCTGTTTCCGTTTGGAGCTTTCACATGAACAACACCTTGCGCGCGGCCCTCGCCGCCGTGGCCCTCTCCACCTCTGCTATCGCCGGCGCCCAGACCACGCTGCTCAACGTCTCTTACGACGTGGCGCGCGAGTTTTACAAAGACATCAACGTCGCCTTCGCCGCCAGCTACAAAAAATCCACCGGCAAGGACATCAAGGTGGACCAGTCGCATGCCGGCTCCAGCGCGCAGGCGCGTGCCGTGGCCGATGGTCTTGAAGCCGATGTGGTGACCTTCAACACCACGACCGACGTGGACTTTCTGGCCGAGAAGGGTGTGGTGGCCAAGGACTGGCGCCAGAAGTTCGCGTACAACGCCGCGCCCACCACCTCGACCATGCTGTTCCTGGTGCGCAACGGCAACCCCAAGGGCATCAAGGACTGGGACGACCTCATCAAGCCCGGCGTGGTCAACCCCAAGACCGGCGGCAACGGCCGCATGGCCTACCTGGCTGCCTGGGGCTATGTGCGCAGCAAGGGTGGGTCGGATGCCGAAGCCGCCGAGTTCGTAGGCAAGCTCTACAAGAACGTGCCGGTGCTCGCACGCGGCGGGCGGGATGCCACCGGCGTCTTCCTGCAACGCAACATCGGTGACGTGCTCGTGACGTTCGAGTCCGAAGTCGTCTCCGTCAACAACGAGTTCGGTGCCGGCAAGGTCGATGCCATCCACCCCAGCGCCTCCATCGTGGCGGAGAACCCGGTGGCCATCGTCGAGCGCACGGTGAACAAGAAGGGCTCGGCCGCCGAGGCCAAGGCCTACCTCGATTTCCTCTACAGCCCCGAAGGCCAGGAGATCGCGGCCAAACACAACATCCGCCCCCGCAACGAAGCGGTGTTGAAGAAGTACGCCACGGCCTTCAAGCCGATCAAGCTCTTCAGCGTTGAGCAGTACTTCAGCTCGCTGAGTGAGGCGCAGAAGGTGCACTTCAACGACGGCGGCCAGTTCGACAAGATCTACACGCTGGGCAAGTAAATGACATCGGTCTCTTCGGCAGTGCTGGGTGGCTCCACCCAGCACGGAGCCACCCTGCCCCGCCGCACCACACGCCGGGTGCTGCCGGGTTTCAACATCACGCTGGGCTTCACGGTTTTCTACCTGAGCCTGATTGTGCTGATCCCGCTCTCGGCGCTGCTCTTCAAGACCTTCACGCTCACCTGGCCGCAGTTCTGGGAGGCGGTCACCGCGCCGCGCGTGGTGGCCTCGTACAAGCTCACCTTCGGTGCTTCGTTCATCGCAGCCTGTGTCAACGCGGTGTTTGGTCTGCTGGTGGCCTGGGTGCTGGTGCGCTACAGCTTTCCGGGCAAGAAGATTGTTGATGCGCTGGTGGACCTGCCCTTTGCGCTGCCCACCGCCGTTGCCGGCATTTCGCTCACCGCCATCCTTGCCGGCAACGGCTGGATCGGTCAGTACACCGAACCGCTCGGCCTGCAACTCGCCTTCAACCCCAATGGCGTGGTGATCGCCCTCATCTTCATCGGCCTGCCGTTTGTGGTGCGCACGGTGCAGCCCGTGCTGGAAGACACCGAGAAGGAACTGGAAGAAGCCGCCACCTGCCTGGGCGCCACGCGCTGGCAGACCTTCAGCCGGGTGATCTTTCCCAGCATCGCCCCCGCCCTGCTCACCGGCT
>LNFM01022146.1_pt1 | contig 13634 bp, 12 predicted proteins | sample 596031 | NCBI WGS metagenome assembly LNFM01 (sample SAMN04254537, study PRJNA301005) | activated carbon metagenome | isolation source: dual media filters at the Ann Arbor, Michigan drinking water treatment plant | place: USA: Ann Arbor
CCGAGCCCTGCACCACCTGCCACGGCCAGGGCAAGATCAAGAAGCAGAAGACGCTGGAGATCAAGATCCCCGCCGGCATCGACGACGGCCAGCGAATCCGCAGCACCGGCAACGGCGAACCCGGCCAGAACGGCGGCCCCTCGGGCGACCTCTACATCGAAGTGCGTCTGCGCAAGCACGACATCTTCGAGCGCGAAGGCGACGACCTGCACTGCCAGGTGCCGGTGAGCATGACGGTGGCCGCCCTCGGCGGTGAGATCGACGTGCCCACGCTCGCAGGCAAAGCCACCATCGACCTGCCCGAAGGCACACAGAGCGGCAAGACCTTCCGCCTGCGCGGCAAGGGCGTCAAAGGCGTGCGCAGCAGCTACCCGGGCGACCTGTACTGCCACGTGGCGGTGGAGACCCCGATCAAGCTCACCGAGCACCAGCGCAAGCTGCTCAAGGAACTGGACGATTCGTTCAAAAAGGGCGGCCACAAACACAGCCCGAACGACAAGGGCTGGTTCGAGAAAGCGAAGTCGTTCTTCAGTTGAACCTGCTGGCTCGACTTGAACAGGGGCGTCGGGCAACCGTCGCCCCTTTTTTCATCCGGCAGCCCTATCTCCCTCATTGCCAACATCGATTGGCCTGTGCCGATAGTTTTTGTCAAACTGGCGAGTCTCCAAAACCAACAACACAAAACCCATGGCCGCCCTGATCCGACAAGTCCGACCCGTCTGGGCCCAGCTGCAGGAATTTGATCTGCAAGTACCCGCCCACGCCATGCGCAACGCCCTGCTCGCGCTGGGCGCCGGCCTGCTGCTGATGGCGGGTCTGGTGGCGCTGAGCACCTTCTGGGTGCCCACCCGCGCGTGGTGGACGGCGGCCGACAACGGCAGCGCCACGGTTGCGGGTGTGCAGGCTTCTTTGCTCGCGGCGGTCGCCACCGCTGTGGGCGCCTTGCCGGTGTTTCTGGTGCGGCGTGTGAGCAAGCTGCAGGAGGCGGCATTGATGTCGTTTTCGGCCGGCATCATGTTGGCCGCCGCTATCTTTGCCTTGCTGCTGCCCTCGCTGGATGCGGGGCAGGCGTTGTTCAATGGCCGCGTCGGCGCTGCGGCACTCACCGGCGTGGGCCTGGCGCTGGGCATGGGGCTCATGCTCGCTGTGGACCGCTTCACACCGCACGAACACGCGGTGCTGCCTCCGGCCGCGCACGGCCACGCTGCCGCACACACGGCCAATGCGGTGCAAGGCGCCAGGCTCATGGTGCTGGCCATCCTGATCCACAACGTGCCCGAAGGCTTGGCGGTGGGCGCGGCCTATGCCGGCGGAGGTGATTCGGGTGGAGCGCAAGCGGGTGCGGCGGTGGCGCTGGCCATCGGCCTGCAGAACATGCCCGAAGGCCTGATCGTGGCCATGGCCTTGCGCACCTTGGGTCGCAGTGCGGCGCAGGCCTGGGGGGTGGCCGCACTCACCGGCCTGGCCGAACCGCTGGGTGCCATCGTGGGCCTGGCGGTGCTGGGCAGCGTGCCGGCGTTTTATCCGCTGGGTCTGGCGCTGGCGGCGGGCGCCATGCTCTTCGTGGTGAGCCACGAGATCATTCCCGAGACACACCGCAACGGCTTCGAGACCATGGCCACGGCGACGCTGCTGGCCGGCTTCATCTTCATGCTGCTGCTTGACGCAGTGTTGAGTTGACCCCCACGCTCCGCCGCTGCGCGGGTCGCTGCCCCCCGAGGGGGCGCGGCCTTGCTTGGGAGCGGCCCGGCGCGGCGGCCCTGAAGAGTTGACCCCCACGCTCCGCCGCTGCGCGGGTCGCTGCCCCCCCCCGAGGGGGCGCGGCCTTGCTTGGGAGCGGCCCGGCGCGGCGGCCCTCTGAAGCCGAGAGGCGGGGCGTAAGATGCCCCGCATGAGCGTTCACATCCGATTTCTCGGCGGTGCCGGCACCGTCACCGGCTCGAAGTATTTGGTCGAACACGACGGCCAAAGCCTGCTGGTCGACTGCGGTCTGTTCCAGGGCTACAAACAACTTCGCTTGCGCAACCGCGACCCGTTGCCGGTGCTGCCCAACCACATCGGCGCTGTGCTGCTCACCCACGCGCACCTGGACCACAGTGGCTACTTGCCGCTGCTGGCCAAGGAGGGCTTTCACGGCAAGGTGTGGGCCACACCGGCCACGCGCGATCTGGCGCAGATCTTGTTGCCCGACAGCGGGCACATCCAGGAAGAAGACGCGGCCTTTGCCAACCGCAAGGGTTTCTCCAAACATTCACCCGCGCTGCCGCTCTACACCGAGAGCGATGCGCTGCAAAGCCTCAAGCTGTTTCGCACCGTGCCCATGCACCAGGCCTTTGAACCGCTGAAGGGCTGGACGGCGCAGTTCTCGGGCGCCGGCCACATTCTCGGCGCGGCCAGCCTGCTGCTGGAGGTGGGGGGTCGGCGCATCCTGTTCTCGGGCGACCTGGGGCGACCCGACGATGCGCTGATGCTCGCACCCGACACCCCGCCCGAGGCGGACGTGGTGGTGTGCGAATCCACCTACGGCGACCGCGACCACCCGGACGAAGACCTGATGGCCGAGCTCGGCCCGGCGCTGGCGCGTGTGGCCGCGCGCGGCGGCTCGGCCGTGGTACCGGTGTTTGCGGTGGGTCGCGCGCAGGCCTTGCTGCACGCCATTGCGCAGCTCAAGGCCTCGGGCCGGTTGCCGCACAGCCTGCCGGTGTACCTCGACAGCCCGATGGCCATCCACAGCACCGAGCTGTTTGAGCGCCACCTCGGCGAGCACCGGCTGACCGCCGCGCAATGCCACGCCATGGCACAGGTGGCCAAGATGACGCGCTCGGCCGACGAGTCCAAAGCCATTGCCAGCCAGCACGGCCCCAAGGTGATCCTGGCCGCCAGCGGCATGGCCACCGGCGGGCGCGTACTGCACCACCTGGTGCAGTACCTTGGCGACCACCGCAACATGGTGCTGCTCACCGGCTACCAGGCGCCGGGCACACGCGGCGCCACGCTGGCCAACGGCGGCACGCAGTTGCGCATCCACGGGCAAGACCTGCCGGTGCGCGCCGAGATGGTGCAGCTCCAGTCCGCCTCGGCACACGCCGACGCCGGGCAACTCATGGCCTGGCTGCGCGCGCTGCCCCACCCGCCGCGCCGCGTGTTCGTCACCCACGGTGACATGGAAGCCTCTGACCGGCTGCGCCACCGCATCGAAGCCGAGCTGCGCTGGCAAGCCCTCGTACCGGAACACGGCAGCACCTGGGCTGCCTGAAACACCCGCACACACACCTGCACACACGGCCGATGGAACGCGGCCGCTCTTCACCACTCTCACCCCGATGAATCTTCAACCTTCCCTGCTCCTGGGCGCTGCCCTGCTCTCGTCTGCGGCCTGGGCCCAGTCCACCACACCCGCCCCCAACCCCGAATTCGACACCTGCCTGAACACCCTGCGCGCCCCGGCCCGCGCCGCCGGCGTGCGCGACGAGACCTTTGCGCTGCACACGCAAAACCTCGCGCCCGACATGAGTGTGATCGACAAGCTCAACTTCCAGCCCGAGTTCCGCACCGCGATCTGGGACTACCTGGCTGGCCTGGTGGACGAAGAGCGCGTGGCCGAGGGCCGCGCCTTGTTGCAGCGCCACGCCGAAACGCTGGCGCGCGTGAACGACAAGTACGGCGTGGACCCGGCCACGGTGGTGGCGGTCTGGGGCGTGGAGAGCAACTTCGGCCAGACCTTCGGCAAGTCGCCACTGGTGCAGTCGCTGGGCACGCTGTCGTGCTTCGGCCGGCGGCAGGCTTACTTTCGCACCGAGTTCTACGCCACGCTGCGCATCCTGCAGGCTGGGCACATCGCGCCCGAGCGTTTGGTGGGCTCGTGGGCCGGTGCGTTCGGCCACACGCAGTTCATGCCCAGCACCTTCGAGCGCCTGGCGGTGGACTTCGACGGCGACGGCAAGGCCGATCTGATGGACAGCACCACCGACGCGCTCGCGTCCACCGCCAACTTTCTGGCCAAGGCGGGCTGGCAGAGCGGACAGCCCTGGGGCTTTGAAGTGAAGCTGCCCGACGGCTTCAGCACCACCGGCGAAGGCCGCCGCACCAAACGCGCCATGGGCGAGTGGGCCGCGCGCGGACTCAAGCGGGTCGACGGCTCGCCGTTGCCGGCCACCGGCAGCGCGGGTCTCATGACGCTGGCCGGCGCACAAGGCCCGGCCTTCCTGGTGCTGCGCAACTTCGACGCCATCTACAGCTACAACGCGGCCGAAAGTTATGGTCTCGCCATCGCCCATTTGGCCGACCGGCTGCGCGGCGGTGGCCCCTTCACCACGCCCTGGCCCACCGACGACCCTGGCCTCTCACGCGCCGAGCGCCGCGAGGTGCAGACCCTCTTGATCGCACGCGGCCACGACATCGGCGCGGTGGACGGCATGCTGGGCGACAAGAGCCGCGTGGCGATCCGCGCGGAGCAGGAGCGGCTGGGGCAGGAGGTCAGTGGGCGCGCGGGGCAGAAGCTGTTGAAGGCCTTGCGCGGCGGCTGAAACGCCACGTCAGTCGGGCGTGCTGAGGAAATCCTGCATGTCGAAAGCCAGTTGCTTGTGGTGCCGGATGGACAGCAGATGCGGGGTCTGATCCAGCACGAGGTAGAGGATCAAGTAGCTGTCCATCACATATTCGCGCACCTCGGCTTCGCCCGACAAGCGCTTGAGGCGTTGCTCGAGTGAATCGTGCATGCCTTGCGCCTCCACACTGTGGACCCGACGTGCCATGAACCGCCGCCCCATCCGGGGATGGCGCGCCAAGTGGGGGAGAACACGCTGCTGCAACTCATCCAGCAAGTGTTCAAAACCGCGCGGGAATGTGTTCTCTTTCAAGAACGTCTCGATGCTGTCGAGGTTCGCCAAAAAGTTGGCGGTGAACCGGACGTCCATCAGGCTGCAGGATTGACCTTGGAGGCTCGGCGCTGACGCAGGGACTCCAGCGCCTGGGCAGCAGAAACCGTTCTCCCGGCTTCAACGTCGTCCAGCCCGCTGGCCATGTCTTCCAGCAGCAGCAGATGAATACGCGCGCGCTCCAGCTGGTGGTAATGGTCCAAACGACGGGCATCGATCATGGCCACGGCGGGCTCGCCGTTCTTGGTGATGATCTTTTCTGCCCCTTGCTGCACCTCGTCCACGAGCCGAGACAGCTGGGCCCGGGCGTCTGAAAACGCCACGATGTCGCTCACGTGAATGACCACGGCGAATCCTTTCTGCACTGAATTTTGTGCAATATACAGCACTCCGTTCAGTGAATCAATCGGGTGAGCGCAAGGCCTCAACCCATCTTCACCGCCGTCCCACTCACCGCCACCATCATCATCCCGTTGGTCTCGCCCAGCACTTCGTAGTCGAAGTCGATGCCGATCACGCCGGTGGCGCCCATCTCGCGAGCCGATTCGATGAGGTCTTCCACCGCCGCGTCGCGCGCACCCGAGAGCGCACGTTCGTAGCCACCAGCGCGCCCACCCACCACGTCGCGCACCGACGAGAACATGTCGCGGAAGATGTTGGCGCCGATGATGGCTTCGCCGTTGACCACGCCCAGGTACTGCGAGCGCTCGATGCCTTCGGGCGTGGTGGTGCTGAGGAAAAAGCCGTCGTTCGCTTTGGAAAACCATCCCATGTGATCACTCCTGTTGACGCACCGCCTGACGGGTGCCAGGCCATTGTGCAGTCGCGTCGTCGGGTCGAACTTCATGCGCTGAAATGCAAACAGCCCGCGATGCGGGCTGTTTGCATTTCAGCAAGGCCGGCCACCGGGGCCGAACCGGTCAGCCGCCCTTTTTGGAGCGCTTGCCGGGGTTCTTCTTGCTGCGCGTGGCCACGCCGCGCTCCAGACTCACGCGCTGACCACGGCCAGGGGAGGTCAGGGACACGCCAGCGACGGGCGTGGGGCGTGGGGTGGCTTTGCGGTCGGCTTCGGTGACGATTTTGTTGCCCATGACTGGATCCTGCCACAAGGCTACGTGCGCGTCAGGTGGCGTTGCCGGCGTTCCAGGTGAAGGAAGCGTCGGTGGACAGGGCCTCGGGGCGGCGCACCGGCATGAGCCAGCCGTGGGCGGGGTTGGTCTGCGCCGAGATGTCGATGCGCGGCGCATGCGCCGTCACCGGGCCGAAGATGGTGGCAAACGAGGCGTCGGCCGCGTCGCGCCCGGTGCCGATGCGCACGAATCCCATGGGGATGGCGGTGCCTGAGGGATCGAACATGTACCAGCGGTGGCCCAGGTAGACCTCCACATAGGCGTGGAAATCGGTCGGGCCCAGGGCCGGGTCGGCGCCGAAGTCGATCGCGGTGGTGAAGCGCGCGGGAATGTTGAGCGCGCGGCAGAACGTGATCATCAAATGCGCGAAGTCGCGGCACACGCCTTTGTGGTCGTTCAGGGTGTCCATGGCCGAGGTCATGGAATTGCTGGTGTTGGACTCGAACGTCACCTGGCTCTGCACCCAGTTCTGGATCGCTTCGACACGCCGGTAGCCCGGTGGCATCTGGCCGAACAACTGGTTGGCCATGGCGGTGACGCAGTCGGACTGGCAGTAACGGCTGGGGTAGATGTAGGCGAGCACCTCGGTGGGCAGCTGGTTGATGGGCGTCTCGAACACGCTGTCGGGCTGGTCCACGTGGTGAACGATGTCGAGCGTGGCGCGGTAGCGCAGCTGCAGCGGGCCGGGCGTGGCGGTCAGGCGCAGGATGCGTGTGCGCGTGGCGGCGTCGGTGTACGACACCAGCGGCACGGGCTGGCTGACCTGCAGCTCTTCCCACACCACGCTCTGCTGGGGTGAGTGCGCGGCCTGCACGTTGAAGATGAAGTCGGCGCTGGGCTGGTTGACCTGGTATTGCAGGTCGATGGCGAGGTGGATGCGAACCATGGGGTCACCGTGAATGGAGGGGTGGACCGCCTTGTGGGCGGGTGGGGAGCGAGGGTGCTCGCCGGGGACGGTGAAAAAACTCGCCTTGATGTTACGGAGGTGCACGGGCTTCGTCTGTGCGGCAAGGCACCATGCCCCGACGCGGCAGGCGGGCAAGGCCTTGAGCGTAAGCTCAAACGCCATGCGCGCGCTGCTCTCCACTTTCTCCTTGCAAGAGTTGCGCCACCACCCGTGGCGCAACGCCTCGGCCGTGGTGGCGGTGATGCTGGGCGTGGCGCTGGCGTTTGCGGTGCACCCGCGGTGAGCTCGGTCAACGGCCAGCCCGATGTGGAATTGCGCGCCCGCCAGGGCCTGCTGAGCGACACCCTGCTGGACCGCGTGGCCGCGCACCCGGATGTGGCGCTGGCCAGCCCGGTGCTGGAGCTGCCCACGCAGGCCGTGCTGCCCGGTGGCGAGCGCGTGGCGATGAAGCTGCTGGGGGTGGATGCGCTGGTGGTCGCCGGCCTGTCCCCCGCGCTCATGCCGATCCCCGACACCGCGCCCAACAACACCACCGCACGGCGCTTCGATCTGTTCGCGCCCGACGCGGTGTTTCTCAACGCCGCCGCATCACAAGCGCTGGGCACCAGTCCCACGCTGCAACTGCAAAGCGGTCTGAGCCTGCGCACCGTGCGCGTGGCCGGCCGGGTGAACGCACCGGGTGCGCCGCTGCTGGTGATGGACGTAGCCGCCGCGCAAGACCTTATGGGGCGCGTGGGACAGCTCAGCCGAATTGACCTGCGCCTGGTGCCCGGCGCGCAGCTGGACGCGGTGCTGGCCTCACTCGCCCTGCCTGCGCAGGTGCTCGCGCAGCGGCCCGAGCAGTCGGGCGAACGCGTGAGCAACCTGTCTCGTGCTTACCGCGTCAACCTCACCGTGCTGGCGCTGGTGGCGCTGTTCACCGGCGCTTTCCTCGTGTTCTCGGTGTTGTCCTTGTCGGTGGCGCGGCGCCAGCCGCAGTTCGCGCTGCTCGGTGTGCTGGGGCTCTCGGGCAGCGAGCGCCTGCGCCTGGTGCTGGCCGAGTCGGCCCTGCTGGGTTTGCTCGGCAGTGTGCTGGGCATTGCGCTGGGCACGGCGCTGGCGGCGCTCGCGCTCAAGCTGCTCGGTGGCGATCTGGGTGGCGGCTATTTTTCGGGCGTGGCCCCACCCCTGCAATGGAGCGTCTGGGCCGCACTCGTCTACGGGCTGCTGGGTGTGGTGGCCTCGGTGGTGGGTGGTTGGTGGCCCGCGCGCGCCACCGCCCGCATGGCGCCAGCCCTGGCCTTGAAAGGCCTGGGCGCGCCCGCGCCAGCCGGCTCACGCCGCCACACGCTGGCCCTGGCGCTGGTGGTGCTCGCTGCGGCCCTGGCCTGGGCACCACCGGTGGCCGGCATTCCACTCGCGGCCTACCTGTCGGTGGGCCTGCTGCTGGTGGGTGGCATCGCGGCGCTGCCACTGGCGGTGGGCTGGCTGCTGGACCGCATCGCGCCGCACGTCACCCGCCGCGCACTGCCGGTGCTGGCGGTGGAACGCGCACGGCGCCTGCGCGAGACCGCTGCCGTGGCCACCAGCGGCGTGGTCGCCAGTCTCGCGCTGTCGGTGGCGCTCACGGTCATGGTGGCGAGCTTTCGAGATTCGGTCACGCAGTGGCTGGACGCGGTGCTGCCCGCGCAGCTGTACGTGCGCAGCAGCGGCGGTGGCGCTCTGGACACAGCACACCTGCCCGCCGACTTCGTGACGGCGGTGGCGCGCGTGCCAGGTGTCGAGCGCGTGGACACGCTGCGCGCCACGCCGGTGCAGTTGGACCCGGTGCGCCCGGCCGTGGTGCTGCTCTCCCGGCCCTTGACCATGGTGCCGGGCTCTGCGCTGAGCCTGCCGCTGGTGGGCAACCCGCTGCCCGCCCCGGCTGCGGCCGAGGGCGAGCGCGTGATCGCCGTGTACGTGAGCGAGGCCATGGTCGACCTGTACGGCGCAGAACCCGGTGGCTGGTTGCCGGGGCTGGCGCAGGCCTTTGCCGAACCGCAGTTGCGCGGCGTGCGCTTTTTTGTGGCCGGCGTGTGGCGCGACTACGCACGCCAGCACGGCAGCGTGGCCATGGACCGCGACGACTTCGTGCGCCTCACGGGCGATGCACGTGTGAACGACCTGGCCTTGCACCTGCAGGCGGGGGCTGACGAGAACGCCGTGCGCGAGCGCATTCGCGCGATCGCCGCACAACAAGGCGCGGTGGGCTCGATCGAATTCGCCTCGTCGGGCCAGATCCGCGCGGTCTCGCTGCGCATCTTTGACCGCAGCTTCGCCGTCACCGTGTGGCTGCAGGCGGTGGCCATCGGCATCGGACTGTTTGGTGTGGCCGCGAGTTTCAGCGCGCAGGTGCTGGCGCGCAAACGCGAGTTCGGTCTGCTCGCGCACCTGGGCCTCACGCGGCAGCAGATCCTGGGCGTGGTGGCGCTGGAAGGCCTGGCGTGGACGCTGCTGGGCGCGCTCGCCGGCCTGGCGTTGGGCCTGGCGGTGAGCCTGGTGCTGGTGCACGTGGTCAACCCACAGAGCTTTCACTGGACCATGGACCTGGTCCTGCCCTGGGCGCGGCTGCTCGCGCTGTGCGCGGCCGTGGTGGTGGCCGGCACCCTCACGGCCTGGCTGGCCGGACAGGCAGCCGCGAGCCGCGATGCGGTGCGGGCAGTGAAGGAGGACTGGTGATGAAACCCGGACTGAATGCGCTGCGCCGCCACCTCTTGATGGCATCGGCAGGCGCCCTCGCCTTCCCCGCATCCCGAGCGCAAACCCCGCACCGCCCCGGCGACGCCCTGCAACCCCGCCCGCTCGTGTTTCCCCGCGACCACGGCACCCACAACGACACGCGCACCGAGTGGTGGTACCTCACCGGTCATGCGCGGGACGACAAGGGCCGGGAGTTCGGCTTTCAGGTCACCTTCTTCCGCAGCCGCGTGGACGGCACACAGGCCCTGCAAAGCCGCCTCGCCGCGAAACACCTGCTGTTCGCGCACGCCGCCATCACCGATGTGCAAAGCGGCAAGCTTCTGCACGACCAGCGCATGGCGCGCTGGAACGGCGAGCCACCATCGCAGACCGAGCGCGGCGTGTTCGCCAGCGAAGCCGACACGCGCGTGGTGCTGCGCGACTGGCACATCGAACGCACACCCGACGGCCGCTACGCCACACACATCGGCGGCGGCACGCTGAACATCGACCTCACCGCACAGCCGCAACAAGCCTGGCTGCTGCAAGGTGACGAAGGCTTTTCAAGCAAAGGCCCCGACGCCTCACAGGCCAGCTTCTACGTGTCGCATCCCCAACTCGCGGTGCAGGGCACGTTGGGCATCGGCCAGCAGCGGTTTGCCGTGACAGGCACAGCCTGGCTCGATCACGAATGGAGCGAAGCGCTGCTGCACCCCGAGGCTGTGGGTTGGGACTGGATCGGCATGAACCTGTTCGACGGCCACAGCCTGACTGCGTTTCAACTGCGCCGCGCCGACGGCAGCAAGGTCTGGGCGGGTGGCTCGTTTCGCGCAGCGGGCAGCGCGCAGAGCCCCACCGACATCTACCGTTTCCGCCCGGGCGAGGTCGACTTCAAACCACAACGAGTCTGGACCAGCCCGCTCACCCGCGCCAAGTACCCGGTGGAATGGCTGATCCGTACCCCGGCCGATTTCTACACCGTCAAGGCCGTGATCGACCCGCAAGAACTCGACAGCCGCCAAGGCACCGGCACGGTGTACTGGGAAGGCCTCTCGGACCTGTTCGACAGCAACGGCCGGCGCGTGGGCCGGGGCTATCTGGAGATGACTGGGTACGCGCAGCGGCTGGTGTTGTAATCGCCACGCCAGCCGTCATCAATCGGGCTGCCACGCCTTGAAAAAGCGGATGCGCTCTTCGTGGTCGGGGTGGCTGGAGATGGCAATGGGCAGCGCAGCGCCCTCGCCTTCTTCATCCTCATCGTTCTGTTTTTCCTGTTGCTGGATGCGCTCGAAGAACGTGACCATGACCGCCGGCGAAATCCCGCTCTCGTGCAGCAAGCGCGCGGCGAAGGCGTCGGCCGCTCGTTCGGCATCGCGCGAATAGGCCTGTGTGGCCAGGGTGGCGGGCACGGTGGCCAGGAAGCCGCTGGCGTCGCCCAGCACCACGCCCACCAGCGCGCTGATCAGGCTGGCACGCACCATCAAATCCAGCCCGTGGCGGTGGTGCACATGGCCCAGCTCGTGTGCCAGCACGCCCACCACAGCATCGGGCTGGTCGGCCAGCAGTTTCACCAGATCGTCGGTGATCACGATGTAACCGCCGGGCAAGGCGAACGCGTTGGCGCCCAGGGCCTTGGACTGGTGAAACGAGAGCTGCCAGGGCGGTGCGTCGCCCTGCGGGTAGGCGCGCTCCACGGCGGATGTGAAACGCTCGCGCAAGGCTTGCTGTTGCTGCGCGGGCAGCGCGCTGGGCTGCAGGAACAGGCGGTCCAGCTGCTGCATGCCTTGTTCGCCGAGGCGTGCCTCCAGCGAATGCGGCACCTGCTGCGCCAGCGTCTGGCTCAACCACGGCACACCCCAGGTCCACGCCACACCCAGAAACACCACGCTGGCGCCCATGGCCACCAGCGTGGCGCGCCAGCTCTGTATCCAGCCCACCACCGCACCCTCGCGCTGGCCACTGGCCTGCCGCCAGGCGTCCCACTCGCCCGCGTCGGCGTGCTGGATCAGACTGCCGTCGGGCAGCTCGCTCTGGCGCTGGCCGTGCGAGCGGCGTTCGGCCCAGCGCACCTGGCGCACCGGGTAACGGCGCTCGCTGCCCACCAAGGTGAGCACAAGTTCGTTGCCTTCAATGCAGAGTTCGCAGACCTGCGCCCGCGGGCTCTGGCCGTCGAACCAGGTGCTGAGCAGGCGCGGTGAGCCGTTCATCACAGGCCCATGTCGATGCCGAAGAAGTCGCCCGCTGCGTCACCGAGGATGCCCTTGTCATTCCCCTGAGCACGGGCCAACCAGGCGTTCACGTCACCCTGCACCGAGACGTCCATGGCTTCCAGCCGCATGCGCGCGGTGTTCACTTTGGCAAACGGCCAGTACAGACCCAGCGTGAGTGCGATGAACAGCCAGTTCTTGGCCGTCAGGCCCATCAGGGGAGCAAACCGCAGTTGGCTGTGGAAGCGAACACGCCGGCTGCGGGTGTTGGCCCACAGCAGGTTTTGCAGGCGCGACGTGGTGTAAGGCACGAGCACCAAAGGGAACACCAGGTAGGCCAGGGCCACAACCACGGACAAGGCGATCACTTCAATTCCTGCGGATCCCCGCAACACAATGGCCGTCAAGGCCGCTACACCACCGAGCAAGGCCGTGCACAGCAACAACACGCCCATCGCCCGCAGCGAGAAACCGTAAAAGGCACCCAGGCCGGCATCCAGCCGCGTGCGTTCCTGCGCAAACGCGTAGCCGCCATGTTGGTAACGCTTGATGCGCGCCAGCAGCCAGGGCGACAAGGCCGCCATGGCCAGCGCGATCAGGCCGGTGGCCATTGCAAACACGGCACCGGCTGCGCCCGCCTCCCCACCCTGCGTGGCCGATGCAGCCACACCCACAACGAACCCGATCAGCACAACGGGAATGAAGAAGGGCAGCATGCACAGGTAGGCGCCCTTGAGGTCGCCCTCGAAGGACATGCGCACACCGCGCCAGCTGGTGTTGCGCAAGCGGAACTGCAGCGACGCGCGCCACAGCGCAGGCCACAGCACCGCGAGCACCAGCACCGGCACCCACGCAAACGCCGGCGCAAAGTTGGACGCAGCCCAGTAGGACACGCCGAACATCAGCATGAGCAGGTAGCCGCGAAACATCTTCCAGGGGTCGCCATGAAAGCCCAGCGGATCCTTGCCCACCAGCGTGTTGTTCTGAAAGTAGGCCAGGCGCCGCGCGCGGGCGAACGGCCAGTACAGCGTGAAGGTGATCAGGGTCAGCAGCAGGTTGACGATCCAGATGCGGAAGTACTCGCTGCCCGAACCGGTGAAGCGGATGTCGAGCGTCTGGCCTCGATCGGTGGTGGGCGCTCGGCCGTCGGACAAGAACTCCGTTGCCTCGAATTCGCTGTGCTGTGTCATTCCTGTCCCTCCTGGTGGTTGAAAAAAGTGGCGCGATCCTAGCATCAACAATTCATACCAATGACTTACAAAAAGCCGCTGCGCGCGGTGCTCGACAACCACGAAACGGGGGCACACAAAACCCGGCACACTCCCCTGCATGAGTTCCCCCTCCCCCTCCGACCGACCCAAAGCCACCACCCCCACCTCGCTCAGCGGCCTGCTGCCGTTTCTGCGGCCCTACCGTCTGCAGATCGGTCTGGCGATCCTGTTTCTGGTGCTTGCTGCCGCCGCCACGCTGGCGTTTCCGCTGGCCTTGCGTTTCCTCATCGACAGTGGCCTGGCCCCGGCCGGACGCGGCGAGCAGGCGCTCGCGCTGCGCGGTCATTTCGCGGCCTTGTTCGGTGTGGCGGTGGCACTCGGCTTCTTCTCGGCCATGCGCTTTTATCTGGTGAGCTGGCTCGGTGAACGCGTCACCGCCGATTTGCGCAACGCGGTCTACAGCCATGTGCTGCGCCAGAGCCCGCAGTTCTTCGAGACCACACAAACCGGTGAAGTGCTCTCGCGCCTGACCACCGACACCACGCTGGTGCAGACGGTGGTGGGCTCCTCGCTCTCCATGGGCCTGCGCAACGCGGTCATGGGCA
>LNFM01002553.1_pt1 | contig 13632 bp, 15 predicted proteins | sample 596031 | NCBI WGS metagenome assembly LNFM01 (sample SAMN04254537, study PRJNA301005) | activated carbon metagenome | isolation source: dual media filters at the Ann Arbor, Michigan drinking water treatment plant | place: USA: Ann Arbor
CGCGGGGGGTTTGCGGGTGAGTGCGGCACTCGGATCAGACACGTGAGACCGGCGCGTTCAGTGCGGCAACTTCGCCCTGCGCTCGAACTGCGCGAACGTGTGCGAGTACGATCGTCTCGAGGTGAACCCGACGTACGGGATATTCAGGAGCGGCCGGAGGTCCCCGTCAGAGACGGTGGTGTCGACGAAGGAGAAATGGACGAGACGAGGCAATGACTCCACGAATCGGACATTCGGGAGGTCAGAACACCTTGTCAGCATGAGCTTCTTCAGCCGAGACAGTCCGCAGAGAAAGCCGTAGTCGACGATTCCTCTGCAGCTCTCGAGATCGAGGGTCTCGAGCTGCGCGAGCGCACCGATGCGAGCATAGTCGGAGACCTTTTTCCGGAGATAGTACAACTCTAGCGATCTCAGCCCGGCGATTCGCTCGAGTCCAGCGAGGGAGTCGATCCCCGGCCTCACGAGATGCAATTCCTGCAAGCTATCCGAGACACGCAGCCCGGACATATCCCGCGACCGTGGCCGAAACGACCAAAGCGAGAGCCTTCGAAGTTGCGAGAACGCCGCGAAGTCGATCTGCGGCAGCCATTCACCAGAGAAGTCCTCGAGACGGGGGTGTACCGCTGCATCCAGCTGCAGAGGAACGGAGCATCTCAGAACGCGAAGATCCGTGAGCGCCCGAAGGCCCGAGAGGTCGAGCGGGCCTGACAGCGGGGTGACACAGACGTCAATCACTCGGACATCCGGGTAGTCCCAGAGAAAGTCGAGGTTGTTCAGGTCATAGTATTCCTGCGTGGTCACCACGATGCCGTGCAGTCGCTTCTCTCGATAGTACGTCATGCACTCGCGAATCCGCGACGATTCGATCCAGAGCCGCGTGCGGCCGTACACCGTCTGAGTCCGGAAGTTCACAGCGAACCCTCCCCTGCAACGCACGAGGTCACTCGGAGTCATCCGGGAAGAAGTAGATATCGAAGCTGCACTCCAGGTTCAGGTCCGCCATTCGCTGCGTCTGCTCCGGCCAGAGCGTCGGTCCACCGTGACCCGACTTCGAGTACCAGACGCAGTTCACCCGCATCTTCACTCCCCGAACGGACTGGAGCTCGGCCAAGCTCTCCGCGCACGTCGTGAGCTGCGCCAGGAGCCAGTCGAGGTGTCGCCGCAGATCCAACGACCGAACGTGCCCCTCGGACGACAAGCTCCAGAAGGTACTCCGTGCGATTCGCTTCCTGCCGCTCGGGCTGACCTTCTCCTCCCCGATCGTCTGGCTCTCCGATGGGTGGATGCCCAGGCACCGCGTGACCTCCTCCGGGAGCATGGCATCGGGGTAGATGAGGAGCGCAGCCCGGGTCTCCGAGCAGCTGCCGTACTCATCGTCGTACGGTGTCGATCGCGAGAGCGCATCGCTCATGGCTCGTCCGGCCTGCGCGGGTGACCCCACCCCCGCTCAGGTGTTCTCGCCCATCACGATCCGCGCGTCGTCGAGCCCACCCCCCGCCAGCGCCTCGCGCCCGGCGACGAGCATCATCTCGGTCTCGAACCACAGCGACTCCTGGCCGAGCGCCTCGCCGAAGAACCGCAGCAGGATCACGTCCTTCTTCCGGCTGTAGCCCTTCAGCCTGCCGGTCGAGAAGCGCGGCCCGTCGAGCAGCGCGTCGAGCTCGGCGGGGCGCATCCCGTGCTTCTCCAGCACGCCGTGGATCCGGGTCTCATCGACGTCGTCGAACGAGAGGAAGCCGCCGTTCGGATCGGGGAAGACGACCGTCGGGAAGAACTCGAGCGACTTCTCCTCGAACACGCCGCCCGCGTCGGCAAGGCCGTCGGGGGGCGCATGCGCGACGAGCTCGCTGCCGGCGACCACGTGCGTGCGCGCCTTGTGGGCCATCGGGTCGTACTCGATCGGCAGCATGAAGAACGACACCACCCCGCTCGCCGGCAGCACGCCGTGGGGATCGTGGGGCGCCATCTCGGCGAGGTTCAGCTGGGCGATGAGCGCGAGCGGCTCGACGGCGCCGCCGTGCCAGATGTTCTTCGCCGTCGGCCAGACGAAGCCCGGCTCCGCGTGCGGGAGGCCGCCGAGCTTCGAGCCGCCGATCGGCGCCTCCTCGAGGCTCGCCTTGACGCCGATCACCTGCCGCATCCGCTTCGCGAGCGCAGCCCCGGTGAGCCCCTCGTCGCCCGACCCGTCGAGCTCGAGCGCGACGAGGTCCGCGGTGAGTGCAGCGATGCGATCAGTCCAGCCGTCGATGGGCATCCTCGGGGCGTACCACGGCACGCGGGGCGGCGTCACGGCCGTCGCGGAGGAGGCACCGCGGAGCCGTCCCCGCCGAACGCCTCGCGGACCCTGCGTCGCGCGCCCTCGAGAAGCGCGACGTAGTGGGGACGGAACGGCTCGACGAGCGCCTTCTCCAGCTGCCCCTCCAGCCGCCAGAGCACGTATCGCTCGGCCTCGTCCTCGAGCGGGAGGGCAGCTCCCTCGTCCAGGCGCGCGAGGCATTCGAAGAGGACGAGGGCCTCGTCGTCGCTGAGCTCGAGGATCATCGCAACGCTCCTGGACGAGAGGCTACCGCGAGTCGGCGGCCGCCGTGTCCCCGCTCGCGCGTACGGCATGGCGCGCCGGTCAATCGAGGATCTCGACCCCGAGGAGGACATTGCTCGCATCGAAGTCGAAGTACAGGTCCGGCCCGGTGTAGTCCCCGACGAGGTCCCGCAGACGGAGCGTCTTCGTCACCGCGGCGGAATCGGGCCCTGGGTGGTCGGGGAGCGTCAGGTAGGCGACAACGCCGTCATCACCGTCGTCACCGTCGTCGCACCCTTCGTCGTTTTCCGCGTGCTCGAGGACGGTGCGCTCTCGTCGGCTCATGTCGCTCCCCACCGGGCATCCTAGCTCACGCGCTCGGCCGCCGTCGCGCCCGCCGCCAGCCGACGACCATCCCCGCGATCACGAGGTGCAGGTACGACGCCACGATCGCCGCACCCCCTCCGATCGCCACGATCGTCGCGTCGTCGATCCACCGCGCACCCTCCGAGACCCCGGCAGACGCGGCCGCCAGCCCGAGCGCGACCCACTCGACCGCGGGCATCAGCGAGATGCCGCGCCCCTCGGCTCGTCCCGAAGCCGCGAGGGCATACGGCACGCCGAGGTTCCACAGCACCTTGCACGCGACCAGCACCAGGAAGAGACCCGTGACGACGACCATCGCGACTCATGCACAGCGTAGCCCGGCTGCCCCGTGAGCGCCCCCTTCAACGCGCCGACGGAAGGCAGACTCGTCCGACCGCGAGATCCACGATCCGCCAGTCGCGCCGACCGTTAGCCCCTTCTCGTGCTCGAGGTCCTGGTGGTCCCAGAGGGCCACCGGATCCCGCGTCGAGGTGCGGCGCTGGTTGGTCCGACCGCCCTGAACTACACTCCCATGAGGAGAATGCCGCTCCGCTACGAAAAGCCGCCCCTCGTCGAGGCGCTCTGCGAGTTCCGCTTCGAAAGTCCCAGCGCCCAGCCTTGGGACGGCGCGGTGCCCGGGCTCATGTACGCCACGCTCGGCGCCCGCTACCCCGAGCGGCGCGAGTCCGTCACGCTGGACCTCGCCCAACCTGGTGGCATCCCACGGGCGCGAGCCCAGTTCTTCTCGACCGACAAGACTCGCTTGGTCCAGTTCGGACCGGACATGCTGGTCGTGAACGCCCTCAAGCCCCATTTGGGCTGGGCTGGCCTCCGTGACGAGGCATGCAGAGTGCTGGCCGAGTACCGCGAGGTCGCACGACCAGCCCGACTCAGCACGGTGATCGTCCGCTACATCAACCGCGTCGATGTCTCCTCCAAGACGGATTTCATCCTCGAGGACTACTTCACGATCTTGCCCTCCGTTCCCGAAGGGATGTCGGCGCCCCTGTCGGCCTTCTCGATCCAAGTGGAGGCGAGGTACGAGCGGCCCGAGGCGGCGCTTCGCTTCAACCTGCGCACGCTCAACGGTACCGAGGACCAACTCTCCTTCCTGGTGGACTACGAGCACGCGTCGCTGGACTTGAGCGCCCCGGATTTCGAAGCTGTACCCGGCTGGCTGGACGCCGCGCACACCCGGATCGAGCTCGCGTTCTACGGCAGCTTCACCCCCACCTGTCACGCCGAAGTATTCCAGGAGGCCCGCGATGAGTAGCTTGCCTGCCAACGCCGAGACTAGCTCCATCTCGGCGCCACCCCGCAGTCACCTGCCCGGCGTCAGCTACACCAACCTGTCGCAAGATCCCGCCCCGAGCAGTCTGCCGCAGTTCTCGATCCACCGCGGTTTGCCCCCCGACATCATCGCGAAGGCACTCGTCGACGGAAACCCCCGCACGGAAGAACATGATCAGCGCTTCGACCAGCTGCTCGATCAGATTCGGGAGCGCCTCGTGTCGCCGACGTGGCGGACGCGCGGCACGACACTGGTCCTCGTCGGGAGGGGCTTGAGGGTCGTCGCCGCTGACGAGAGGATCCGGTGGGATGCGCTGCTGCATCGTCTCCGAGACCGCACCGCGCGCGGCGAACTCACGGACGCCCAGCACACGGCATTCCTCGAGATCGTGAGGCGAGCGCACTCGAGCACGCCTTCGCAACGGCGACCGGCCGTCGGCTTGTCGGTCGACCATGAACTGCAGATGAGCTGGGCTTTCGACGACCTGCCCGGCCACTCCTTCACGGTCTCGATCCTGCCGGACGGGCGCGTCGACTGGTTCTACCGCGACGCAAACTCGGGTCGCGTCGACGGAACCGCCGACGAGCCGACGCACAGCTTGCCGGGTGAGGCGTACGACCTGCTCGCCGCGGCGTTCGGCAGCCAACCCGGGGGTACCGGGTGACCGCCGGGGGAGGCGGCGCGACGCCGGTTCCCGACGACCACGGTGTGCTTCGCCTGCCCGTGCCACCCAAGGACTTCACGCCAGAGCGCTGGCGCCCGACGTCCAAAGAGTTCGAGCCGACCAATCACGAGAAAGAGGACGCCGCGCAAGCGGGCCGCAGCGTGCGTATCTCCGTCTGGGATGACCACCTGACGACGCCCGCGCAAGCTCGAGATTTCCGAGTTCGCGAGTGCATCGTGCTGCGTGGATCAGCAGGCGCGATCCAAACCGCGGGCTTTCCGGTCGTGTTCGACCCGCTCGATGAACCCGACGCGCAGCGGCCGGGAGCAGCGGGCCACGCCGCGATCGAGAACGTCGGTCGCAACGCGGAGGAACCGAAGACCGAATGGCGAGCACGCCTCGCGCAGCTCGCCGATCTGTTCGAGCTGCTCACGACATGACCATCGCAGCTCACCCGTACCGCAGCCCCATCACCCACCGCTGCCACGTCCGATCCCACGCATCCATGTCCGTCGCCCCCACGATCCGCGCCAGCGTCCGGTGCCCCGTCGGATCCTCCTGCACCCCCTGCGTGAACTCCCGGTAGTACTCCTGCAGCAGCCCGTGCTCCTGCAGCCACAAACACAGGTACCGCGCCTGCGCGTAGTTCGTCCCCGGGTCCGCATCATAGAACGGCCGGTCCCCCGTCGCGGTCACCACCGCGGAGCTCGGCACCTCGCCCGCCTCGATCGCGCGCTGTAGATCCGGCAGTCGCCAGTTCGTGAGGCCCCAGATCCGGCCGTCGTGGTCCGCCGACTGCTCGTATAGAGATGCAAGGCCCTCGTCGAACCACGACGGGCACGCCGGGAAGTTCGCGGCCATGAAGGGATGCACGATCTCGTGGACCAACGTGCCGCCGCCGGTCGCGATGTTCATCACCAGCGCGTGGTGCTGGTGCGTGTAGTACCCGTACGGCGTCGTCGCGGGGCCGCCGAAGCGCTCGACCGCCGCGCGTTCGTAGGCCTCGGCCGTGCCGAACAGCCAGATCTCGATGAGGTCGGTCGGGTCCTCGCGGAAGTACTCGGCGCGCAACCGCTCGACCGCCCAGCGCACCGTGCCCTCGGCGCGCGCGACCACCTGCGCGCGGCCCTCGTCGCCGATGACGACGAACGGCGGCTCGACCACGACCTCGAACGCCGCGCCCAGGCCCTCGCGCCGCTCCGCCGCGCGTCGCTGGAGCGCGTCGTCGTGGACCACCGGCACCACCGCGGGCGGACCCGCCGGCGCGGGCACGGTGATCGACGCAACGTCGTCGCCCCCCGACGACCCCGCGCCGCGGGACACACACGAGGCCAGGCCGAACAGGAGAAAGCTGCGACGCTCCACGGGGCCGGATCAACGCACGGGCCGCACCGTCGGTTCCATCGCGGTCCACCCATCGCGCGCCAGGCCGGATTTCCGCCCCCCGACCCCACCCAGGGGGCCCAAGGCGCGCCTGGCCCGGGTGACACCCCGACCCTAGACGATCGGGTGACGGCAGCCCCCCGGCTGCTGCGCGCGCCATCATGATCAGTTACATCGGCCTCCTCGTCGTGTTCGGCTGCGTGCTCGGCGGCTACATGATGCACCACGGCAACGTCGCGGTGCTCAACCAGCCGCACGAGTTCGTGATCATCCTCGGCGCCGCCGTCGGATCGCTCATCGTCGCGACGCCGATGAAGATCATCAAGATGATCGTCGGGCAGCTGAAGGGCCTCCTGGCCGCGCGCCCGGGCAAGAAGGAGTACCTCGAGCTGCTGACCCTCGAGTACGAGCTGTTCCAGCTCGCGCAGCGCTCGGGCCTCCTGGGCTGGGAAGAGCACATCAACGACCCCAACAAGAGCTCGATCTTCTCCAAGTACCCCAGCGTGCTCAAGGACCACCACGCGCTGGTCTTCATGACCGACACGATGAAGGTCATCGTCAGCGGCTCGGCGGATCCCCACGATCTCGACAACCTGATGGACGTCGACATGGAGACGCTGCACAACGAGGAGGGCAAGGCGCCGACCGCCCTCAACACGGTGTCGGACGCCATGCCCGGCCTCGGCATCGTCGCGGCGGTGCTCGGCATCATCATCACCATGGAGAAGATCGACGGCCCACCGGCCGAGGTCGGCATGTCGGTCGCCTCGGCGCTGGTCGGCACCTTCATCGGCATCCTGCTCTCCTACGGCGTGCTCGGCCCGTTGGCGGTGGCGATGGGCCATCGCAACTCCGAGATGGGCAAGTACATCGAGTGCATCAAGCACGGGCTGCTCGCGCACGCCAAGGGCGTGTCGCCGTCGATCGCCGTCGAGTTCGCGCGGCGCTCGATCACACCGAACGAGCGGCCATCGTTCGACGAACTCGAGAAGGCCTGCCGCGGCGCGAAGGGGTGACAAAGTGGCTGAAGCCGCCGAAAAACGTCCGATCATCATCGTCAAGAAGAAGGTCCACGGACACGGCGGCCACGGTGGCGCGTGGAAGGTGGCGTTCGCCGACTTCGTGACCGCGATGATGGCCCTGTTCATGGTGCTCTGGCTCGTCGCCCAGAGCCCGCAGACCAAGTCCGCCGTCGGCGCCTACTTCCGCGATCCGCTCGGCATCGAGAGCGGCGGCAACACGGAGATCAACACCGGCCCCAACACCGGCGGCGCGGGCTTCTTCGGCGGGGGCAACACCGCGGTCGCCGTCGACACCAGCTTCTCGGCGGGCAACGGTGCGGAGCAACGACCGACCAAGGAGCTCCCGGAGCTGTCCAACGCGCGCAGCCGCCTGACCCAGGCCTTGATGGCGCTGCACATGGACTCGTGGGCGCGCCACGTCGAGCTCACCGCCGTCGAGGAGGGCCTGCGCATCGAGATCCAGGACGGCGAGGGCGTGCACCTGTTCTCGCCGGGGAGCGCGAGGCTCGATCCGGCGGCGAAGCCGGTGCTCACGGCGATCGCGGCCGAGGTCGGCATGCTCCCGAACCACCTGGTGATCGAGGGCCACACCGACGCGAGCCCGTCGGCGGGCAAGCTCGGCAACTGGGAGCTGTCGACCGAACGGGCCAACGCCGCGCGGCGCTTCTTCGTCGGCGCCGGCGTGCGCGACGAGCAGGTCGTCGAGGTCCGCGGCTATGCCGACCGGCGGCCGAAGCTGTGGCACAGGCCCAACGACGCCCGCAATCGCCGGATCTCGATCCTCGTGATGATCGACGAGCCCAAGGACGACAAGGCGATCCGCAGCGAGGCCGACGAGTCGGGACACCCCCTCATCCAGAAGCTGCGGGCCCTCGACATGCAGGCTCAGGGTGGCAGCGAGATCGATCTCGAGCCCGACGGCAAAGAGGCCCTGCCGCCGTGATCGCGCGCAGATCGGCCGTTCGGCCACGCGTCGCGTCGGCGTAGGTGCGACGCGCCACCACGCGGCCGCCACGGAGCGGCCGAGGTGCGAGCGGGAGGCCGAGCAGCGATGCGGCGACGCTTACGTTCGTGACACGCGCGGTGCGACAACCCAGCGCTGCGGTAGCAAATGATGCCCGGCCCGAGGTGGCGAGACCCCAGCGGATCGTCGACGATCCGGGCTGGGGGTTACTTGCATGCGAAGACGACTGCAGCGAGCACCATTGCAGAGGGCACGGAGCGTCTGGTTCCTTCGCGCCTCGTTCGCCGCCTGGGCCACGACGCCACTGCTGGCGGGCGGCTGCGCGAAGCCTTGCTTCGACGACGGGCTCGACCAGGGGGGCTGCCCGGCGGCCGAGACCGCCGCCGACACCACCGCGGCCGAGGCCAGCGGCACGGCGAGCAGCGGCCCGAACACGGCCACGGCGACGGACGCCACGGACCCGACCGTCGGCACGGGCGGTGCGGACGCGTACACCTGCCCCGAGCTCGACGAGGTCTTGCTGCCGCAGACGCCGACGTTCCAGCTCGTGGTCGATCGATCCGGCAGCATGGACGAGGATTTCGGCGGCACCTCGCGGTGGGAGTCCATGGTCGACACGCTGGTCGGCGGCCAGGGCGTCGTGACCGAACTGCAATCGGAGATCCGCTTCGGGCTCACGCTGTACAGCAACGACGGCATGAGCTGCCCTTCGGTCGACTCCCTCGCGCCGCAGCTCGACGCGGCCGACGAGATCACGACCGCGCTGGGGGCGACCGGGCCCGCCGGCGACACCCCCACCGGCGAGTCCCTCGAGATCGCGACGGCGCTCGTGCTCGACGACGAGTGGGAGGGCGAGAAGGTCCTCGTGCTCGCCACCGACGGCGAGCCCGACACCTGCGCCGTGCCCGAGCCGATGGGCGACGCGCAGATCGCCGAAGCCCGCGGCGTCGCCGTCGACGCCGTCACGGCGGCCTACGACGCCGGCATCCGCACGTTCGTGATCAGCGTCGGACCCGAGCTCGCCGAAGAGCACCTGCAGGCGCTCGCGAACGCCGGCGCCGGGGCGACCGACGCCGACCCGGCGCCGTTCTGGGTCGCCGACGACACCGCCGCCCTGGTCGCGGCCTTCGACGCGATCGTCGCGGGCATCCGCCCCTGCGACTTCGATCTCTCGATGCCGCTGCTCGCCGAGGTCGCGCCGTCGTGCGCGGTGACGGTCAACGACTCCCCCGTCGGCTACCAGGACGCCGACGGCTGGGAGCTCCAGGACGAGGACACGCTGCGCCTGGTCGGGACCGCGTGTGAAGCCATCCAATACGGCGTCGCGGTGGTCGCGATGACCTGCACCTGCGAGGCGCAATGAGGAGCACCAGCATGTCCCGTCACACGCCGTGGACGATCGCGCTCGCGATGGCGATCGCGCCGAGCCTGGCCGCCGCGGCACCCGGCGCGTCGGTGTCGGGCTCCGCCGACGCGAGCGCGGACGCAGGAGATCCGCCGAACGACGGACGTCGGCTGTCGGCGCGCGGTGACACCCGCCGCAACGACAAGTGGATCCATCGCTGGGCGCCGCAGCGCAACATGCTCGAGCTCGGCATCTACGGCGGCGTATGGTTCCCCAGCCCGCACCTCGAGCTGTTCGGCCCCGATCCGGATCTGCCCCGCTTCGGCAACCAGCGCCTGAAGACGGTCGCGCCCGAGATCGGCCTGCGCGCGGCGTACTTCCCCCTGCGCTTCCTCGGCGTCGAGATCGAGGGCGGCGCGATGCCGACGCGCACCCGCGACACCGACGCGCGCGCGACCGCGTGGGCGCTGCGCGGGCACCTCGTCGCGCAGCTCGGCCTGTGGAGCATCACGCCGTTCATGCTCGTCGGCACGGGCCTCGTCGGCATGCAGAGCTCGGCCGTGCCGCAGGGCCTCGGCAAGGATCAGGACGTCGCGATCCACTTCGGCGGCGGCGCGAAGGTCTTCATCAACCGGTGGGTCATGCTCCGCCTCGACGTCCGCGACGTCGTCAGCAACCGCATGGGCGTGGGCGAGGGCCTGACCTCGAGCCCGGAGATCCTCCTCGGGTTGTCGTTCACGCTGCGACCGAAGAAGCAGAAGCGTCCGCGGCCGAGCAACGGCGACCGCGACGGCGACCGGGTCCTCGACCCGGAGGACTTCTGCCCCGACGTCTTCGGCGTGCAGCCGCGCGGCTGCCCCCAGGTCTGCGTCGACGACAACGACGGCGACGGCCTGACCAACACCGAGGACTCGTGCATCGACGACCCCGAGACCCGCAACGGCTTCGAGGACGGCGACGGCTGCCCCGACGAGGTCCCGCCCGAGCTCAGCGATCTCGCCGGCATCATGGAGGGCATCCAGTTCGACACGGACAAGGACACGATCAAGGGCGAGTCCAAGTCGAACCTCGACAACGCGGTCGCGGTGATGAAGAAGTACCCGACCATCCGCGTGCGCGTGGTCGGTCACACCGACAACCAAGGCGGGTACAAGCACAACCTCGATCTGTCGAAGCGGCGCGCCGAGGCGGTCGAGCGCTACATGGTCGACGCCGGCATCGACACCGATCGGATCGAGACCGCGGGCGTGGGCCCGGACCAGCCGATCGACACCAACGAGAGCGCCGACGGCCGCGCCCGCAACCGACGGATCGAGTTCCAGATCCTCGAGGAGACCGCCGCCAAGCCCCGCAAGGGCGCGCGCAAGCCCGCAGCGGAGCCCGAGCCGGCCGCGGAACCGACACCGCCGAGCGAGCCCGAGCCGACGCCGCCGTGATCGCCGTCGACCACCGCGCGTAGCCTGCCCGCCGATGGGCGTGCGGGCACGCGCGGTGGCTCGGGCCGACGTGGTCGATGCGCCAATCGGGATTCCCGATCGATCGTTTCCCGTGCCCGATGAGTGCAGCCGAAATGCCGACATGCGCGCCGAATCCCGCTAGGCTCGCGAGATGGTCGTCGACGGCAGGAATGCACTGACGCCGGAGCAGATGCTCGCCTCGGTGATCGAGATGTCGACCGTCGCCCTCGGTATCCTCGATGCCGATGGCACGTTCCTGCTCTCGACCAGCTACCCGCAGCTCATCGGCGTGAACGCGTTCACGGCGTTCGCCGCCCACCCCGCGACGCTCGGCCACCTGCGACGGGTGCTCGACGGCGAGGAGACCGAGTGGATCGACGAGCGCGCTGGACGGTCGTATCAGGTCAAGGCGCGGCCGATCCGCCACGACGACGGCGCGCTCCGGGGCGCGGTGCTCGTCGGCACCGTGATCGACGCCCAGGTCGCGCTGAGCCAGCAGCTCGTCGCGTCCGAGGCTCGCCTGCGCCGGATCGTCGACTCGAACATGGTCGGGATCATGTTCTATGACGACGGCACCATCTACGAGGCCAACGAGGCGTTCGCGCGCCTGCTCGGCTACGACGCCGCCGACATCGCCGCCGGCGCGGTCGAGTGGACCGCGATCAACCCGTCCGGCTTCGAGGCCCAGGATGCTCGGGCGCGCGAGGAGGTCGAAGAGCGGGGGCTCTGTACGCCCTACGAGAAGGAGCTGCTGCACCGCGACGGTCGCCGAGTTCCGGTGATGGTCGGGGGCGCGCGGTTCGATCGCAGCCGCAGCGCCGGCGTCGCGTTCGCGCTCGACATCAGCGATGCCAAGCGTCGTGAGCGCGAGCGCGACGAGCTGCAGGCCAAGCTGCTGCACGTGCAGAAGCTCGAGAGCCTCGGGGTACTCGCGGGTGGCATCGCCCACGACTTCAACAACCTCCTCACCGCGATCCTCGGCGGCGCCGCGACGGCCCTGCTGTCGCTGCCGGACGACAGCCCCGCGCGCGTCGACATCGACGCGGTGCTCGGCGCGGCTCGGCGCGCGGCTGACCTCACGCGCCAGCTCCTCGCCTACTCGGGCAAGGGCCACTTCCAGGTCAAGCCGCTCGATCTGTCGCGGACGGTGAAGGAGCTCGCGGTCCTGCTCGAGACGACGATCTCCAGGCGCGTGCAGCTGCGGCTCGAGCTCGGCTCGGGCCTCCCGGCGATCGCCGCCGACAGCTCGCAGCTGCAGCAGATCATCATGAACCTCGTGCTCAACGCCGCCGAGGCGATGGGCGACGAGGTCGGCACGGTGATCGTCGCCACCGGGCTGCAGGAGCTCGATGCCCCCGACGTCGACCTCCACTTCGCCACCGAGGCCCTCGCGCCTGGACGCTACGTCTACCTCGAGGTCCACGACACCGGCGTCGGCATGGAGCCGCACACGCTCGCGCAGATCTTCGATCCGTTCTTCACCACCAAGTTCACCGGGCGCGGCCTCGGGCTGGCGGCGGTGCAGGGCATCGTGCGCGCGCACCACGGGGCAATCCGCGTCGACTCCGAGCCCCGCCGCGGCTCGACGTTCAAGGTCCTGTTCCCCGCGACCACCGAGCCTGCCCTCGAGCCGGCCCCCGCGCGCGCCGGCTACCGCGGCGCGGGCCTGGTGCTGGTCATCGACGACGACACCGCGGTGCGCACGACCCTGCGCCGCATGCTGACCCACTTCGGCTTCTCCGTGCTCGAGGCCGAGAACGGCCAGGAGGGGATCGACGCGTTCCGCAACCGCGCCGCGGACGTCGTGCTCGTCGTGCTCGACGTGACCATGCCGGTGATGGGGGGTGAGGAGGCGTTCCGCGAGCTGCGGGCCGTCCGCGCCGACATCCCGGTGCTGCTCAGCAGCGGCCACGACGAGATCGAGGCCACGCGGCGCGTGACCGCCCGGGGCTTCACCGCGTTCCTGCAGAAGCCGTTCGCGCCCAGCGACCTGGTCGCGAAGCTCGAGGCGCTCCTCCCCCGACCCGCGTGATCGCCGGCCCGCCGCGCGAGCCGCCGCAAACCCGGGCGCTTCGCGTACACTCGCGGTCCGTGGTGGCCACCGCCGCAGCAACCGCCGAGCCGGCCGCCGCCGCGCTCACCCTGCGATGCGACGGCTGCGGCGCGCAGATCCAGGTCGCCGCCGGACTGCGCACCGCGAAGTGCCCGTACTGCGCCTCGCCGGCAGTGCTCGAGCGACCGCCGGATCCGAACCGCGCCGAGCCGACCTTCGCCCTGGGCTTCGTCGTCACCAAGGAGCGCGCGCTGGCGCAGGCACGCGCGTGGATCCGCCGCCCGCTCTTCGCCCCTGGCGCGTTCCGCCGCGCCGAGCCGAGCGACGTCCGGGGACTCTACCTGCCCGCGTACCTCTACACGGCGATGGTCACCGCGCAGTACGACGCCGAGATCGGCGAGAACTACACGGTCGTCGAGACGTACACGACCACCGACTCGAAGGGCAACACGGTGACGCGCACGCGCACGCGCACCAAGACCGAGTGGCGCAGCCTGTCGGGGAGCTGGGGCGCGTACGTCGACGACGTCGTCGTCACCGCGTCGGCGGGGCTGCCCAACGCCGAGCTG
>LNFM01009894.1_pt1 | contig 13632 bp, 17 predicted proteins | sample 596031 | NCBI WGS metagenome assembly LNFM01 (sample SAMN04254537, study PRJNA301005) | activated carbon metagenome | isolation source: dual media filters at the Ann Arbor, Michigan drinking water treatment plant | place: USA: Ann Arbor
CTTGGGCGAATTGCCGGATGCCTGGACCACCAGAAGCGGCCGGCCACCATAATTCTTGGCAGGCACGAGCAGGAAGCGCGGCTGGCCGCTCATCGAGTTGAGCTCATTGGCGAATCTGTAGCTCCTGAACGCGGGATCCTTGGAGGCAAACCAGCATTTGTGGGCTGCGATCGCCACCGTTTCCATGGAGCGCAGCGCCGCGCTCTTGCCCGAGGCCGGTGGGCTCGCCGGGGTGGGCTTGGATTGGCAGGCAGCCAGCGCCAGCATGGACGCTGCCAGTGCCGTCAGGCCAAGGATCTTGTTCATGAGGATGCGCGCCTTCGTGATCTGTGAACCGGGACAGTAGCGACCGGTCCTTGCCGAAAGCTTGTGGCGCCGACAAAAATGCCTCAGGCGGCCTGTGACTGGATTCCGAGAGCGCTTTCGAAGAGCGGCCGGCCGTCGGTTCCGCCATGCGCCGCCTCGATCAGGTCTTCCGGATGCGGCATGAGGCCTAGAACGTTGCCTTTTTCGTTCATGATGCCTGCGATGTCGTTCATCGACCCGTTGGGATTTGTTCCCTCGGCGTAGCGGAACACCACGCGCCCGTCCCCCTCGACCCGCGCCAGTGTCTCGGGATCGGCGAAATAGTTGCCGTCATGATGCGCGACGGGGCAGCGGATGATCTGTCCCGGCGCGTAGTTGCGGGTAAACGCCGTGTTGGCGTTGGCCACCTGGAGCTTCACTTCGCGGCAGACGAATTTGAGCGATTGGTTGCGCATCAATGCGCCGGGCAGCAGGCCAGCCTCGAGCAGGATCTGGAAGCCGTTGCAGACGCCGATGACCATGACGCCCCTGGCAGCCTTTTCGGCCACTGCGCGCATGACGGGCTTGCGGGCCGCTATCGCCCCGCAGCGCAGATAGTCGCCATAGGAAAAGCCGCCCGGGACGACGATCAGGTCGACGTCGGGAATCTCGGTGTCGGTCTGCCACACCGTGATCGGCGGCTTGCCGGAAATCTTTGTCAGCGCCGCGATCATGTCGCGGTCGCGGTTGAGGCCTGGCAGGAGGACGACGGCTGATTTCATGTCGGGTCGAATGGCCTTTGGGGTTCGGCGAGTTCACGTAGCTCGAGGCGGCGTTCGATGCGTTCGAGACGCTCGTCCTGGCGGTCGAGGCGGCGATTGACGCCCACGACGGCCTCTTCGCTTCCCGTCATTCGTCGCTTCAGTTCTTGAACATCGAACTTTACCTCGGCGACATCGCCATGGATCCGCTTCAGAAGCTCGTACATCAGTTCGTTGCTGACTTCAGCCACCGCACCCTCCGGCACAAGCTCAAATTACAGCAATACTATAATTCTCGATCACCGTGTTCGCCAGAAGCTTGTCGCACATGGCCTTGAGGTCGGCCTCGGCCTGCGTGCGGTCGGTGCGGTCGAGTTCGAGGTCGAACACCTTGCCCTGGCGCACCGCGCCGACGCCGGAAAATCCGAGCGAGCCGAGCGCGCCTTCGATGGCCTTGCCCTGCGGGTCGAGGACGCCGTTCTTGAGCGTGACGGTGATGCGGGCCTTTATCAATTGATGTCTCCGGGTTGGCGCGCGGCCGGATGGGAACGCGGCCGGAGGACCCGGCCGCGGAAAGCTCAGTGCCTGACCAGAACCGGACCGGTCGGGCGCGGCGGCTCGTTCTCGTTCATGATGCCGAGACGGCGCGCGACTTCCTGATAGGCCTCGACGAGGCCGCCCATGTCGCGGCGGAAACGGTCCTTGTCGAGTTTCTCGGCGGTCTGCACGTCCCAGAGCCGGCACGAGTCCGGCGAAATTTCGTCGGCAACCACGATGCGCATCATGTCGCCCTCGAACAGGCGGCCGCACTCGATCTTGAAGTCGACGAGCTGGATGCCGATGCCCATGAACAGGCCGGAGAGGAAGTCGTTGACACGGATGGCGAGTGCCATGATGTCGTCGATCTCCTGCGGGCTTGCCCAGCCAAATGCCGTTATGTGCTCTTCGGAGACCATCGGGTCGTCGAGCGCGTCGGCCTTGTAGTAGAACTCGATGATCGAGCGCGGCAGGACGGTGCCTTCCTCGATGCCGAGGCGCTTCGACAACGAGCCGGCGGCGATGTTGCGCACGACGACTTCGAGCGGGATGATCTCGACCTCCTTGATCAGCTGCTCGCGCATGTTGAGCCGCTTGATGAAGTGGGTGGGGATGCCCATCCGGTTGAGGTGGTTGAAGATGTGCTCGGAGATGCGGTTGTTGATGACGCCCTTGCCATCGACGATCTCGTGCTTCTTCTTGTTGAAGGCGGTGGCATCGTCCTTGAAGAACTGGATCAGCGTGCCGGGCTCGGGTCCTTCATACAGAATCTTGGCCTTGCCTTCGTAGATGCGGCGGCGATTTTTCATTGTGTTTTCTCTGGATTGGCGGGAAGGCGGAACATGACCGATCCTTCGACTCGCGCTTGACTGGTGCGGAGACCACGGGTTTCAACCCGGTGTCTATCCCAATCAAGACCATTGCTCAATCAGCAATTCCCCCCAATCAACTGCTTTCCCGAACGAATTGCCGCACCGCAGCATGGCGAACCGATATTGACCGTGGCGCGGCGTTTTGGTTTGTGGTCCTAGACACCCATATAGGTCTCACACGAATCGACGACCACCGGAGGAAACGCCATGGCCAATATGAAGGATCGTGAAGAGGGCTTCGAACGCAAGTTCGCCTTCGACGAGGAACTGCGGTTCAAGGCCACGGCGCGGCGCAACAAGCTGCTCGGCCTGTGGGCCGCCGAAAAGCTCGGCAAGACGGGTGCCGATGCGGACGCCTATGCCAAGGAAGTCGTCGCATCCGACTTCGAGGAAGCCGGCGACCAGGACGTGTTTCGCAAGGTCCGCAGGGATCTCGACGCGGGCGGCGTGCAGGAAACCGACCAGCAGATCCGGCGCACTATGGACGAGCTGATGGCTGTCGCCGTCGACCAGATCCAGAAGAGCTGAAGCCTTTGGGCGACGACTGAGCGGGCGCCGGCTGGCGCAGCGGATTTCCGTTGCCCTCGAGGCATGGTCCGCGCCAAGGTCGCTCGGGGATTGCGGATTTGAGGACCAGCCAATGAGAGATCTTGCGACGCGGCTCGAAGCGGGCGAGGTGGTGTTCACGGCCTGGTCCGGCATTCCGGACTCGGTCACCGTCGAGGTCGTGGCGGCTCAGGCCTTTGATGCCGTCACCCTCGACATGCAGCATGGCGGCCACCACGAGGATTCCGTGCTGCGCGGCGTCGTGCCGATCCTGCGGGCCGGCAAGCACGCCGTGGTGCGGATACCGGTTGGCCGTTTCGACATGGCGAGCCGCGCGCTGGATTTCGGCGCCGAGGCGATCATCGCGCCGATGATCAATTCGCTGGAAGACGCGCGGCTGTTTGCAAACTCGATGAAGTATCCGCCGGTTGGCGAACGGTCCTGGGGACCGACCTTCGGCTTCGCGCGGCGCGGCGGCACGGACCAGGCGACGTGGCTGAAGGACTCCAACAAGCGCACGGTTGCGATCGCCATGATCGAGACGCGAGCAGCCCTCGACGTGCTCGACGGCATCCTGGCGACGCCCGGCATCGACGGCATCTTCCTCGGTCCGTCCGATTTCTCGATCGCCTGGACCAATGGCGCCGCGGTCAATCCGACGCTGGAAGACATGATGGCGGCGCTGGAAGACATTGCCGCGCGGACTCTGAAGGCAGGAAAGCATGCCGGCATCTTCGTGATGGACACCGCCTATACCGGCCGCTTCGTGAAGATGGGCTACCGCTTCCTGGCGCTCGGCAACGAGCAGAAATACATGGCGCTCGGCGTCGATGCGATGCTCGCCGCAGCGCGCCAGAGCATGGGCTGAGCTCTATCCGATCGGCAGCCGATCGGGGTCGTAAGGGGCGAGAAGCGGGTCGCGGTCACCCGCTGCCAGTTCTTTCGCCGCCAGCATCCCGACCAGCGGCGCGAGCGTGACGCCGGAGTGCATCACGGCGACATAAAGGCCCGGTGTCTCGCCCGGACGGCCGATCAGCGGGAAGCCGTCGGCGGGCGTCGGACGATGGCCAACCGAGAAGAAGTCGAGCGCCAGCCCCTCGCTGCCGCGCACCATGTCCCGGACCTGCGCCAGGAGTCTTTCGGCCATGGCCTGACCCTCATCCTTCGGATCGTGGCCGGCGAAATCCGAGCCGACGATCAGACGGCCCTCCGCCGTCTGGCGGACATGGAACTCTGTCGACAGGACCAGGCCGCGCAGGAGCTGTCCATCGGCGCGCTCTGAATGCGCGATGAGCCCGGCAGGTGCCGTCATCGCCAGGGACAGGCCGGCCGTGCCGGCCAGCAGCGCAGTCTGCGCGCCGGCGGCAAGCACCACCTCGTCGGCGTGGAAGGGGCCGATGTCGGTCGCGACGCCGGTCACCTGGCCTGCTTGGAAGATCAGGCTGGTCGCCCGAGCGTTCACGGGCACGATCCCGGCGGCAGACAGCAGCGCGAGTGCCGCAACGACAGGCTCGACCATCCCCTCTTCGGCGACGTGCAGGGCAAAATCCGGTGGCGCTTTGAGACCGGGCTCGACGGCGAGCGCGCCGGCCCGATCGACGCGCCTCACGCCATAGCCCCAGCCCTCATGCTCGGTTGCGAAGGCTTCCAGTTCGGGGGCGGGCAGATCCCAGATCAGACCGCCGCAGAAATTCACCCCGATGGCCGGCACCTCGGTGGCAAGCTGCCGCCATTCGGCCATCGCGCGGCGGCGGAAGTGGACATAGAATTCCGGGTTGCCCCAGCTTGCATTGATCCAGGCAAAGGAATGGCGCGTGGCAAGCCCGCCACTTTCGTCGGCTTCGAGCACGGTGACGTCGCAACCCGCCCTGGTCAGGCGATAGGCAATCGACGCGCCGATGATGCCGGCCCCGACGATGACGATCTTCTTTCGAGCACGTGCCATGTGATGCCTCGGTCTGCGCCGGTTCTATCCCGGCAGCCGGATCAGGAAATTGGCGAAGGCCATCGTGCCTTCCGGCCAGGGACCATAGCCGGATTCGGCGTTGATATGACCGGCTTCGCCCGCATGGACGAGGACGGAGCCCCAGGCGGCCGCGATGTCTTCGGCGACATCGAGCGCGCAGAACGGATCGTTGCTGCTCGCCGCCACCATCGACGGAAAGGGCAGGGGATCGCGGGGATAGGGGCCGAAGGTCATCAGGTGCTTTGGGCGGAGTGTCGGGTTGGCGACGTCGGGCGGGGCGACCAGGAACGCGCCGGCCACCGGCTTGCGGAACAGGTGCACGGCCTGGACGACCGTTGCCACGCCCAGCGAATGGGCGATCAGCACGACCGGACGCTCCGCCGCGTTGACGGCGTTGGCCAGCGTCTCGGTCCAGTCCTCGCGCACGGGCTTGGACCATTGCGCTTGCTCGACGCGCTCGGCCGTCGACAGTTTTGCCTGCCAGCGGCTCTGCCAGTGTTCCGGACCGGAATTGGTGTAGCCGGGCACGATGAGGATGGTTGCGTCCTTGACCTTCATGGCGCCGATGTAGCGGTGGGGGCCGCCGGTTGCAATGTTGCAGGCAGGATGGCCGCGCGTTGAACAGGCTGTTCGCCGTTTGGCGTCTTGCGCGGCGAGCGGCGAAGGACGATTTACAGATGATCGATGACCATGGGCCGGAGTCCAGCATGACCATCACGCGACGCGGGTTTTCGACCGCGGCAGGACTTCTTGCCCTCAACGCAACCACGGGGATAGCCCGTGCGGAGACGTCCATGACCAGTTTGCCCTTCGCCGCCGACGCACCTGTCAGCGTCGCCTCCGTCGGCATCAGGGCGCGCGACATCAACGCGCTTGCCGACTACTACAAGCATGCCGTCGGTCTCGCGGAGGTCGCGCGCCGTCCAGGCGTCGTCGTCCTCGGCGCCGGTGGGCGCGGCCTGCTCGAGATCGAGGAGTTCAAGTCGGCGAAGCCCGACGATCCGCGCGCGGCGGGGCTCTTCCACACGGCGTTCCTGCTGCCTTCGCGTTCGGATCTTGCGCGGTGGACACAGCGCGCCATCGACCAGCGCATCCAGGTCACCGGCGCCTCGGATCATCTGGTCAGCGAGGCGATCTACCTGACCGACCCGGAAGGCAACGGCATTGAAATCTATGCGGACCGGCCGCGCGACAGTTGGACCCATGAAGGCGAGGGCGTGAAGCTGGCGACGCTGCCGCTTGACGTCCAGAACCTGCTGACGGAGTTGCAGCCCGGCGACACGGGATGGCAGGGCGCTCCCGAGGCCAGCATGGTCGGTCACATCCACCTGCGCGTCGGCAACGCTGCCGAGGCGGAAACATGGTGGAACGAAAAGCTCGGCTTCGACACGATGGCGAAATACGGCCCGAGCGCGGTGTTCCTCGCCACCGGAGGCTACCATCACCATGTCGGCGCCAATGCCTGGCAGAGCGCTGGCGCCAAGGATCGCGACCCGGATCGTTCCGGGCTGTCGTATGTCGCGTTCACGTCGAAGGCTGCAACTGAAGAGGCGGTCCACGAGGATCCGTGGGGCAATGTCGTGCGGATCATTCCAGACAGGGCTTGATCGCAAGACAGGAGAATCCGCGGCGTTACGCGGGTTTTCATGATCTGGTGGGTGGCAGACTCAGTCGCCTTCTATCTCGACCCTCGGCTCTTCGATCTTCATCTCGAACGAAGTGCCGGTCGAGAAATAGCCGTCGATATAGAGATACAGCCCGATCGCCGCGGCAACGGCGAACGCTCCGCCGAAAAACCATGCGGCCTTGCTGCCGTTCACCACCACGTCGCCATCTGCCATCTGCCGTCCCCCGGATCGATTGACTCGGAAGCGAAACGCGCGAAGTGGCCTGTCGTTCCGGGTCAGCTCTCGCCGAAAACCCGCGAAAAGATCGTGTCGACATGCTTGGTGTGGTAGCCGATGTCGAATTCTTCTCGGATTTCCGCCTCCGGCAGGGCCGCGCGCACATCCTTGTCGGCCAGGAGTTCCTCCAGGAAGTCGGCGCCGTGTTCCCAGACCTTCATCGCGTTGCGCTGGACGAGACTGTAGGCGTCCTCGCGCGACACGCCGGCCTGCGTCAGCGCCAGCAGGACGCGCTGGGAGTGAATGAGGCCGCGGAACTTGTTCATGTTCTTCAGCATGTTGTCGGGATAGACCAGCAATTTGTCGATGACGCCCGTCAGCCGCGACAGGGCGAAGTCGAGCGTGATCGTGGCATCGGGGCCGATCATGCGCTCGACCGACGAATGCGAGATGTCGCGCTCGTGCCAGAGCACCACGTTCTCCATCGCCGGAGCCGCGAAGGCGCGCACCATGCGGGCGAGACCGGTGAGGTTTTCGGTCAGCACAGGGTTGCGCTTGTGCGGCATGGCCGACGATCCCTTCTGGCCCGGCGAGAAGAATTCCTCGACTTCCAGAACCTCGGTGCGCTGCAGGTGGCGGATTTCGGTCGCAAGACGCTCCATCGAAGAGGCGATGACGCCGAGCGTGGCAAAGAACATCGCGTGGCGGTCGCGCGGGATGATTTGCGTGGACACCGGCTCGACGGTGAGCCCGAGCTTTGCCGCCACATGCTCCTCGACGCGCGGGTCGATATTGGCGAAGCTGCCGACGGCTCCCGAGATGGCGCAGGTGGCGATCTCGGCGCGTGCATTGACCAGGCGTTGCCGGCAGCGCGTGAACTCGGCATAGGCCTGCGCCAGCTTGACGCCGAACGTCGTCGGTTCGGCATGGATGCCGTGGCTGCGCCCGATCGTGACGGTGTCCTTGTGCTCGAAGGCGCGCCGCTTCAGCGCGGCAAGCAGGGCGTCGATGTCGGCGAGCAGCAGGTCGCTGGCGCGCGCGAGCTGCACGCTGAGGCAGGTGTCGAGCACGTCGGACGAGGTCATGCCCTGGTGGATGAAGCGGGCGTCGGGTCCGACAAAGTCGGCCAGATGGGTCAGGAAGGCGATCACGTCATGCTTGGTGACGCGCTCGATGTCGTCGATCTTGTCGACGTCGAACGTCGCGGCGTTGCCCTTCTCCCAGATGGTGCGCGCGGCTTCCTTCGGGATGACGCCGATCTCGGCCAGCGCATCGCAGGCATGCGCCTCGATCTCGAACCAGATGCGGAAGCGGGTCTCCGGCGACCAGATGGCGACCATTTCCGGGCGCGAGTAGCGAGGGATCATGTGCGTTGTATCCGGTTTGCGAGGTTGCGTGCGTCCTAACAGAGGCAGCCGGAATGCTCAACGTGGCTGGCGGGCAAACCACAGCGCGGCGACCGGCACGGCGAGGAAGCCGATCGGAAAGTAGAGCGGCAGCCCGCTGACCGCGAACTGGACTGTCGAGACCAGCGACGTGAAGACGAGCTGGAACGTCCAGGTGAGGGAAAACGCCGCCGCGTGCCACTGCGCATAATAGATGCGGTATTCCATCGCGTAGATGGCCGCTGTCGCGCCGATCGTGGCCAGAACCAGCGCAAGGAAAGCGGCGGCAAAGCGCGTTTCGGCCCGGCGGCCGCGCGAGATGATTGTCGCGGCCATGATTCCGAGGGGAAATGCAATGGCGCCGCCGCCCGCAAAGACGAGCGCGACGTCGCGGATGCGGTCGCTCGACTGCCATCCCTCGGCGATGAGGTTGAGCGTGGCGCTGAGGCTCATGATTGCGGCCCACAGAAGGGCGCCGGGCAGGGCGTGCCGCCATGGCGGCGCGGCACGGGACAGTGCGCTACGCAGCCGTGCAAGACGGCCTCTTCGAGGCGGAGCGGCATCGTGCGGCTCCTGCAGCCCGGCCTGCAATGCCACAAGGGGCGAAGATACCATATCCTAAAGCTTCCCGGTCACCGCGATCCAGCGGAAGTCCGGGCCCTCGAAACCCATCTTGCGGACCGACAGCATGACGGCGAAGACCGGCTCGCCATTATCGCTGATCCAGGTCTGGATTGCTCCGATGCGATAGCCGTCGGGACAACTCCGCGACGCGGGTACCGTCTTGTCTTCGTGTACGACCTTGGTGGTGCCGCCCGGCAGAGCGTCGATACGCAGCAGCCGGAACCCGACGATGTCGCCCATGTTCTCGCACCCCTCCGGCGCAACGACCGGGAATTCCTCGAGCCGGAATTCGAGCGGCGGATCGACGGGGAAGTAGACGGGGCGGGGATTGACCAGCATCCGGTAGGGATCGGCGGAGATTTCAGTGACCGCGTTGAAGCCGGCGAGATGGCCGCGATTGGCTTCAAGCACCGCGGCAGGCACGATCTTTTCACCCGCCGCGCGCGCCTGTGCGCGGGCCTGCCCGATCGCACCGGTGTCATCTGGAAGCCTGACGCGAATCGGCGATCCGGCAACGAAGGTGTCGGAAGCGGTATCGATGTAGAAGCGGTTCGCATAGGCATCGCCCGAGCCGTCAAGCTCGCCATATTCCTCGAAGGCAAAGATCCCCCCATTGGCGCTGAAGCCAAGGATCTCAAGATTGGCCACGTCACCGGCCATGGCGGACGTCAGACCGACCAGGCTTGCGGCAAGGACCGAGACCGTTCGAAGCAGAATCATGGCGCATCCTTTCGCCGCCGCCCGCGAGCAAACCTGCCGGGGCGGACGTTCATCGCCGCGCCGACCATACCGGAAACAGGTCGCCCTCGGCAGGCGTCGCTGCATATACACCGCGCGCGATGGCACGCGCCATGGTCGCGCCGGCCGCGGCGTAGAGGTCGATGGCGTCGTCGCCGGCAAGCGTAGTGCCGGTGCCACCGGTCGCCAGCGCAAAGACGATATCGCCGTCGGCCGGCGTATGGGTCGGCCAGATGGCGCGCACGAAGCCGTCATGAGCGGCGATCGCCAGGCGTTTGGCGTCAGCCTTGGACAGAACTGCGTCGGTCGCGATGACCGCGATCGTGGTGTTGGCGCCGACCTGCCGGTCCCGGTATTTCAGGAGGATGTCGCTGGTGCCGTCGGGCATCGGATGGGGATAGCCCAGCCCGCCGAACTCGCCGTTGATCTCGAAGGGTGCGGCCCAGAAATGCCTGCTTCGATGCAGCGTGGCCGAGCCGATGGCGTTGACGGCGGCCAGCGCACCGATGGTGACGCCACTCGCCAGCACGGTCGACGCCGTGCCGAGCCCGCCTTTCAGGCCTGCCGTCAAGGCGCCCGCGCCTGCACCTGCCGTACCGATCGCGAAATCATGGGATGCGGTTGCGACCGCGGCATACCCGAGGTCGCGATAGGGGGGGTAGCGTCCCCAGTCCTTGTCGCCGCCATTGGCGAGATCGAAGAGAATGGCGGTCGGCACGATCGGGACGCGAAAACCGCCGACGGCAAAGCCGATGCCCTGTTCGCGCAGCCAGGCCTGTACGCCCGATGCGGCGTCGAGCCCGAAGGAGGACCCGCCCGACAGGACGACAGCGTTGACCGTCTGCACGGAGTTCTGCGGCTCGAGAAGGTCCGTTTCGCGCGTTCCAGGCGCTCCGCCGAGCACCTGGAAGCCTCCGACGGCGGGCTCGTCGCAGACCACGACAGTGACGCCGGATTTGAGCCGGTCGTCCTGTGCGCTGCCCACGCGCAGGCCCGCGACGTCGGTAATGCGGTTGGTCGGACCCGCGCGCAGGATCATTGCGTTTCCACGGGCACGAAGCGCGTGCCGTCGAAGCTGAAGATGCGATAGGGGTTTTCGGAAAGGTCGCCCTTTGCATCGAAGCGGATCGCGCCGAGCGCCGTCGTGAACGCGCCGTCGAGCAGCGCAGCCGGATCGGCATCCGCCACGGCCGGGCCGCCGGCGGCTGTCAGCGCGACCTGCATGGCGGCGTAGGACGGCAGGACATAGCCTTCGGCAACGACGCCCCTGGCAGCGAGAGCGGCGACGGCCGCCGGATCGGCGATTTCGGACCATTCCGGGAGGCCGACCATCAGCGTTCCCGTCGCAAGCGGGATGTCGCCCGGCGCGGCGCGCAACGCTTCGCCGCCCGCAAACACCATCGAATTGCCGGCCAGCGCGGCGTCACGCCCCATGATCGCGACGTCGTCGCGGTCGCCGCCGACGAAGACATGCGTGGAGCCTGCCCTGCGAAGGCGACCGATCAGCCCGACCTGATTGTCCATCTGGGGCCGGTAGGTGTCGATGAAGACCGGTTGCAGTGCCTGGGCCTCGGCCGCGGCACGCAGCGTCTCGGCCAGATTTCGACCGTAGATGGTGCCATCGTCGATGATGGCGAAAAGCCGGTCCTTCCAGACCTTTGGAACCAGGGCGGCGACCGCGCCGGCTTCCGAATCGTCGCGCGGAGCGAGCCGGTAGACAAGAAACTTCGTCCTGGCGCGCCGGTCGGTAAGGCTGTCGATCCGCACTGCAGGCGTGATGACGGGGATCCTGGCATCCCTGAGGATCGGCAGCGCCGCCTCGATCGATTCGGCGCAGAGGAAGCCGACGACATAGGCGACCTTGGCTTCGACGAAACGCCGCGCTGCCTGGGTGCCTCCCGCCGCGGTGCAGCCATCGTCGGCGATTTCCAGCGGCGCATCGCCCGCCGCCGCCCTGGCGCCGTCGACGATCTGCCTGCCCAGCGTTTCGGACGTGCCGGTGAGCGGCGCGACGATGCCGATGCGCGGCGCTGCCGCCGAAACCGGTAACGGCGCCATGAGTGCCGCCAGGCCGGCTATCGCGGCAATCGCACCTCGCATGCTCGTCCGTCATCCTTCCGCCCGGTTCGAGCCGGGCCGGTTTCTGTCCGGCAAGAGGTAACGGCCGGAGGCAGCGAGCGCAACACAGGAAATCATGCCGGAGACAGCCGCGCCCGGCTGCCGCCACGCTTGTTGCGCGTTCTGCTCAGCCATATATACCGGTCACCATCGTGGATCAGGAAGAGCAAGTGCTGAAGAAGAGCGACGTCGAGGCGCAGGCCTATCGGGATGCCATGGCGCGCTTCGCCGGCGCCGTGCATATCCTGACGACGGATGGAGCAGCCGGCAGGCGCGGAACCACCGTCATCGCCGCCTGTTCGGTCTCCGACGCGCCGCCGACGATTCTGGTCTGCGTGAACCGCCAGAACGCCAACAACGACGTGTTTGTCGAAAACGGATGCTTTGCGCTGAACACGCTGTCGGCCGCGCATGAGCCGCTCGCGGTCGCCATGTCGGGTGTCACCGGCCTGTCGGCCGAAGACCGCTTTGCAGCAGGAACGTGGGACACGATCGCCAGCGGCTCGCCTGCTCTGGTCGGAGCGCTGTCGGTCTTCGATTGCGAACTCGTCGATGCCAAGGATCTGGCGACCCATCGTGTCCTTTTTGGCAGAGTGACAGGATTGCGCATCGCCGATAACCTCAAGCCGCTGCTCTATTTCAACCGCAGTTACCGCGTGCTGTGAGCGCGCCTGCCATCCACGGAAACAGCATGACCGAGACCGCGCCGCGCCCGATCCCGACCACCATCGACGAGACGATGGCGATGCTGTCGGGGGCCGACTACGTCGCCGACCGGGCGCTGGCGACCGTGCTCTTCCTGGCGCTGCGCATGAAGCGACCGCTGTTTCTCGAAGGCGAGGCCGGCGTCGGCAAGACGGAGATCGCCAAGGTGCTTGCATCGGCGCTCGGCCGCCGCCTGATCCGGCTGCAGTGCTATGAGGGGCTGGACGTGTCGTCGGCGGTCTATGAATGGAACTATGCCGCGCAGATGATCGAGATCCGCATGGAGGAGGCCGCCGGCGGCGTCGACCGCGGCACCATGGAGCGCAACGTCTTTTCGGAAAAATACCTGATAAGGCGGCCCGTGCTGCAGGCGCTCGAGGGCAAAGAGGGGGCCGCGCCCATCTTCCTCATCGACGAGCTGGACCGCACCGACGAGGCATTCGAGGCCTTCCTCCTGGAGATCCTGTCTGATTTCCAGGTGACCGTGCCCGAGCTCGGCACGATCAAGGCCGTCGAGCCGCCGATCGTCATCATCACCACCAATCGCACGCGCGAGATCCATGACGCGCTGAAGCGACGCTGCCTCTATCACTGGGTCGACTACCCCGACGCCGCGCGCGAGCTCGACATCGTGCGGCGCAAGGTGCCGGCCGCCAACCAGCGCCTGTCAGCCGAGGTCGTGCGCTTCGTGCAGAAGCTGCGCGAGATCGAACTTTTCAAGGTGCCCGGTGTCGCCGAGACGATCGACTGGGCTGGCGCGCTCACCGAACTCGACAAGGTCGCGCTCGACCCGGAGACCGTATCCGACACGATCGGCGTGCTCCTGAAGTACCAGGACGACATCGCGCGCATCGAGCAGGGCGAAGGCCGCCGCCTCCTCAACGAGGTCAAGGCGGAGCTTTCGGCGGCCGAATAATGGAACGCAGCGCGACGTTCCCCAGCAGTCCCAATGTCGCCTCGGGCGAAGGCCGCATCGCCGACAACATCGTCTATTTCGCGCGCGCGCTGCGAAAGGCCGGCCTCAGGGTTGGGCCGGCCTCCGTCAAGGATGCCATCGAGGCGGTACTTGCCGCCGGCATCGGCAGCCGCGACGATTTCTACTGGACGCTGCACGCTGTTCTTGTGACGCGCCACGAGGATCACCAGGTTTTCGACGAGGCCTTCCGGCTGTTCTGGAAGTCGCGCGAACTGATCGAGAAGATGATCGCCATGTTCTCGCCGGTGGCGCCCGCAACGCGCGAAAAGCAGAAG
>LNFM01016033.1_pt1 | contig 13631 bp, 14 predicted proteins | sample 596031 | NCBI WGS metagenome assembly LNFM01 (sample SAMN04254537, study PRJNA301005) | activated carbon metagenome | isolation source: dual media filters at the Ann Arbor, Michigan drinking water treatment plant | place: USA: Ann Arbor
CCATCACGCTGGACAACGGCCAGCACATCCTCATCGGCGCCTACAGCGACACGTTGGCATTGATGCAACGCGTGGGACTGGACCTGGCGCAGGTGCTCATGGCACTGCCGCTCGCGCTGCCCTACCCCGACGGTACCGGCTTGCAGACCCCGGCCTGGGCGACGCGCTGGCCGCCACCGCTGGATGCGCTGGGGGCCATTGCCACCGCTCGCGGCTGGACATGGGGTGAGCGTCTGGCGCTGATCCGGTCCTCGTTGGGCTGGCAGATGGCGGGCTTTCGATGTGAGCCCAGGGCCACGGTTGAAACCCTGTGCGAGAACCTGCCCGAACGGGTGGTTCAGGAACTGATCGAACCGTTGTGCGTGTCGGCCCTCAACCTGCCCTCGTCACATGCCAGCGCGCAGGTGTTTCTCAACGTGATGCGCGACGCCTTGTTCGGCCGCGGTGCGGCAGGTTTCAGCGCGTCGTGCCTGCTGCTGCCGCGCACCGATCTCACCCGCCTGTTTCCGGCAGCCGCCGCGCAGTGGCTGCAGCAGCACCATGGGAACACCTCACGCATTCGCACAGGTGCCCGCATCACGGGCCTGCAGAACCACGCAGGCCGGTGGCGCCTGACGGGTGAAGGGGTGGACGAAGCCTTCGACCGCGTGGTCTGGGCCACACCCGCCAGCGTGGCCGCGCAGACCCTGCTGGCCCACGCGGATGACAACGAGACGCTGGCCAGCTGGGCGCTGTCGGCCCATGCCCTGCATTTCACCGCCATCACCACGGTCTACGCCTGGGCGCCCGGCGCGCGGCTGTCGGCGCCCATGCTGGCGCTGCGGGCCGAGCCCGACGCGCACGCCTCGCCCGCGCAGTTCGTGTTCGACCGCGGGCAGCTCAATCCCGAAGACGCAGGCGTGTTGGCATTCGTGGTGAGTGCCAGCACCGGCGAGCGCGACGAGCTGCAGGCGCGCGTGCTGCAGCAAGGCCAGCGGCAACTTGGCATGGCGCTACAGCCGTTCATCACGGTGGTGGAAAAACGCGCCACCTTTGCCTGCACGCCCGCCCTGGAGCGCCCTGGCGCGTTGATCGCGCCCGGCTTGTACGCCGCGGGCGACTATGTGCAAGGCCCCTACCCGGCCACGCTCGAGGCCGCCGTGCGCAGCGGCGTGGCGGCGGCGCGGCTGGCCAGCGAATGAGCCGACGGGCGCAGTTCAAGGGAACCTCTGCAAACACATGCGTTCCCACGGATGGAACTTTTTTCAACCCACCACCAAGGACCCCCGCAGGATGAACCTGACCAGCCCCACCCGAACTCTGTTGCTCACCACCTCGTTGTGCCTCGCAGCACTTTTCAACACGGCAGCCAACGCGCAAAGCATGGTGAGCGTCAAGGGAAGCACGCTCAACATGCGCGAAGGCCCGGGCACGCACACGGCGGTGTTGTGGGAACTGAAACAGGGCTACCCGCTGCAGATCACCGAGCGCAAGGGCAGCTGGCTGCGCGTGCGCGACTTCGAAGGCGACACGGGCTGGGTGGCACGCTCGCTCACGGGCAACACGCCGCACCACGTCGTCAAATCCAAGGTGGCCAACCTGCGCGCCGGACCGGGCACGCAGCACCGCATCGTGGGACGCCTTGAATACGGCGAACTCCTGCGCACCCGCGAGAAGCGCGCCGACTGGGTCCGCGTGGAGCGCAGCGAAGGCGTGAGCGGCTGGATCGCGAAGCGCTTGCTTTGGGGTTTCTGAAAGCCGGCGTTCAGTCGAACTCGCGCACCTGAAGATAGGCTGGGCGAGCCATGCAGCGCAGGATCCAGTCGTGCGTGAGCGGGTGGTCGGCCATCAGCGCCTTCGCGGGACGCGCCCAGTTGAGCACGCTGGCGGCACAAACATCGGCCACGGTGAACCGCGCGGCAGCCACAAAGGTCTGCCCCGCGTCCTTCTGCCTTTGCAGGTGCTGCTCGATCACGCGAAACGGCGCAGCCAGGCGGCGCTCGGCGGCCTCGGCCAGCTCCGGTTTGCGCCGCTCCTGGGGCATCGCCAAGCGGTGCATCAGCACGGTCAGCGCGTCGGACTCGGCTTCCGCCACGGCCCAATAGCTCCAGCGCAAGGCTTCGGCGTCTTCGCGCGGTATGGCCGGCGTGATGCTCACCCCATCGGCCACACCGTGGTGGCGCGCAATGTAGAGCGCACAAGCCATGCTCTCCCAAACCACCACATCGCCCTCGGGCCGCGCATCGACGATGGCCGGCACATGACCATTGGGGTTGATGGCCAGAAATGCCGGCGTCCGCGTACCGCCGCCCCGGTAGTCCAGCTTCTCATGCTGGAAGTCGAGACCAAGTTCGGTGGCGGCCCACAAGGGACGCACCGCGCGGGACGCAGGAATGCCGTAGATCGTGAGGCTCATGCTGAACGACGTGGGGAAAGAAACATCAGCCGATCTGACGGCACAGGTCCATCAGGTCGGCCACGGTGGTGTGGGGCTGCAGCGGCGCGTGTTCCCAGGCCACGCCGGTGCGGTTGACCCAGGCCACCTGCATGCCGGCGCGCAGCCCGCCCACCACGTCCAGGTGCGCGTCGTCACCGATGTGCAACACCTCGGCAGCGCCCACGCCCGCAGCGTCGGCCGCCGCATGGAAGATGCGCGGGTCGGGTTTGCCCACGCCGAACTCGCGCGCGTTGAAGGCCGCGTGAAAGTGGTGACCGAGGCCGACGCGGTGCACGTCGGCGTTGCCGTTGGACACCGCCACCACGGGAAAGCGGGTGCTCAGCCATTCCAGCGCCGGCATGGCGTCCTCGAACAACTGCACACGCTGGCGTTCATCGAAGAACACGTCAAAGGCCGGCTCGGCCAGAGCGGGATCGTCGCCTGCACGGTTGAGCACATAGCGGATCGACTCGCGGCGCAGGGCGCTGAGGTCGCAGGCCAGATCGGGCCGCAGGGTCTGCAGGTGGTTGCGCGCCTCGCGCAATGTGCCCGGGGTGCCGTAGAGCCTGGCGGTGGCGGGAGCGTGCTGGGCGAGCCAGTTGGCCAGCATGGCCTCGGCACGTTCGATGGTCGGCCAGATGGGCCAGAGCGTGTCGTCCAGGTCGATGCTGATGGCGCGGATGCGGGTGGGGTCCAGCGCGAGCGGCGCGGGTGCCGGGTCTGTACTCATGGGGGTTTTCATGCTTGCGAGAGAATAGCGCATGCCCTTCAACACCGAACCGCCCTTCAAACACGGCCAAGCCGCTCGCACCGCAGTGCTGTTGTGCAACCTGGGCACCCCCGACGAACCCACCGCCCCCGCCCTGCGCCGCTACCTCGCCGAGTTTCTGGGCGACCAGCGCGTCGTGGAGATTCCGCGGTTGGTGTGGATGCTGATCCTTCACGGCATCATCCTGCGCGTGCGGCCCAAGAAGTCGGCGGCCAAGTACGCCGGCATCTGGATGCCCGAGGGCTCCCCGCTGAAGGTGTGGACCGAGCGCCAGGCCACCCTGCTGCGCGGGTACCTAGGCGAGCGCGGCCACCAGGTGACCGTGCGCTATGCCATGCGCTATGGCAACCCCTCCATTGCCTCGGTGATGGACGAGCTCAGGGCCGAGGGTGTGACCCGCGTGCTGGTGCTGCCGGCCTACCCACAGTACAGCGCCACCACCACGGCCAGCGTGATCGACGGCGTGATGAACTGGGCCGCCAAGGTGCGCAACCTGCCCGAGCTGCGCTTCATCAACCGCTACCACGACCACCCGGGCTACATCCAAGCGCTGGCCAAAACCATCAAGGCCCACTGGGCAGCGCACGGCCAGAGCGAGCAACTGGTGATGAGCTTTCACGGCGTGCCCGAGCGCACGCTGCAGCTGGGCGACCCCTACCACTGCGAATGCCACAAGACCGCGCGGCTGCTGGCCGAACAGCTCGGACTGCCCAAGGACCGCTACAAGGTCACCTTCCAGTCGCGCTTTGGCAAGGCCAAGTGGCTGGAGCCCTACACCGAACCCACACTGATCGACCTCGCGGGCAAGGGCTTGAAGAGCGTGGACCTGGTCTGCCCCGGTTTCACCAGCGACTGCCTGGAAACGCTGGAAGAGATCAACATGGAAGCGCGCGAACATCCCCTGCCTCAACGACCAGCCCGAGTGGATCCGCGCGCTCACCGACGTGGCCGAGCAGCACCTGCAGGGCTGGGCCACCAAAACCGCCGACAACCCGATGGAGTTGCAGGCCAGCCGCGAACGCGCGCTGGCGATCGGCGCCAAAGACTGAGTCACCCAGCGTGACGGCCTTGCAGATCAGGTTCTGGTCAGGCCACCCCCTCTAAGCTGACGCTCCACCCTGCAGGCCATCCGGCGCACAGGGCTTCGTCGGCGCGTGTGCGCGTCGGACCGATTTCCATCGGCGCTTCGTGCGTCCAACGCTCCATGAAAAACACACGAGACATTCACGACCTCGTCGGTGGTCTGTTGATGACCGCCACCGGGCTGTTCTTCGCCCTGTACGGCCGGGAATACGAGTTCGGCACCACGGCGCGCATGGGCCCGGGCTATTTCCCGGTCGTGCTCGGCTGGATCCTGGCCGTTCTGGGCCTGGCCGTGGCGGTGCCCGCCTGGTGGCGGCGCGGCACCGCCGTCGTGGTCCAGTGGAGCAATCTGTTCTGGTGCGTGCTGAGCCTGGTGGTCTTTGCCATCACGCTGCGCGTGCTCGGCGTGGTGCTGGCGTCCTTTCTGGCCGCCCTGCTGTCGCTGGTGCCGTCGTCCATGGGTCTGCGCACGCGTTTGACGGTGTGCGCCGTGGTGGCCCTGCTCACCACGCTCATCTTCCCCATCGGGTTGCAGATGATCCTGCCCATCTGGCCCTGGAGCCTTTGAGGCCGAAAGAAAGAACCCCATGGATCTGTTCGCCAATCTCTGGCTCGGCCTGCAAGTCGCGGTCGAACCCACCAACCTGCTGTACTGCTTCTTCGGTGTCTTCCTGGGCACCGTGGTGGGCGTGCTGCCCGGCATCGGGGCGCTGGCTGCCATCTCGCTGCTGCTGCCGCTGACGTATCACATGTCGCCCACGGCGGCCATCATCATGCTGGCCGGGGTCTACTACGGCGCGCAGTACGGCGGCTCCACCGCCTCCATCCTGCTCAACCTGCCGGGCACCCCCTCATCGGCGGTGACCTGTCTCGATGGCTACCCGATGGCCAAGAAAGGCAAGGCCGGCGTGGCCCTGTTCGTGACCACCATCGCCTCGCTGGTGGGCGCCATGACGGGCCTGATCATGCTGACGCTGTTCTCGCCCGTCATCGCCGAGGTCGGCCTGAAGTTCGGCCCGGCCGAGTTCTGCGCCATGATGTTGCTGGGTCTGGTGGCGGCATCGTCCATGAGCGCGGGCTCGGCCGTCAAGGGCTTGTGCATGATGGTCTTCGGCCTGCTGCTGGGCATGGTGGGCACCGACGTGAACAGCGGTGCGGCGCGTTTTTCGTTCGACGTACCCGAACTCATGGACGGCATCAACCTGGTGGCCCTGGCCATGGGCCTGTTCGGTGTGGCCGAGGTCGTTCGCAACATCAACTCGGCCGACAGCCAGCGCAAGCTTGAAAACATTTCCCTGAAATCCATGGTGCCGTCCCGCCAGGAGTTCGGGGCCACCATCAAGCCCATGGCGCGCGGTTCTGCACTGGGAGCTGCGCTGGGCGCGCTGCCCGGAGTGGGTCCGTCGATTGCGGCCTTCATGTCGTACGCAATCGAAAAAAGAGTGGCCAAGGATCCCTCGCGCTTTGGCAAGGGCGCCGTCGAGGGCATTGCGGCACCCGAAGCGTCGAACAATGCGGCCGCGCAAACGGCCTTCGTGCCCTCGCTGTCGCTGGGCATTCCCGGCGATGCCGTCATGGCCGTGATGCTGGGTGCGCTGATCATCCACGGCATCCAGCCCGGCCCCATGCTGATCACCGAGCAACCCAGTCTGTTCTGGGGCCTGGTGGTGAGCTTCGCCATCGGCAACCTCATGCTGGTGATCCTGAACCTGCCCACCATCGGCTTGTGGGTGGCCTTGCTGCGCATTCCATTCGCATGGATGTACCCGGCGATCCTGGTGTTCGTGGCGCTGGGCGTCTACAGCGTGAACAACAACACCTTCGACATCTACACCGTGGCCACGCTCGGCATCATGGGCTACGTGTTGATGGTGCTGAAGTTTGAACCGGCGCCGCTGCTGCTGGGCTACATCCTGGGCCCCTTGCTGGAGGAGTACCTGCGCCGCGCCCTGCTGATCTCGCGTGGGGACCCCATGACTTTCCTGGAGAGACCCATCAGCGCCACGCTGCTGGCCTTCACCGCCCTGCTCCTGATCTGGGCCTTCTGGTCCACCGTGCGCAGCAACCTGCGGGCGAAGGAAGAACTGGATGCATTGCGCGCCCTCCCCGATTGAACCCCTTGCCATCCCCATCTGCTAGCCTCGGCGGCATGCGGATCCTGCTGGTCGAAGACGATGCGGTGCTGCGCGAGGTCATCACGCGCAGCCTGGAACAGGCTGGCCACCGGGTGGACACGGCGGGCAGCGTGCTGGAAGCCGACCACCTGTGGCGCGTGCAACCTTTTGACGCGGTGCTGCTCGACCTCAACCTGCCGCAGCACGAACGCACGGAAAGCCCCATGGGCAACGGCCTGCAGGTGCTGCGCGACGCGCGGGCCCGCGGCGACCTCACCCCGGTGCTGGTGCTCACCGCGCGCAACCGCACCGAAGAACGCATCGAAGGCCTGGACAGCGGCGCCGACGATTACCTGGGCAAACCCTTCGATCTCGCCGAAGTGGAAGCGCGTTTGCGCGCCATGGTGCGCCGGGCCATCGGCAGCAGCGACCTGGCCCAACTGGGCGATCTGCAACTGGATCGGCGGGCGCGCCGCTTCAGCGTGGCCGGCACCTCGCTGGAACTGCCTGCGCGGGAGTTCGAGGTGCTGTACGAACTGATGAGCCCACCCGGGCATGCGGTGAGCAAGCGACACCTGTCGGACAAGCTCTCGAACTTCGATGAAGCGCTCGGCGACAACGCGCTGGAGTCGTTCATCTCACGGCTGCGCAAGAAGCTGGTCGGCAGTGGAGCCACGATCCGCACGCTGCGCGGCATCGGCTATCTGCTGGAGCCGGAGCCTTGAACGCTCCGGCGCACGCCGCCGACACCCCGACGCCGTCGCTGCGCATCCGCATGCTGCGCCACGTGATGCTGCCGTTGTCCATGACCTGGCTCATCGGCACCGTGGCCACCCTGGGCGTGGCCAGCCATTTCACCGAACGCGCTTTCGACCGCGCGCTGCTGGACGATGCCTACAGCATCGCCTCGCATGTGGAAACACTGCCCGGCGGCGAGGTGGGATTGCTGCTGACGCCCAACGAACTGAAGGCGGCCCTGTTCGACCAGGCCGAGGCGGTGCATTTTTCGGTGCTGCGCACCGATGGGTCGCTGCTGGCCGGCGCACAACTGCCACCGGTCCGCCCTCCGCAACCCGATCAGGCGTTTCGCTACGGCAACCTGCTCCACCAGGGCAGCGTCGTGCGCGCCGTGGTGCTCAGGCACGAGGTTCAGGCGCAATCGTTCTACATCGTCATGGCGCACACCACCCGGGTGCGCAGCGAGCTGGTGCAGCAGATGCTGCTGTACGGCGCGCTGCCGCTGCTGGTCTTGCTCGGCCTACTCGGGTTCGCGCTGTGGCGCAGCGTCGAGCGCGATCTGGCGCCGCTGGGTCGCTTGCAATCGGCCCTGGCCGACCGCGACGCCAAGGACCTCACGCCGGTGGTCATCGCCCCCTCCACCCAGGAAATCGAGCAGGTCGGCCTGGCGGTCAACGACCTGTTCGACCGCCTGGACCGCAGCGTGCGTTCGCAGCGCGAGTTCATCGGCAATGTGGCCCACGAGTTGCGCACGCCGCTGGCGCGCATCCGCGCCCTGGCCGACTACGGCCGCGCGCATCCCGATGCCTCGGTGTCCCAGCAGCAACTGCTGCAGATCGCCACCAGCGCAGAACGCGCGGGACGCCTCGTCAACCAGTTGCTCGATCTCGCCATCGCCGAAGAGGCCGATCTCGCCTTGCAGCAGGACCGCCTGGCTCTGGCACCGCTGGTGAGCCAGGCGGTGTTGCGCCACCTGGACAAGGCCGACGCGCGCGGTGTGGACCTGGGCGCCCGCGGGCTCGATGACGGCATGGAAGCGGTGTGCGTTCGGGGCACCACGGCGCTGATCGAAGGCGTTCTGGACAACCTGATCGACAACGCCCTGCGCTATGGCGGCCAGACCGTGACCATCGAACTCACCCTGGATGCCAGGGCCAACACCTGCGTGCTGGCCGTGGTGGACGACGGGCCCGGCATCCCGGCATCGGCCCGCATGGCGCTGAGGCAGCGCTGGACCCAGGGCCGCGACGGCCAGCGGCTGGGCCAGGGCAGCGGGCTGGGCCTGTCCATCGTGGCGCGCTACGCGCAGCTGCTGGGGTCCGAGCTTCAACTGGACAGCGCGGACCACGACCGGGGCCTGCGCGCCAGCCTGGTCCTGCGGCTGGCCTGAGTTCCGCAAGCCGGATGTCACGCAGGCGGACAATCTCCCCGCATGACAACGCATCCATCCACCCTGGCCACCGTCTGGCCCGTCTTCGTTCAGGCCCTGTTCCTGAGCCTGGGCCTCATCGTCGCCATCGGTGCACAGAACGCGTTTGTGCTGCGCCAGGGCCTGCGGCGCGAGCACGTGGGCAGCGTGGTGGTTTTCTGCGCCGTGGCCGACGCGGTGCTGATCGCAGCGGGTGTGCTGGGCATGGCGCAGGCGCTGGCCAACAGCCCGGGCATCGCGCGCGCACTCGCGCTGGCCGGGGCCGCCTTCCTCGCGGTCTATGGCGGGCGCGCCCTGCGCCGGGCGCGCCGCCCTCAGCCCTTGCTGGTCACCGGAGGAAACGTGTCCCTCACGCGGGGCGCGGCCCTGGCGCAAGCGGCGGCCTTCACGCTGCTCAACCCGCACGTGTATCTGGACACGGTGTTGCTGGTGGGCAGCATCGGCGCACAACAACCCGCCGCCTTGCGCGGCTGGTTTGTGGCCGGCGCGAGCACGGCCAGCCTCCTGTGGTTCGGTTTGCTGGGATTTGGCGCCCGCTGGATGGCGCCGTGGTTCGCGCGCCCCAGGGCCTGGCAGGTGCTCGATGCCTTGATCGGCGTGACCATGTGGGTGCTCGCTGCCCTGCTGCTGCGCCACGCGCTGGCTGGCTCGTGAGCCGCAATGTCCAAAATACGGCTCATTTTTTGAGCCGTATTACGTAAAATGCGGCTCATGACACGTCACCCCACCCCCGCTTCCCTGATCTGGCAATCCCCCGACTGGCCTCGCCTGACGGCGTCGGCCAACGAGGTGGCGACCGCTCTGCTACAGGCGCGGCAGCGCCAGGGCGAGTTGATCGGACAGTGCGCTGCCGTGGGACTGGACGCCACCGCCCCAACATTGCGCGAATTGTGGGTGCAGGAAGCTATCGCAACCTCAGCCATTGAAGGCGAGGCCTTGAACCCGGATTCGGTGCGTTCGTCCGTGCTGCGGCACTTGGGGCTGGATTCGGATGCGTCGACACCGGTGAGCCGACAAGTCGATGGTCTGGTGGACGTGATGGAGGACGCCACGCAGAACTTTGCCGACGCGCTGGACAAGGATCGCCTGTGCCGCTGGCACGCAGCCCTCTTTCCCACCGGGGCCAGCGGCTTGCGCCGCATTCGGGTCGGGGCGTACCGCAACCATGAGGACCCGATGCAGATCGTGAGCGGTTTGCTCGGTCGCGAAGTGGTGCACTACACCGCGCCACCTTCTTCGCAGATGGACGCGCAGATGAAGGCTTTCCTCAGCTGGTTTGAGCGAACGCGACCGGGCAGAAAACAGGCCACCGCGCTGGACGGCGTTGCCCGCGCGGCCATCGCCCACCTGTGGTTCGAGTCCATACACCCGTTTGAAGACGGCAACGGTCGCATCGGCCGAGCCATCATCGACCTGGCGCTCGCACAAGACGCGGCCGCGCCACAGCGCCTGGTGAGCCTCTCGCACCAGTTGCTGGCGCAGCGGCGCGGCTACTACAACGCCTTGCAATCCGCCCAGCATGGCGGCACGGATGTCTCTGGCTGGGTGGTGTGGTTCGTGCAGCAATACCGGAACGCCTGCGACCACACGGGCGTATTGATTCAGGTGGCCCTGGAGAAATCGCGCTTCTGGGCACAACATGCCGGCGCTGAATTGAACGCCCGGCAGCGCAAGGTGGTGCAACGCCTGCTCGACGATGGGGACGGCGGTTTTCTCGGTGGCCTGAATGCGGGGAAGTACATCAAGATGACCGGCACGTCCAAAGCCACGGCGACGCGCGATCTGGCGCAACTCGTGCAGGACGATGTGCTGTTCACACGGGGCCAGGGCAAGGCCCTGCGCTACTTTGTAAACGTGCCAGGGTGGGCGCACGCAGACCGCAGCTGAGTCAAGGGTTCAGTGCCCAGCGAGAAACCGCTGCACCAGCTCGAACTGCTCAGGCACGTTCAACGCCGGCGCATGGCCACACCCGGCGATGGTGACCACGAGCGCGCGCGGGCCGCGATCGCGCATGGCTTCGGCGGTGTCGGCCAGCAGCAAATCCGAATCGGCACCCCGCAGGCACAGCACCGGCACCTTAATGCGGTCGTAGGTCGACCAGAGTTCGTAGTCGGCAGGGTGGTGGGTGAACTGCTGCACCATGGCCGGGTCGTAGTGCGGCGTCACGCGGCCGTCGGGCAGGCGGCGGGTGGAGCTCTCGGTGAGCAGCGTCCACTGGGCGTCGCTCAGAAATCCGTAAGGCTTGTAGATGGTGCGGAAGTACTGCTGGAGCTCACCCACCGTATCGAAGGCGGCCGGGTTGCCGGCGTAGCTGCGGATGCGTGCAATCGCTGCGTCTGCGGTCTTGGGGCCGATGTCGTTGAGCACGAGCCGTTCGATGCGGTCCAGCAGCGCGCCCGCCGCGCACACCATGCCGATGGCGCCGCCCATGGAAGTGCCAACCCAGTGGATGCGCTGCAGCCCGAGCTGGTCCACCAACGCCGTGGCGATTCGGCTGTAGAAATCGAGACAGTACTCGGCTTCGGGTTTCGGGCTCCACTGCGACAGACCGCGTCCGATGGTGTCGGGGCAGATCACGCGCCAGCCCTGGGCACTCAGGTGCGCGGCCAGCGGATCCATGTCGCGCCCGGTGCGGGCGAGGCCGTGCCAGGCGATCACCACGGGGCCGTCGGCGATCTCAGGCTGCCAGTCCATGAAGTGGATCTCGCGACCTTCGCACACGAGGTAACGCGAGCGGGGCACGACAGTGGCCTGCGGCTTCATTTCGAACCCTTCAGCCGTGCGAACACCGCGCGTTCCCTGAGTTTGCCCACCACACCCGTGGGGAAGTAGTAGACCGAGAGCACGAACAGCAGGCCCAGCCAGAGCAGCCAGCGGTCGGGCGTGAGCAGCGCGGGCAGCAGCGGAATGCCTTCAGTGGCCTGGCCGGCCACACGCAGCAGGTCTTGCAGGTAGCTCTGCGCGAGCACAAAGATCACGCTGCCGATGAGTGCGCCGTACAGCGTGCCCATGCCGCCGATCACGACGATGAGCAGGATGTCCAGCATGATCTCGAACGACAGCGAGGTGTCGGGCCCCTGGTAACGCAGCCAGATCGCAAGCAGGCAGCCGGCGAGCGTGGCAAACGAGGCCGACAGCACGTTGGACAGCGTGCGGTAGACCACCGTGCGGTAACCCAGCGCTTCGGCGCGAAAGTCGTTCTCGCGAATGGCCTGCAGCACACGGCCAAACGGCGAGTTCACGATGCGCAGGATGGTGAGGAAGATCGCGGTGACCGCCACGAAGATCAGGTAATAGGTGATCAGGCGGCCGTTCAGATCGACCTCGCCAAACGGTGTGGCCAGCGGCTCCTCACGCAGCATGAAGCCAGGCGACAGCAGCTCGGGCACCCGGAAACTCAGACCGTCTTCACCACCGGTGAAGTCCGACAACTGCGAGGCCAGCGTGAGAAAAGCCGAGGCCACGGCGAGCGTGATCATGGCGAAAAAGATCGCTTTCACCCGCAGCGAAAACAGGCCGATGAGCAGCGACAGCAGCAGCGAGATCAAGAGCGCACAGAACACGCCCACGGCCAGCGCGCCCCAACTCGCCTGCTCCACCGAGTTGAGCGAGATCGCCACGCCATAAGCGCCGATGCCGAAGAACATGGTGTGCGCAAAACTCACGATGCCGGTGTAGCCCAGAAGCAAGTCGAAGCTGGCCACCAGTGCCACGAAGATCAGCACCTTGGCTGCCACATTGAGCGCTTTCACGCCGGGGAACAGAAAGGGCGCGAACAGCAGACCGAGGAACAGGATCACCAGCAAGGCTGTGAGCCAGCGGCTGCGCGGCAGGTCGTTGGACAGGAGTCGGGAAATCATGGTCGGCTCCTTATCGGTTCGTGACCGGGTAAACGCCCTGAGGCCGCCACAAGAGAATCGCCACCATCAGCGCGATGTTCGAGAACAGCGCGACCTTGGGAGCCAGGAAGCCGGTGTAGTTGGCCATCAGGCCGACCAGCAGCGCGCCGATGAGCGCCCCCGTGGTGGAACCCAGGCCGCCGATGATGATGACGATGAAGATCAGCACATTGACCTGCGCGCCCATCTGCGGCAACACGGTCTGCTGGTACAGGCCCCACATCACACCGCCCAGGCCCGCGAGCGCACTGCCCACCACAAACACACCGATGAACAGTTGGCGGATGCGGTAGCCGAGCGACTCGACCATCTCGCGGTCCTGCACACCGGCGCGCACCAGCAGGCCGACCTTGGTGCGGTTGAGCGTCCACACACCAGCACCGCGAGCAGCCGGTATTTTTCCACCGCCGCGTCACCGAAGATGAAAGAGCCGCGCAGGGTTTCGGGCAAGGGCAGCGCGATCTGTCCCGGACCCCAGATGACCTTGATCAGCTCTTCGCCAATGATCATGCCGCCCATGGTGATGAGGATCTGCTTCAGGTGCATGCCGTACACCGGGCGGATGATCAGGCGCTCGAACACCCAGCCCAGCGCGCCGGCCACGGCCATGGCCACCAGCATGGCGGGCAGCAGGGCCATGAGGTTGAGCCACAGGCTGTCGGCCTGGGTGTAGCTGGTCATGCTCGCCAGCACGGTGGTGGCCACGAAGGCGCCGAGCGCGATGAACACACCGTGGCCGAAGTTGAGCACATCCATCAGGCCGAACACCAGCGTGAGGCCCGAGGCGATGATGAAGATGATCATGCCCATGGCGAGGCCCGCCACCGTGAGCGTGATCCAGGTGGAGCCGCTGCCCACAGCGGGCAGTGCGATCAGTGCGAGCGCGGGCACGAGTGCGAGCGGCTTCCAGTCGAAGTCGGCTTTGAGCAATGTCATTGGTGTGCTCCGAGGGAGAGGCCCAGCAACCGGGATTGCATGGATTCGTCTGCGGCGAGTTCGGCCATCGATCCGCTGTGCACCACGCGCCCGTCGTCCATCACGGCCACGGAGTCGCCGAGCTGGCGCGCAAAGTTGAAGTTTTGTTCGACCAGCAGGATGGTGGTCTGGGCGGCCTTGAGTTCGCGGAAGGCCGCGATCATGTTCTGGATGATCGCGGGCGCCAGGCCCTTGCTGGGCTCGTCGA
>LNFM01009896.1_pt1 | contig 13628 bp, 12 predicted proteins | sample 596031 | NCBI WGS metagenome assembly LNFM01 (sample SAMN04254537, study PRJNA301005) | activated carbon metagenome | isolation source: dual media filters at the Ann Arbor, Michigan drinking water treatment plant | place: USA: Ann Arbor
ACGCCGTGCTTGCCGATGTCTTCGATCGGGATGTTGATCTTGTAGTCGTTGATCGCCACCGCGCTCACGGTGGTGCCGCTGGCCTTGACGGCCGCCAGCACATCCGACATCAGCGGGCCGGTGAACTTGACCGGTTTGTCGTACCACGGCGTGCGGGTGGTGAAGCTGTGCTGGGGCAGCTTCTCGATCATCGCCATGTCGAACACCGCCAGTTCGCCTTTGTTCTTCGCGCCGATCTTGCCGCTCACGCTGAGGATGGTGCGGCCGGTGGGCGCGTCCAGTCCTTGGGAAAAAACCAGGGGTGTGGCGGCGGCCAGGGCAAGCAGCATTGTGAAGGGGCGGCGAGTGATCATTTGAGGTGTCTTAGAAGAGGTTTAAACGTGCAGCTGATTTGCTCACCCGGCTGCTGGTTAATGGAAAGAAAGAGGTCACCTGCCGATCGTCAGACAGGTCCACAAGACCGAATAGCTCTGAACGAATTTCCATCAATCGCTGATACCGGTGAATGCGCACTGCCACATCGCAACGACAAAGGCTGGCCGGATGCCACGAAAGGCATGCTGCCGAATGTTGAGCGCTTCAAGTTGTTGGCCCGGGCCGGGCTGCGGTGTGCCACAGCCGACATCGGAAACAGCTAGTCAGGGTCCACCTGCTTGTGCAGAACCGCCGCAAAGTCAGTGCGAACCAACACCTCGGGATCTTCTACGCGCACGTTTGCACTCATCAATACGATGGGCGGCGGCGACTCAGTCGCCCGTAGGTGTGCTGGCTGAATCTGCATGTGACGCAAAAAGCAACTGAATAAAGCACGAGCCCCCTGTATTGCGGCGGCTTCTTCTTCCGTTCTACAAAGCACGACATTGAGCGCCTCGCGATACGCTGTCCAAGCTATCGCGTCAGCAGGTGGCGAGAAATAGCTCAACGCAGGCGCCACCTGCTCACCTAATTGCTCACGAAGACGCCGATGTATCAGCCGTGCACCCAAACTAGCTCCTGCCAGCACGTACATGAACCCGGCTGCCTGCGCCTGGCTGCGTACTTCCAGCGGCGGCTCGTTGTCCCCACGAGTGTTGTGCTTGTTCTCGTGAAACGAAGCCCGATCGCCCAGCGACTGCAAGTCTGCAACTAAATCAGCGCTACGCTGGTAAATGCTCGGACTCAACCAGTCTGGCGACCGGGCCAAGCCTTTCCGAAAATTTTCAATTACGGGTTCGAATTCCAAATGGCAAGCCAGCAATCGACGAAGTATTACGACGTATTCATCCAGCACCAGATTTTCGGCGAGCAAGCGACTCATGTGCGAATGACGGTCGAGGCTGATATGCAAATCATCAGTACTCAGCCTGAGGCGTGAAAGCGGGTCGACAAGCAATGGTTTTTCAGGCTTCATCTTGGCAGCCAGGAGCCTCTTGGCCGTCGCTGACCATTGACCTTCCGCATGCGAAAGCTTCCAACAGCAGGTCACGGTTCAGCGGCTTGGCAAGAACCCCGATCACGTTCAGTCCATTTCTAATAGCGATCAGCCGTGCGATGGCCAGGTACTCGATATTCCTACCACTGACCAAGACAATGGCGCCGGGGTAGTGCTGCCTTGCCAACTGCGCCATGATGTCGATTCCGTCCATCTCCGGCATGAAGAGATCGCAAATCAGCATATCGGGAACCTCCTTCATACTCGCCAGTGCTTGCAAGGCGAGCTGCCCGTTGGTCGCCGTTTCGATATGCACGGGACCGTCGTCCTGAAGCATTTCGCGCAAGGCCTCGACGCTGAACTCGTCGTCATCAACCAAAAGGAATGTGGCGATTCGGCTTGTCGGGGGCTCTGGGTTCTGCATTTCGCGCTCTTTATTTGTTGGCTCCCAGTCTAGGGAAGCGCTCGCCCGCAAACAATTAGCCAGTTGGCTAGTTTTTCGCGAATCGGTGGTTTTGGATTTCGAGCGCATGGGGCTAAACGCGCTGCGGTGGCGGTGGCTTTTGACTCAGGCGATGTGGGCTTCGATGGCCTCGGCAGCGGCTGCAAAGACGAGCGGCAGTTCTTGTGCCAGTGCACTGCAGGCCGCCGCGTCGCCAGCGCATCCTGCAGCCTCCAGGGCTTCGCACAGGTCGCCCAAGCCCATCGCTCCAACGGTACGGGCTGAGGAACACAGTTTGTGGGCCTCACTGGCCACGACACTCGCATCGGCCTGCGCAGCGGCGATGGCGATCTGCTGGAGATTGTCGCGCGCGCTGGTCAGGAACTTGGCCCACAGCCGGTGGTGCATGGCCGTACTGCCCCCCATCAAGCCGGGCATTACGGCGGGATCCCAGTCCAGCCACCGCTGGGGTGTGGTGGTTGGGGAAGCAGGCAGCCATTTGAGCAGGATGTCAGCCAGGACCTGCATCCGCAGGGGCTTGGCAATACAGTCGTCCATGCCGCGTGCAAAGCAAAACTCTTTCACGCCTCTGGTCACGTTGGCGGTGACCGCAATGATGGGCATGCGCGAGGCTGCGGGTTCCGCCCGACGGATCGCCTCAGACAACTCGTAGCCATCCATGTTGGGCATGTGGCAATCGGTCAGCAACAGATCGAATCGGCCGCTGCGCCACAGGGCCAGTGCCGCCTCGCCGTCCTGGGCACACTCGGCGGTGTAGCCGAGGATGCGGAGTTGTTCGAATATCACTTCCCGGTTGATCACGTTATCTTCGGCCAGCAAAATTAGCCGGCGGGCATGCGCGCTCGCTAGCGACCCCGTTTGAGAGCCCAACGCATCGGCCCGAGCCAGGGGCCGGCCGTCTTCAACCGGTGCGGCGTCGCCACGATCATTCACAAAGCCAGCGGCGAGCGCCACGCCCAGAATCAATTCGTCGTGCAGCACCGGGTTGTCGGGGACAGAAATGCCCACGCCTCGCGGGACGCCGGCACGGCTGTCGATACTGACGAGCCTTGCGCCTTCGGGCAAATCGAGGTCCGCCATGGAGGTCTGCTCATCGGAACCGATCATGGCCACCATGCGGCCCGAAGGATGCTGTAACTTGCGCAAGGCCTCGCGCAGCGCAGCCAGATCATTCACCCGGACCACCTCGGCGCCGGCGGCACGGCAGTAACTCGATATGACGTGGAAGTCAGCGTCGAACTGAAACAGGGCGACGACCTGCACGCCCGTCAATGTGGGCAATGAAGTCGCATCTTCCTCAGGCTCGCAGACCTGCACCGGTAGCTCAACCGTGAACGACGACCCCACGCCCTCAGCGCTCTCCACCGATACCCGGCCCCCCATCAGCTCCGCCAGACGCTTGGTGATGTTCAGTCCCAAGCCCGTACCACCGAATTTGCGAGCCGTGCCCGCTTCGGCCTGTGTGAACGGCTGAAAAAGTTTGCTCAGGATGTCGGGGGCGATACCGATCCCGTTGTCTGTCACCCTCATCCGCAGGCCGTTTGCTTTGTCGGGCAGGGTGCAGGGCTCGAGAGTCAGGTCGACCATTCCTTGCACACTGTTGCGGCTGGCGGTGAATTTGACGGCATTGCCCACGAGATTGATCAGGATCTGGCGCAAGCGGGTGGGATCAGTGCGAATCCAGCTCGGCAGCTCGGGCGACACGAACACCGACAAACTCAAGTTCTTGGCGCGGGACGCCGCGTACATGAGTTGCACCACGCTTTCAGCGACTGCGCGCAGGCGGATCGGCAGTGGCTCCAAGCGCAGCATCTCAGCCTCGATCTTTGAGTAATCGAGGATGTCGTCGAGGATCCTCAGCAGAGACAGCGACGAGTCTTGGATCGTCTGGAGCATGCGCTGTTGTTTGAGGTTCAACTCCGTTTCCATGAGTACGTCGACCATGCCAACCACGCCATTCATCGGGGTGCGAATCTCATGGCTCATGTTGGCCAGGAACACGCTCTTGGCCTGGTTCGCGAATTCGGCTATTTCCCTCTTCTGCTGAATTTCTGCTTCCAACTCGGCGTCACGCGTGATGTCGCTGATGGTGCCGTGCCAACCGGTCGCTTGGCCGTGGACATCTCGCAGTAGTTCGCCGCTGAACAAACAGGTGAACGGTGTCTCTTCGACGCGCATGCTGACCGCCACGCGCAAGGCGCGGAACGAGCGCTCCCCGGTCAACACTGCTCGCAACTCCGTCAACCCGTCGCAACTGCCAGCCTCGGCGAACACGTCGGCCAGTATCCTGCCTTCCAGCATTCGATGGTCAAAGGGCAGCTGCTTGCTCATCGTCACGATTCGGCCCAGGCAATCGGTCTGCCAATAGACATCGGCTTGCAAGTTCACGAGGCTGCGGAACTGCCGGTCGCTGAGGCTGATCTGGTCCAGCGCGTCGCGCACCACCAGGATCTGCTGCATGACCGCCAGCGAACCAGCCGCCTCGAGGTCGAGGTCGGTCCAGGCGCGACTCTTGCCCTTGACGATCGTGGTCCAGCGCGCGAATGACGAGCGTGGTGCCAGCACCGGCCGGCCGGCGGCGTCGAGCTTCACTTCCACTGGCTTGTCAGGGTCGCCACCCCACAGCACCTCACGCCGGTACTCCGGCCGTAGCCAGACCAGCCCGGACGAGGCGAAGCCGTCGAACTTGATGGCCATGACGCCGCAGACCTCGCGCAACTCGAAGTCCTCCAGCGGGGGCTGCAGGTCGGCGCGCTCGGTTTGGATCTGCTGCGAGATGGACGTTTCGAAGGCCTGGCGCACGAAGCTCAGCACCGATTCGCCACGCCGCCCGTCCGGCCAGCGGCCGAACGGCTGGATGTCATCGCCCCGCCAGAACGCGCCGCCCGAGGCCCCAACCATCTGCAGCAGCGGCGTGGCGCAATGCTCGATCACGTCGCCCAAGGGCACCTGCACCTGGTTGAACGTCTCGACGATCTGGGCCTGGGCCTTGGCCGCCGTGGTGGACATGGCGGTTCGTTGCTGGCTGGCAAACCAGCCCGTCATATAGCCGGCCGTGACCGACAGTGCATAGCAGGCGCGGCGCAGCTGCATCGGCAAGGCTGTGGGTTGGCGGTGGTGGCAGGCAATCAGGCCCCATAGACGACCGTCCACCAGCAACGACAGGGTCAGCGTCGAGCCCACACCCATGTTCTGCAGGTACTGGATGTGCATCGGCGAGACGCTGCGCAGCATGGCGTGGCTCATGTCCAGCGGCTGTAGACGCGTGGTATCCAGCCAAGGCAGCACCGGCACCGGCGCATAACCGACGTCGGGGATGTAGCGCACCAAGTTGCTGACGTACAGCTCGCGCGCCTGGGCCGGTATGTCGCTGGCCGGGTAATGCAGGTCGTAGAACGACTCCATGCCGGGTTCGCGGACGTCGGCCACCACATGCCCGTGGTGGTCTTCGTCGAAGCGATAGACCATCGCGCGGTCGAAGCCGGTCAGGCGCTTGACTCGCTGCGCCATGCGTTGGTACAGGTCTTCCAGATCGCAGGCGCTGCGCAACGCATCGACGGTGTCGCTCAGGCTCTGCAGCCAGTCGCCGGCGTCGTGCTGGCTGGCGACCGGCTCGATCTCGACGAAGCAGATCCCGCGGTGGCTGTGGACCACCGCTTGGAGCGCTTGCGGCTGGCCGGCGTCGGGGCGCGCCGGCAGGTCCACCACCTCATGCCGCACCGGCCCGCCGGCGCGCCCGGTCAGGGCATTGGCTACCCGCTCGTAGGCCAGCGCGCCCAACAGGTCCGCCAGGGACCGGCCCTTGACTGGCAGATTGCCCACTGGCAGCCAGCGCGACAGGTTGACGGAGGAGTGCAGGATCAACCCGATGGCTGGCTCAAAGGCGATCAACGCTCCCGACGGTTGGATCAATCCGGGGATGTGGATCGGCTCGCGATCGCAGTTGTCGAGCGTGGCCTTGAAGACAGGCGCGCCCGCAATGAGGCCGGATTCACTGGCGGTTGATTGCATCGAATTCGACATGGGAGCCATCCTGGATGTGTAATTTGAAGGCGCGCGAGGCAGCGGCAGCACTGGTGACGACATCGGACCAGAGCGCACCCAGGTGCTCGCAGTGGCTTGACACGAAACGATGGGTGGTGCCGTGAGCTCCGTGATCGTCCTGCAGCGAGTGAACGCTCTGGCATGTGTAGAGCGTCGCGCTTCCCAGCACGTAATTCGCGCCAGCGGACTTGCCTCTCATGCTGGGTCCGCCATCGACATCGATTTCCCCCAGGGAGAGTAGTCAATCATTGAGCTGTGCAGACTGGGTTGATTTGCTGCCTGTTCACAGCGAAAGGGCATCGCCTAACAAAGCCGCCACAGCTGGCATCATCGTGCCTACGGCCATGCAGTGTACGAACACATCGCCTGAGTTGATATTGGCCAAGTGGCTAATGGTGGACCTAGAAAAAACCAGCACTGAGCTGAAGCCTGAAGCGGGTTTCCCCGCTCCCAGGAGTGTCGAAAACTGGAACTACCATGATTGCTGTGGATGCCCTTCTACGCCATTTTCAATCACTGACCTCACGCCAGGCCGAAGTAGCTCTTCTGCTGGCGGATGGGCTGTCGAATACCGAGATTTCGGGCCGTCTGAACGTCACGGTGCATACCGTGAAAGCGCATCGAGCAGAGGTGATGCGGCGCATGGGAGCCAACTCGTTTGCCCAACTGGTTGGCCAACTTTTGCAGATACGTCTCGCCAACAAGCCGCCTGAAATCGACGACTCGGCGCAGATTCGGATCGTAGTAGTCGAGGACGACGCCTGGTACCGGGACTACCTGACGGCCGCGCTGCAGGAGCGACAGTTCCTGGTGCGTGGCGTAGCTAACGCCGCAGAGTTCGACGCTGATTGGGCGCAACAACCGGCCGACGTCGTGGTCCTGGATATCGAGCTAGGCCAGACGGACGTGGACGGACTGACCCTGGCCTCGCGGCTCTTGGCCATGCGCGCCTGCGGCGTCATCATGGTGACCCGTCGGGGCGAGGTAGCCGATCGAATCAAGGGGTTGACCATTGGGGCGGACGCGTACTTTGCCAAGCCGGTCAACGTGGACGAATTGGCGGTCACGATTGTCAATTTGTGCAAACGCCTGCGTTAACGAAACCTGCCTCACGCCACGCCACGCCACGCAGCGTAGCGCACTGACCCTACGCGACACTAGCGCGGGCACGTCGACCGATCACCCAGGCCCGAGCCCGTCACGCCACTTAATCGACCTTCACGCCCAGCCAGAACGCCAGGTAACCCTTGATCTCGATGTCGCCCCTGGCGGCACATCCCTATGACCGCTCTCGAGCCACGGCGCATTCGAAGGGCAGTCCGCCTATGCCGGCTGTGCTTTGAACCCTGTCGTAGGCATGACGATCTCAACGACGACCGTACGCCTGAAAGTGGCCGGCAGCGCCCCTTCAGCGCTGCAGTTTGCAAGATATGTTTAGCTCAGGGGGAGTGTTCACTCCAAATGAGGGAGCAGAAAACTCGCCCATTTCTACGATTCCAAGCGCATGCTGTACGCCCCTCAACTAGATGGGAGACCATCATGGAAACCGCAGCAAATGGTGTTCATCGCGAGCCGTGGAACAAGGGAAAGATCGTCGGCCAGACGGCCCCGTTCAAGGTCAAGGACATTTGGGCGCTGCGCGTGCGCCTGCAGATGGAGGGTCGAGTTCGCGAGCTCGCTCTCTTCAACCTGGGCATTGACAGCAAGCTGCGCGGTTGCGACCTCGTTAACCTCAAGGTCCGAGATGTGTGTCACGGCGACCAGGTGGCGACACGAGCAACCGTCATGCAACTCAAGACCCAGCGCCCAGTTCAGTTTGAAATCACGCCAGCTACACGGGAGGCGGTGCAGGCGTGGATCAAGCAAGCTGGGTTGAAGTCGGAGAATTTTCTGTTCCCCAGCCGGATGCACGATTCGCCCCATCTCGGGACCAGGCAATACGCGCGAATTCTCGGACACTGGGTCGACGATCTCGGCCTGGACCGCGCAGACTACGGCACCCATTCGATGCGCAGAACCAAGGCAACGTTGATCTACAAGCGCACCAGGAACCTGCGTGCGGTTCAACTGCTTCTCGGGCACTCCAAGCTGGAATCAACCGTGAGATACCTTGGTATCGAGGTCGATGACGCGCTTGAGATTTCCGAGCAGACGGAGATCTGATCAGGTACTGCGCACGCCGCAGTGATCCATCGTTGCAAGCACTGCTCGGACGTTGCAAGCACTGCTCGGACGTTCCAATCTACCGAACACAGCGGAACGACAGGTATGGAAGGACCTGCGGCCGTTCGAGCGCTGCTTGCCGCAATGACCGGAATGTAAGGTTATGACGATTCGGCGCCTCGACGACGAACGTCCGAGACCAGTCTTGACCTGCCCCTCAGGATCTCAAGACCCGCTTCGCAGCGACAGCCGTCGGTCGCGGTCACGAACTGGATTGACGCTGGCTGGCACGAAGCCGTCATCGACTCACCCGTCAGCGGTACGGCAACAACGACGGCTAGAGAGGGGGCTGCAGTCATCCAGCGTGGCTGGCCGCCGGTTGCCGTCGCCCAACTGGCTTTGGGGGACTCATCTGCATTGACCTTGGAAGTGCAGAGCGTCCTAAAGGCGACGATCCACAACAGCGGCGGTAGCTCGCCGTGCAGCCCGTACCAGAAGAACATGAGCGCGGCGGGGATACTCCAGATGTGCATCAGTGTCAGGTGGTGCGGGCCGACGGCGTGCACCACACTCCGCACGCTTGGTCACTTTAAGTACAGACGCCCTCGCCGGCGGCTGGATCAAGCGGCCATCTTGCGGCACGCTGCGGCGCACTTGCTGCAAGCCTCGGCGCACCGCTTGCAATGATCCATGTCGTGTGCACCACACTCTTTTGCGCACCAGTCGCAAATGTCCGCGCATAGCGTGCAAAGCTGTTTGGCAAATGGACTGTTGCGCGCGGTCGCGTCAGCACACAAGCGGCAGATTGCTGCGCATTCAATACAGCAGGCTGGACATGCATTGACGCTTTCCTTCCCCACCATGTGCGAAAAACAGTTGCCGCACGCAGTGGCGCAGAGGTTGCAGGTGTCGATACAGTCTTGGGCGTTTTGGTCCAGGTGATGACTCATGGTGAAATTCCTTGATCCGGTGGGTTGATTGAGAGCCACGGTTAGTGCCAGGAGACTCTCACGTACATCATCTTTATGATCGAACGACTCAACGGTTCGTTAGCGCACAGAGACGCTCGCTGATTCCTCTAAAGTTCGGTACTGCTATTGCCGCTCTTGGCGTGGTGGCTCCCGCCAATCAGGCGGACAAAGGAATCAGCATGCTGAAGTGGGCAATATTGTTTTTTGTCATCTCGTTGATTGCGGGGTTTTTTGGATTCGGCAAAGTCGAGTCGGGTGCAAAGTCGATCGCGAAGGTCCTGTTTGTTGTTGCCTTGTTGATCTTCCTCGTGGTTTTGGTTTTCGGCGTCTTTCTCGGCACATTGGTCTTTTGACGCGCACACTGCCCCCGCCCCTGCCCCCGTCCTCTACCTGCAAGTGGCCCGAGGTGTGCTGGTCGAAGCGACCGGCCTGAGTCTGGCCCCCCGCTGGCTGGCTCTGCAATAGACTCGTCAGTATGTTTTGTACGCGAGACATTCTCGGCGACCGACCTGCCCGAAGAGAGAGGTAACACCATGAATGCGCGCGCTGGCATCGCGAGCTCGCTTGAGTGCAGAGTTACCCCATGCCCTTCACGTAGGTCGTTGGCGCTGCTCGCGTTTGCTCCACTTTCGCCCAAGCTCCTTACGTCTATCGTCTTTGTGTGGCTGTCCTTCGCGTTAGCGCAGTTTTGGCCGGCGCCAGTGTGGGCACAGCTGACAACAGCGACAGTGCGCCTTGACGGTCGCGCACTGTTTCGGGTGAGCGATGGTGAGGAAGAAGATGCCGGTCAGCGAGCCCGCGCCATCGAGCGTCAGTTGGAAGCGGTGCTTGAAAGTGCGCAGGTGTTCGGGCCTGCATCGATCGAACAAGCTAATGAGCAGCGCGTCTTGGCCGTGGCCGGGCGTCGTATCGCGACAGTCACGCCGACAGACGCCGCAAGCAGTGGCGTCGGCGTTGATGCGCTCGCCCGGGACTGGGCAGACGCAATCGACGCGGGACTGACCCGCGGAGTTACTCGGCGTGGTTCGATGACACAACGTTTCCTGGTGGCGATGCAAGGGAGTGTCGAGTCGGCCTTCGCCCGATTGCTCGAAACGATCGTTTCTTTCATTCCGCGCGCCCTCGGCGCCGTGCTGGTGCTTCTTTTATTCTGGGCGTTGGCCGCGGGTGTCCGGCGCCTCATGAGGGCTGTTTTCCATCGGATAGTCGATGACCTGACTGTCGAGAACCTGATTAAGCAGGTCGCGTACTACACGGTATGGCTGTTCGGGCTGCTACTTGCGGCGAGTACCTTCGGGATTGAACCCGAGGCAATCGTGACGGGGTTGGGCTTGACCAGCTTGGCGCTCGGCTTTGCCCTGAAGGACATTTTGTCGAATTTCGTCAGCGGGCTGCTGATTTTGCTGCTGCGCCCGTTCGAACTCGGCGATCAAATCGTCATCGGCGAGACAGAAGGAAGCGTCGAGCGCATTACGCTTCGAGCGACTGAGATTCGGACGTACGACGGCCGCCAAGTCTCGGTGCCGAATTCTGAGACATTCACCTCTCGTGTCATCAACAACACTGCCTCGCCAATCCGGCGCGCAGGCGTCGTTTTCTTCGCCAGCTATGAGGTGGACCTGGACCACGCAATCTCCGTCGCGTGCGCTGCCGCAGTCGAGACGGATGGCGTGCTCGATGAGCCAATTCCTACGGTACGGGTGCAAGCCTTCGAACCCAACCATGTGCGTCTGCAGCTGCGCTTTTGGACTGACTCGCGTCGATCCGACCATGTTGCCACCTCTTCGTTGGTTCACCGGGCCGTCCTCGTCCGATTTCGCGAAGCCGGCGTTGCCTTGCCGGATGGCGTGCTGCAGGTGGACTTGATGACCGAGGGCACGCCCCTACAGTTCAAGTGACTTCAACGGCCGGGGGGGAGGTTCCAGACTTGCCAACCGAAAAGCGCTTAGCCTGAATAGCCATTCGCGAACCAGTCCCGGTATGCGGCTTGCTCCTCTAGGGCATTTACTGACTACAACTGCTCATGTGCGAAGTCGATGCCAAGTGTCATTCTCCCCATTTGGTCGCTTCAGTGATCGGAACCCATCTGTCGTGATCCGTCTTCCGTTGTGAGTTGCAATCTTTGTTGATGGTTATAAGGAGAACGTTTTGAACAGAGACAGCATCGCCGCGAACACCTTCATCCAAGCCAGCGTGGTTGCTCTGGTGGTCCTTGCGGTGATGTTGCTGCTGCGAGCGGACGAGGCGTTTCTGGCAATCTTTGGAGGAGTGCTTTTTGCGATTCTGTTCAACAGCGCGGCACGGTGGATTCAAGACAAAACCGGTCTTCCCTATGGAGGCGCACTCGCCCTTGCCATCATTGGCCCCATGGCGATTCTCGGCGGTGGGCTGTGGTTTGCCGCACCAGCGGTCTCTGAGCAGGCAGCCCAACTTGTTGAACGTGTGCCCGAGGCGTTCCGGCAACTCCAGGAGCAACTGCGCGAGTGGAAGTGGACCGACCAGTTGCTCGATCAACAGGATCGCGTCGAGAAGTTGCTGCCTGAGGGCTCAGCCGCCGCTGGCGCATTGGGATCATTCTTCTCGTCAAGTTTCGGTGCACTTGGCAATCTCGTCATCGCGCTGGCGGTAGGACTTTTTCTGGCCATCAATCCGCACCTGTATATCAAGGGTTTGGTGCACCTGTTCCCATTGGACAAACGAGAGCGTGCACAAGAGGTTTTCGATGAAGTTGCCTCTTCTTTGAGATCCTGGCTGGCAGCCAAGCTTGTAGCGATGTTCGCCATCGGCACATTGACGACGGTGGGTCTTTGGCTCATCGGAATTGATCTTGCTCTGGTTCTCGGGCTCGTTGCAGCAATGCTCTCATTCATCCCCAACATCGGGCCCATCATTGCGCTGCTTCCGGCGGCGCTTATTGGCTTGGTGGATGGACCAGAAAAACTGCTGTACGTCGTCATTTTGTACATCGGCGTGCAGAGCGTGGAAAGCTATCTGCTGACGCCACTGTTACAACAGCGAATGGTCGATCTGCCGCCCGCGCTTACCCTGGGCGTTCAGGTGTTTCTCGGGGTGGTGGCAGGTGCCATGGGTTTGATTCTTGCGGCACCGTTGGCCGCTGCCGGGATGGTGATCGTACAGATGTGGTACGTGCAAGATGTTCTGGGCGATCGAACTTCCAAAGGGTAGTCAAGGCGCCCGTTGTTTCCTTGAAGGGTTGCCGTTGAATAGACTGCTGCGTCGCTCATCAATGACTCACCCGCGTCATCTCATCGACGTGTCGATGCCCATGAGCGTTGCTGCTGCCGCAGCGCTGCTCGACGTCGCGCTCCCTGTTTATTCACGGCCAACGACGGAGACTCTGACATGACGCCCCCTACCCCACCGCCACGCCGCTTCACGATGATCCGCGGCTTTCATCTGGCCGACTTCATCACACTGGGCAACGCCGCCTGCGGCGTGTTGTCGGTCTTCCTGGCGATGATGTACATGGCCAGCGGCTCGCTCACCCAATTTCTGCTGTCGGCCGCAATGACACCGCTGGCCTTCGTCTTCGACGTCTTCGACGGCAAGGTGGCGCGCTGGCGCCACCAGCATTCGCCGCTGGGCCGTGAGCTCGATTCGCTGGCCGACGTGATCTCCTTCGGCGTCGGCCCGGCAGCGCTGGGCTTTGCTGCGGGGCTGCAGAGTGGTTGGGACATCGTCATCCTGTGCTACTTCGTCTGCTGTGGCGTCAGCCGGTTGGCACGCTTCAACGTCACGGCCGAACAACTGACCACCGACTCAGGCAAGGTGGCCTACTTTGAAGGCACGCCAATCCCCACCAGCGTGATCCTCACTGCGGTGCTGTCATGGGCCGCCTGGCAGGGTGCGCTGGATGCGCAACTGTGGGGCGGAGTTTGGCAACTCGGGCCCTGGCAGCTGCATCCCATGAGCCTGCTCTTCGCGCTGTCAGGCACGGCCATGATCAGCAAGACCCTGCGCATCCCCAAGTTCTGAAGGAGGCAGGCCATGCAACGTTCGATCGTGGACATGGCACTGATGATCTCGGCGGCGATACGGCATGCCACCGACCATAACGGCAAGACCGAGGTGGTGACGGGCAACCGGACTCGGAGGCACAGCGGTCGCACGGAGCAAACTCTGTCGAATGCCCGGTAATGAAAATTGCATTCTTTCGGAACGGAGGCCGCGAGTGACTCCGTTCAGCCTGCTGAAGTCCTCCGGACTTCTGCTCCGCAACAGCTACGGTTATTGATACAGCCAAGTCCACCGACCAATTCATGACACCACTTGGCTGCTCGCGCGATAAGCGCGATCTCGGCACCTTCGACGTGCCGAGGCTTGCCGCTCCAGCGCGAGAAGGTCAGGTATTGCTCGAGAAAGGACTTGAAATTTGAGCCCTGACTCCGAGCCTCGCGTGACCCAGAGCCTGCGAACCTGATCTCTGCGGGGTTCGGCCGTTCATACTTTGGCGAGGAAGGTCGCCGCATCACCCGCTTCACACTTCCAGTCTGCGAAGACCCCGACCAGATTGCATTCCACGCAGCGGCAAGCGATGTAATACCAACGCACGTCA
>LNFM01009897.1_pt1 | contig 13626 bp, 14 predicted proteins | sample 596031 | NCBI WGS metagenome assembly LNFM01 (sample SAMN04254537, study PRJNA301005) | activated carbon metagenome | isolation source: dual media filters at the Ann Arbor, Michigan drinking water treatment plant | place: USA: Ann Arbor
AATCGCTTCCATGCTGGTGTCCTGCCCGATCCGAAGACATGGGCTTCGATCACCGGGGGAACCTGTTGGCCGATCTGGCGTGAAGCATAAGCCGATATCAGCGGGTTTTCCTGGACAGTATCCAACCCCAGCAGGGCTGCTTCTGCCCCTATCTGCTTCTTGTTGAATGCCTCTACACCCTGGATGGCAATTTCCAGCGATTTGGAGAGATGTCGTACGTCCGTAGTACTTTCCGACGCAAATTCCTCCTTCAGTTTGTGTCGAGCCAGTTCGTAGATGGTGGCGCGCAGATAGTCCGGATTTTTGCTAACCGAGTCGATCACGCGAGAAAGCATGAGCGCGAACTCGATCTCTCGGGACGGGTCCGGGGTTGAATCCCCACCGTCTGATCGCACAATCTCCGAGTCCATGGATTTTGATCCGCGTCCATTTGGCCATCACCCAATTTGATGCTCTAAGCACGCTGTTGGCAAGGAGGCAGTGGTCGAGCGAATTCGCCTGCCTCTTACAGGCCAATTGGGGGCCGGAACGTCGCCGTTCGTCTTTCGAACCGGCACAGTCCCGGCTTTTGCCAAGGTCTGTCAAGCTTCGCGATGTCTGCTTCCGGGTTCAGATGCGGAAGCATGCCCGATGGCGGACGGCGGAACACATGTGAACTCGTTCATAGCCAGTATCGGCCATCCGGTAGATAACGTGGACCGCAGAGGGCACACGCTATGACCCAATCTGCAAAGCGCTTCCCGGCGTGGCTCACGTTCGACGTGCTAGTGATCGTCATATCGCTGGTAATCATCGGGATCGGAATTGGTATCGGCGTCGCTCCCTGATCTTCAACAACCTGAAGCGATCGAGCGCCAAGTAGCCGTTGGCCCGCTACAGTCTCCCTAAGCCGGTGGTACAGCCCAGGTCGATAGAGCAGTATCGCACAAAAAACCCGCCAGCATGAACCGGCGAGTCTGAGGGTGGTGCCTGCATCCAGCCGCGCGCAAGGAATAGGCCAAATAACGTGTTGCCGCTCGCCGGCTAGACTAGTTTCGCGGCTCGCCCCTTGTAGCGCGGATTTGTAGTTCGAGGGATCGCTCCTGCCAGTCCTTCTCGCGAAACTCTCGCTCCTTTTGCTCGAAGGCGAGCAGTTCCTTTTGCGCCGCCTCTAGGAAGCGGTCACGCCGTGTCGTTGCCAGTTGAGTGTGTCCCGTCACTTGAGCACCTCGTCGATTGATCCCCTATTCTACCCAACTTCTGAAACCGCGGATAGGTTCGCCTCTCCCAAATTGCGGAATCATGACAGCCGTTCAAAGTGCGGTACCGGAATGTGGACTGAGCACGGAAAGCCGACGCCCAAGCCAGTGGCAGGCTGCCAATCTGTGCGCGCCAGTCGCGGCGATCCACCATGCCGATCCCGGTAGTGCCGCCCGCGGGATAGGCATTATTCGATCCGGGCAATATGGGTACGCCGCCCCTGACATCGACGAGCACGATATTGACGTTTGAAGTCACCATGTCCTGGTCCGACCCGAGCTGCACAACATTGGTGCCGGCCACAAGGTCGGTAATCGGAATGGTCACGGCATAGGTACGCCACGTGTATGCTTGCGTGTCTGGATATGGCCAGGGCGTGGGGTGCGCACGACCATTGACGATCACGTTGAGCGTTCTGGCCGAGTTGTACTGGAAGAAAGCGAAAAGGACGCGGACGGATGCGGCCTTCGGATTAGCCGGCAATTTCCCTCAACTTCCGGCTCGCCAACCATTAACTCTTATCTGCCATTATTTGATTTATTGATATCCGATTTAGTAAATTGGATTTTTCTGTTGAATCCAGTCAGATTTTCATTCTCCCGCCCTGAAATGCATGGCGCCGATGCAGGGGTTACCCCTGCCGCAAAGGCGATGCGCGATGCATGACCCGACTAGATCTAGCGTTTGGCCGAAGCCGTAAGTCTGTCTGCGCGCCGGCATTTGCCTCTACCTTAAGCAGGTTGAGCAGACGGCTGGCATTCGTTGGGGCGCCAGGACTCTATTCATGATTGGAGCATCGCGGGCTCAAGTTATCGGCAGCACCGCCTGCAGGACCAAATTGCCTTGGTAACCATCCGGTCATTTGGTCAAAATTGAGCTGTTACCAAGCGCGGTTCAGTCTGTATTAGTCACCAGTCCACCAGAATGGGTTGTGTACCCGCCTTAACGATGACGGCGGCCGAAGGCAATGCCATAGGGTTTTGGTTGGACATCAGACCTCAATGCTAATAGCATTGGAATGCTTGCAACGACGGATATGCTAGACTTAGCTGCACGACAATCGGCTGATTAGAGTACTCGATGCTATCCTGACTGAACCACCAAGCTCGTAATGATAACTCCTGACCACTGGGCAACAGTTTACAGATCAGACCGGTCCTTCAAATGTCTTGCGAACTACTTGTCACTTTGTCGCTATTTTTTATCTCTATTTGGCGTACTGCGACATTGGAGTTTTTTGGCGTTATTGCCCCCACGGGAACCTGTTAGCCGTGGCATTTGCAACGAGTTCTCAATTGCTGGCTCCCACCCTTGAAGCGGAATCTGGGCGTGTAAAGCTCAGCATAGTCATCCCTTGCTACAACGAGGAGAGGACCCTTGAAAGCTGCGTGGATAGCGTGCTCGCGATCCAGAGTGAAAGCCTCGAACTTGAGCTGATTATCGTCGACGACTGCTCGACGGATGGGAGCCTGGCCATTGCACGCCGCCTCGCAGAGCGCGTTCCGGGCATGCTTCTCCGTCACCACGAGAAGAACCAGGGCAAGGGCGCGGCGCTCCGCACAGGCATCGCTTCGGCCACGGGAGACTTCGTGGCAATCCAGGACGCCGACCGGGAATACGACCCGCGAGACTTGGTGCGGTTGCTTGTCCCGCTCCGTGCCGGAGAAGCAGACGTCGTGCTAGGGTCACGTTTTCTTTCGCATGGCTATCACCGGGTTCTTTACTACTGGCACTCCCTGGCAAACCGCATCTTGACGACGCTCTCCAACATGCTCACCGATCTCAACCTCACGGACATGGAGACGTGCTACAAGGTATTTCGTCGCGAGATCATCCAAAGCATCACCATTGAGGAAAACAGATTTGGATTTGAACCGGAGGTTGTAGCCAAAGTCGCCCAGATGAGGCTCCGGGTCTACGAAATGGGTATTTCGTACCGCGGTCGAACCTACGCCGAAGGTAAGAAGATTGGATTGCGGGACGCCTGGCGCGCCCTGTACTGCATACTCAAATACAACCTTCCCAAAGTTCCGGTCGCAATTCAGTTCTTGTTCTACCTGTTCATCGGTGGCTTTTCGGCCATTGTTAATCTATTGGTGTTCGTCGCTATGCACGCCACTGGCGTCAACGTGTCGGTGGCCGCGCTGACAGCGTTCTTCATCGCCGCGCTGGTCAACTACTTCCTGTCGATCAAGCTGATCTTTCGACACAATGCCAAATGGAGGACGCCCGCCGAGCTCCTGGTGTATTTTGTTGTGGTGTCTGTGATCGGCATCATCGACATGTACACAACGGTCGGATTCGTTTCACTCGGCATCGCGCCCTGGCTGGCTAAGGTCATTGCGACGGCGATCGGTCTGGTGCTGAATTTCACAGCTCGACGCTTTATCGTGTTCCCAGAAGCACCGAGGCCCGATTGGAAGCCTCAAGATCCCAAATAACCTGAAGGATCGCAGTCACTCGCGCCATCAGGTTCGCGGCCGTATTCTCCAAATTGCATCGCCTTTTGCGACAGCAATCTTCTCGGCACGCTCCGCGGTCAAGCGCCTCAAGAACGCCTGCTCATTGGCTGCAAGAGGATCGATAGGGAGAGCTGGAGGCACACGCACCTCCTCGTTGCAGATAAGATAGCTTACTCTCATTGCATCAATATCGTCGTTGAAGTGCTCCCAAGTGTCGAAGCGGATATGACGCTGCCCAATGGGCGTGAAGTTCAAGCCCCGAAAGTTGTAGTAATATCCGTGTGCAGGATAGAGGAGCGCAATCGCATCGTTGGGAACTTTACGACGGGCGAGCTCGATCATTTCCGTATTCACCCCGCGCTCCCTCAAGTAGTCCATGCGCGAAAGGTTTCCCACCTGGAAGGCGAGACTATCTTGTATAATGCCAACACCGCCCCTGAGGCTGGTCAAGACCAGCGCAAGAACGGCCAGAGCAGGTGCTACGACGCGCACTTCGCGCCGCGTCCACAGGGCCGCGGTGAACGAGAGGGCTGTCAGCAGGAACAGTGGCCAAAGAGGCAAAGTCAAGCGCGCGTAGAGGCCTAGAAACCAGATGTGTGTCAGGGCCGCCAAACCAGAGAGAAGTGCCAGATTGCGCCGCAGGGGGTCCCGGATAAAGAACCCGCACCATCCAGTCAGTGCCAGCACGAATAAGAAGGCACTGAGCCGGGCACCGCGTCGCAGATTCTGCGACCACTCGGGATACGACGTTCCCCAATTGTAGTGCTGAAAATACTCCCGAAAAGCCCAGGCCGCATCAGCGGACCAATAGGGCGTGGGAAAGATTGTGTGTAGGAACGGATAGACCGGATTGCCGGTGAGAATCCAGGTTCGGACAAGCCAGGGCAAAATGGGAGTTCCGGCAAGTGCGCCAATAAGGACCAACTCGCGAAGCGCCTGGTAGGCTGATCCTCGCCGAAGCAGCGCGGGAACTGAAAGAGCGATCAGAGTTGCGCCAAAGAGCACCAGGGTCAGCTTGAATGTTGCGGCGAGCCCCGCGCATAGCGCCGCCGTGCGAAGCCAGCGCACGTCATTGCTTCGGTGCCAGTGAACCCAAGCCAAACACGCGGTCGCCACGTAGAGAGCGACACCTAGATCGATGTAGGCCCACGTGTAGTTCGGGAAGGCAAAGGCGAGAAAGAGCCCTGCCACTACAAGTCCCCCGACGTGGTTGGTCAGCCGGCTGCCGGCTCCGTAAAGAGCCACCAGCGTCAGAGCCCCAAACGCCCAGTGGATCACCTTTACTGATGTATCGCTCCAAGCGGAAAACCCGAGTCCCATCACCGCCTCGCCACCCATGGGCGAGTAAGTATGGATGTAGGTTGGAAGCGCTATGAGGGTCTGCGCCTCCATCCACCACTTCAAGGCAGCTACATGGTAGCCCACTCCATCCGGATCGGTAACTGGCGTCGCCGCCAGGATCAGGGCGATGCCGAGCACGACAACAATCGCAACGGCGAGCACATTCGCTGTCAGTTCCCAATGTGCCAGCCGAAGGCCCCGCGCATAGCGCACTCCGCTCGTGACGATACGGGGGCCAAACATGACCAAGAGCGCCAACAAAGTCAGAGCTACCGAGGCGCTCGAGAGAACGTGGAGTGCCCCCAGCATCAGAAAGACGTACTGGAGAATTCCGAGACCCAAAGCGCCGCAAAGTGCAACCCGCTCGGGAGTTGTCAGTTCGTTTTGCGAAATGCCGAGAATTCGTAAGATCCGGTCCCCGATCGCGCCGGCTAGGACCAGCAGGGCAGTCACAAAAAATAAATCCGAAACAAGTGGAAAGGGTTTCGTTAATATCGAAGGACCACCCATTGCTGCAGAACCTCTACCTCTTTTGCGACTAAACGTAGCGCTCCGACGGAGCAGCAAGCCTTTCTGCGCGCGCTGCGCTTGCCTCTGCCTTGAGCAGACCGAGGGAACGGCTGGCATTGGTTGGGGCATCGTAGTGACAATTGGCGTGGGCGGTCAGCGAGGCGGCATCGCCCGCCCGAACCGTCAGGCCGGTTCCCCCATTGCGGACAACCTCAGGGATTGCCGCCACATTCATGGAGATGATCGCCATTCCAGAGGCGCCCGCCTCCCAGAGCACAATCGGCAGACAGTCCCCGAAGGTGGGCAGGACAAAGATATCGCCGGTATGGTAAAAATCCTTCAGCGGCTCGCTGTTGGCTTTAAAATTGTTGCAAATGAAAACCACTTGGCTCCGGCGGCAGGCGATCCTTGATCCCCAAGTGAAGTTCGAGCCCCAGGTGTCGCAGTGCACGAAAGGCCTCAAAGAGCACCAGCCCCCTGTCGTTCGAGGTCACCTCCGACGAAGAGGGTCTTGACCGGACCGGCATGAGGAACGCGCGACGTTGGTCGAACGCCATTCATGCACATTCACGCCACCTGCACAAGCCTGCGCTTTGTCCACTCCGACCACGTAACGAGCCGCGCGAAGCAGTCGCGGTTCAGCCGTCATTTCCGGGCCTCCAGCCACGCCGACCCCTGCCCGTTCTTATAGAACGTCCCCAGTTCGTCATACTGGAGTGGCGTGACTCAAGAAAGACGATTCAGGGAATCTTGCGGAGCAAGCGCTGGGCGAGGATGGCCGGCACTTGTGTGTGGAAGAACAGGGCGTCAAGCTTGGTCCGCCCGCGACCCCTCCGGCGTGGTCACCGAGGATCCCAATGTCGAGGTGCAGGGGCGTTCGTCGCTGCACTTCGAGACACTCCTGAAAGCGAGGACCGCCGCGCAATATTCACCAGCCGCGGCTCGGCCTTGCTTCGTCGTAATCGCCATGGCGATCTGCGCTGGCAGTCGGCCACCGTCTCGCCTGTGACCGCGATCCTGAAGAATCCAGCCTATGCGGGTACCTATGTCTATCGAGGGACTTGGCAGAAGCCATCCCGAACACTGGGAGCGCCTCCGCAAAAATCGCGGCGAACAGGAATGGGCTGGAGGATCGCGGTGCGGGACAATACCCCGCCTATATCGATTGGAAGACATTCGAGAAGATCCAGGCCATGCTGCGAGACAATCGCGCAGAATACGAACACATTAGGAACCGCGGGATCCCCCGCAATGGTGCAGCATTGCTCCACGGCATTTCCCATTGCGGTGAGTGCGGACACAAGATGACCGTGCGCGACAAGGGCTGCAGTCAATATGTTTGCAATCGCCTCAAAATCCAGCGCGCCAGAATGTCAGAATCTGCGGGCCGGGCTCATCGATAGTAAGCGTCGTTTTCAGGCCACGGCCTTGAGGTCTTGACGTTTATGGGCCAGGGAAGCAACTGGTCGACTTCGCTGTTCGGATGTCCGTTGACGATCCTGGTGAGGACGTCGGTGAGGTAGGCAATCGGGTCGATGTCGTTCAGCTTGCAGGTTTCGATCAGAGACGCGATAGCGGCCCAATGCTCGGCGCCACCGTCGGAGCCCGCGAACAACGCATTTTTCCGGTTGAGCGCGATCGGGCGTATCGAGCGCTCGACGGCATTGTTGTCGAGCTCGATGCGGCCATCGTTGATGAAGCGCGTCAGGCCTTCCCAACGCGAGAGCGCATAGCGGATGGCCTCGGCGAGCTTGCCCTTCTGACTGATCAGACCGAGTTTTGCGCGCAGCCACTGCTCGAATGCATTGGCGAGCGGCTGGCTTTTCTGCTGCCGGATGAGACGCCGCTCCTCGGCGCTGCGGCCACGGATGTCCTTCTCGATGGCGTAAAACTCGGCAATTCGCTTGAGCGCCTCGCTCGCAATGGGCGCCGGGCCAGGGGTGGCGAGTTCATAGAAGTTGCGCCGCATGTGCGACCAGCAGAACGCAAGCTGGACGTCGCCGCGCTCGGCGAGCTTGCGGTAGCCGGCATAGCCGTCGACCTGCAGTATCCCCTTGAAGCCGTCGAGATGGGCGATCGGCCGCTCGGCCTTGCGGTCGGGTGCATAGACATAGACGACGCCCGGCGGATCGGCGCCGCCCCATGGCCGGTCGTCAGCGGCATAGGCCCAGAGCTGGCCGGTCTTGGTGCGGCCGCGGCCGGGATCGAGCACCGGCATCGTCGTCTCGTCGGCAAACAGTTTTGATCTCTGCCTGAGCTTGACGAGCAGACGCGCATGCAACGGACGCAGGTGCCAGGCGGCTTGTCCCACCCAGTCCGCCAGTGTCGAACGATCGAGATCGATGCCCTGGCGGCCATAAATCTGGGCCTGCCGGTACAGCGGCAGATGATCGGCATATTTGGACACCAGAACCTGGGCGATGGTGGCCTCGGTCGGCAATCCGCCTTCGATCAGCCGGGCCGGAGCAGGCGCCTGCACGACACCGTCTTCGCACGATCGGCAGGCGTATTTGGGCCGCCGGGTGACGAGAACGCGGAACTGCGCCGGCACCATGTCCAGCCGCTCGCTCCTGTCTTCGCCGATCCGGTGCAGATCGCCCTTGCAACAGGGGCAGGCCTTGTCGTCGATATCGACGACGACCTCGATCCGCGGCAGATGCGCCGGCAGCGAGCCGCGGTTCGTGCGGCGCTTGCGAGCCCGCGCCGCGCGGCCATCAGGCGCGCTTTCGTCCTGCTCTGCCTCACCGGATGCTGCGACCTGCTCGACGTCTTCAAGGCCCAGCAGCATCTGGTCCTCGGGCAGCGTCTCCGCCTTGCGGCCAAAGCGATGCCGCTGCAGCTCCTTGATGATCTGACGCAGCCGCTCGCTCTCACACCGCTCGGCAAGCAGCATCGCTTTCAGCGTCTGAAGGTCATCAGGAAGGGCGTCGCTCGGCACCAGCAAATCAGATCATAGTCGGTGGCATCTTGCGACGATCCCGACAGCCCTGATTCACTTCGCCGCAGCGCTGCCAACAACTATCCGGGCTGTGTCGGCTTTGCCGTCTCCCGTGCCTCATGGACGCGCCGCCAGTCGAGCCCTTCCAGCAGCGCCGACAATTGCGCCGCCGACAAACGCATCACGCCGTCTTCGATCCTCGGCCAGCGGAAGATGCCGTCTTCCAGACGCTTCGCAAACAGGCACAGACCCGTTCCATCCCAGAAGATCAGCTTGATCCGGTCCGCCCGCTTGGCCCGGAACACGTAGACCGCGCCCGAGAACGGATCGGCCAGCATGCTCTCGCGCACCAGTGTGGCCAATCCTTCGGCGCCCTTGCGGAAGTCGACCGGCCTGGTTGCCACCATCACCCGAACCGCACCCGTTGGACCGATCACCGGCTCGCCTTCAGCGCCTCGACGATGGCCGCAATCGTGTTGGCGTCCGCGCCGCGACCGGCCCGGATCGTAACGCTGTCGACCTCAATCTCGACTGTCCCGATATCGGGCTGCGACTTGCACCGCGGCGCCTGGCGCTGCCGGCTAACAACAGGCGCCTGGGCGACCGCATCAACTACCGCCGGCACAAACTGCAATTCTTCCGCTTCAGAATGCCTGGCCGCAGCTTCCCTCAGTTGACGGCGCCAGCCAAACAACTGCTGCGGCGACAGACCATGGCGCCGGGCCACGGCACAGACCGACTCCCCGCCCGCTACGGTCTCCGCGACAATCCGCGCCTTGTCCTCACTGCTCCACTTCCGCCGACGACCGGCTCCGGTGAAAACTTCCAGCCGCCGCACTGGCTCCATGATAGCACTACGCACTGTGTCCATTCTAAGCCTTACGGGTCAAAACCAAACCGCAGACTCGCAGATCAGCACGTCATCCGGAAGGTGGCCGCAAAACATCGCTTACAAGCATTGCGACGGATTTGTTGGCGAGCGAACCCGTCGGACTCGGATGCGATTTCGATCAGATCGATCCGGCGCAGGATTGTTCGATCGCCTTCTCGCGGTACTGCATCAAGACCCTATGGCGCAGCAGGCGGTAGCGCTCGATTTCCCAAGATAGCTCAACTCTATCAACGGCAAGCAGCCATTCGATGGCAGATTTTTGGCGCGATATCGGCAAGGATCGCCTGACGCACAATTTGATAGCGTTCGATGCTTTCGCCGGGCAGCAGGGCAGGCGCCGGGGCCAAGGGGCGGCGAGGTCTTGTCCCGGCGCGGAGTTCAGCTTGTCGCCGAGCGCAACGTTTTTCACGACCGGATCTCCAAGGAGCTGTTTTCGCTCCGGCCGGGTGCGGTCAATCCTTGACCCGCTAGGCTCAAGTTCCACAGTTCCTTCGCCATGGACAGCGGTGCCTTGTTCATGTTGGCCCACCAGGCCTGTTCGTTGCCATGGCGATGCAGGTCCTGATGGTGGACACGGCAGAGGGGTACGGTGAACTCGTCACTGACCTTCCGGCCCAACGCTCGCGGTTGCGCAAATTTCAGGTGATGGGCGTCACAGGGAGCCTGTTTGCAGATCAGACAGGGCTGTGCGCGAACAAAGAGCAGATGGCTCTTGCTTCTTCTCCGCAGCTCCTTCGGAAGCGTCAGGCCCGCTTCCGATCCGGCGGAGTTTTGCGCGCAGGTTATCGTTTGAGCTAGCGAGGGTAGTTGACGGGGGGCGGGGCTCGGCCGCGGCGGAAGGCGTCCGCGGTTTGCTCGATGCGGCTGCGAAACGCATCCTCCGATCACGCCTGCATCGTTCTCAAGAAGTGTATTTTTGGCCGGCAGAATCGCCTTGGCCCATTCAATAATATTCTCCTCCGATTGCAGGGAGCCGAGCTCGTCCATAAGCCGTTCGCGCAGCTCGCTGGACTGAACGGGGGTTAGCCGGGGATTCGGCGGCTTTCGCCGCGCGGCGTCAGGATAGGGTCAGGATGGTCGGGGTCGGTGGTCCAAAAGGCATCCGGCGCATCGAGAGCTGCGCTATGACGAAGGCTCCCGCGCCAGCTCCCGTCGCGCCACCGCCAAAGGGGCAGCCGTGCCGAACTCAGGCTTTGATAAAACCTGGGGGCAACGTCAAAGACGCAGTTTAGCCTTCGTTGACATGTGCCCGAGGGCCAATATTCTGAACTTATATTTTAGTGCTGGAGTATTTCAAATGCATCGTACGCGATTGGTTTTCTCGTTGGCGGTTTGTGGGCTTGCTTTCCTGCCGTTAGACAAAGCTGCGGCAATATGTGTCGGAAATTGTGACGCCCTTGGCCCTGATGGAGTGGTTACGGCCTCGCCGATAGGCGGGACATATCAATATATCACAACCAACGGCGGCCCTGGCGGTGCCGGACAGATTGCGAGCGTCGGCGGAACAAACGGTTCGCAATACACGACGAACCCTTTCTCGGCGAATGCCGGGGACGCGTTGCAGTTCTATTTTAATTACGTGACGTCCGACGGTGCTGGCTACGCCGACTACACATGGGCTGAGCTGCAAACTTCGCTTGGTGCGCACGTCGCCTACCTGTTTACGGCGCGCACGCAACCCAGCGGTGACACTAGTCCGGGTTTCGAGTTGCCATCGAACGACTCGACCTTAACCCCTGCGACCTCCGCCATTATCCCAGGCGGCCCAGTGTGGTCACCGCTTGGTGGAGATTCCGGCAATTGTTTTGACGCCGGGTGTGGCTACACCGGTTGGATACAGTCAAACTATGTCATCGGAAACGCTGGAGAATACCAGCTGGCTTTCGGCGTAACGAACTGGTCTGATACGATTTGGCACTCGGGTCTTGCATTCGACGGTGTCACGATCGGGGGCGTTTCGGTCGATCCGGTGCCTGGACCAATCGTCGGAGCAGGCCTTCCAGGTCTGATCTTGGCGTTAGGGGGTATTGTTGGTTGGAGGCGCCGCAAGCGGGCTTTAGCCGTCTCGGTAGTTTCTTAGACTCTGGAGTACGACGCTTTCTCGAAGAAGGCCGGGAGACATCCCGGCTTTCTGCGTTTTTCACGAGCGAGCCCGCCGTCAAGGTGAGATTACGTTCACGGCTGGAATGGCCACGTTGCGGCGGTCGAGTCACAAGGCAGCCCATTGCGCTACGTCTTAGCTGTACCCTCTAAGGCATTCGCCGCGGCCTTAACTGGGCCTACTAACCTGCGGCCTTCACCGGACGGTTACAAAAAACTTTACCGCCCAACGGATGCCGCTTTCGTCCGCGGGCGTGATCTGGGGGCATGCTCGCGCTTTGGATACGTACGTTCTCCTGAGGCCGTCTGATTTCCGCTCGGTCGGCTAACTTATTGATCAAACTGAGTAACATGCCCGAAAATGGCTCATGACCGCAAAAAGACCGCCCGAAGGCGGTCTCTGTGTGCTGCTCTGATGGAGCGACTGAGGGGGCTGATCGTCAGACGATGGCGGCTTGGTTGCGGCGACGTCGGGCTAGGATAACCAAACCGCCCAGAGCCATCATGAAACCGGGTAGTCCCGCTCCGATGATCGGACCTGGCACCGCGGCGGCAGTCGTAAGGCTACCGAACGCGTAATCAGCCTGCGGTGAGGTGTTCCCTGCAGTTGGACCGGGGGAGAACTGGATGCTCGAGAAACTGAGCGGGTTCGCAAACGCTACCTGCCATTCACCGCCAGCTAGACCGGAACCCGGAGACAGATTTGTCACTGTCGCGCCGGGGCCGAAAGAAAACGCCGCATTTAGCGTGTCTACGACTGAGAGGACGTACGTGAATCCATCGATGATAATCGATGCGCTTTCGTTGACTGTGTCTCCGAAAGCGGGCGCCGCGTAAAGGAACGACACCGAAAATGCGCTTAGGAGCCGGCTGCCACTGATCGACTCGAACCGGATAAATTCAGCGGAATCGCCGGCACCGTCAATCTCGCCAGGGACCGCCCCTTCCGTAACGCCCACGCCAAAAGAACCGCCATTCGTTTTTTGGTCGAAAACGCCACCCAGCGAGGTCGTTACATTGAAGTTGTCGATGACAGCACTAGACGCACCGTCATGGGGAGTGAAATCACTGTAAACGATGCTCGCTTGTGCTCCGCCCGCATAGGCCGAAGTCAACAAGCCTCCAAGCAAAGCTGCCGCAATCTTCATCTTGGACATTTCTACCGACTCTCGCTGAAATTGATTTAACTTGAATCATACACATTCGTGCAGCCGTACGTCAATAAATAAACCTGATTTCGCCTTGTTCCAAAATTTGCTGTTGAAAAAGCTGCTGTTTGAAGGAACTAAATAAGGCAAGCGTGCAAATTGCTACGCTGTAGAAACAGAAGCAGTGAATTTTCTGATTGAAATCGACCGCTGCAGACGTGAGAGAATCAAAACGTAAGATCGCGTAGCGCACGGTGCCCTTCAGATGAGCCGAGATGTCGTAGGCGGCTTGGAATCGGAAGGATGCGTCGGAATTGGGTAGCTACGATGTGAAGGTCGAGACCGAGGCAAGCGGATCGGGCGACGATCACCGTGATTATCGACGATGAATTCGCTCAAACCTCGGCGACGATCTCGAAAATCTCATACCGCCCGCGAGCACGCAACTCTTTGGAACGGGCTCGAGCAGGGTTCGCCTCGTTTGACCTTCCTTATGGGACCGCCTGCCGGGTTACCTCGGGCGCAGGGGCTCCCTGCAGTGCTTGTGGACGCGACTCCTTTAAATGGGCAAGCATCTTCCTTCCCGCGGCGATGTGCACAGCAAAAGACCGCCCGAAGGCGGTCTCCTAAATTCCGAACTACCGCATCAATATTTATGCGGTGATCATCCGCCGGCGTCGCCAGGCGATCAGCCCGCCAAGAGCCATTACGAGGCCCGGTAATCCAGCTCCGACGATAGGGCCGGGGACCGAGGCGACCGCGGTCAGTTCGCCGAACTCAAAGTTGTCGAATCCAACCGTGCCAGAGGTCCCAGAAAAAGTGACCGAGTGGATTCCAGCAATGTTCAGGGTCAAAACTGGCCCGCTGCCCGGTGGCTTGTCGTCGGTATCGGTTACCGAGCCCAGCAAATTTCCGAGATAGTCAAAAGCTGACAATGTGACGGACCCTGATCCGAGACCCAACCAATCGCCAAGCACGCTTACTGAGCCGGTCGTT
>LNFM01009898.1_pt1 | contig 13626 bp, 14 predicted proteins | sample 596031 | NCBI WGS metagenome assembly LNFM01 (sample SAMN04254537, study PRJNA301005) | activated carbon metagenome | isolation source: dual media filters at the Ann Arbor, Michigan drinking water treatment plant | place: USA: Ann Arbor
CGCGCGATGCCGGTGGACACACCGATCCAGGCGCCCAGCACGGTGGGCACCATCGACAGCGCCAGCAGCCAATAGGTGTTGCGCAGCACGCGGTTGCGTTCGGCCGCAACCAACGGGCCCGCTGACGAGAGCGAAGAGGGATTGAGGGCGGAGTTCATGTCGATTCCTTCTGACTGAAAAGCGAAAGTGGTGATAACGGCAGCGCCTCATCCAGCGTGCGGAGCACGCGGTATGGCGTTGGGGCGTGGCGGGGACGGGGCTGCGGCACAGACCGCAGCGGGGCTCACGCGTAGTGAGGCGTGGCGCGCGGCGGACGCTGCGGTCCGTCGAGGTAGGGTGCGATCCAGGCCAGGGTGGCATACGGGCCAGGCCAGGTCTTCAGCAGAGCGGGTGATGAGGCGTCGCCATCGATGGGCACCAAGCCGACCAAGTCGATCACAGCCTCTTCGACAGCCAAAATCGGATGCCCCACGCTCGAGGCATCACGTCCGGAAACTGCGGCCTCCTGCTCGAGGGTCGAGGCGTGTTGACCCTCGTGGTGTTGCGCGCTGATCGACACCAACGCGTCCCCACGCTGGTTCAGCGTATGGCCGGACCAGGTCAGAACAAGTGCAAACAACAAGAACACCACGCGGAGTTTCATCACCGCCCCATTCTACGAGGTGCCTTGCGTCCCCATGAAGACAGCGGTTGCTTGGGTGAGGATTTCATCCCACTGCGACCGGAATTCTCCCGATCTTCGCCTGCCATTCTCTCGGCCCGGTCTCGTGGACCGAGGTGCCGTTGGAATCCACGGCGACCGTCACCGGCATGTCGGTGATGTCGAATTCGTAGATCGCTTCCATGCCGAGATCGGCAAAGCCAACCACCTTGGCCTGCTTGATCGCCTTGCTCACGAGGTAGGCGGCGCCGCCCACGGCCATCAGGTAAGCGCTCTGGTGCTTCTTGATGGCGGCGATGCCGGCCGGGCCGCGCTCGGCCTTGCCGATCATGCCGATCAACCCAGTCTCGGCCAGCATCATCTCGGTGAACTTGTCCATCCGCGTCGCGGTCGTCGGGCCTGCAGGGCCAACGACCTCGTCGCGCACCGGATCGACCGGGCCGACGTAGTAGATGACGCGGTTGGTGAAATCGACTGGCAGCTTCTCGCCCTTGGCGAGCATGTCCTGGATGCGCTTGTGCGCAGCGTCGCGGCCGGTCAGCATCTTGCCGGACAGCAGTAGCGTGTCGCCCGGCTTCCAGCTCGCGACCTCGGCCCTGCTCAGCGTGTTCAGGTCGACCTTTTTGCTCTTGTTGTAGTCAGGCTGCCAGTGGACGTCAGGCCACAAATCAAGACTGGGCGGATCGATGTAGGCCGGGCCAGAGCCATCGAGTACGAAGTGCGCATGGCGTGTGGCGGCGCAATTCGGGATCATCGCGACTGGCTTGCTGGCCGCGTGCGTCGGATACATCGCGATCTTCACGTCGAGCACCGTGGTCAGGCCGCCCAGGCCCTGAGCGCCGATGCCCAGCGCGTTGATCTGGTCGCAAAGTTGGATGCGCAGCTCCTCGGTCTTGTTGTTCGGGCCACGCGCCTTCAGCTCGTACATGTCGATCGGATCCATCAGGATCTCTTTGGCCATCAGCATGGCCTTCTCGGCCGTGCCACCGATGCCGATGCCCAGCATGCCCGGCGGGCACCAGCCGGCACCCATGGTCGGCACCGTCTTCATCACCCAGTCGACCAGGCTGTCGCTGGGGTTCAGCATCACGAATTTGCTCTTGTTCTCGCTGCCGCCGCCCTTGGCCGCGACCTGCACGTCTACGGTGTTGCCGGGTACCACCGTCATGTGGACAACGGCTGGCGTGTTGTCCTTGGTGTTTTTGCGCTCGAAATGAGGGTCGGCCACGATGCTTGCCCGCAGCACGTTGTCGGGGTTCAGGTAGCCACGGCGCACGCCCGCGTTGACGGCATCCTCGAGGCTGCCGCTGAAGCCCTCGAAGCGCACGTCCATGCCGATCTTCAGGAACACGTTAACGATGCCAGTGTCCTGGCAGATCGGTCGGCGACCTTCGGCGCACATCTTCGAGTTGGTCAGGATCTGCGCAATAGCGTCCTTAGCCGCCGGGCTCTGCTCGCTGGCGTAGGCGCGGGCGAGGTGGGCGATGTAGTCGGCCGGGTGGTAATAACTGATGTACTGCAACGCGGCGGCGATGGATTCGACGAGGTCGTCGTGGCGGATCGTGGTGGTCATGTCGGTTTCCGGTGAGGCGCAAGGGTGGCGCGGCGGCGCTCGAACCGAAAGTGTAGCCAGCGCCCTGACGCCGGCCTGATGGGCAGGCAGGGCGCGTGCCCACGCCAAATCCGCCGCGGCAGGGCTTTCTGCGGCCGACCAGAGAACCGGTCCCTAGAATGCTTGGTCGTCCACGTTCCTGGCGCCGGAATCCGCCCCTGATGAGCATGCTGCCCGTCGTCGTTCTGCTTCCGCTGCTGCTCGGCACGCTCTTGTGCCACTGGAGTGGTCGTGTGGAGACGCTCGCGCGTCGGCGGCTGACAGCCTGGCTGGCGGCGGTCGTCACTGCCCTGGCGCTGGCGATCCTGATCGGCCTGTCGCCGGCCGTCTTCAACGGCGAGGTCCTGCTCGCCGGGATCGACTGGATCCCCTCGATCGGGCTGAATGCACGTTTCCGGCTCGACGGTCTGGCGCTGATGTTCGCCGGGATGATCACTGGCATCGGGCTGTTGATCATCCTGTATGCCGCCTGGTACCTCGGCCGCGACGATCCAGCCGGCAAGTTCTACACGCTGCTGATGCTGTTCATGGCCGCGATGCTGGGCATCGTGCTGTCGGACAACCTGCTGTTGCTGGTTGTCTTCTGGGAGCTGACCAGCGTGTCGTCCTTCCTGCTGGTCGGCTACTGGGGGCACAAGGCCGAGGCCCGCGCCGGCGCCCGCATGGCGCTCGCGGTCACCGGCGGAGGCGGCCTGGTGCTGCTGGCCGGTGTGCTGTTGCTCGGCCACATTGCCGGTACCTACGAGCTCTCGCTGATGTTCGAGCGCACTGCGCAGATCCGCGAGCACGCGCTGTTCCCTTTGGCCACCGTGCTGGTGCTGATTGGCTGTTTCACCAAGAGCGCGCAGGTGCCTTTCCATTTCTGGCTGCCCGAGGCCATGGCAGCGCCCACGCCAGTGTCGGCCTATTTGCACTCAGCCACGATGGTGAAGGCCGGAATCTTCCTGCTGGCGCGGCTCTATCCGGTAATCGGTGGCACCGGGCTGTTCGAGGGCATCGTGGCCACCATCGGTCTGGCCACCATGGTGTTCGGCGCCTACGTGGCAGTGTTCAAGCACGACCTCAAGGGGCTGCTGGCGTATTCGACGATCAGCCATCTCGGCCTGATCACCTTCCTGATCGGGTTGGCTTCGCCCTTGTCGGCGGTGGCGGCGGTGTTCCACATCCTCAACCACGCCATCTTCAAGGCCTCGCTGTTCATGACAGCGGGCATCATCGAACACGAAACTGGCACCCGTGACATGCGCCAACTTGGCGGTCTGCTGAAGCTGATGCCCTGGACCGCGACACTGGCGATGGTGGCAGCAGCTGCGATGGCCGGGGTGCCACTGGCCAACGGCTTTATCTCCAAGGAGATGTTCTTCGCCGAGGCAGTCGAAGTGGCTCATGGCGCCGCTTGGGGCCTGCTGGTGCCGCTGGCAGCCACGGTAGGCGGCATCTGCTCGGTGGCCTATTCGTTGCGGTTCATCCATGATGTGTTCTTCAACGGGGAGCCGAAGGATCTGCCCAACGCCTGTCCGCACGAGCCGCCGCTTTTCATGAGGCTGCCGGTAGCGCTGCTCGTCGTGCTGTGCGTGGTTGTCGGCGTGGCGCCGGCGCTGACATTCGGGCCGCTGGTGCACGTGGCGGCCGCTGCAATGCTCGGAGCGCCACCCCCTGAGTACCAGCTGTCGATCTGGCACGGGTTCAACCTGCCGCTGCTGATGAGCGCGATCGCGCTACTGCTGGGCGTGCTGATGTACGTCGCACTGCAGCGACGCTTCAACCTCCACCTTCATCACCCCCGTGGCTGGAGTGGCCGACAACTGTTCACTGCAGCAATCGATGGGTTGTTTGCACTGGCTGGCCGCGTTACGCAGCGGCTGGACAACGGCTCGCTTCAGCGCCAGGCCGCGTGGATGGTCGGCGCAGCGGTGTTGCTGGCCGCCTGGCCGTGGCTCGCTGGCGCGGGCGACCCACCGGTCACCGGCACTCGCGCCTTGCTGCCTGCGACGATGCTGGCGTGGGTGGCGTGGGGACTGCTGCTGGCTGCCGGCGCGGCCGTGGTGCTGGGCCACCACGACCGCTTTCGCGCGGTGGTGCTGGTGGGCGTGGTCGGGCTGGTCACGTCGCTGACGTTTTTGTCGCTGTCTGCGCCCGACCTCGCGCTTACCCAGTTGTCGGTCGATGTAGTTTCAACCGTGCTGCTGCTGATGGGCCTGGCTCTGCTGCCGCAGACCACACCTCACGAGTCCAGTCGCCGGCGCAAGGTCCGTGACGCCGTGCTGGCGCTGGCCGGTGGGGGTGGCATGGCCTGGTTGACCTGGTTGATGCTCACCCGCGACCACGATTCGATCGCCTGGTATTTTCTTGAGAACAGCGTCCCGCGCGGCGGGGGCACCAATGCGGTGAACGTGATCCTGGTCGATTTCCGCGGTTACGACACCTTCGGCGAAATCACCGTTCTGGGCATTGCTGCGATTGGCGTACTGGCGCTGCTCGACGGCCTGCGCGTTCGCCGCTCCGCGGCCGACGCGCAGGGCCGACCATGGAGCTTTGACCGCCATCCCCTGATGCTTCGCGTGGCGGCCCGGATCGTGTTGCCGCTTGCGCTGGTGAGCAGCCTCTACATCTTCTGGCGCGGCCACAACCTGCCGGGTGGTGGCTTCATCGCCGGCCTCGTCACGGCAATCGCGCTGGTGCTGCAGTACATGGCGCTTGGCCAGGGCCGCGCCGAGGTGTTGTTGCACGCAGGTGGGGGGCGTCGTTACGCGCGCTGGATCGGGACCGGCTTGGCCGTTGCCGGCCTTACCGGCTTGGGTGCCTTCGCGTTCGGCCGGCCCTTCCTGACCAGCGCGTTCGGTCATCCAGTCGTGCCGGTGCTGGGCGAACTGCCACTGGCCACGGCGGCCTTGTTCGATCTGGGCGTCTTCATCACCGTGGTCGGTGCGACGATGCTGATGCTGTCGGCGCTGGGTGCGGCGAGCAAGGGGCGCACGGCATGATCAGCCTGGAACTGCTCGTCGCCACCGGCGTGGGCTGGGTTGCCGCCTGCGGCATCTACCTGCTGCTGCGCGGGCGCACCTTTCCGGTGGTGCTGGGCTTGACGCTGCTGGGCTATGCGGTCAACGTGTTTATCTTTGCGATGGGCCGTCTGTGGAGCAACGCCGCGCCAATCGTCACGGGCGGTACCGATGTGGCGGACCCGCTGCCGCAGGCGCTGGTGTTGACGGCCATCGTGATCGGATTTGCCACCACCGGCTTCGTGATCGAACTCGCGCTGCGCAGTCGGCACGAGTCGGGCACCGACCATGTCGACGGGCAAGGCGTTGATGACGCGAACAGGGGCGTTCGATGAACCCATTGGCGCTGCTCGATGCCCACCTCGCCATCCTGCCAGTGCTGCTGCCGGCGGCGACGGCCATGCTGCTCTTGATGATCGGCGATGCGGCGGGCGACACCTCGGGCAGCCACGGCCACCACAAGCGAAAGTGGGCACGTCGCATCGCCATCACCTCGGTGACCCTGGGGCTGCTGCTGGCCGCACGGCTAGTGTTCGAGGCCCACGCCGGCGCCGGCGCGCTGCGCGTCTACCGGGTGGGCGACTGGCCGGCGCCGTTCGGCATTGTCCTCGTGGTGGACCGCCTGTCGGCGCTGATGCTGCTGCTGAGCGCCTGCGTCGCTTTGCCCGTGCTGGTCTATGCCAGCGGCGGTTGGGATGCGCACGGGCGCTACTTTCATGTCTTGTTCCAGTTTCAGCTGATGGGACTCAACGGCGCCTTCGTCACCGGCGACCTGTTCAACCTGTTCGTCTTCTTCGAGGTGCTGCTGATCGCCAGCTACGTGCTGATGCTGCACGGCCAGGGCCGCGAGCGCTTGCGGGTCGGTGTGCATTACGTGGTGCTCAACTTGGTGGCCTCGGCGCTGTTCCTGATCGGCGTATCGCTGCTGTACGCGCTCACCGGAACGCTGAATTTCGCCGATCTGGCGCTGCGCGTGCCCAAGGTGGCGGGGCCCGATGCCCTCGTGCTGCAGGCCGCCGCGCTGATCCTGCTGGTGGTGTTCGGTTTCAAGGCCGCGCTGATGCCGTTGTCGATGTGGCTGCCTGCCACGTACTCGGCCACGAGTGCGCCGATCGCGGCCTTGTTTGCCATCATGACCAAGGTCGGGGTCTACGCGATCGTGCGTGTGCACGGAGTGATGTTCGGCGCCGATGCCGGAGCGTCGGCCTTTACCGTTCAGCCGCTGCTGCTGCCGCTGGCGCTGGCCACATCATTGATCGGCGCAGTGGGTGCACTGGCCGCCCACACCCTGCCGCGGTTGATCGCCTGGCTGACGGTGGCGTCGGTGGGCACAGTGCTGGCTGCCTTGGGGCTGTTCAGCCCCGAGGCTTGGTCTGCCGCGCTGTATTACATGGCCAACAGCACGCTGGTGATTGCCGGCTTGTTTCTGCTGGCCGAACTGGTGGCCGCCCAGCGAGGCGATGTAGGCGGGCGACTGGAGGCCGCCTCGCCGGTGGCGCAGCCGGCGCTGCTCGGCACGATGCTGCTGCTGGCCGCGGCATCGACCGCCGGTCTGCCGCCCTTGCCGGGCTTCATCGGAAAGCTGATGATCCTCGAGGCGGCGCTGCCACACAGCGGTGTGGTCGCCGTGTGGGTGGTGGTGCTGACGGTCGGTTTTATGACGCTGGTCGGGCTGGCGCGTGCCGGTAGCATCCTGTTCTGGACGGTGCGCCCGGAGCTGAAGAGCGCGGCCTCCGGGGCCAGCCCGCGGCTGCTGGTCGCCATGATGGCGCCGCTAGCCCTCAGCGTGGCGATGAGTGTCTTTGCCGAGCCCTTCAAGCGCTACACCGACGCGGCCGCCGCGCAGCTGCTCGACCGACGCGCCTATGCCGAGGCCGTGCTCGGCGCCCAGGGCCTGCAGATCGAGACCACGCGGCCTTACCGCATCACCCCGGGAGGTACCAAATGAAACGCTCTTCCGACACCGCGGCCGGCGAGCCAGCCGGCTGGTTCGCCCGTCCGGCGTTGTCGCTGCTGATCGCCGCCACCTGGTTACTGCTGCAGCAGAGTGTGGCCGTGCCGCATCTGATCAGTGCGGCCGTGCTGGCATGGGGGCTGCCCAGGTTGTTGCACGGCTTCCTCGGCCCGGCCACGCGACTGCACGCGCCCGGGACGATGCTGCGGTTCCTTGCCGTCGTGCTGTGGGACATCGTGCTGTCCAACCTGACCGTGGCGCGGCTGGTGCTCGACCCAACCGCCCGCCCGCAGCCGGCCTGGGTGCGGGTGCGGCTCGCGCTCACCCATCCCACGGCCATCAATCTGCTGGCCGCCGTCATCACCACCACGCCGGGCACGGTGTCGTGTGAGGTCGACGAGGTGCGCGGCGAGATCGTTGTGCACGCGCTGGATTGCGCCGATCCCGCCGCGCTGGTCGCGCAGATCAAGCAGCGCTACGAAGCGCCGCTGATGGAGGTCTTCGGATGAGCCCGTACACGCTGGCCTTGAACTTCGCGCTGGGCGCCGTATCTGTCGCCATGCTTTTGTGCGCATGGCGGCTGCTGCGGGGGCCCGAGGTCACCGACCGGATGCTTGCGCTGGACACGCTTTACATCAACACCGTGGCGCTGGTGATCCTGCTCGGCCTGCGCTGGCAAACGGAGCTGCTGTTCGAGGCGGCACTGATCGTTGCGATGCTGGGCTTCGTGTCTACCTGCGCGCTGGCGCGCTACCTCACTCGCGGGGACGTGATCGAGTGACCAAGGCGAGATCGAGAACATGAGCGAACTGCCTCTTTGGCTGGAGTGGATCGTCGCCGCCCTGCTGGTCATGGGTGGCGTGTTCGCGCTGGTCGGCGCGATCGGCTTGGTGCGCTTCCAGGACTTCTACATGCGGCTTCATGCACCCACCAAGGCCACCACGCTCGGCGTGGGTGGCGTGCTGCTGGCGAGCCTCGCTGTGTCGTGGTGGCGAGGCGACTTCGGAATGACCGAGTTGCTGATCACGTTGTTCTTGTTCGTCACCGCGCCCGTCTCGGCCAACCTGATGGCCCAGGCAGCGATGCACCTGCGCGTACCGTCGAGGGCGGGCGATCCCCCACGGGACGGACCGCCGTGAGCTCGGGCGGTTGGCGCGACTGGCTGCCTAACGAGCGGGTTCTGCAGGGGAGTCGCTGGCTGCGGTGGATAGGCCCGGCGCTGCACCACCCTCGCTTGTGGCACTTGAACCGCCGGGGCGTGGCGCTCGGTCTGGCGCTCGGCGTGTTTTTCGGCCTGCTAGTCCCGCTGGCGCAGATTCCATTGGCTGGCGGCGCAGCCGTACTGCTGCGTGCCAACGTGCCGATGGCGGTTGCCAGCACCCTGGTCACCAACCCGGTCACCTTCGGTCCGGTGTACTACGCCGCATGGCGCGCCGGCAGCGCGATCCTGGGTGACGATGGGCAGCCTCCTGGGCAGGCCGAGCAGGCCGAACCATCAACCGGAAGCACCTGGGAGCGCCTCTGGCAACGACTCCAGCAGGCGGGCAAGCCGCTGATGCTCGGTCTGGCGATTTTCGCCACCGGCTTCGGCCTTCTGGGGTATCTCGTGGTCAGTCTGGCGTGGCGGCTGAAGGTCGTGCTGGCGCGGCGCCGGCGCCGCCGCGACTAGGGCTGACGGCTGGGTCTGAGCAGCGTCACGATCACGGTCACCACCGTCAAGGGCAGCACGAACCCGAGCATGACGTAGCTGAAGGCGGGCAGGGCATCGTGCTGCTGCGCGGCGAGGATCAGGTAGGCGACATAGGCCACGTAGTAGCCAATGAAGATACAGCCCTCCCAACGAGCGATCTCGCGGCCGGTCACGAACACCGGCAGGCAGGCCAGTGCCACGGCCAGCATCACCCAGAGGTCGAAGGACATCAACGAGGGCGCCAGCGGCAAGCCTCCCGAGCCTGCTGCCAGTCCCGAGATGCCCAGGCAGCCCAGGATGTTGAAGGTGTTGCTGCCCACGACGTTGCCCACAGCAATGTCGCGTTCGCCCTTGAGCGCCGCCGTGATCGAGGTGGCCACCTCGGGCATGGAGGTGCCGGCCGCAACGATGGTCAAGGCGATGACCACGTCGCTCACGCCCAGCGCCTTCGCAAAGTTCACCGCCGCGCCGACCAGCGCTTCCGAGCCGAGGACCAGCAAGCCCAACCCGGCGACGATCAGCACCAGTTGCATCGGCAACTTCGAGTCCCAGGCGCCTTCGACAGCTGGCTTGATTTCTTCGTCGTACTCGGTGGACTGCGCCGAGGCCCGGCGCGATTGCACGATCAGGAAGACCGTGTAGACGATCATCAGCGTGGCCATCAACGCCGCGTCCCACAGGCCGATGCCGCCATCCAGCCCCAGGACCAACAGCAGCAACGAGGCGCCCAACATGATCGGCACCTCCTGGCGGATCAGTTGCAGGTTCACCACCAGCGGTGTGATCAGCGCGCTGATGCCCAGAATGAACAACACGTTGAAGATGTTGCTGCCCACCACGTTGCCAACCGCAATGTCGGTCCGGCCGTCTAGCACCGCACCGACCGACACCGCTACCTCGGGCGCACTGGTGCCGAAGGCAACGATGGTCAGCCCGACTACCAGCGGCGAGATGCCGAAGGAGAGCGCCAGCTTAGAGGCGCCGCGCACCAGCAGGGTGGCACCAAGAACAAGGCCGGCGAGGCCGGCAGTGAACATCAGTGCATCTTGCACGGTCGCTGCAACTCCAGGTTCAAGGTATGAGTCGGCACGTGTGCACCCCTGCGAGCCAGCTTTACTGCTTCTCAGCAGGGATCGACGACATCAAGCGGTCGGTGTAGGCGATTGCCATGGCCGAAAGGAGGAAGGCGATATGAATCAGCGTCTGTGCGATTAGCACCTTGTCGGTGTAGTTGTCGGCGTTGATGAAGGTCTTGAGCAGGTGGATCGAACTGATGCCGATGATCGCGGTGGCCAGCTTGACCTTCAGCACCGAGGCGTTGACATGGCTAAGCCACTCGGGCTGGTCCGGGTGGTTCTCCAGGTTCATCCTTGACACGAAGGTCTCGTAGCCGCCCACGATGACCATGATCAGCAAGTTGCTGATCATCACCACGTCGATCAACGCCAGCACCACGAGCATGATGACGGTCTCGTTGAGTGAAGTGACCGGCGCCGTGGTCTTGTAGCCGATGCTTGCCACAAGCTTCTCCAGAGCCGCGGTACTGCCGAATGCCGCTTCGATCAGGTGAACGAGCTCGACCCAGAAGTGAAACACGTAGACGATCTGGGCCAGGATCAGCCCCAGGTACAGCGGCAGTTGAAGCCAGCGGCTGGCGAAGATCACCCTTGGAAGCAGAGGGAGTTGTTTAGTCAGCGGATCAGGACGTGTGGCCATAGATGAGGACGTGCCTTCCGTTGGACCGCGGCAAACTACGGTTAGAACAGATTGTAGGTGTGGGACCATGACGACGATCAATACACACGCTGTCTGCCTCGATCCGAGTAAGCCGTTAGTAAGAGCATTTTCCTAAGGTTCAGGCATTCGACATCAATAACAAAGAAGGAGACCCCATGACCGAGTCCGCCACCTACCTACCCGCACCTGCGCTGGTTCAGGCCGCCCATGTTTCGGGCATGGAGGCTTACCGGAAGCTGTGTGCCGAGGCCGAGGCCGACTACGTAGGCTACTGGGCCCGCCTAGCGCGCGAGTTCGTGAAATGGAAGACCCCCTTTAACCGGACACTTGATAGCAGCCAAGCGCCGTTCTTCAAATGGTTCGAGGACGGCACCCTCAATGCTTCCTACAACTGCCTGGATCGTCAGGTCGAGGCCGGGCTGGGCGAGAAGGTGGCAATCATCTTCGAGGCCGATGGCGGCGAGGTCAAGAAGGTCACCTACAGCGAATTACTGGTGCGCACCTGCGAGCTGTCCAATGCGCTGCGGGCACGAGGCATCAACAAGGGCGATCGCGTCGTCATCTACATGTCGATGAGCGTCGAGGGCATCGTTGCAATGCAAGCCTGCGCGCGCATTGGCGCTACCCATTCAGTGGTGTTTGGTGGCTTCTCTGCGCAAAGCCTCCAGGATCGCATCAAGGACACCGGCGCGGTGCTGGTCATCACGGCCGACGAGCAGCTCCGCGGTGGTAAAGCCCTGCCGTTGAAAGCCATCGTCGACGAAGCACTGGCCTCGGGCCAGTGCGACACGGTGAAGGATGTGATCGTTTACCGCCGCACCGGTGGCAAGATCGAGTGGAACCCGCGTGACCTCTGGCTGCATGAGGTGACTGAGGCGCAGCCCTCCACCTGCGAGCCCGAATGGGTCGGCGCCGAGCACCCACTGTTCCTGCTGTACACCTCAGGCTCGACCGGTAAGCCCAAGGGCGTGCAGCACTCGACAGGCGGCTACCTGCTTCATGCGATGCTGACGACGAAGTGGACTTTCGACCTCAAGCCCACCGACATCTTCTGGTGCACCGCGGACATTGGTTGGGTCACCGGCCACACCTACATCGCCTATGGCCCATTGGCGCTCGGTGCTACGCAGCTCGTGTTCGAGGGTGTGCCTACCTATCCCGATGCGGGTCGCTTCTGGCGAATGATCCAGGACCACAAGGTCACGATCTTTTACACCGCGCCTACCGCAATCCGGTCGCTGATCAAGGCCGCTGAAAGCAATCCTGCGGTCCACCCCGACCGCTACGACTTGAGCAGCTTGCGCATCCTCGGCTCGGTCGGCGAGCCCATCAACCCCGCCGCCTGGGAGTGGTACCACCAGCACATCGGCGGTGGGCGATGCCCGATCGTTGACACGTTCTGGCAGACCGAAACCGGTGGCCACATGATCACCCCGTTGCCCGGCGCCACGCCGCTGGTACCGGGGTCGTGCACCTTGCCGTTCCCGGGCATCATGGCCGCCATCGTCGACGAGGCCGGCAAGGACGTGCCGAACGGGCAGGGCGGTATCCTGGTCGTGAAAAAGCCGTGGCCCAGCATGATCCGCACGATCTGGGGCGATCCGCAGCGGTTTGCGAAGAGCTATTACCCGGACGACTTCCAGGGTAAGTACTACCTGGCCGGCGATGGCGCCATCCGCGACGCGCGGACCGGCTACTTCACGATCACCGGTCGAATAGACGATGTGCTGAACGTCTCTGGCCACCGCATGGGCACGATGGAGATCGAATCGGCACTGGTCAGTTGCACCGATTTGGTGGCAGAAGCAGCGGTAGTGGGAAGACCTGACGACACCACGGGCGAGGCGATCTGCGCATTCGTCGTCCTGAAGCGTTCGCGCCCGACGGGCGACGAGGCCAAGGTCATTGCCAAGCAGTTGCGAGACTGGGTCGGCAAGGAGATTGGCCCGATCGCGAAGCCCAAGGACATTCGTTTCGGCGACAACCTGCCGAAGACCCGCTCCGGCAAGATCATGCGCCGGCTTTTGCGCTCGGTCGCCAAGGGAGAAGCGGTGACGCAGGACACCAGCACGCTTGAGAACCCGGCGATCCTGGATCAGTTGGGCCAGGCTTATTGAAACCAGCGCCCCGTGTGACACGGAAAAGCCCCGCAGGCGGGGCTTTTCTTTGCGCTGACGACGTTTTCAATACGTCGTCAGGCAAACGCGATTCACTTGGTTGCCAAGATCAATTCCACCAGCTTCTTGGCTTCAGCGTCGGTCACTTGAGGGTTGGCCGGCATCGGGATGGAGCCCCATACGCCGCCGCCGCCCTTGCGCACTTTCGTGGTCAGTGTGGCTACCGCTTTCTTGTCGTCAGCGTACTTGGCCGCCACATCTTTGAAGCTCGGACCAATGCGCTTGGCATCGACAGCATGGCAGGCCAGACAGCCCTTTTCCTCAGCCAGTTTAGGGTTCGCAAACGCCGAAGCGCTCATCAGGAGGGTGGTGGTCAGGAGCAGGGCAGTCTTCATAGGGTTCTCGTTGGTCAAGTTGCGCTCTAACGTGCGAGCGATCGGCCTCGTTGACAGAGCGGGCTGAGCTACATTCGTGCGATAGATTCTAGGACGGCCACTTGGCGGGCACCTGTCACTATTGCCCTGCCAAATCGAGGAGATTGTCATGTACATGGTCGTGTTGGGCTTGTTGCTTCTCATATTGAAGCTCGCCGAGTTCGGGCCCGTGGGTCAATGGTCTTACTGGGCGGTGCTGTGGCCGTTCGCTCTGGCAGTGATTTGGTGGACTTACGCCGACAGTTCAGGCTGGAACAAGCGGCGCGAGATAGAGAAGATGGAAGACCGCAAGAAAAAGCGCCGCCAGGACAACCTGGAGGCGCTCGGCATGGATCCGCGGAGCCGACGCAAGCGCTGATTGGCTCAGCAACCGCGGCACAAACTCAGTCGACTCACTCGAACTTGTCGAGCACCGCGCC
>LNFM01009899.1_pt1 | contig 13626 bp, 15 predicted proteins | sample 596031 | NCBI WGS metagenome assembly LNFM01 (sample SAMN04254537, study PRJNA301005) | activated carbon metagenome | isolation source: dual media filters at the Ann Arbor, Michigan drinking water treatment plant | place: USA: Ann Arbor
GTCCGCTCCGGCCCCAGTAGCGGCATATACTTCGGCCAAGGGATCGCCCGGCCCAGCGGCACCGGAAAGTCGCTCCCCGCCACCCCCGTCACCCGGAATCCGGCGTTCAAAAGCTCATACCACTCCGCCGTCCATAACTTGCCAAACTGAAACACCTCGAGAAAATCCAGATTCCCCAGCGCCAGATCCATCGGCAGCGTCGAATGCGCCATCGACCCGTGGAAATGCGCAAAGCCCGTCAAAGCCCCCACGGCCCGCCCGCGGGCGAACAAAACCGATGGAAACGGATAAGCCCCCGGCTCATTCGCGTACACGGAACCCACGCTCAACGGCCGCACCAGCTCCCGGCCCCCGAGTAACTCAATGTGCCCATAGGGCTCACTCCGCGACTCTTGCCCCGAGCGAATCGAATACCCCTTCCCCTGGGCCTCCCCCTTGTCGCCGAACGCATACTGCGGCGCCGCGTCCATCTGCCGCTGCAGTTGCAGAAAGTTCCCCACCGAAAGGTCCTCCGCCTCCAGCCACTTAAGAAACACCCCGTTCTCCGCCGGCCCGCGCGTCAGGTGAATATGGTCGTCCCCCGAAAGCCAATCCCCCTCCGCCCACCGATCCATTTTCAAATCGACCTTCGTCGTCTCCCCCGCCCGCAACTCAAAGGAGGCCGAAACCGGCCGGTAAAACAACCCCCGCGACGCTTCCACCCGATACTTCCCCGCCGGCAGCTCAAACGCAGCCGCCCCTTCAAGCAGAAAGTAGTGCGAGTTGTCATAAGCCGTCACCTCCAGCGTCTTCGGCTTCGCGGAGGCCTGCCAAAGCCGATCCCGGTAGAACAGGTCGTTCTTGATCGGCAGAATCGCCTCCACCGGATTCAGCCGGAACGGCTTCCCGTCCTTCAGCAGGTACACCTTCACGGGCATCTGCGGAGCCGTGCCCAATTCCAGCCGCGCCGAGAGCGAAAGCTCCCGCTGCGCCAGCACCAGCAGCCCGCCGCCCACCACCAGCGCCGCCCAGCGGCACCAAACCGTCGCAGTCGCCATAAGTGTTCGAAGTATACCCCAGCGCCTCAGCGGCCGAGCCGCCCGGCGCGCCTCCCCTCCACCGGGACGCTCCGCCCGTCCTGCTTGTACTTCGCAAGCAACGCCCGCATCGCCTTCACCCGCTCCGGCTCGCGCGCGTACAGATTGCGCAATTCGCGCGGGTCCTCGCGCAAATTGAACAGCTCCGCCGGTTCGGCATGCGGCTCTACCTGGAACTTCTCCCGCCACCACTTCGGCTCCGCCGCGCCATGCTCACCCTTGGCCGACTCAATGAACACCCAATCGCCCTGCCGAAGGCCATATTCGTCGTTCATCGAGTGGTGCACCGTCGCTTCGCGAATCGGCTTGCGCCGCGGGCGTCCGAATAGCGCGTCACCAATGTCGTAGCTGTCCTCGCCGGACTCCGCGGGCAGCGGATAGTTCACCAGCTTCGCGACCGTCGCCAGGAGATCGGTCAGGCAGATCACTTCGCGTTCCGTCGTGCCGGGCTTCACGCCCTTGCCCCAGGCGATGAACGGCACGCGATGGCCACCCTCCCACAGCATCCGTTTCCCGCCGCGCAGCGGACCATTGCTGCGGTGCGCAAATTCCTGCTGCACCGCGTACGTCAGATTCTCCGGCCCGTTGTCGCTCGTGAAGATCACCAGCGTGTTCTTGTCCGCACCCGCCCTGCGCAGGGCATCGATCACGCGGCCCACGCTCCAATCCACTTGATGCACAAAGTCGCCGTAGCGCCCCGCCCGGCTCTTGCCGATAAACTCCTCGGCCGGCGCGATCGGCGTATGCGGACCGGTGAGAGGCAGGTAGACGAAGAACGGCTCGGGGCGCTGCGTGGCCTCTTCCACCCACTTCACGGCGCGCCGCGTAATCTCCGGCAGCACCCCTTCCAGCTTCCAGCCCGGCTCCATCTTGCCGGGCCAACCGAACATCGCCTCCGGCTTGTCCACGGTGGGCTTACCGAGCAGCCGGTCGTTTTCAATGAACGTGTACGGCGGGAAGTTGGGCAGGTCGACGCCGAAGTAATGGTCAAAGCCACGCGTGGTTGGCCCTTCGCGTAGGGGCTGATCGAAGCGCACTTTTTTTGCAAACTCCTCGCGGATGGGGCGCTGCGGGTCGCCAATCTTCACCTGATCGTTCACCCGCGAACCGTCCGTGGTCGACCACTCCCAGCCCAGGTGCCACTTGCCGAAACAGGCCGTGCGGTAGCCACGCGACTGCAGCATCTTCGGCAGCGTCAGGCGCGCCGGATCGATCAGCGGTTTGTCGTACGGCCACAGCACCTGGCGTTTCAGTTCGGTGCGCCAGGGATACCGCCCGGTGAGCAGACTGTAGCGCGTCGGCGAGCAAACGCCGCAGGGCGTATGAGCATCCAGGAACCGGACGCCTTCCCCGGCAAGGCGGTCCACCTCAGGCGTCGGGATTTTCGACTCCGGGTTGTAAGCCGCGATGTCACCATAGCCCAGATCGTCAGCGAGAATCACGACGATATTGGGCAGTTTCGATTGGGTCTGCGCGGAAACAGCCCAGCTTAGCGTCGAGCCGAGCACTTGGCGGCGGTTCAGTTTCATCGGGGCATTCTATCGCGCGCTCCTGGCCACCGAGCGGATATTCGCTTCTACCCTTACGATAAGCGCCGAACCCCAACGCAAGCCCGCAGCCTCTCCGCAACGGCCCAACTCCGGGCCCATGATAGAATCGCGGCGCCGATGCGTCTAATCTACCTTCTTCTCTTCACCGTCACCGCCTTCGCCCAACCGGTCAAGGTCGAAGCCGAGGCTTTCGCCCGGCAGGAATTGGATTCAGTTCGCCAGTGGGAGCGCAAACAGGGCCTTGAAGCCAGCGGCGGCGCCTATCTGCAGGCCCTTCCTGATACCCGCCGCACCCACGATGACAAGTTGATCAAAGGCGAAAATTTCACAGACGAACCAGGCCAGATGGCGGTCTTGACCTATCAGGTAAAGTTCCCCGCCCCGGGCCGCTATTTCGTCTGGGTGCGGGCGTTTTCCTCCGGCCCCGAGGACAACAGCATCCACACCGGCCTCAACGGCGCGTGGCCCGAGAGCGGAAGACGCATGCAGTGGTGCGAGGGCAAAAATGTGTGGACCTGGGCCAGCAAACAACGCACTGCCGCCAATCATTGCGGCGAACCAGGCAAGATCTGGCTCGATGTCCCTTCGTCGGGCGAACACACAGTCCAGTTCTCTCTCCGGGAAGATGGCTTCCGCTTCGACCAGTTTCTGTTGACCACCGACCCAAACTACAAACCCTAGCCCATTCCCGGCCACACTCTTCTCGAGGCTATGCACTCGGGCCCTAAAACGGAGTTGCTCCCGGTGCTGAATCGCTGACAACTCCCGCTTCCTCGCCCAAGTGCACCATCCCCTTAAGACCGCCCTGGCTCTAAAATGAACCCAACAGAAAGCGTCAATCGGCTAACGGCCGAAACGGCAGCGCCAAATCGGGTTGGCGCCGCGCTTTCCGTTCCGGATCCGCCCAACGCCGAATTCCGCGCTACGCCAGAATCTCTTTCACCACATTCCCAAACACATCGGTCAACCGGAAATCGCGCCCCGTATACCGGTACGTCAGCCGCTCGTGATCAATACCTAGCAGATGCAGCATCGTCGCATGCAGATCATGAATATGCACCTTGCCCTGCACCGCGTTCCAACCGAACTCGTCCGTCTCCCCATGCGCGATGCCAGCCTTCACGCCGCCCCCAGCCATAAACATCGTAAAGCCGTGCGGATTGTGCTCGCGCCCACGATCCGTCATCGGCGCTTTCCCCTGCGATAGATCCTGGTCGAACGGCGTGCGCCCGAACTCACCGCCCCACAGCACCAAGGTATCCTGCAGCAGCCCGCGCTGTTTCAAATCCGCAATCAATCCCGCAATCGGCTTATCCACCGCCTTGCAACGCACCGGCAGACTTTGCCGTAACTTGCCGTGATGATCCCAGCCACCATCGGTTATCTGCACGAACCGCACGCCCGCCTCCGCCATGCGCCGCGCCATCAGGCACTGCCGGCCAAAGTCATCGGTCTCCTTCTCGCCTATCCCATAAAGCGCCTTCGTCGCAGCGGACTCCTGCTCCAAGTCCAGCACCGTCGGCGCTTCCATCTGCATCCGGAATGCCAGCTCAAACGAAGCCGCTCGGCCTTCCAATTCCGCATCCGCTCCGCTCTGATGCCGCCGATTGATCTCCGCCAGAAAATCGAGCTGATGCCGCTGCTCTTCCCGCGTAATGCCCGTCGCGCGCAGATAGTCAATCCGTGCATTCTTCGCATCGCCCGATTTGCCAATCGGCGTACCTTGATAAACCGCCGGCAAAAACGCACTGCCGAACAATTGCGGCGTACCGCCATCGCCGGTCAACGCCGGGCAGATGCTCACGAAGCCCGGCAGGTTTTGATTCTCCGTGCCCAAACCGTAGAGCGTCCACGCGCCCATCGACGGCCGTACCTGGATGCTGTGCCCCGTGTGCAACTGCCGGATCGCCGGCGCGTGCGCCTCGCTATCCGCATGCATGCCGTGCAGAAAGCATAGGTCATCCACCACGCCGCCCAAGTGCGGCAGCATATCCGTCATCAACATGCCGCGCTGACCCTGCCGAACAAACTTGCTGATCGGCCCAAAGATGCGCGAGTCTCGAATGCCCGGCGCTTCGTAGTTCTTCGGCAATTGAAACGATAACGGCTGTCCATTGCGCTTTTCGAGCTCTGGCTTGTACTCGAACAGGTCCATCTGCGAGGGTCCGCCCTGCATGAACAGAAAGATCACGCGCTTGGCCCGCGCCGCATGATGCGTGGCGCGCACGGCCAGCGAATCGGCGGCCAACATCGAGTTCAGGGCCACCATGCCGAAACCACATCCGGCCAGTTTCAAAAATTCGCGGCGTCCACTCATCTTCCTCAGCTCCGATACAGAAATTCGTTCGAGATCAACAGCGAATGGCATAAGCGCTTCCACGCCTCCTGCCGCGCCTCTACTGCCCCCCCACCCGCATTACGCTCCGCATGCGACCGCACATAGCCCAACAACCGCTCCACCTCGCCCGCCGCCGCCTCGCGCGCATAAACACGCCGCACCAGTAGCCGTATCCGTTCGGCGTCACTCCCCTCACCCGCCAAAACAAGCTTCGCCAAAGCCGCCGCCTGCTCCTGCACAAACGGCGCGTTCATCAGATACAACGCCTGCGTCGGAATCGTCGTCGCCACCCGCGCGCCCGTGATCTGATTCGTGTCCGGAAAGTTAAACAGATTCAGCAGATCCAGCTCCGGCATCTGGCTCTTGCGTAACGTAGGCAAATAAATGGAGCGTCGCCAACGGGACGCCGGGTCCAACTTCGTCTCTTCGCTCAGAAACTGCGGCTCCGCTAGAATCACATTGCCCTTCACCAAGAACGGCAAGCTTGGCCCTCCCGCGGTGGCATCCAGCAACCCGCTCACCGACAACATCGCGTCCCGGATCGTCTCGGCTTCCAAACGGCGCCGGCTCATCTTCCACAGCAGGCGATTCTCCGGGTCCATCTCCTGCGCTTTCGCGTTGCTCTCACCGCTCTGCCGGTAGGCTCTGCTCAACGTCATCCGCCGGATCAGCTTCTTGAGTGACCAACCATCCTCCATAAACTCCGACGCCAGATAATCCAGCAACTCGGGGTGGCTCGGCGCGGCGCCGCGCGTGCCGAAGTTGTCAATCGTCGGCACAATCCCGGCGCCAAAAAGATGATGCCACGCGCGATTCACCGCCACCCGCGCCGTCAGCGGATTCTCTTTGCTGCCGATCCACGCCGCCAGCTCTTTGCGCCCGCTCGTGAAGTCCGCAATGTCGAGCTTCGCGCTCGTCCCCGCCGTCGCCACCGCGCTGCGCGGCGTCTCCGCGCCCAGTTGATGCGCATTGCCGCGGACATTGATCCGGCAATCGGCAGGCATGTCCTGGTCCTGCACCGCGTGCGCCATCGTCGGCGACGGCGGTAGATACTCCAGCAGCTTCACCGCCTGCGTCGCTTGCGCCACTTCCTGATCCGCCGCCTTGGCCTCGTCGCTATCCTTCTCGAGCGGCTTGCGCTTGGCCTGCAAAGCCGCCAGCGCGCTGCGCGCCTCCTCCAGCTTCTTCCAATACTCGCGAGTCTCCTCGGCGCGCCGGCTCAACTCCTCGGGCAACTCGGGCAACACCACCGTATTCACATTGCTAAAGACACTCAAGCCCATCCGGCCCGACAGCGTCCGCGTACTCGCGAATATCCCCGCCATACCGTAGTAGTCGCTCAGCAGAATCGGATCAAACTTGTGATCGTGACAGCGCGCGCAGCCCATCGTCAGCCCCAGCATGCTGCGGCCCACCATGTCCACCTGCAAGTCCACCACATCCATCTTGAGCTGCTCTTTATCGGCGTTCACCAGCGGCCAAGGACCCAGCGCCAGAAATCCGGTCGCCACCAGATTGCTCCGCAGCTCCTCGGGCTTGGTCCAGGGCAGTTGATCGCCCGCTAACTGCTCCGCCACAAATCGCGGATACGGCGTGTCGCGATGAATCGCCTCAATGACGTAGTCGCGATAGCGCCAGGCATGTCGTGCCGGCACCCGGCGTCCAATCTCGATATTGTCCGCGTAGTAGGTCTGGTCCAGCCAATGTCGCCCCCAGCGCTCACCAAACGACCGTGCCGCCAGCAACCGGTCCACCACCTTCTCATAGGAACCATCGCGCAGAAACTCGGCCTGCTCCTCGGGCGTCGGCGGCAGTCCTGATAAATCGAGAGTCACGCGCCGCAGCCACATCTCCCGCGAGGCATCGGCCGCCGGGCGCAAGCCCTTCTCCTCCAATTTGGCCAACACAAACCGGTCCAAGGGATCCTGCGGCCAAGCCGCATCGCGCACCACCGGCAAGGCGGGCTTCGTCACCGTGCGCCACGCCCAATGCGCAGCCGCCTGTTGCTTCTTCTCGCCCCCGCCGACCGCCGCGACCTCGTCGGGCCAAGGCGCACCCTGGGCAATCCAAGTCCGAAAATCCACCAGCACTTCCGCCGACACTTTACCCGACGGGGGCATCTTCGCTACCGGACCCTCATACGCCAACGCCTGATACAGCTTGCTCTGTTCCGGCTGCCCTGCCACCACCACCGGCCCGCCGTCAGAACCCTTCGCTAAACCCGCCTTCGTATCCAACCGCAATCCCGCGAAGGAGATCTTTGCCTTCGTCGCGTGGCAATTCCAGCACTTCTCGGCCAGCACCGGTCGGATCCTCTTTTCAAAGAAATCCGGCTGTGCCCACAAGCTCCCAGCCACCAGCCACGCGAGCCATCTCACGACACAATCTCCTTCCGCACATCGCCGCGTACATCGGTCAACCGGCGACCGATGCCGTTGTGCCGGTAAGCCAGCCTTGGGTGATCAATGCCTAGCCACCACAAAATGATCGCAAGGCTATCATATGCCGACTCCGGCATCTCCACCGCCTTAAATCCCGCCGCCGGCGAGCCAAATCGTCGAGACACCTGGTGATGACCTCTCCAGCCAGGCATTCGATCCCATTCGTCCAACAGCTCGTTGGAGCGTTTGCACTTCGGCCAGTCGCCCAAGTTCGGACTCCCGTGCCGGTTCCCGGCATGGATCATAAGGTCCTTTGTGATGCATTCCGGAATCCGGCAAGAGTCCCATTTTCAAGCAGTTACGGACGAGTCGAATTATGGAGTGAGCTCTCGCCAAACCGCACACTGTCCAACATTGACATCCTTGCCATCCCGGCTATTCTCAGCGCTGAACCTCTGGAGGCGGAATTACGAACGGACATCTGACCCCGGAACTTGAGCAGCTAGTGCAGAACAAGGTTCAATCTGGCAGCTACAACTCCGCAAGGGAAGTAGTTCGAAAGGTACTTCGACTTCTGGAGCAGAAAGACGAACTTCGCACCATACAATTGCCGGTGCTTCGTAACCGCATCGACAAAGGGCTGTCTCAACTCGATCGCGGCCACGGTGTCGAGGGCGACGTTTTCACGCAGGGCTTTATTGACGACCTCGATGCGGGTGAATCCAAGCGCAAAACTGGATGAGTAGCTACATACTCGCCCCGGTTGCCCGGCAAGATCTTGCTGATATGCGGGAGTACTACCTGGAAGAAGCTGGCTATCGGGTACCACGCCAGATGATGATCGAACGGGTTGAAGCCTTCAGCTTCTTGGCCAGGACTTCAGGAGCAGGCCACAAGCGTGAAGATCTTGCAGAAGACCGCCCTATACTTTTCTGGCCCATGCGGGACTACCTGATCCTATACGAACCAGACACGGCACCGTTACAGATCGTCAAGATTGTTAGCGGGAGTCAGAAGCTACCGAAAATCATCGGTAGGCGAGCACTTTGACGGCGACCAAGTGATCATATCTCTCACCCGGGCGCACAACCAGCGTATCGCCGGCAGGAGTATTCCCAATCGTGCCGGCGTCCCTAAAACTAACATATCGATTCCCGATCCCGCCTTCCGGGACCGGAACGGCCACCTCAATACCGTCTCGAACGGCCTGGGTTATGCGCGTAGGGGCCGTCGACACTCCGTCTGCCCAAAAGACGCAAAAAGTACCGAAGATCGGGCCCCCTTTGGTGTGGAACAATTCTCGACGCCAGGACTCCGCGGAACGTGGGAACGGACGGGCCCCTGCCGTCCGCAGGCCCGGGGCACCCGCCGCGCTCCATCACGGGGCCTCCGCCCCGGCCCCCAAACTGGCGAGCAACGCCTCAAGTTGGTCGAGCGCCTCGGGCATCGCCTCGGACGATCCGGACTCGAGCGCTTCCTTGGTCGGATACTGATCCTCCACCACCACCAGCGTTTTGCCCTCGGTCTCGGTAAAGGTCACCGTGGTGATCGTCTGGCCCTGGTCCCCTTCGTCGTTGGTCCAGACGACGCGCGCGTGCGGAACCACTTCGAGGTACGTGCCGAAGAACTCCATGGTGGCCTCGCCGTGTTGAAACACCAGGCGATACGGTCCTCCCACGCGAACATCCATGGTGCAATCGAGCAGGGTCAATCCGTACGATTGGGGGACCCACCACCGCCGGAACAGTTCGGCCTGGGTCCAGGCCGCGAACACGAGGCGGACGGGCGCGTTGACGGTGCGAGTGACGACGAGTTCGCGCTCGGACTTCCGCTCCACCGTCGTGCGGTTCGGCACCGGGGTGCTGTCATTTTCTTCTTTTCTTTCGTCCATGGGCGATCTCCGTTTGCTGCAATTCCGCAACCACTAGGTCCAGAGCATCGAAGCGAGCGGCCCAGAGCCGCCGATACTGTTCGATCCACGCGGCCTCTTCCTGCATGCCGCGGGGCCCCAGCTTACAGGTCCGCACCCGCCCGACCTTTTCGGTGGTGACGAACCCGGCCTGCTCGAGCACGCCGACATGTTTTTTCATGCCGGTGAGAGTCATCTGGAACCTCTCGGCGAGGGCGGTGATGGAAGCGTCCCCGCGCCCGAGTTGCTCCAGAACCCCGCGCCGCGTCGCGTCCGCCAGCGCGCCGAACGAAGCATCCAGGTGAGCTTGCCTATACTGAACCATCTGGTTCAGTATACAGCCTCACCCTAAAACACACAAAGGGAGACGGAGGGCCCGACCTGGCCAGGACGAGAAGTGTGCCCGCCCCCGTCGCGCCAGCCTCTCCCAGGATTCGTCCACCGTCCAGAGTGGATGGTTCAGGCTCAGCCCCCGAGGTCTGCCGATGCGACTCTGCTGCTGCCTTCACAGCTCCTGGAGCAACAGCGCACCGGTCGAGGTCGAATGCGTCGCGATGTTGCGCCGCCTTGCCGAACGCGCTCCCACAACATCCGCCTGGGAATCATGCCAGTTTATGGTGACGATCCCACCAGGCACGTCGTGACAGGCAGCTCCGTATCCGGTACTGTTGAGAGAGAAGGGGGCTCAATCCATGAACTCGCTACAGGACATCGAACGCGCCATTGACGGCCTAAAGCCTCAGGAGCTGGCCGAACTCTATGCATGGCTCGACCGGCAACGCTCCGTCAATGGGGAGCCACCGGAACCAACGGTTTTTGAACAGGGATTCGGGCTCTTTGGCAGCCCGGAGGATGCAGCACTTCTCGACGAGGTAGTGCAACTTGCTTACGAGGAAAGACGCCGCCCCGGCGGCCCGTCTCCGGCTCTCTAAATGGCCAAGGTTCTTCTGGATACCGACATCCTGTCGGAGTACCTGAAGGGCTACGACAAAGCCGTCGCCCGCCATGCCGCCAACTATGCTCGTCAACATGGAGTTTTCACCTTCACGAGTGTGACGGTCCATGAAATTGTATTCGGACTTGAGTTCAAAGGCGCGTCCAGCCAGTTGGGAAAAGCGTTGTTGTGGTTGAGCAAAAACGAGCAGCTTACGCCCACCGCGCCAGATTTTTATGAAGCAGCCCTCATCAAGGCGAAGGCCCGCAAAACAGTCTCGATTCTCGAACTTTCCGATTGTCTGATTGCGGCCGTGGCCATTCGGCTTGGTCTGCCGCTAGTGACCGGGAACACGGAAGATTTTCAGGCTGTTCAGCGAACCGGCGTCAACCTGACGCTCGAGAACTGGCGGGAAGGGTAACCTCCCCGGCCCAGGCTCTGGCCCACCGATCCCTCCGGCAAGCTGGATTGGCCCCTTCCCCGGCGAACCAGGAGCCATTGGGGTGGTCCTGGAATTTCGCGACACCTTCCCCGATACGCCGTGCCCCCCAGCAAATCCCGCTCGCGGCCCATCACACTGCTCCAGTTTGTCGCGCTTCAGGTCGGGGCGCTTCTCCAAGAGGGAAGGGATCCATTCCTTTTGGACATCCGCTGACCACTTCGGGCGCAACAACCCAGTGAGCGCAAGATGCCTAAGCAGATTCCGCAACTCTGCCGGATACAGAACGTTGGCGTCATAGAATACGGTGAACGGAGCCACAGCAACTTATTGACGCGGACCGGCAAGCTTCCGAGTCACTCAAAGCCCCAGCTCCTGGTCGTAGGCGGCAAGTTCAGCGAGCACCGCGCGGCGCTCCGCATCCGCGCGCCGTTCGTAGGCCATCAGCGCTTCGAAGCGGACCCGGCGGTGGGTGCCGACCCGGCGATATGCAATGTGGCCCCCGTCGAGAAGCTGAATCAGGGACGGGCGTGAGATGTTCAGCAGATCCGCCGCTTCCTGAGTAGTGAGTTCAGCGTGAACCGGGAGCAGCGTCACAGCTTTGCCCCGTGCCATTTCTTCCAGTATGTGGACGAGCATCCGCACGGCGGAAGCGGGCAGCGTCACGGTCCCCCCGGGAGCATCAACCATACGGAGTTGTAGGGACTCTACAGTTAGGGTACGGGACGCGAGGACCAGACGGGTCTCCTTGGCGAGCCTCGCCTGAAACTCGCAAGGCAAGGTTGGCGCGAAGGTTCGTTCCTGAACGGGAGGCCCCATAGATAAAATCCCTCTTAGATAGCCTTAACAGCAGTCGCAGCCATCGAAAAGAAACGAAGCATTCACAATGTCATCAACCGTGCCGAGGCCGTCCAACTCCCCATCGGGTTCCGACTACGGCAGGTCTGATTCCGGCCCCCTCCCCGCAGAACCGGCAAACGGCAAGCCCGCGATCCGTTTGGCAGTTTGCCGCGCCCGTTGTATGGCCTCGTAGATTTGCCCAAAGGGATCGCCCTCGAACGTGCCGCTGGCGTCTCCGGCATCAATCGCCGCGCGCAGACGGGACAGCTTCGCCTCGTCCTCCCATTCTTCGCGTTGCAATGCCTGAAACGCACTGCGAACAACGTCACCCGCGCTCTGGTACTGCCCACTATCCACCCGTCGTTGGATAGCAGCCGCCAGCTCCTCGGTCAGATTTAATGTGCGAATTGGCAAGCGGTGCATCCCTCCCCGTTGGTTGCTCTGCGCGGAAGCATACCAGAACTGGTCATTGCCAATCCGTTCCGAACGCTCCCCCAAGCCCCACGCCCTCCCCATCCAGTCACCGTTCCGGCCGAGCTCTCCTACTTGCCATATACTGAAAAGGAATCGTGTCGACCCCATCTATGTCTACGGTAGCGCAGGTAATCAAAGCTACCGGGCTGAGCAGCGCCTTCTGCGCAGACCTTTTAGGCGTATCCCGGCAACAATTCGAAAGTTGGCTCGCTCCACAGGCCTCACTGCCCCGATATGCCGTGCCCATTCTCTCGGCGGTGGTCGGTGCCGATTTGGACGTTTTGCAGCGATCCCCGGAGACGACGGACGCCGTCCGAGCGCTCCCGCCCGCCATCTGGTACAAACTGTCCGATTCGAGTCTCACGGCAACCGACCGCGAATTGGTCGGAATTATTCGTAAGCTAGCGTTTCACAACCAACAGCTCCGGACGCTGCGCAAGAAAACGGCGCTCGGCTTCCGCGCGGTGTTTCGCGAAGTCAGGAACAACGTCGATCTTTCCGCCTCTCCCGATTCGCAAGGCATCCTCGCCGCCGAGTGGTTTCGATCTAGCGCCCAGCTCCAGCATGGAAATGCCGGCATCGGGGACCTGTTACGCCCCGCACTTCGCCGCCTGGGACTTCTGGTGCTGGAAAGCCCCGTGCGGAATTCGCGAGTCGAGGGATGCTGTTTCACGACGACGATCGAACAGGGACCGGTCCCTTGCATTTTCGCCAACACCTACCGGTCCACCTGGTTCCGGCGCAATGCCATCCTGGCCCATGAACTGTGTCATGCCATCTTTGACGTCGAAAACGACCAAGTGTCGATCGACTTCAAGGGTGGCGGTACCGAAGAGTTCAAGGGCATCGAAGAATTTAAAGAACGACGGGCCCGAGTCTTTATGCAGAACATCCTGGCTCCTCGAGAAGTCCTCGTTAGCGCCAAGAATCGGTTTGGCATCAACTGGCGATCGCTTAATCAGATGCAAATGGCCAAGCTCGTCGCGGATCTGGGAGTGGAGCAAAAAGTCATCGGGGACGCGGCCTTCGACGCGGGTTGGATCGATGCATCGGAACGCGACGCCATGGCAGGGCTCAACTGTGAGAGTGAGTTGAAGTCGATTTCGTCGCACGCACTTTCCACGGAAGAGTTTTTGGCGCAGGGCCAGATTTCCAATCCCCTGTGGGCGGCGAAACATCGGACGGCTTCGGTGGGCTCGGCGACACTCCGATTTCCGGTCGGCTACGTGGACGAGGTCGTCCAAGCGGCCCACGAAAATCTCATTGCCCCGGCGAAAGCCGCGGAATTGTTGATGACCGACAAACGCTCACTGCAGGGTCGATTCGGCATCAAGGTTTTCGGGGAGTAGCGCGGTGAGTGATCCGGGTAGACTGCAGAGGCCCAGATTACTCATTTGCGACACCGATGTAGTCCTGCAGTTAGTCATCGCAGATGCGATTCCCGGCACGGGCATTCGATTGCAGAACAACGGGTTCCCCTTCAGGCGTTGGAATGTAGCCACACCAGCCCGCGGAGCCGCATCATGGCGGCAGGCCCACCGGTGACGGTTCAGGTGACGGACCACTTGACGGAGGCACAGACCCGACTCGGCGCCGAACTGACCGCAAAATTTGAAATCGGTCGGCTCCCTTTGGGCGCAGCGTTTCGCTCTTTTACTCTAGCGGTTCTTGGGTGGCGATTGCTC
>LNFM01010930.1_pt1 | contig 13625 bp, 8 predicted proteins | sample 596031 | NCBI WGS metagenome assembly LNFM01 (sample SAMN04254537, study PRJNA301005) | activated carbon metagenome | isolation source: dual media filters at the Ann Arbor, Michigan drinking water treatment plant | place: USA: Ann Arbor
CCGCTCGCGCCGGATGTTCCCACGATCGTCGAATCCGGCGCCGGCGATATCGTGACCGCGACCTGGAACGGACTCTACGGCCCCGCCGGCATGGCGCCGGAGCTGGTCCAGAAGATCTACGCCGACGTCAAGGAGGTGTTGGGCCAGGGCGCGGTGCGCGAGCGACTGATAGCCTCGGGCAGCGACATGGTCGTGAACACGCCGCCGCAATTCCAGGAGTACCTGAAGGCCGAGGTGACGCGCTGGGGCAAGGTCATCAAGGCCGCCGACATCCGCGCGGAGTGAGGCGTTCAGGCCGCGCGCGCGGTCGCCGCGGCGGCCAACACCATCGCTGCGCATTTCTCGCCGATCATGATGGAAGGCGCGTTGGTGTTGCCCGAGGTGAGCGTGGGCATGATCGAGGCGTCGGCGACGCGGAGGCCGGTCATGCCGTGGACGCGCAGCTCGGGGTCGACCACGGCGCGCGGGTCGTTGCCCATCTTGCAGGTGCCGACCGGGTGATAGGTCGTCTCGGCGTTGTTGCGCACCCATTCGAGCAGCTCGGCGTCGCTCTGGAGATGGGCGCCGGGGGCGATCTCCTTGCCGGTGACTTCCTTCAGCGGCGAGGTCGCCATCAGTTCGCGGCCCTTGCGCAGTACGTTCACGATGCCGGTGCGGTCGTGCTCGGTGGACAGGAAATTGAAACGGATGGCCGGCGGCTCGGCGGGATCGGCCGACTTGATGTGGACCGAGCCGGTGCTCTCGGAGCGCAGCACGTTCACGTTCATGGTGATGCCCTTCTGGGCCGACACGCGCCGCTCCTTGCCGACCATCTCGTAGAGGAAGGGCGCGATCGAGATCGTGGCATCGGGCGAATCGAGTCCGACGCGCGTGCGGAAATAGAGGCGGATCGGCACCGAGGTCGAGGCGAGGAAGCCCTCGCGGAACATCGCGTACTTCACGGCCTCGCGAGCCAGCCGCCAGCCGCGCGCGTTGTCGTTGAAGGTGAGGTTCTTGCCGGTGATCTCGAACTTCATGCGCGGCGAGTAGTGGTCGCGCAGGTTCTCGCCGACGCCGGCTAGCTCGTGCACCGGCGCGATGCCGAGCGCCCGCAGCCGGTCGCCCTGGCCGATGCCCGAGAGTTCCAGCAGCTTCGGCGAGTTGATCGAGCCGCCGGAGACGATGACCTCGCGCGTGGCGCGCGCCTCGCGCTTCTGGCCGTTCACGGAATAGCGCACGCCGACGCAACGCTTGCCCTCGAGGATGAGCGATTCTGCGATCGCGCCCTGGTCGATCTGCAGGTTGGCGCGGCCGCGGGCGGGATCGAGATAGCAGAAGGCGGTGCTCTGGCGGCGGCCCTTGGTGATCGTCACCTGGGACATGCCGATGCCTTCCTGCGTGGCGCCGTTCTGGTCGGGATTGTAGGGCAGGCCCATCTTCTCCGCCGCCTCGATCATCTTCTCCAGCAGCGGGACCTTGTTGCGCGGCGTGTGGGTGACGGGAAGGATGCCGTCGCGGCCACGGAATTCGTCGGAGCCGCCCTCGAAGCGTTCCATGCGCTTGAAGATGGGCAGCACGTCCTGGAAGCTCCAGCCGCGATTGCCGAGCTGCGCCCAGTGATCGTAGTCCTGCGCCTGGCCGCGGATGTAGACCATGCCGTTGATCGAGCTGGAGCCGCCCAGCATGCGGCCGCGTGGCACGGCGATGCGCCTGCCGCCTGAGCCTTCGTCGGGCTCCGACGAGTAGCACCAGTTGACGGCCGGATCGTCGATCATCTTGGCGACGCCGACCGGCACCTTCGACCAGAAGAAGTTCGAGCCCTGCGTTCCCGCCTCGAGCAGCAGCACGCGATACTTGCCGCTCTCCGAGAGCCGGCTCGCGACGACCGCGCCCGCGGACCCGGCACCGACGACGATGTAGTCATAGGTCGAGTCGCTCTTCATGCTGGTATCTCCCTTGACCGGAAAGGGAGCAGCCCTCGCGCGCGCTGACAAGCCTCGCGGCGCGCGAATTGCCCGGCGGTTTCGCCAACGGGAATGGCGCTGTCGCGGCAGCGTCGGCAGATCCACGTCGGCAGGTCCGGCTGCCGCGCCGAAAGAGCCGCACCGCGTCCAATCTTGAACCGTCGGGCAAGGCCCCATAGGCTCGGTTCGAAGGCAAACCCCAGCAGATCGCTGTCGTCACGGTATCCTCGATGTTCGCATGGTCGTTGAGAACGGCTGGATTTTTCGTGCGGATGTCGGCCTGGATTGCCGTTTGCGTGGTCGCGGTCGTGGCCGGCCTGTTCATCCTTCCCAAGGTTATCGACTGGCAACCGCACAAGGCGCGCCTCGCATCGTTCCTGACGCAGGAGATCGGCCGGGAGGTCGGGCTCGACGGCCCGCTTGACGTCGCCCTGCTGCCACAGCCCGTTCTCGTTGCGCAGCGGGTTCGTGTCGGCAATGCGCCGGGCGCCGCCGCGCCGAACCTCTTCGAAGCGCGACAGCTCGCCGTGACACTGTCCTGGCGGGCGCTGTTGCAGGGCCGCATCGGCCTGCAGCGGGTGGTCGTCGACGAGCCTCGTCTGGCGCTGGCACCGGGGACTGACGACGGCCCGAACTGGCGGCTGCCGGACGGGCAGGCGGGGGACGCTGTGCCGATGGTGACGGTCGCGCGGCTGGAGATCCGGCGCGGTCGGATCGTCAACGCGACCGGTCTGTCCGGCCAACCGCTCGAGGCGCGGGCCATCGACCTGTCGGGCTCGTTCGATGCGAACGCGGGCCTTCTCGCCCTCGACGGGACCGCTGTGGTCAACGGCATTCCGGCATCGTTCACGCTCGGGCTCAGGATGACGGCGTCGGCCGATGCCCCCGTCAATCTGAAGCTCGGCGTGCCGGGCGGCCGCCTCGTCTTCGCGGGCTGGCCCGGCGAGCGCACGGCCGGCGATCCTTTGCGAGGCCGCCTGTCGCTGGAAGCCGAGTACCTGCCCGAGTTCGTCGAATCGATCACGACGGCGAGCGGCCGCCGGCCGATGCGCGTGAACGAGGCGGTCGCTCGCAGGCTGGCGGTGTCGGCCGACGTCGCGCTGGCCGGCGACCGGCTCTCGCTCGACGATCTGGCGATCGCCGTGGCGGACGAACGCATCACGGGGAGTTTGCTGATCGCGGGTGGCGGTACGACGACGGCGGTGAGCGGCAGGCTGGCGTCGTCCTATCTGGATGCGGACCGTTGGGTGGAGCGGTTGCAGGACGGCGCGCTGTTCGTGCCGCCGTCCGGTGACGCAGCGCGGGCGGCGATGCAAACCGGGGCGTCGTCCGACGACGACCTGCCGTCGTTGCGGGTGCGCCTGACCTGCGAGGTCGACACGGTGCGCTACCGCCGCGACGCCGTCCGCGATGTCACCGCGACCTTTCAGTACGAGAAGGATGTCCTTCATGTGCTCGCGCTCAAGGCCGTGCTGCCCGGAGATTTCCGGATCAACCGGAAGGCCGGCTTCGAAGGCGATGCGAAGGACGCGGGATATGACGGCCTCATCGAGGTCGAGGGCCGGAACCTGCGCCAGACGCTGAAATGGATCGGCATCGACACGACGTCGCTGCCGCCCGACCGCCTGCAGACCTTGCGGATCAGCGGCAAGACGCGGCCGGCAAGGGGCGTCGTTCATGTCACCGATGCGACGTTCGAACTCGACGACCAGCGCGGCACCGCGAGCGCCGACATCGCTTATTCGATTCCGACCGTCATCACCGCCCGCATTCATCTCCCCGACCTGAACCTCGACGCCTATCAGTTGACCGGCGCGGCCCTGCACGGGCTGATGCCCGCGCCCGACGCGACGCCGGTCTCGCCGCCGGCGGCCGACGAACCCGCGCCGCCCGTGCTGGACTTCAAGGCCCGCTTCGACAACGTGCTCTACCGCGGAGAAACCGCGCACGAGGTCGATGCCCATGTCGTCATCCAGGGCAACGAGCTGAAGCTCAAGCATGTGGGCGTGGGCGAGCTTCTCGGCTCACACCTCGAACTCTCGGGGGCGGTCGCCGACTACGGCACCGTCCCGCGTTTCGACCTCGTCTATCGCGGCGTCATTCGCGATGCCGACCGGATGCTCGATTTCGCGGCGCTGCCGCGCTTCGTCCATGGGCGCATCGGGGCCGCCCAGGTGGCGGGCCGCGCGGTCGGGACGTTGAAGGAAGCGGCCCTGTCGGACCTGTCGGTTTCCATGCTCGGCGCCACCTTCACGGCGGCCGGGCGCATGTCCTTCGGCGAGGACCGCCGCTTCGACTTTCCTCGCTTTTCCGTGACGGGCCTCGACCTCGGCGCCTTCCTCGCGGCGGCCAGCGGCGGCCTGCGCGAGGACGTGGCCGACGTGGAGGCCGACGGCAGTTTTCACGGCGATTGGCGTCGCGCAACGTTCCGCGGCACCCTCGCGATCGACGGCATGGCGCTTTCGGGTGAGCTCTCCTCGACCCTGGCGGCACGCCCGCACGTCACCGCGTCGCTGCAGGCGCCGGGCGGGCTGCGGCTGGATCGCTGGCTGCCCGCGGCGCCCCGGTCGGGCGTGGGGCGTGCCGGCGATTCACGGCGCGGGGCCTCGCCGGCGACGGGAAGCGAGCGGCTCACGAACTCGCTGCGGGCGCTCGATGCGACGCTGACACTCACGACGCCAGCGGTCGCCTGGGGGCGCTATGCGCTGGGCATGGTCGAACTCTCCGCGCGACTCGACCGCGGCGTGCTAGACGTCACGCGGCTGGCGGGCACGCTGGAAGGCGCGGCCTTCGACCTGACGGCGCGGGTCGATGCGCGGGCTCCTGTGCCCGCGATGGAGTTGGGCGGCAGCGTGGGGAACATCGACATCTCGCGCACCATTGCGGTGGCCGGCGCCGCCAACGAGTTCGGCACCGACCAGCTCGCGGTGGCACTGGAAGGCACGCTCGACCTCGAGGACCTGGTCTGGAGAGCCGAGGGCGGCACGCTCGACGATCTCGTCGCCTCGGGAGTGGGCCGCGGACAGTCGCGAAGCCAGGTCCGCGCATCCGTCGTGCGGGGGTCGGCGTCCTTCGCCTCGTTCGCGACCGGACTCGCCAGCCTGTTCAGCACCGAGATGGGCTTCACCTCGGCGGTCATCGACGGGTTCGTGGGGAGCTGGATCGCCACGCGCGGGGCCTTCGACCTGTCGGGCGGCATCCTTGCGCTCGACGAGCATACCGTGCGCGCCCCGCATGCCACGGCCTATGTCAAAAGCCGCTTCGATCTCCGGCAGGGGACCGTCGACACGCTGATCGCCCTCGACACCGGCACGCCGGGCTCGCTGGACTATCTCGTGTCCGTGCGCGGGCCCCTGGCGTCGCCGACCATGCGGTCGGAACCGGTGCGCGGTCGTTAACTGGGGCCGGGCGCCGGCTCCGGCCGGTGTCAGGCGGGCTGGGCTGCCTTGGCGCGGACCGGCAGCTTCCAGTTCGGCCGTACGAAGTGGCAGGTGTAGCCGTTCGGGATCCGCTCCAGGTAATCCTGATGCTCGGGCTCGGCCTCCCAGAACTCGGCGGCCTGCGCCACCTCGGTCACGACCTTGCCGGGCCACAGCCCTGAGGCGTCGACGTCGGCGATCGTGTCCAGGGCGATCCGGCGCTGCTCGTCGCTGGTGTAGAAGATGGCCGAGCGGTAAGAGGTGCCGCGATCGTTGCCCTGGCGGTTCATCGTCGAGGGATCGTGGATCTGGAAGAAGAACTCCAGGATCTTGCGATAGCTGGTCTTCGCCGGATCGAAGACGATCTCGATCGCCTCGGCATGGCCGTCATGGTTTCGGTAGGTCGCATTGGCGACGTGGCCGCCGGTATAGCCGACCCGCGTCGACAAGACGCCGGGCATGCGTCGGATGAGGTCCTGCATGCCCCAGAAGCAGCCGCCGGCAAGAACCGCGCGTTCCGTGCTCATTTCACATCCTCCACCTGGTCGAGATAGTCGCTGTAGCCCTGCGCCTTCATGTCGTCGCGATGGACGAAGCGCAGCGAGGCCGAGTTGATGCAGTAGCGCAGGCCGCCGCGGTCGCGCGGTCCGTCGGGGAAGACGTGGCCGAGATGGCTGTCGCCATGCTTCGACCGGACCTCGATGCGCATCATGCCGTGCGACACGTCCTTGAGCTCCGCGACGTTGGCGGGCTCGATCGGCTTGGTGAAGCTCGGCCACCCGCATCCCGATTCATATTTGTCGGAAGATGCGAACAGCGGCTCGCCGGAGACGATGTCGACGTAGATGCCGGGCTGCTTGTTGTGCAGCAGCGCGCCGGTACCGGGCCGTTCCGTGCCGCTCTCCTGCGTCACATAGAACTGTTCGGGGGAGAGCTTGGCCAAAGCCTCCTGGGTCTTCTTGTACGTCTGCATGTCTCGCTCCTGTCGCCACCTGCCAGAGAGCCGGAATATAGGTATCCGCTCGCGTTGTGTCAGGGGGCTGACGAGAGTCGCGTGCGGTGTCGAACCGGAGAACTGACACTTCGCGTCGCACCTGCCGTGATTCTGCGCGGTCTGGGTGCGGCGAAACTTGTCCCGAATGTGGACGGATAGTAGAGGCGGGCCCCTGTTTTCTGCTTTCCAGGAGGATGCTGATCATGGCCGATCCGGCGATCACCAAGGGCGGCCTCTACGCCGGCACCTTCGCTTCCTACACGATCATCGATGCGAACCTCAGGGCGCTGTTGTCGGACCACTACTGGACGTCGGACGCCGACGGCCAGGAAGCGGCGAACAGCTTCACCTACTTTTTCCCGGATTCCGTCGACGACTATCCCGAGGATTATCAGGACCAGGAAGGCCTGGACGTCTTCATCGAGGCCAACGAGCACCAGGAAGCGGCGTCGATCATCGGGTTCAACCAGATCACCTGGTACACCGGTGTCTCATTCGAGCTGAGCGAGACTTCGGATGCCGCCATGCGCATCGCCGGCGCCGGCAGCCTGCCGGGGAACGACGGCGGCTCGCATGCGAACTTTCCCGCCAATCACGAGGGCGCGATCTCCAACAGCGCAGGCGACGTGTTCCTCGGCGAGAACGGGACGCCCGAGACCGATCAACTCTACGGCAACGACACCTTCGCCACGATCATCCACGAGATCGGTCACGCGATGGGCCTCAAGCATCCCTTCGAGCCCTATCCGAACGGCGCCATCTCGGCCGATCGCAGCAACATCGAATTCACGGTGATGAGCTATTCGTCTTTCCTGACCGGCGAAGTCGGCGTCAATGCCAACACGACCGCGCCGGACGGGTCCTCGGTGTCGGGCTACATGATGTACGACATCGCGGCGCTGCAGGAGATGTACGGCGCGAACTTCGACAAGGGCAAGACCGGCACCACGCCGGCGCAGAAGGCCGTCTACACCTGGAGCAACGGCACCGGGCAGCAATACATCAACGGTGTCGAGGCGGCCGACACCGGCGTGACGGAAACGCACAGGATCTTCCAGACCGTGTGGACGCAGGGCGCCGACACCACCTACGACCTCAGCAACTTCAGCGGCGACCAGTACGACGACCTGCGGGCCGGGCAGTGGCTGCGCTTTTCGGTCGACCATCTTGCCGACCTGAACGCCTATGCCCCTCCGGGCACGGTCGAGTACCAGGCGCAGGGCAACGTCTACAACACGCTGCTCTACCAGGGCGACACGCGCTCCCTGATCGGCACGCTGGTGACGGGTAGCGGCAACGATACCATCATCGGCAACGAGCTGAACAACGTGCTGCATGGAAATGCCGGCAACGACGTCATCGACGGCGGCATCGGCAACGACATTCTCTATGCCGGCGCCGGCGACGACGTGCTGATGGGCAGTTTCGGCATCAACCAGCTGTGGGGCGGCGACGGCATCGACACCGCCTCCTATGCCGGCCGCAGCGGCGTCGTCCATGCCGACCTGTCGGCGCGATACGGCATGGTTAACTACCTGCTCGCCGACACCTACGACAGCATCGAGAACCTGACCGCGGGCCTCGGGCGCAGCACGCTGATCGGCGATGGCGGCGCCAACCGCCTGACGGGCGGTGCGTCGAGCGACCTGCTCTACGGCGGCGAGGGCGACGACATGCTGATCGGCGGCGGCATCAATGCCGGCACGCCCAACCAGCTCTGGGGCCAGGGTGGCATCGACACCGCGTCCTACGAGGGCACCACGGGCCACGTCTATGCCGACCTGCGCTCGCAGGCGGGTTATGTCGACGGCGTGCTGTTCGACACCATGAACTCGGTCGAGAACCTGATCGGCGGTTCGACGTCGGACACGCTGATCGGCGATGCCGCGGCCAATATCCTGACGGGCGCGGGCGGCGGGGATGCGCTCTATGGCATGGGCGGGGCCGACGTCTTTGTCTACCTGCAGTTCCTCGACAGCAATCTTGTCACGGGCTACGACACGATCTTCGACTTCATGTCGGGGACCAGCAAGCTCGACCTGACGGCGTTCAACATGAGCGCCTCGCATGTCCAGATCCAGTCGGACGGAAGTTCGACGAGCCTCTATCTCCATGCGACGGTGGATGTGCTCTACGCTCCCGCCGACCTCGCCATCTCGTTCGTCGGCGCGAACGCCATCGAGTTGAGCGATATTCTCTTCGCCTGACGGCGTTCGCCGCCTATCGCCCTTCTACCGAGGGGAGGAGTGTGCGAGCATCGCCGCTTGTTCAGTCCCGGAAAGGACCGTCGGTGAATTCGAGATCGAGCGTAGTGATGTCGGGAAGGGGCTTCGGGCTCGCCGACGCGGAGGCCTTCCGGTCGACCGCCCGGGTGTTCGTGGACCAGGCCGGCCGGATGGAGCCGGGGATCGCCGGCGGTCCGTCCTTTGGCCTGATGAAGGAAGCCGCCGACGGCCGCGCATTCGCCGACGCGCGCGGTCAGCATGAGGCGGTCTGCGCCTTCCTCGACTGCCTGAAGCGCGCCGCCGGACAGGGCGCGACCCCCGAGACCTTCACTTTCGTCGCCAAGTGCGCCGAATACGACCGTTATCTCGACGAGAAGGTCGTCGAGTTCCGCGCCAACCCGCGCGGCGACTGGTCGGCGGCGGCGGTGAAGAGCGAGGACAACGCCGTCATCGCCAAGGTGGTCGACGAGATCGCGGCCCACCTGCGCTCCTTCTCGGAGCCGGCGCAGGCGTACCAGAGCCTGGTCGACTACACCCAGGCCCGGATCAGGGCGCTGATGCCGCCCGAGATTGCCGGAATGCGGCAGGAAGCCAATATCTCGCTGATCTTTCCCTTCCTCGAGAAGGCGCTTCCGGTCGAGGGCGACGTGGCCGAGTTCGGCTGCTTCCGCGGCATCCTGTCGGTGAAGCTCGCCTGGATGCTGAAGGCACTGGGCGCGAACAAGCACTACTACACGTTCGACACGTTCCACGGCTTCGAGATCGACGATCCGGCGGGCGGCGCGCTGGGGATCGGCGCCTTCCGCGACGATGCGTTCGATGCCTTCGGCTTTCTCACCAAGTGGTCGCGCATCCTGCCGCTCACGCCGGTCAAGGGCGATGCGACGAAGACCTGCGCGCAGTTGCAGGGGCCGCTGAGCTTCGTCTGGCTCGACCTCGACATGGGCGTGCTGATGGACCCGGTGCTGCGCACGATCTGGTCGAAGTGCGGCCCCGACACCATCATCGGCATCGACGACGTCGGTCGCCCCGAGACGCCGACCGTCGCGCCCTGGCTCGACGGCCTGATCGCATCCGGCGCCGTCGAACTGGTCTTCGACAGCGACCGGATCGCGCCCAACACCTTCATCCGCTTCGTCAAGAAGAAGGGCGACCTGCCGCCGGTTTAGCGCCTCTCCAATTATCTTCCTCCCCATTCAAATGGGGAGGTGGCCCGCAGGGCCGGAGGGGTCATGGATTTGCGATGTTCATGACCCCATCGCCCCGTATGACGGGGCACTTCCCCATCTGAATGGGGAAGCAATTGATCTCTGATGGTTCGCCTATGTCGGAAAGCTTCCAGGGCCGCTAACGATACCGGTCGCTACCCGAGAGGTATTCGACGTAGCGCGCCACGGCGGGGCCGACGCCAGTGAAAGGCGCGCGATAGCCGGCCGCCCGCAGCCCGTCGAGCGGCGCCTGGGTGAAATACTGGTACTTCGCGCGCAGGCTCTCCGGCATCGGCACGTAGGAGATGTTGGGCGCCTGGCCGACCGCGGCGAACAATGCCTCGATCAGTTCGCGGAAGGAGACGGCCATGCCGGTGCCGACATTGAACAGGCCGTGGCGCGGGCCCGCCTCGAGGCACCACAGGACCACGTCCACGACATCGTCGACATAGACGAAGTCGCGTCTCTGCCCGCCATCGACGAAGTCGGGGCGATGGCTCTTGAAGAGCTTCACCTCGCCGCCCGCGACGGCGGTCGCGTGGTTCTTGGCGACCACGCTCATCATGTCGCCCTTATGATACTCGTTCTGGCCGAACACGTTGAAGAACTTCAGCCCGATGCATTTCGGCGGCAGCGGCAGGCCGCGTGCGACACGCTCGGCCACGACGAGATCGAACTGGTGCTTGCTCCAGCCGTAGAGATTGAGCGGCTGAAGCGCGCGCAGCGCGTCGAAGGAAAGCCCGTCGGCAAAGCCCTTGTCGCCGTCGCCATACGTCGCCGCCGACGAGGCATAGACCAGCGGCACGCCGCGTTGCGCGCACCAGTCGAGCAGCATGAGCGAGAATTTGAAATTCGTCCGCAGGATCGCGTCGCCGTCCGTCGCGGTCGTCGAGGAGTTGGCGCCCATGTGGATCACGGCCTCGATCCCGTCGGCCTTCTCCAGGTAGCCGGCGAGATCGTCGGGGGATACGAAGTCGCGGAACATCCGCTTGCGCAGGTTCATCCAGCGCGTGTCCTGGCCCAGCCAGTCGCAGACCACAAGATCGTTGCGGCCCTTTTCGTTCAGGGCGGCGGCGACGTTGGAGCCGATGAAACCCGCCGCACCGGTGACGAGGATCACGCGTTCACCTTCGCGTCCGTCTTGATGGGCCGGCTTGCGGCAACCAGTTTCGTCGTCGACTGGCCGGGCACGAGCTCGGCGGTGACGACCCTGCCGCCCGCCTTAAGCACGGTGTCGGCGCCCACGATATCCTCGATCCGGTAGTCGGCGCCCTTGACCAGCAGGTCGGGTACCAGCAGGTCGATCAGTGCGGCCGGCGTGTCCGCGTCGAAGATCACCACGAGATTGACCGACTCGAGCGCGCCCAGCACGGCGGCGCGATTCTCCTCGGTCTGGACGGGGCGGCCGTCTCCCTTGAGACGCCGGACGGACTGGTCGCTGTTGAGGCCCAGGATCAGCCGGTCGCAGCCCGACGACGCCTGGCGCAGCAGCGAGACGTGTCCGGGGTGCAGCAGGTCGAAGCAGCCGTTGGTGAAGCCGACGCTGAGACCCTGCCGTTTCCAGATCCGGCGCAGGCGCAGCGCCGTCTCGGCCGTGACCAGCGCACCGCGGGCCACGACTTCGTCGTCGGCGAGCAGCGAGCGTTCCGCCTCGACCTCCTCGGCGAGCACCGTCGCGGTGCCAGGCTTCGAGACGGCGATGCCGGCCGCGAGATTGGCGAAGGCCATCGCCTCCGGCGTGGAATGATCGGAGGCGATGCCCAGCGCGAAAGCCGCGATCACGGTGTCGCCCGCGCCGGTGACATCGAACACCTGCTGGGCATGTGTCGACATGTGGAGGGCGGGGCCCGCGGGCGGGACGAGCGACATGCCGGCTTCGGACCGGGTGACCAGCACGTTGGCCATCGTGGCCGCCGCCACGATGCCGGCCGCGCGTTCGACGGCGCCGTCGTCGCGCGACGGCACGGACAGGCCGGTCGCGCGTTCGAGTTCGGCGAGGTTGGGCTTGATGTAGGTGGCGCCGCGATAGGCCGAGAAGTCACGTCGCTTGGGATCGACGACGATGGGAACGCCGCGCGCGCGCGCCCAGGCGATCGTCCGTTCGAGGACGCGGTCGGTGAGCACGCCCTTGTCGTAGTCGGACAGGACGACGAGCCGGCAGTTGCCGATGCGGCGCTCGATGGCGGCCAGCACCTCGCGCTCGCACTCCGCCGTCGACACCGCGTTGCTCTCGCGGTCGAGTCTCAGGATCTGATGCTGCCCCGCCGCGAAGCGCGTCTTGACCGTGGTCGGCCTGGCCGCCGATCGCACGAGGTCGAAGGTGATGCCGGCTTCGGCGAGGACCGCCGCCAGCCGCTCGCCATCGGCATCGGCCCCGACACAGGAGACGAGATGGGCGCTGCCGCCGAGGCTCGCGATGTTGACTGCCGCGTTCGCCGCACCGCCCGCCGCCTCGCGCGTTTCCTGCTGGCGCATGACGGGCACCGGCGCTTCGGGGGAGATGCGCTCGACCGTTCCGAACACGTAGATGTCGAGCATCGCATCGCCGACGATCAGGATCGGCTCTGCGGTCGGCGCCCAACGCCTGGCCAGATACTGCCGAAAGGAGGCCGCGCGGTCGGTGCCGCCGGCTTCAGTCGGAGCGCCAGCCTCCCTGCCATTCTTCATCTGTCGTCCTGCGTTGGGGCCCCCGGCCGGGGCAAATGCTGCCGCAGAATGCAGCCCGGGACGCCTCGACCGCCAGTCCTGATTTCCGGCCTTCACCGCGTCTGACATCGGAACGTTACAGTTATTTATTCTCTCCGCGAGCACGAACATGTTGCCTTTGCCGGCGTGCGGCTTCAGGTTCCCCTCAGACTAGGGACAACAGCGCCCAGCGGGGGGACTCTCGGCGCTGCTGAAGCAGCGACGACCGAATCGTCATCTCCGTTCGCGCAGCACAGGGAGATGAACGATGGCCACTCCGCCGCCGGTGACGCTGACGTTCCACATGTCCGGAGACTTCGTTACGGAAGTCACGGGAGCGACGGGCGGCCAGACCGGCTCGAATTTCACGGGCGTGTGGGTCTATCTCTACAATGACCAGCCGCCCTCGGGTGAAAGCAATTTCACGACGCTGATCGACGGCGGCCAGCTCCAGTCGGGTGTCACGTCGGACGGCAGCGGCAACTACACCGCTACCATCGACCTGACGAACACCACCACCACCACGATCAATGGCGGCGTCGTCTATCTCCTCGTGCAGAGCGAGGCCCTGACCACGCCGGGAACGAACGCACACGCGCACGATCTGACGACGCTGATCACGGCAGAAGCCGATATCGCGATAAACGTTTCGAACTACCAGTACGGTTACTCGCAGTTCGAATACTCCCTGCTGGGTAAAGGCGGAGATGCGGGCGACCTGACGGCCATTCCGGGCTTTGCCCAGAACACGCAGGTGCACGTCTCGTACAGCAGCGGGCCCGACCAGTATCGCGGCTATGGCCAGAGTCAGACCACCATCGTCGACGCGCTCAAGAACAGCACCTCGTCCAATGTCCTGACATATGCCGCCGGCGAACTCGCTGGCGACACGATGATGGTGATCTCGCCCTCCAACGTGCAGATGGGCGGCGGCGCCCTCTATCCACCGTCCGACTGGAACGACTACGTCACCAAGGGCTTCGCCGCGCAGCACGACCTGCTGCTGTCGGGGGCGACCAACGGCGAGAACGATGCCAATGGCGTGTGGCACAACGGCCAGTATTATTCCTACAAGATCCAGTCGGTGCAGCTGGGCGCCGGCACCTGGGGCTCGGCCGGGCAGTACTTCGTGTTCAGCCCGAAGGAGGGCA
>LNFM01017937.1_pt1 | contig 13625 bp, 14 predicted proteins | sample 596031 | NCBI WGS metagenome assembly LNFM01 (sample SAMN04254537, study PRJNA301005) | activated carbon metagenome | isolation source: dual media filters at the Ann Arbor, Michigan drinking water treatment plant | place: USA: Ann Arbor
ATTCGGTCTTCTTCAATTCCCACGGGCGGGCGGTGAAGGCGTAAGGCTTCGAGACCAGCGCGCCGACCGGGCACAGATCGATGACGTTGCCCGACATCTCAGAGCCAACCGCGGCATCGAGATAGGTGGTGATCTCCATATGCTCGCCGCGGCCGATGGCGCCGATGTCCGGCACGCCGGCCACTTCGGTGCTGAAGCGGACACAGCGCGTGCAATGGATGCAGCGCGTCATATGCGTCTCGATCAGCGGGCCGAAGTTCTTGTCCTTCACGGCGCGCTTGTTCTCGGAATAGCGCGACTTGTCGAAGCCGTAGCCGAGCGCCTGATCCTGCAGATCGCACTCGCCGCCCTGGTCGCAGATCGGGCAATCGAGCGGATGGTTGATGAGCAGCATCTCCATCACGCCCTTGCGCGCCTTATGCACCATCGGCGTGTCGGTCTTGATCACCATGCCTTCGTTGATCGGCATGGCGCAGGAGGCCACCGGCTTAGGCGACTTCTCGACCTCGACCAGGCACATGCGGCAATTGCCGGCGATGGACAGGCGCTCGTGGTAGCAGAAGCGCGGAATTTCGACGCCGGCGACTTCGCAGGCCTGCAGCACGGTGCTGCCTGCCGCGATCTCGAGTTCGGTGCCGTCGACTGTGACTTTGGGCATGACGCTCCCCTACTCCGCCGCGCTGCGCTGCAAGCCGCTGCGATAGGCGGCGATGCGCGCTTCCATGACCGGGCGGAAATGACGAATGAGGCCCTGCACCGGCCAGGCGGCCGCGTCGCCGAGCGCGCAGATGGTATGGCCTTCGATCTCTCGGGAAACTTCCTCGAGCATGTCGATTTCGCCCGATGTCGCGTTGCCCTTCACCATGCGCTCCATGACGCGCCACAGCCAGCCGGTGCCTTCGCGGCACGGCGTGCATTGGCCGCAGCTTTCGTGCATGTAGAATTTGGAGAAGCGCGCGATGGCCTTCACCACGTCGGTCGACTTGTCCATGACGATGACCGCCGCCGTGCCAAGGCCGGACTTGACCTCCTTCAGGCTGTCGAAGTCCATCAGCACGGTGTCGCAGATCGATTTCGGCAGGATCGGCACCGACGAGCCGCCGGGAATGACAGCGAGCAGATTGTCCCAACCGCCGCGCACGCCGCCGGCATGCTTCTCGATCAGCTCTTTCAGGGGAATGCCCATCTCTTCTTCGACATTGCACGGCTTGTTCACATGGCCGGAAATGCAGAAGACCTTGGTGCCGACGTTATTGGGACGACCGAGGCCGGCGAACCAGGAAGCGCCGCGGCGCAGGATGGTCGGGGCGACCGCGATGCTCTCGACGTTGTTCACGGTGGTCGGGCAGCCATAGAGGCCGGCGCCCGCCGGAAACGGCGGCTTCAGACGCGGCTGGCCCTTCTTGCCTTCGAGGCTTTCGATCAGCGCGGTCTCTTCGCCGCAGATGTAGGCCCCGGCGCCGCGATGGACGAACAGATCGTAATCATAGCCCGAGCCGCAAGCATTCTTGCCGAGCAGACCGGCGGCATAGGCCTCGTCGATGGCGATCTGCAGGTTCTCCGCTTCGCGGTAGAACTCGCCGCGGATGTAGATGTAACCGGCCACCGCGTTGATGGCGAAGCCGGCGATCAGGCAGCCTTCGATCAGCTTGTGCGGATCGTGGCGCATCATGTCACGGTCTTTGCAGGTGCCCGGCTCGCCCTCGTCGGCATTGACGACGAGGTAGCTCGGCCGGCCATCCGACTGCTTGGGCATGAAGGACCATTTCAAGCCGGTCGGGAAGCCGGCGCCGCCGCGACCGCGCAGGCCGGACTTCTTCATCTCTTCGATGATGGCGTCGCGCCCGCGCGCGAGAATCTCCTTGGTGCCGTCCCAATCGCCGCGCGCGCGCGCGGCGGCCAAGCGGAAGTCCTGCTGGCCGTAAAGATTGGTGAAAATGCGGTCTTTATCGCTCAGCATGATTAGGCGCCCTGCTTCGCGGGAATGTCTTTAAGGGGGATGTCTTTAAGAGTCTGGGCGCCGCCCTCGGGCGCGGAGGTCTGGCGGCCGATCAGCGAGCCGGCCTTCGGCGTCTCGCCACGCCCCAGCGCATCGAGCAGGCCCGGCACATGGCTCGCCGCCACGTCCTCGTAATAATCGTCGGCGACTTGCACCACGGGCGCATTGACGCAGGCGCCGAGGCATTCGACCTCGCGCAGCGTGAACTTGCCGTCGGCCGTCGTCTCGCCGACGGCGATGCCGAGATGCTTCTCGCAGGCGGCGACCACGTCGCCAGAGCCGCGCAACCAACAAGGCGTCGTCGTGCAGACCTGCACCAGGTTTTTACCGACCGGTTGCAGGTTGTACATCGTGTAGAAGCTGGCGACCTCGTATACGCGCATCACCGGCATGCCGAGAACATCGGCCACATGGGCGAGCGCTTCTTTGCTGAGCCAGCCGCCGTTCTGGCGCTGCGCAAGATCGAGCAACGGCATCACCGCGCTCTGCTGGCGGCCCGCCGGATATTTGGCGATATGCGCATCGGCCTTGGCCTTCATCTCCGCGGTGAAGACGAAGGGCTCGCCCTGCCCGGCCGGGCGGTGTTCAGGATAGACGCTCATCGATCGATCTCGCCGAAAACGATGTCGAGGGAACCAATGATGGCGACGACGTCAGCCAGCATATGTCCCTTGGACAGGAAATCGAGGCCCTGCAGATGGGCGAAGCCCGGCGCGCGGATCTTGCAGCGATAGGGCTTGTTGGTGCCGTCGGAGACGACATAGACGCCGAATTCGCCCTTCGGCGCTTCGACGGCGGCGTAAATCTCGCCGGCGGGCACGTGATAGCCCTCGGTGTAGAGCTTGAAGTGATGAATCAGCGCTTCCATCGAGCGCTTCATCTCGGCGCGCTTGGGCGGCGCGATCTTATGGTTCTCGATCATGACCGGGCCTTCGGGCAACTGCTCGCAGCACTGGCGGATGATGCGCAGGCTCTGGCGCATCTCTTCCATGCGGACGAGGTAGCGGTCGAAGCAGTCGCCGTTCTTGCCGACGGGGATGTCGAAATCCATCTTGTCGTAGACGTCGTAGGGCTGCGACTTGCGCAAGTCCCAGGCGACGCCCGAGCCGCGCAGCATCGGGCCGGTGAAACCCCAGTCGTAGCAGTCCTCGGCCGAGCAGACGCCGATGTCGACGGTGCGCTGACGGAAGATGCGGTTGTTGGTCAGCAGCGTGTCGACGTCGTTCATATGCTTCGGGAAGTTTTCCACGAAGGTCATGATGTCGTCGATCAGGCCGACCGGCAGGTCGAGATGCACGCCGCCGGGACGGAAGTAAGCCGCATGGAGGCGCGCGCCGGACGCGCGCTCGTAGAACTCCATCAGCTTCTCGCGCTCTTCGAAGCCCCACAGCATCGGCGTCATGGCGCCGACGTCCATGGCGAAGCTGTTGATATTCAGCAGATGGTTGAGCAAACGGCTGATTTCCGCGAACAGCACGCGGATGTACTGGGCGCGAATCGGCGCCTGAATGCCGAGCAGCCGTTCGACGGCCAGCGCGAAGGCATGCTCCTGCGACATCGGCGCGACGTAGTCGAGGCGGTCGAAATAGGGCACGGCCTGCAGGTAGGTCTTGTACTCGATGAGCTTCTCGGTGCCGCGATGCAGCAGGCCGACATGCGGATCGGCGCGTTCGATCACTTCGCCGTCCATCTCGAGGACGAGGCGCAGCACGCCGTGGGCCGCCGGATGCTGCGGCCCGAAGTTCATCGTGTAGTTCTTGATCTCTGCCATGCGGTCGGTCAGCCCTTGCGGAAGCCTTCGCTGTCGGCGTAGTTGCCTTCCCGGATCACCCGCGGCACGATCTCGCGCGGCTCGATGGTGACCGGCTGGTAGATCACGCGCTTCTGGTCGGGGTCGTAGCGCATCTCGACATAGCCGGTGACCGGGAAATCCTTGCGGAACGGATGCCCGATGAAACCGTAGTCGGTGAGGATGCGGCGCAGGTCGGGATGGCCCTCGAACACGATGCCGAACAGGTCGAACGCCTCCCGCTCGTACCAGTTGGCGCACGCCCAGATGTCCGTGACCGACGGCAGCAGCGGGAAATCGTCGTCCGGCGCGAAGCAGCGCACCCGCAGCCGGGCGTTGTGCTCGAGCGACAGCAGGTGGTACACCGCCGAGAAGCGCGCACCGTCCCAGGCGCCGTCGCCATGGCCGGACCAGTCGACGCCACAGAGGTCGATCAACTGCGCGAAACGCAGGGAGGCGTCGTCGCGCAGCAGGGCCATCGCCTCGGGAAGCCGCGCCGCGGGCACGGTCACCGTCAGCTCGTCGAATGCGAACTCGACCTTGGTTGCGACCTCGCCCAGCGCGGCCTCGACCCTTGCCTGCAGTTGATCGGGAGGAAGGCTCATCGCGCGATCGTGCTCTGCCGCTTGATCTTGTTCTGCAACTGGATGATCCCGTAGAGCAGCGCCTCGGCGGTCGGCGGGCAGCCGGGCACGTAGATGTCGACCGGCACGATGCGGTCGCAGCCGCGGACCACCGAATACGAGTAGTGGTAGTAGCCGCCGCCGTTCGCGCAGGAGCCCATGGAGATCACCCAGCGCGGCTCCGCCATCTGGTCGTAGACCTTGCGCAGCGCGGGCGCCATCTTGTTGCACAGCGTGCCGGCGACGATCATCACGTCGGACTGGCGGGGGCTCGGGCGGAAGATCACGCCGAAGCGGTCCATGTCGTAGCGCGCCGCGCCGGCATGCATCATCTCGACCGCGCAGCAGGCGAGGCCGAAGGTCATCGGCCACAGCGATCCGGTGCGGGTCCAGTTGATCAGGTCGTCGGCCTTGGTCATCACGAAGCCGCGCTCCGCGCCCGGAAACACCGGTGCCGGTGCAGCGGCGCCCCCGGCAGACGCATTCATGCCGCCCCCGGCTACCGCGAGTTCACTCATCGGATGCTCCGTACATGGACGAGCCCTGGCCGATCATTCCCATTCGAGTGCGCCCTTCTTCCATTCGTACACGAAACCGACGACCAGGATCATCAGGAAGACGAACATGGCGCCCAGGCCGAACCAGCCGATGTCGGCCAGCACGATCGCCCAGGGGAACAGGAACGCGATCTCGAGGTCGAACAGGATGAACAGGATCGCGACCAGGTAGTAGCGCACATCGAACTTCATCCGTGCGTCTTCGAAGGCCTCGAAGCCGCATTCGTACGGGGACAGCTTCTCGGCATCGGGCCTGTTGGCACCGGTCGCGGTACTGGCGATCCAGCCGACCAGGGGAAGGACGAGCCCGAAGGCAAGCCCTACGCCGATGAACAAAAGAATGGGCAGGTAACTTTCCAGCACAGCTAGCTCGACCGTCGACTAAGCATATCTTGGACCCCCGGTTTTCCCGGTACAGCCTCGCGCGTCGGACGGCCTGCATGAGGCAGGGCGGACCGTGCGAGGGTCACGATAACGCAGCCTTTGCGCCGGCCCGGGCCAATCTGCCCTGAACCGCGTGGCGCGCGCTGCAATCACGCGTCTGGAGGCATCAGGCGCGGCGCGAGGGACCGCTGTGCGCCTTGCCTTGCTGCCGATCCATCACTACTGCCGGTGCCGCGAACCGCTCGGATACCGGTACTGCTGGTGCCCACGATCAGACTCGAACTGATACGGCTTTCGCCACTGCCCCCTCAAGACAGCGTGTCTACCAATTCCACCACGTGGGCAGCGACCCCGGTATTGTCGCCTACTTTCGGCATTCCGGGTTCATTCAACTTCGGATTACTTCGGAATATCTTCAGCCTTGGACGCGCCTTTCGCGGCGGCCGGCGCCGCGGCACCGGCCTTGGCTCCGGCGTCAGGCACGGCAGCCGACGGCGCCGAGGGCACCGGCACTGCCGGCGCGGCCGGCGCCTGCGCGGGCGCACCCGGCACCGGGATCTGCGACGCAGGCGTCGTCGGTACGTTGTCCATCAGGCCGCGGGAGGTGCCGGTATGGGCAGCGAGGTAGGTCAGCACGAGGCTGGTGATGAAGAACAGCGTGGCCATGACCGCCGTCATCCGGCTCATGAAGTTCGCGGAGCCGCTGGACCCGAACAGGCTGCCCGCAGAGCCGCTGCCGAAGGCTGCGCCCATGTCGGCACCCTTGCCCTGCTGGAGCAGCACGAAGACCACGATCGCACCGGCAGCGAGCACGTGGAACAGGAGGATGAAGTTCTGGAGCATGTTGGGTGTTCCCAGTTAATGAAGATCAGCCGAAAGCCCGGCAGATCGGCTCGAAATCCTCGATCTTGAGCGAAGCGCCCCCGATCAGGCCGCCATCGACATCAGGCATCGCGAAAAGCTCGGCGGCATTGGACGGCTTCACGCTGCCGCCGTAGAGCAGCGACACGCCCGCCCCCACCGCCCCGAGACGGGTGCGCAGGAACCCGTGCACGGACTGGACCTGCCCGGGTGTTGCATTGCGACCGGTGCCGATCGCCCACACCGGTTCGTAGGCGATCACGCAGCGCGCCAGCGCGTCGAGTCCGAGTCGCTCGATGCAGACGGACAGTTGCCCCGCGACGACCGTCTCGGTCATGTCGGTTTCCCGCTCTTCCAGCGTCTCGCCCAGGCAGATGATCGGCGTCAGGCCGGCGTCGAGCGCGGCTGCGGCCTTGCCTGCGACCAGTGCACTGGTCTCGGCGTGGTGCGCGCGTCGCTCGGAATGTCCGACGATCGCGTAAGTTGCGCCGAATTCGGCAATCATCGGCGCCGACACCTCGCCGGTATAGGCACCGGCCGCCTGCGCGCTGACATCCTGGACGCCCCAGCGCACGGCGCTGCCGGACAACGCGTCGCGGGCCTGTGCAAGGTAGGGAAAAGGCACGCAGACCGCGACTTCCACGCCGGCCTGCGCATCTGCACTGCGGCCTGCGGGCACGGCGAACGCCGCCGCGCATTCGCGCAGGAGTTCGGCGTTGCGGGCAAGCGAACCATTCATCTTCCAGTTGCCGACGACGCGCCTTTGCCTTCGAGGCATCTGCCTTGCAGACCTGCTGTCGCCGTCACTGCTGTCGCTGGCACGCATCTCGCGCATCCCGGTATGGCCTGAGTAGAACCGCGGGATTATACCGGCGCGGGGGCTGACCGGTCAAACCGGCGCCGCCCCGGACTTCACCCGAGCGTCAGCCGAAACGACCGGTGATGTAGTCCTCGGTCTGCTTCTTCCGGGGCTTCACGAACAGGTCTTCGGTGACCCCGTACTCGATCATCTCGCCGAGGTACATGTAGGCGGTGAAGTCGGACACGCGCGCCGCCTGCTGCATGTTGTGGGTGACGATCAGGATGGTCACCCGCGCCTTGAGTTCATTGATCAGCTGCTCGATGCTCGCGGTGGCGATCGGATCGAGCGCCGAGGTCGGCTCGTCGAACAGCAACAGCTCGGGATCGCTGGCCAGGGCGCGCGCGATGCAAAGCCGCTGCTGCTGGCCGCCGGACAGGTTGAAGGCAAGGTCGCCCAGCCTGTCCTTGACCTCTTCCCAAAGCGCAGCGCCCCGCAGCGCCTCTTCGACCTTCTCGTCGAGGATCGTGCGCCGGTTGATGCCGCGCACGCGCAGGCCGTAGGCCACGTTCTCGTAGATGGACTTGGGGAAAGGGTTCGGCTTCTGGAACACCATCGACAGGCGCATGCGCACTTCGATGGCATCGACCTTCGGCGACAGGATGTTCAGGTTGTCCGGCTGCAGGACGATCTCGCCTTCGTAGCGGTTGCCGGGGTACAGGTCGTGCATCCGGTTGAAGCAGCGCAGCAGCGTCGACTTTCCGCAGCCTGAAGGACCGATCAGCGCGGTGACCTTCTTGTCCTGGACCGACAGGTTGACGTCCTTCAGGGCCTGCTTCTCCCCGTAGAAGAAATTCAGGCTGCGCACGTCCGCCTTGCCACGCGCGACGGCCTGTTCGACGACTTCGCTGGTCACCATTTGATGGTCTTTCTGATCTGATAGCGCAGGTAGATGGCGAAGCCGTTCATCAGCAGCGTCATCACGATGAGCACGACGCCGGCCGCGGCGGCGTTGACCGCGAACGCAGGATCGGGCCGGGATACCCAGTTGAACATCTGGATGGGCAGCACCGTGAACGGCGCGAACAGCCAGTCGAAGTTGATGAATGGCGGCTCTGCAGAGACCGGGCTCGGCGGCAGGAAGGCGATGAACGTGAGCGCGCCGATGGTGATGATCGGCGCGGTCTCGCCGATCGCGCGCGACATGCCGATGATCACGCCGGTCAGGATGCCGCCACGGGAGTAAGGCAGCAGGTGGTCGGAGACCATCTGCCAGCGGGTGGCACCGAGGGCATAGGCTGCTTCCCGGATCGTGCTCGGCACGGCGCGCAGCGCTTCACGGGTGGACACGATGACCACGGGAAGTATCAGCAGGGCCAGCGTCAGCCCCGCCGCCAGCACGCTTTCGCCCAGGCCCAGGATGTAGACGAACAATCCGAGTGCCAGCAGGCCGTAGATGATCGACGGCACGCCTGCGAGGTTGGTCACGTTCACCTCGATGATGTCGGTGACGATACCCTGCTTCGCATACTCTTCGAGGTAGATCGCCGCGCCGATGCCCAGGGGCACCGCCGCCAGCATGGTCACCAGCATCACCAGGGTGGTCCCGACCCAGGAGGACAGGATGCCGGCGTCCGCCGCGCGCCGCGACGGGAAGCTGGTGAAGAATTCGGGCGTCAGGCGCGACCAGCCGTCGAACAGCAGGCTGGCGAACGAGGCGATCATGGTCAGCACGGCGATCAGCATGCACACCAGGCCGACGATCGCGAACATGTGGTCGCGCAGCTTCCGCTGGCCGATCAGCGCGCGCATCTCTTCGATGCGCTGCGGGGAGATCTGGGTGTAGGAACTCATCAGTAGATCTCCCGGTACCGCTTGCGCATCACGTGGCCGAACACGTTGAGGGCCAGCGTCATCACGACCAGCACCAGGCCGGCCGCGAAGATGCTCTGGTAGGCGACGGATCCGTGTTCGACATCGCCCAGGCTGACCTGCACGATGTAGGCCGTGATGGTTGCCGCCGGCTCCATCGGATTGAAGGTGAACTTCGGCTGGAGGCCCGCGGCGATCGCCACCACCATCGTTTCGCCGATCGCACGCGACACCGCGAGGACATAGGCAGCCACGATGCCGGAGATGGCCGCGGGCGTGACCACCCGCACCGCCGTCTGGAAGCGCGTCGCACCCATGGCATAGGAGCCTTCGCGCATCGCCATCGGCACCGCGCGCATGGCGTCCTCGGCGACGGAGCTGATGTACGGGATGATGAACACGCCGATCACGATGCCTGGCGCGAGCATGTTGAAGCCGGGCAGGCCGGGCATGAAGATCTGCAGGAACGGCGTGAAGTACAGCAGCGCGAAGTAGCCGAACACCACCGTCGGCACCGATTCGAGCAGCTCGAGGAACGGCTTGACCGTCTCGCGCACCTTGTGCGGGGCGAACTCGCTCAGGTAGATGGCGATGATGGTGCCCATCGGGATCGCCACCGCGAGCGCGACCGCGGCAACCGTCAGCGTGCCGGCGAGCAGCGGCAGGATGCCGTAGTGGGCGTCCGCGAACAGCGGCGACCAGACCGTGCCGGTGAGGAACTCGAAGATCGAGACATGCTCGAAGAATCCGAGCGACTCGACCACCAGGATCGCCAGGATCGCCACCGTGATCGCGACGGCCGAGAAGGCCATCAGGAACAGGATCGATTCGATCACACGCTCCTTGATGTTGCGTGTGAACTTGTGTGCTAGGCGGCCTTCGAAAGCATTCGCCATGGACTCCGGTGCTCCCGCGATATCAGCTGATGGAGGCGACATGGTAGAGGAACTTGCCTTTCGGAGTGATGCCGCGGCGCAGGCGGCGCGCGACCGTCGACTGCATCAGGCCCTGCCGCCGGCCTCCACAGACGCAAAAAGAGGCCGGGGTGGCGCCATGCCAATCCCCGGCCGGGACAGCCTGCGATCAGCGAATCGCTTCCAGCTTCATCAGCTGCTCGATGGTCAGGCCGACCTTGTTCTCGCCGCCGAACCGGGTGCCCAGCACCGGCTTGGCGAGGGACGTCAGGTTGTGCTTGTACGCGGCGGCCGGCAGCGGCACGTAGCGCACTTCGGCGACCAGCTTCGAGGCGTGCACGTTGTAGTACTCCGCGAACTCACGCACTTCCGGACGCTTCAGCGCGGTGGCCGACACGTAGATGAAGATCGGGCGCGACAGCGGCGTGTAGGTGCCGCCGATGACCGACTCGGGCGACGGCGCGACACCCTGCGACCCACCGGTCGGCACCACGGGGACCGAGCGGACCGTCTTGCGGTTTTCCCAGTAGTACGCGAAGCCGAAGAAGCCCATGCTGTTGTTGTTGCGCGACACGCCCTGCACCAGCACGTTGTCGTCCTCGCTCGCCGTGAAGTCGGTGCGGCTCGCCTTCGACTTGCCGTTGACCGCCTCGGTGAAGTAGTCGAACGTGCCCGAATCGGTACCGGCGCCGAACAAGGCGATCGGCTGGTCGGGCCAGGCCGGGTTCACCTGGTTCCAGCGCATGATCTTGCCGGTGGCCGCCGGCTCCCAGATCGTGCGCAGTTCCGCGAGCGTGATCTGCTTCAGCCAGGTGTTCTTCGGGTTCACCACGACCGACAGGGCGTCGTAGGCGATGGCCATCTCGACGTAGTCGATGCCGTTCTTGCGGCACAGTTCCATCTCGGCGCGGGTGATCGGACGCGAGGCGTTCTGCACGTCGGTCTCGCCGCTGCAGAACTTGCGGAAGCCGCCGCCGGTGCCGGATACGCCGACCGTCACGCGGACCTTCCCCTTGTTGGCTTTCTGGAACTCCTCGGCCACGGCTTCGGTGACCGGGAACACGGTGCTCGAGCCGTCGACGCGGACCTGCGGCTGTGCGATGGCGGAGCTGGCTGCCAGCGCGAACGTCGCGGCAGCGAGGGTGATCGAGGCGAGCGACGCCAGACGGATGCGGTTCAGCATTGGGATCCTTTGGGTGGAGGCATGGACTCCCGCGATCCTAAGGGTCGCGCATGACAATTTCATGACCCGGGGGCCGATCAGCGCCGGAAACGCTTCAGGCCGCCTTCCCGATGGCCTCGGCGATCGATTCCGCGCAGCGCCGGGACAGCGATTCCTGGTCGGATTCGACCATCACCCGAACGACCGGTTCGGTTCCTGACGGACGCAACAGCACCCGGCCACGGGCTCCCAGGGCCTCGCCGGCGCTGGCAACCGCCTGCGCCACCGCCGGATTCTCGCGGAATGCCCGGGGATCGGCGGTGCGTACATTGATCAGTACCTGCGGAAACAGCACCAGCGACCCGGCGACCTCGGCCAGGCTGCGGCCGGTGCGCCGCATCGCGGCCAGCACCTGCAGCGCGGACACGATGCCGTCGCCGGTGGTGTGCCGGTCGAGGCAGAGGATATGGCCGGAATTCTCGCCGCCGACCTGCCAGCCGCGCGCGCGCAGCTGCTCGAGCACATAGCGGTCGCCGACCGCTGCGCGGACGAAAGGGATGTCCCGCGCCGCGAGCGCGTGTTCCATCGCCAGGTTGGTCATCAGCGTACCGACGACCCCCCCGACCAGCAGCCCGCTCTCGTGGCGATCGACCACGATCGCATGCAGCAGCTGGTCTCCGTCGTAGACGGTGCCATCCTGGTCGCACATGAGCAGGCGGTCGCCATCGCCGTCGAGCGCGATGCCGAGGTGGGCACGGTTCGCCTTGACCGCCTCGCGCAGCGCGGCCGGATGGGTGGCGCCGAAACTGCGGTTGATGTTGAAGCCGTCCGGCTGGTTGCCGATCGCGATCACGTCGGCACCCAGTTCGTGGAACACCGGTCCGGCGACGTGGTAGGTCGCGCCATGCGCGCAATCGACCACGATGCGCATCCCGCGCAGGTCGCGCTCGGCCGGGAAGGTCCCCTTGCAGAACTCGATGTAGCGCCCGCCGGCATCGCTGATCCGTCGCGCACGTCCCAGGTGCGCCGATTCGCGCGTGACCATCGGCTCGTCGAGCACGCGTTCTATCTCGAGCTCGACCGCATCGGGCAGCTTGTTGCCGTCGCCCGAAAAGAACTTGATGCCGTTGTCTTCGTAGGGATTGTGCGAGGCGCTGATGACGATGCCTGCCGACAGGCGCAGCGCGCGCGCGAGGTAGGCCACCGCAGGCGTCGGCATCGGACCGCAGAGGTAGACATCCACGCCGGCCGCGGACAGTCCGGCCTGCAGTGCCGACTCGAGCATGTACCCCGACACCCGCGTGTCCTTGCCGATCACCACCGCCGGCTGCACCGGCGCGCGTGCGGCACCCGCCGGCGCGGCATCGCCCTGCTGGCCGGCGAGCACCCGCCCCGCCGCGTTGCCCAGCCGCATCACGAAGTCGGGGGTGATCGGAGGCACGCCTACGCGGCCGCGCACGCCATCGGTGCCAAAGTACTTTCGGGTCAAGGAAGTTGCCTGTTGCCTGAACGGTTGGGCGCGTCGAGCGCGCGCCAGACCATCAGGGCATCCCGCGTCTCGCGCACGTCGTGGACCCGGATTATGTCAGCGCCATGAAGCGCGCACCACAGTGCGCTGCCGACGCTGGCGGCCAGCCGCTCGCCGGTCGCCCGGCCGGTGAGCGCCCCGAGCATCGACTTGCGTGAAACACCGACCAGCACGGTACAGCCCAGGTCGTGCAGGCGCGGCAGCGCCTGCAGCAGCGCGAGGTTGTGTTCAAGGGTCTTGCCGAAGCCGATGCCGGGATCGACCGCGATCCGCTCGCGCACCACCCCGGCGTGCACCAGCGCATCGACCCGGCCGGCGAGGAAGGCCATCACCTCGGACACCACGTCGGCGTACCGGGGCTCGCGCTGCATCGTCGCGGGTGTCCCCTGCATGTGCATCACGCAGACACCGGCCTCGCTGTCCGCCAGGGTCTCGAGCGCGCCCGGCGTGCGCAGCGCCTGGATGTCGTTGACGATCGACGCACCGGCGGCGATGGCAGCGCTCATCACCGCCGGCTTCGTCGTGTCGACCGACAACGGAACCCCGGCCTCGGCGAGTCCTTCGACCACCGGGAGCACGCGGCGCATTTCCTCCGACACGCTGACTTCCGCGGCGCCGGGCCGGGTCGACTCGCCCCCGATGTCCACGATGTCCGCGCCTTCGCCGACCAGGGCCCCACCGTGCGCGACGGCGGATGCCATGTCGAGGAACTGCCCGCCATCGGAGAAGGAATCGGGGGTGACGTTGATCACCCCCATCAGGCGCGGGCGGTCAAGGGCGATCCTGAACCGTCCGCAACTCCAGTAACGACGCACGGAACCGGGCTCCGCGCAGGGGCTCAGGCCTCGGTCGCGGGCGTCGTCGACGGCGCGGGCGCACTCGGCGTGGAGGCGTTGCCACCGCCCGGGGACGACGCCGGCGGCTGCGACGGCTTCGGCGGCCGCGGCGGACGGCCTTCCATGATGTCCTGGATCTGCTCGGCATCGATCGTCTCGAACTCGAGCAGCGCGTTGGCCATCGCATGCATCTTGTCGCTGTTCTCCTCGATCAGCCGGCGTGCCAGCGTGTACTGCTGGTCGATGATGCGGCGGATCTCGGCGTCGACCTGCTGCATGGTCGCCTCGGACACGTTCTTGT
>LNFM01009902.1_pt1 | contig 13620 bp, 18 predicted proteins | sample 596031 | NCBI WGS metagenome assembly LNFM01 (sample SAMN04254537, study PRJNA301005) | activated carbon metagenome | isolation source: dual media filters at the Ann Arbor, Michigan drinking water treatment plant | place: USA: Ann Arbor
AAGCGGAGACGTGGCCGAGTGGTCGAAGGCGCACGCCTGGAAAGTGTGTATAGGGGTGACTCTATCGTGGGTTCGAATCCCACCGTCTCCGCCATTATCTTTTGTTTAATAATGATAATTTCGTTATTAGTGGGTAAGTTCCCATAATAGCTCCCCGATAAGGAAGCAGCTAGCATGTTCTATCTGTTGCTTGACCTTACTTCGATGCCTTAGCCAAGCGGCTTAGTCTTTCAGGTCCTTCAAGGTGCATTCGATTTTCACGGTTTGGCTGCCAGCGAAGCTACCGTCTTCGTTCCAGATATTTTCTCGACGGGTTCCGCAAGCGCCCCTGCGCGTCATATCCTTAAGCGCATTCTCGTTGGCGACTTTGGCGTTGGCATTCACATGCCGCTCTAATTCTGCCGAGCCGTTTACAGCTCTGTTTATCCATTTGTCCTGAAACTCGTTGTCGCTTTTCAACTGTGCAATGTCGCTTTTCAATTCGATGATTTGAGATTGCAAAACGGCAATGTCTTGTCGCGGGGCTTGCGTAGCTATTTCTCGAATCTCGCTTTTGCTTCTTGCGCTAGGCATATCTTCGCATCCAGACAGCAACAGAATAATCGCTGCGATAATCGCGCCTTTAAGCATGTTGCCCCCTGAACACTCGCCCTTCGTTATCATCTTTGTTGATGCCACCTTATCGATAACCTTGTCAAAGTCGCATTTGTAGCCCCTATGAGGTGCATTTATTTCATCAACTTCACACGGATGGGGCATTTCAAATGAATATCTATGGTGGTTTCTTGGTGCTGGCGCTCGCCGGTTGTTCTCAATCAACACCGTCAGCGACTAATGTGGGAGATGCAAAGGTAGGACGTTTTCAATTTCACGAACCGAGTAAAGACTTAATGGCGTTCGTTTTGGATACTACTACTGGCTGTGTCAGTCACGTTGCCGAGAGCGAAAAGCCCTCGTCCGACCCCGATTGGGTGGAATTACATACAAATTTTGGAAAGTGGCAGTGCCCGCCATCAACATCGGAAAAAGTAAAACAATCTGACCCAGCGGCAAAATCTAGCTGATTGTTGACGTTTCGGCGGCTTGTAATGCGTCTAGCGTTTGGCCATTAAAATAGCGCCAACAATGGCGAATACGCCGCACACTATGAGGAGATTTTGCTGGGTATTGAGGAGCCCAATATTATTAATCCTTCCAAAACCGGTGGCAACGGTCGTGTCCATAATAAGTGCGAAAACACCTCCGATGGCGCCGAGGCCGAGGAACAGACCACCCACATTTAACGCGCTCCGGGCATCGTTAGTATTGATTGGCTGCTCGTCTATCAAAAGGCGTGCATCAGAACGTACTTTGTCACGTCTTTTTAGCCAGATGCCCAGTGCCGCTGGAAGCACCAGAAAGATGGTGACGATGCCGATTATTACGATAATTACCGCCGTGGCTTCGGACATCTTTGGGACCTTTAAAGAGAAGCATTTCCGAGGATTGATACATGATCCTGCCGGCAGTATACCCACAACCGCGCTCACTAAAAGGTCTTAAGGACGTTAGCAGGTCGCACCGCGCACAATATCCGCAATCTCCTTCAAGTATCTCACTGCTGCCTTCGTTTTGGCCGAATAGCCGCCATGCTTCCGTGCATTCTGGTTTCCTACTGGCGCGCCGGGGTTAGTCCCGCCGTGCATCCTGCATCGCCGCTTGCCCTTCACGGCTGGGGATTGGCACTCCGCCCCCGAACGGGTCCGTGCCAAGCAGCGCGGGGCACGTCTTCGACATGCAGGCTTTTCTAGAGCGCAGTCGAAATTGCACATCGCGATGGCCAAAACGTGGGTCGAAAGCGCAAGTTCTTTCTACATAGCAAAACGCCACCAGTCTTACGACCAGTGGCGCTTATTATTAATTCGTGCGGATTGTTGTTAAGCGAAGGAGACTGTAATTTTCTGCTTACGCTTTCCGGAACGCAATGCGCCTCCGACAAAACCGAAACCAAGCAGCATCATCGCCCATGAAGCTGGTTCAGGCACAGCGCTTACGCCAGGTGTGCTGCTTCCGAAAGTGACATCATCGAACACGATCTGGTTAGCAACGCCGCCGAACGAAATAGACCGAGCCGTTCCAGCGAAGTTTACGCCGGCGGGGCTAAATGGACAGAAACCGGCAGAATATCCTGGACAGCTTCCGAGGTTAGGGGCCGTGGCTACGGACCCTAAGAGATTGCCCGTTCCATTTAGGCCGTCATATACTCCCACGCTTCCCGTGAACGCGCCAACGTAGTTGAAAGAGAACCCAGTATCAAAGCCCGCAGCATAATTGAGGAATGTTTCTGTGCCACTAAGGAAGAACAGACCGCCTCGTTGAGAACCAGGATCTCCCACACCTCCGCGTGACGTGTTTGAGCAACTACCTGACAAAGTATTCAGGCAGATTGCTAATGCATTTGACCCAAAGCTAATTCCATAGTTCGTACCCGTCGTCCCAGCGCTGCTCGTACCGCCATTATAAAAATTTCGCACTTCAGCGAAGGTCGAGCTTGGATAGCTAGCGTTGATGTTCTCGAAATTGAGGGTCACGGCAGCCATCGCGGGTGTGGCAACCGCAACAAGAGCGATGCCTGTGACACCCGCCAAGGCAAATTTCAAATAGTTCAATGCTTCACTCCTGTTTGATGGACAGCTTCTCAATGTGAAAAGTCGAAAAGGCTTTGGTGCAAATTAACGATGCATTAACCGAAATAATGTGCAACCTATTCACAAGTCAAATTTTTTTCGTGGCCAATATTTTTTTATTCTCATTTTGGGACATAACAATCCTTTGTATTGTGCAAAACTTGTAGTTGCTCGATCAATTATCCAATTACCTTCGGATTATTTGCACCGCGTATTTTGTTTCTTCTGAATATCCACCGTGTTTGCGAGCGTTTTGATTGCCCTAATCCTGGCTAATTGACATGCCGTGAGGCCGTTAGCAGTCCACACCATGCACGATTTTTGCAACGCTCTTCAAATATCTGACTGCCTGCTTTGTTTTGGCGGAGTATCCGCCGTGCTTGCGAGCATTTTGGTTTCCAATCGGCGCGCCCTGATTAGTCCCTCCGTGCATCCTGCACCGCCGCTTCCCGCTCACGGCTGGAGATTGGCACTCCGTTCCAGTGCGGGTCCGGGCTAGACAGCGCGGCGCTTGGGCCAGCCGCTCCGGTTGCATCGGATTGATTGTCAATTTTTCCATTTTTGGGTCCCCCTGTATTTACGGTTTCAGCAATAACGGCTTGCCCGCCGCGATTATCGACATGGATATGTCGAACAACTTGCTCCCCGCCGCGCCGCATTCGAGCAAGCGTGTCCATTTGCCCTTGTGACGTCCGAAGCAACTTCGCGGCAAGGTTGCCGAACGTCTGTGCCTGCGGCATCCATTCTGCCGATCCTAGCATTGCCAGCGCCCGAATTGCGGCGTCGTGGGTCACATACATCTGGACAAGCAAAAGCACTTCTGCCTGATTTTGCGGCTCCATGCTCTCGATGAAAGATAATGCCGCATTATATCGGTCGGTTGTGTCGGTGCCGACCGATGCCATGTATTTCAGCAACTCACTCGCCCGCGCGTTTACCGGGTCCATGGTCACCGCCCCGAATGCCTTTTGCAGCTTCAGTAAGCCCTGTGCTTCGCAGTCTCCCGCAATGCCTATCGAATTGCCGCCATCTGGCTTTTTGGTCAATGTCACCTTTACCGGCTTCTTAGCGCGAAGTTGGGAAACTGCCATTTTGGCAAGTTCGGTTTTCTCGCTTTCGGTTAACTTATCCCAGCCGGGAACGGATTTGGCGAGATCGCCTTTAGCTTCCTCTGCCGTGCCGGTTTCTGGCAAGGAAACGTGAATTGTTCGGTCATTTGCCGGGGCTTCCTTTGTCGCTGATTTTGCTTTTCGTGCCATGTTCAGTCCTTTGCTTTGCGCGCCTTTGCGCCGATGTTTTGAGATGTGCCGCAGCGCTTGCCGATGATGTGTCCACCAGCCTCCAGCCTAGCCAGCGCGAATTTTTCCGCCGCTTGTGCGTCTGCGCCTTTCAGGACGTAGCCAAATGCGTCAGCAAGATTAACTGCATGTAGCTCGGGGTTTCCTGCTTCCAGTCCGAGCCGCCCGCCAATCGGCTTGCTGTGGATGACGCGGCTGCGATATGCGTTGCCTGTAATACGTCGCAGCCAGCCCTTTTGAAGCCTTGTCAGGAGAGATACGAGCGCGGCTGGCACGTGCACAAGCAAATGACAGTGGCCGCCCTTCCTGTCGCCATTTTCGAGCGTCCATAGCCAAGCTGTTTTGCTGTTGTGACGTGCCAAAGCTTTGGTCAGCAAATCAAGAAAGCGCCCGGTCGCCTTCACCATATCCACAAGCGCCACTCCAGCGGCCTGCCAGTGTATTGTAATCATTCTGGTGAACGGTAGGCTGATTGCTCTCGAATGGCGCTCAGAAGCCGTTAAATTGGCAATCTGGGCCTCTGTGAGTGCATCGCTAACGCGGTCGGCACGGTTGCGCGCGCCGCCTCTGCGAGTGCTGCAAGGCAAATGTCCTGCCACACCTAATGTTAGGTAATTAATTGCAACTGCCGTGCCAGTTTCCTGCATTGGCAGATTTGCTTGGGTTTGTGCATCGAGCGGTGCTTTTGAAACTTCACCGATTTGGCGTTTCGGTGAAGTTTCAATGCTGCCGCCATGCAATGCGCGCGATGGCGTTTTGGACATGGCGGCAACAGTCATTTCAGCGCCTCCAGCGCCTTTCGGCCCGCATCAGTGAGCCTAAGCTCACAAGCCATTTTGCCCGATGGATTTTTTCGGCGAAGGCCGGTTGTTTCCAACAATCCACTGTTCTTTAGTTCAGAGAAGCGAGGCCCCAATTGGCGGGGGTCAAGCCCTGATCTAAAGACAGCCTCAAGTGCCGTTGCGTTACCCATCAAGGCCAGTGTGCGTAGCGCAGTAGCCCGCAACGTTTTTACGCTTTTCGCTACTTCATACGCAGCAGCGGCGCTTGTTTGACCTGAGAGACCATGCCCTTTCCATCCGGGTGTATCAGGATAGGTGCTCATTTCGCGCCTCCTTCCGACCGGTATGGCAAACCGTGGCGAACCAGTAACTTTGAAAGCCAGTTTCGCTGCGGGTCGCTCAGCATCTCTGCAACACAGACATGGCCAAGAAAGCCCGCCTCTTTATGCGTTAGGTTCGTGCATTGGTTTAGCAGCGACAGAGCGGCTTGTCGGTGATGATCGAACCGGGAGTCAGTCATGGCAACGCTCCCCGTAACAATGTCTCGCCATTACCCGCGCCGTCGAAGGCGACAGGCAGAAACGACAAGCTATTCGTTGCACCTGAATATCCGATGCGGTAAGACGAGATTGCAAACAGCCTACAAGTTGATTGCGCGAAGCCCCGGCCCGCCAGCCGGGGTTTTGTCTTTTTAGGGTCATAGCTCATACCCCCGCTTTGTATTCGGGAAGGCTTGCCAGATATGCTTGCAAGTCAGCAAACGAGATTAGCGTTCGCCGTCCTGCTTTCCGGGCTGTAATGTCCTGCCGCTTCAATGCCTCATACAGAGAACTTCGCGACATGCCCGAAAACTGGACTGCTTCGGGTAACGTACCGTATGCTTTCTTCATGATTTTTCACCTTGTGCTGCTGCCCGCGTTAAGAGCGGACGCACGAGGATATGCCGCTAACCGGCGGGCCAAGGGTGGGGACTATCTCCGTTGAAACGGGATTGAGTTTCGCCCCACTATAATCCGGGGATTGAGCCTTCAGCATATTGCACCGGGTACTGCTTGTGCAGTTTGCAGGCCTCTTTCAATACACCGGAAATGTTAGGCGTTGCCCTCTCGTTGAACGCCAGTGCGACCATGCGCTGGTAAAAGTCCATAAACGCCGAAGGGTTTTTGTCCTTTCCGCTTGGCCAATTGTTTGCGGTTACGGAGTGCCCGAAACCCGCTTCAAAGATTGGAGCAAGATATTGCCCGCGCTTAGTTCGCAATCGCTTTTTTTCAGATTCGGTCCAAGGCCCTCGCTGGCTTTCAACGGCCATTGCCGCTTGGCGTAGGAAACCCGACAACCAGTCCAGTTCCGCCACAGCCGACTTGAAACGCTTATAGTCTGAAGGTTCTCCCATCGCCAAGCCGTTGCCAATGTCGATTCCCCCATCGCCTGCCCAATGCTGACGAGAAAATTTCGACAAATGGCTATCAGCAGCGTGATCGCAGGTGAACAGCTTCTGCCAAGTTGATCCGGCCAACCCCGCTAGATGCTCCAGTTCTGCCCTAATATCAGCATTTGACGTCCGATCCGGTCCATCACTTATATTCGGTATAGTGAAAGCAAGCGAACGCCGCACGGCCATCGCCAGCCAGTCTATATCTTTGCTTGGCAAAATTGCTAACGCGAAGCCTTCCAGCGCTTTGGCGACGGCTTCTGGTGTCATCGCGGGCAGCATGTGATCCCGGCCCATAAAGGCATCAAATTCTGCATCGTCGGCAAAACTCATACCGCCACACTTCTAATTGGCGATACTACTGAACCAGCCGTGCCTACGTTGGAGCAATACTTAGCCCAATCGGCCATAAGCCGACTACGCTTTTCGAACATGTCACCGCGCCGGTAAGCCGCTTCTGCCTTGTTTCCGATAGTGTGTGCCAACGCCATTTCACAAACCTCGTGTGCATAGCCGGTGCATTCGGCGCTCCAGTCTCGAAAGGCGGACCTAAAGCCGTGAACGGTGCAATCCAACTTCATGCGGCGCAGCAGCATAGACATTGCCATGGTGGACAACTTGCCACCCTTTTCGGATGGAAACAGCCATTCACTACTTTTAAGCTTCACGGTTTGCAGTATTTCGATAGCGCGTGGCGAAAGAGGAACGCGATGCTCTTTGCCTGCTTTCATGCGAAGCGCTGGTATTGTCCAGACGGCCTTTTCAACATCGACTTCGCCCCATTTCGCTCCCAGCAATTCGCTCGTTCGGGTTGCAGTCAATATTACAAATTCCAAGGCCAATGCAGCCATGGCCTCGCGCGCGCGCAGCTGCGACATGAAGGCTGGCAATTCCGTGTAAGGCAGCGCTTTGTGATGGCCGCGAGTTAACTTTGAACGGGCTGGCAGAATCTGCGCTATATGCCCGCGCCACCGTGCAGGGTTTTCGCCGTCTCGATAGCCCCGCGCCTTTGCAGCATCGAGCAATGCTTCAATGCGTCCCCTTATCCGGCTGGCAGTCTCTGGCTTCTCTTGCCATATAGGCTCCAGAATTTGCAGCACATGGGCAGTGGCAATGTCGGCAACTGGCAACTCCCCTATGACAGGATAGACATAGCTGGCGAGCGTGTTGCGCCACTGTTGCCGATGCTTATCATTTCGCCAACTACCCTCATTGGCAGCAATGTAAGCCTCTGCCACGTGCCTAAAGGTAACACCTGCAATCTTTGCGGCCTGAGCCGCCGCGAGGGCCTCAGCAGCCTCTCTGTGCCGTTCTGCAAGCGGATCGACGCCCGCTTTCACCCTGAGCCGCAATGCCGTTGCGAGATCGCGGGCTTTGGAAAGTGGTATTTTGTCCGGTCCAGCCGCCGAACCTAAACCCAGATCGCGCGACTTGCCGTCTAGCATGAATCGGTAAACCCAAGAGCGTGCCCCACTGTCTTTAACAAGTAAGTTCAATCCGCCGCCATCGGCGTGGCGACCAGCCTTTGCGTTCTTGACAGTGAGAGGGGTCAAAGCGTGGTTTAGTTTCCTTGGCATATCCTGTCCGTTCCCTAAATGGTTCCCCGATAATACTCTGGTTATTAGGGAACGCAACTGGATAACGCTGGACGTGAAGTTCATTGCAGCAGGTCAAAGTCTAGGAGAAAGCTTGGCTTATCGAGACATTCACGGATGGATCAGGATGCTAGTTTGGCGGACACCGTCTCCGCCACGCAGTCTTAAGTAATTGAGATATAAGAGAAATATGTCCTGAAAGTCCGCAGTTCTGCGCCTCTCAGCGGGTATTATAGTACCCAGAGAATGTCATTTCGGATAGAATTATCGTGAGATAGGCGTGTTTTCTCTGCGGCCATTTTTCGTGGTAGAGTCCGCGTTTCATTGTTGTGAAGATGCCGAATTGTGCTGGGGAATTGGATACTACATCGTCACGGCCCGATCGACACTAGACCATACTAAGCGCCCAAAGTGAAGTCAGCCCCTTAGTGGAACCTTGCAGTTTCTTGACACGGGGGGCGCCAAGCTGCTGCGAAATTGGCCTCGATCGCTGTCACATCATGGCTCAACTTATCGTATCCGGCAGGACCCTCTCTCTGTTATAAAATTCAATGTGATCCGCCGAAACGAAGGCGTAAGCCTCCGTTCAACACAAACCCTTCAGTTGGTGCCCAGACATCTACGGTCCATCTCCCGTCGGGTGCGCGAGTGCGCAGCAACAGCGGATCGTATTTTGTTTGTCGTATGTTGAGGATGTTTTCTGCATTCAAGAAAACGCGTGCTTTGCCAACAACGACCTCACCCAATAAACCAAGTTCGAAATACGGCCTGCTGACTGTGCGGTAAGGGTTGTCTTCAAGCGGCTGTTTGCCAGTGTAATAAAGCTCAACACCAATTCTACCCTTATCCTCATCTTCCCACATGCCAACCAATCCAGCCGTATGTTTCGGTGTTAATGGTACGGTTCGGCGTCCACCCCCACGAGATGGTTCGCTCGCGTCGACATACATGTAGCTACCCGTTACGGTGAAACCATCCCTTCGATAGCGTAGCAGCATCTCAGACCCACGAGTTCGTGTCGTTCCGTCGACATTTACAAGGCGGACACGATCAAGCGCAAAAGCATCCAGCCTCGTCGCATTGGCGATGTTTGAACCAAACAACGTTACATTTGCTTCAAATGGTCCGCTTGCATAACCGACGTCCAGAGAGACCGTAGTAGCAGTTTCAGGTTTTAAACCTTGCAATGGCTCCAAACGTGATAGCCCGGCAGCTTCGATCTCTTCAACGAATGGTGTGGGTCCATAAAATCCACGACCAAAGGATGTCCGCACCGTCCAGTCGCCCGGACGATAAAGCAATGACAACCGGGGGCTGAACTGCGTTCCATATTCATTATGGACATCGAGCCGACCACTTGCAGCAACAGTGACTTCAGGTCCAAACTCTTGTTCTAACTGTACGAATACACCCGGGATTTCGTATCGATAGTCAAATACTGGAAAGGCTCGCGATTGATATTCATCTGCCTGCCAAGCCAATCCGCCAACCCAAGCTGTTCCTTCACTCGACCCAGCAAGTGATGCTTCGGCAAACAGCGTTCGGTGGCGGTCGTTCTCGATCACTGCACCGAATTGATGCCTGTGCCGTTGAGAAACGCCGGAGAACTTTAGCTGGGCCGTACCGATACCATTGATGGGCATCTCTGCAACCAAGCCACCATCGAGGCGCTTCGTTCGCTGCGCTTGCGGAAACGGATTTCCGTCCGGGGTGGTGCGGCCGCGGTTGGTGCCACCAAATCGGTCCTCTTGCATGACACCAGCTGTCAAATAGAGTTTTGCTTCTGATGGCCCCGTCCAAAACACTCGAGGCCGCAACGACCAGCGGTCGTGTGCCGCAACGTCGCGCCAGCCATCATCATCAAGGTCCTGGGCACTTTGCCGGTGCAAGCCACCTGTGAATGAGGCAGAGAGCGTATCGTTGATTGGGGTCGACACATAGACAGTAGCGTCCTGCCCGTTCCGGGTGGTCGCATTCAAAAGGGCTTCAAGTTGGGTTTCATCCGTCGGACGACGCGATACCAGATTGATCACACCGCCCAACGCTGAAGCGCCATACAATGCAGACACTGATCCCTTGATAACTTCAACCTGACCCAAGTCGGTTGGAGGTATCTGCAGTAAGCCAAGTGAAGATGTTTGACCCCCATAAAGCGGCAAACCATCGGCGAGCAATTGCGTATAGCGACCGTCCATACCTTGAACGCGAATATTTGACGAACCAAGCGCTGGCGATGTGACCTGAACCCTCAATCCGCCCGTTTCGCTAAGGACCATCGCGATATTGCCGGGACGCATCAGTATCTTTTCTTCGATCTCTTCACGACCGATCACCTCAACGCGCAACGGTTCATCCTGTACGCGCCTGCCAGAGCGCGTGGCTTGGACGACGATTTCTTCTTCTGCTTCCTCAACGTCGGGACCTTTAGGCGCTGCGGCTTCCTGGGCCAATGATAGCGACGGCGTAAAACAGACAAGCGCAGCAGATGTCGTTGCAAGAAGGAGATAATTACGCTGAAAATTCCGGCCGTTCATTATTGGTCAGTCCATCTATCGAATTTTGAATAGATCAAAGTTTAGTAATCTTAGGACGAAGATCTGTCGGAAGTTCCATCGGCTGAAAGGCACTGACGTTTGAACGCCCGGTGTTGCCATAAGGCAGTTTGCCGGTGAGGTTACCAATCGGGGCAAGCGCCAGCCTAAATAATTGGCCAACGACTTCCTTCCGATCACGCAATTCCCATGCGTAGCATAACATCCGCAGATGGCTGTTAATATGCAGTCCAGCAAACATCTGGGTGATGATGTGTATCCGCTCCAATGCTCGCCACGCGTTTTCAACGTCGTTACTTGCGATGGATCTTTCAAAAGCCTCGTGCTCGATAGCGACCAGTTTCCGGGTGACGATTGTTCTGGCTAACCCGCGCCAACGACGCTGACGATGGCGGTAGAATACCCAAGCGAACGCCCAAACTATTGGGGTGAAGAAGCCGGCTTCGACCTCGACGTCGTCCGTATAACTGGTGCCGCCACTATCGTTAGGTGTAACGGTAATCCAATGATCCCAAGTTTTGACCAATTCGCTGTAGCCATTATCTCTTAGCCGCTTTGGCCAACTCTCGGGTCGCTCTTCATGTGCGGTTGGAACGATCCATTGTTCGCCTAATGGCACAATGCCCAAAAGCTTCAGACTAACTTTAAATCGCTCGCGGTCATTGAAGTTTGTGAGGGTTGCTGGATCAACGAAATGAAATTGAATGAGCGGCCAAGCGATATGCTGTAACAAATTTGGAGTCTGCACTTCACGCCAAACATCTTCTGGAGATAGTGCTATTTCAGTGGATTGGCTGATCTTCATGTCGCGCGAGCCTGTTGGACTGTAAGCTCGCCTCGGGCTTGGCGGATAATCTGCCAGCCACCACTGATGCCAAGCGCAGCCATGATGAATGCTACAATCAGGTCAGGCCAACCACTGCCCGTCAACAGAACACCAAAGCCCGCCGCAATGACGAGCAAATTGTTGATCGCGTCATTGCGTGAGCAAATCCAGACAGACCGCATGTTGGCGTCTCCGGTGCGGTACCGATAGAGCAAAAGCGCGACAGTGATGTTTACCGCCAATGCAAGGGTGCCGATACTGGTCATCGCCCAAGCATCTGGCGAACTGCCGTAGATCATTCCCCAGATAGCAGCCGCCAACACAATCCAGCCGAAAGTAAAAATCGTGATGCCTTTGAGAAGGGCTGTTTTCGCTCGCCAAGATAGCGCCATCCCGGCCACGCCGAGGCTGACAGCATAGTTTGCAGCATCGCCGAGGAAATCGAGCGCATCCGCTTGCAAAGCGCGGGAACCACTTAAAGCACCGGCTGCTATCTCAATAACAAACATCGCAAGGTTGGCCGCCAGCGCTATCCACAGGAAACGCCGCCAGCGAGGATCGTTGTTCGCACTGTTCTTCGCGGGAGGCGAGGTGGAGCAGCAACTGTCGGACATAGAAAATACCTTGCGGAAAACCTGATTCGCTGTCCTTATGCACCCTGTAGCAACTACAGGGTCAAGCGATGAAAATTGGTGAACTAGCAATCGCCACGTCAACCAAGGTCGAAACCGTGCGCTATTACGAAAAGATTGGGCTGCTCTCCCCACCTGCGCGCAGTCCATCGAACTACCGAAGTTATGGCAACGAACATTTGGCACGGTTATCTTTTATCCGGCGCGCTCGGTATCTTGGTTTCACCCTTGAAGCGGTTCGGGAATTGCTGACATTATCGGATGACAATGATCAAAGCTGTGAAGCAGTGGACCTGATCGCCACTGCTCACTTGGCAGAGGTTAAGCGCAAAATAGCCGACTTGTCGGCATTGCAGTCCGAATTGACACGGGTGTTGGGTAGTTGCCGCCACGGCACTATCGCCGATTGCAAGATTATCGAAAGCCTCGCACCCCATCGATAAACTGATCGGTGCTAGTGCTTCCGGTGATTAGTGCTTCGCGAATACTGTGGTTTTACCCGAGCCGAAAGCAACGACGCTGTAGCGATCGGACGGGTAGCCGGGAGCTTCCATGCCGGGAGAACCTAAGGGCATACCGGCAACTGCAAGGCCACGGACACCCTTTGGCTTTGCCGCCAGTACTTTCTTCATATCGGCAATCGGGACATGCCCTTCAAAAGCAATTCCATCAATGATGGCCGTATGGCACGAAGCCAAGTTAGCGGGTATGCCCAGCCGCTTGTGCAGCGCCCTGCGGTCGGCGTCATTGACGACCTTTACGGCGCGTCCAAACTTCTCACGAACCTGAGCTGCCCACTTTTCGCAGCAACCACAGCCCGGGTCGCGGTGCATAACAATGTCACCAGCAGCCAACGCGGACGTCGAAACGAGGGCAAGAGCCAGTGCAATACTTTTCATGATAAAATATCCAGCTTGTGTGAAAGCGCCATACTACATCGGGGAAGAACCTATTTGTGGTTCATTCCTTCCATGTCGTGCCCTTCGTGGCCAGTCTTTTCAGCGTTCTCGGCTTTGTCTTTGCAGCACGCCATTTTTCCCTGCTCATCTTTCTTGCAGCAGCATTCCATCTTCATTTCCGGCTTTGTGACTTCGGCTGCAAGCGCGCCGGCAGAAGCTGTGAATGCCAAAGCGCCAATGAACATTCTAATTTTCATATCAATCTCCGCGTAAAAACTGAATCTATGGCTGACGCTACAATCCTTGGCGCAACCGAGCAAGAGCATGGGTAAACTTCGCTCGGTATAACATCGTGCCACAACAATTTGCCTTGTCAGCATAACATTGCTCGCCAGAGCCTGTGTCTGCCATTCGAGCACAAGGGGATGTCACATAATGACAGAACTATATCGAGGGTTCGAATCTGCAACTTCTCCGCCACGCAGTCTGCAGTTTTCGCCAGTTTCAGAGAAACATCCCCAGAATCCCGCAGTTCTGCGCCTCTTAGCCCACCATACTGTAACAAGAGAACGCGGTTAGAGAGCGATAAGGGGCCAAATCAGACCATTTTCTCTGCGGCCATTTTTCGTGGTACAGTTCGGGGGTTAGCGGATGGCGCTAAACCCGGCGAACGCACGCTGGTGATTCCAGCGCATTGGCAGTTCGCCGGAAAGTGTGAGCTTGCGAGCGTCAAGATTGGCTGGCTGACGGCCACGCCGGCGCTGGAATGATCTCTGAAGCGGACGTAACGCAAACAACTTTCGTTAGTGTTACATGTCGGACATGGGGTCAAATCTAAGTTGGTTCTGCATTTCTCGCATTTCCCGCTGCCATGCGGTTCATCGTTCACCAGGCGCGCGCCGCTTTCACGTCAAATGGCCGCGGTGCACCGCTCATAT
>LNFM01009903.1_pt1 | contig 13620 bp, 9 predicted proteins | sample 596031 | NCBI WGS metagenome assembly LNFM01 (sample SAMN04254537, study PRJNA301005) | activated carbon metagenome | isolation source: dual media filters at the Ann Arbor, Michigan drinking water treatment plant | place: USA: Ann Arbor
GGTCCTGGGAGGGCGACGCCGACACGGTCGTCGATCTGTCGTGGCACCTGCCGCCCCAGCTCTCATGAGCCTGCGCGACCGGATCGATCGCTCGGGGGTCAGGGCTCGAGCGCAGACAGATCGAGCGGACGCTCTTGCTCCGCTGCGGCGCGCTCCATCCGCTCCATGCGCTGCTCGCGTTCGAAGTCCTCGACGTTCGTGATGATGCTCAGCGTGATCCCCGCGGCCGCCGTCACGAGCGTCACCGCGACGAGCCAGCGGGGCGTCGGCGTGCCGTAGACGATCTTGTCGTGGCGACAGCGAGCGAAGTAGGAGAACAGGCCGCACGCGCTGGCTGGCACGAGGGTCATGAGACCGCCCGTGAGATCGCCTTCGTAGAAGCCAAACCCCGCGAACAGCACGAGCAAGATGCCCATCCCGAACAGGTACCGGCCGATGTTCGCCCAGCGACTCGCGGCGGTCAGCATCGCGATCGAACGCTCGGGCGGGCGGCCTCATTCCAGGCCTGCCCGGCAATGGTGGGCGCTGCAGGGATTGAACCTGCGACTTGTTCCGTGTGAAGGAACCACTCTCCCGCTGAGTTAAGCGCCCCGAGTGTGGAGGTTGAGTACCGCTGCACGGAGCCGCCGTCAAGCGGTACGAGGCGGGCAGCGCGGCGGCTGGCCTCGCATCGGGTAACGGCTCGGGGCTGCGTGCTATCCACGCTGCATGCAGCGCAGCATCGTTCGAACGGCCCAGGCTCCGGCGGCTATCGGTCCGTACTCGCAGGCCGTGGTGGTTCCGGTTGGTGAAGGCAAGCGGATGGTCTTCTGTAGCGGCCAGATTCCGCTCGACCCCGTGACGGGCGCGATGGTCGAGGGCGACATCGCGGCGCAGACGCGGCAGGTGCTCGAGAACCTCGGGGCGGTGCTCGCGGCGGCCGGCGGGACCTTCGCCGATGTCGTCCGTACGACGATCTTTCTCGCCGACATGGCGGACTTCGCGACGGTGAACGGGATCTACGGCGAGCGCTTCACGTCGGACCCGCCGGCGCGGGCCACGGTGCAGGCGGCCCGCCTGCCGCGCGATGCTCGCGTCGAGATCGATGCCATCGCGGTGATCGGGTGAGCGCGGGCCACGGCGATCGACCCGCACCGCCATCCGGCGAGCGTTCGCACGCCATCGAGTCCGTCCTCGTCGAGAATCGGACGTTCGATCCGCCGGCCGAGCTCTCCGCCCACGCGCAGGTCGCGAGCCTCGCCGACTACGAGGCGCTCTACGCACGCGCCGCCCGCGACCCCGAGGGGTTCTGGGCGGAGCAAGCGAGCGAGCTGCACTGGGCCACGCCGTGGACCGCGGTGATGCAGGGGGGCTTCCCGACCCGCGCCACCGATCCGGCCCCTCGCTGGTTCGTCGGCGGCACGCTGAACGCGAGCGTCTCGTGCCTGGACCGCCATGCGGCGGGCCCTCGCGCGAACAAGGCCGCGCTCATGTTCGAAGGCGAGCCCGGCGACACCCGCGTGCTCACGTACGCGCAGCTTCACCGCGAGGTCTGCCGGGCCGCGAATGCGCTGACGGGCCTGGGGATCCGGGCCGGCGACTTCGTCGCGATCTACATGCCCATGGTGCCCGAGGCCGCCATCGCGATGCTCGCGTGCGCCCGCATCGGCGCCCCGCATACCGTCGTCTTCGGCGGGTTCTCGTCGGAGGCGCTCTCCGATCGCATCAAGGACTGCAAGGCGAAGCTGGTCATCACCGCCGACGGTGGCTGGCGCCGCGGTCAGATCGTCCCCCTCAAGGCGAACGTCGACCAAGCCGTGGCGGGCAGCACCGTCGAGAAGGTGCTCGTCCTGAAGCGCTGCGCCAACGAGGTCGCGTGGAGCGAGCGCGACGTGTGGTGGCACGACGTCGTCGCGACCGCCTCGCCGAAGCACACCCCGGCGGCCTTCGACAGCGAGCACCCGCTCTTCACGCTGTACACGTCGGGCTCGACCGGTAAGCCGAAGGGCATCGTCCACACGACGGGTGGCTACCTCACGAACGCGCACTACACGACGAAGCTCGTCTTCGATCTCAAGGACCGGGACGTCTTCTGGTGCACCGCTGACATTGGCTGGGTCACCGGCCACAGCTACGTCGTCTATGGGCCGCTGGCGGCCGGCGCCACGGTGCTCCTCTACGAGGGCGCGCCAAACCAGCCGGGCCCCGACCGCTTCTGGGACATCGTCGCCCGGTGGGGCGTGACGATTCTCTACACCGCGCCGACGGCGATCCGCGCGTTCATGCGCTGGGGCGACGAGCACCCCGCGAAGCATGATCTGTCGTCCCTGCGGCTGCTCGGCTCCGTCGGTGAGCCGATCAATCCCGAGGCCTGGATGTGGTACCGGACGACCATCGGCGGCGACCGCTGCCCGATCGTCGACACGTGGTGGCAGACCGAGACCGGCTCGATCATGATCTCGCCGCTGCCCGGCGCCACACCGACGAAGCCCGGCTCCGCGACCCGCCCCTTGCCCGGCGTCGCCGCCGAGATCGTGCACAAGGACGGCACGGTGTGCGGCCCGAATCAGGGCGGCTTTCTGGTCGTGAGGGCGCCGTGGCCGGGGATGCTGCGCACCATCGCGGGCGACCACGAGCGCTTCGTCGCGACGTACTTCAGCGAGGTCGCGGGCTGCTACTTCGCGGGGGATGGCGCCCGCAAGGACAGCGACGGCTACGTCTGGGTGATGGGACGCGTGGACGACGTGATCAACGTCGCCGGTCACCGCCTGTCCACCATGGAGGTCGAGAGCGCGCTCGTCTCCCATCCCAAGGTCGCCGAGGCCGCGGTCGTCGGGCGCCCCGACGAGCTCAAGGGCCAGGCCATCGTTGCCTTCGTGACGCCCAAGCTCGGCGTCACGGCCGACGATGCGCTCGCCACCGAGCTCCGCGCCCATGTGGCCACGCAGATCGGCGCCCTCGCTCGGCCGGAGGAGATCCGCTTCGCGGAGGCGCTCCCGAAGACGCGCAGCGGCAAGATCATGCGACGCCTCTTGCGCGAGGTGGCGTCCGGTTCGACGGCCCGCGGCGACACGACGACCCTCGAGGACCAGGGCGTGCTCGAGTCGCTCGCCCAGTCCTTCAGCGCGGACGACTAACGCGGAGCGCGGCTACTTCGACGTCGCCGCTTCTTCGTCGAGCTCGGTCGTGTTCGGATCCGTCTCTTCGGGCTCATCCGCCGTCGGCGCGACCTCGAAGGTCACGGGCTCGGAGGGCCTCGCGTCGAGGGCCGTGGCCGCCGCCGTCGCGGGGCGCTGGGTCCGCGCCAGGTACTCGCACACCTCGCTGAGCATCTGTTCGTGGGTGCGGCGCACGGCCTTCTTGTCGAGTGGCTTCTCGGCGTTGGTCACGAGCGAGAACGCGAGGGGGCGTGTCGGGTCGATGTCGAGGATGCCGGAGAGGGCGATGACGGTGCGGAGCGTGCCCGTCTTGCCGTAGACGTGGCCACGGACCTCGGTGGTCTTGAACCGGTGACGGAGCGTGCCGTCGCTGCCAGCGATCGCGAGCGAGCTGCGCCAGGCGGCCGCGAGGGCGTCGTCGGGCGCGTCCTCGTCGGTGTAGCCACCGGCGCTGCGAACGACGGAGACGAGCTCGGCGGGCGTGATCTTCGTTTTGTAGGAGAGACCCGAGCCCGTATCGAGGACGACCTGGGACGTGTCGAGGTGCGGGTGGCGGGCGAGCCACGAGTACATCTCGTCGAGCGCGAGCTGCATCGACGGCTGGGTGCGGCGGGCGAGGGCGGCCCCGGTCATCACGACGCGGTCGGCGAGCCAGTTGATGCTCCGCTTGTTGACCTTCGCGACGATGTCCGCGAGTGGCAGCGATTCGTGACGGGCGATCTCGATGGGAAGGGTGCCGCGCACGAGGAGGGCCTCACCGACGAAGTCACCGAGCTCGCCGACCTTCATGTCCCCGGTGACGGTGATGGCCCGCGCCTTGAGCGCCGCGATCAGCGAGTACGCGGCATTCGCGGTGCGCTGCTTCGTCCAGAGCGTGTACGAAGACGTCTTGCCCTTCGTGATGGTGCCGCCGACGGTGAGCTCGATGCGCGGCAGACCGGCGTCGGTGGTGACGACCTCGGCCTTGTAGGTCAGCCGACTCCGCTTCTTCTTCGTCGTGGTCGCGGTGACCGTGACGGTCACGAGGTCAAAGTTCGGCGGCGCGATGACCGTCGGCGCTTCTCCGACCTCACCGGCGATGATCTCGATCGGAATCGTCGAGCGGAAGATGCCGTCCCGGGTCGGGTCCGAGCCCACGACGATGTTGCCTTCGATCGAGTGGACACCACGCAGGGCGAGCGAGGCCGCCAGCTCGTCCATGTCCGCGCTCGTGAGCGTGGGGTCGTAGCTGCCCAGCAGATAGAGGTCGCCGTGCACGACGCCGTTGACCGGCGCGCTCCCGAGGACCCGGGTCGGATACCGGAAGTCGGGGCCAAGCAGCTCGAGGGCCGTCGCCGTGGAGACCATCTTCACGTTCGACGCTGGGTTCAGCGCCTCGTCGTGGTTCACCGCGAACAGCGGCTCGCCCGTGCGCGCATCGACGACGAACAGCCCCGTCACGCCTTTGCGAAGTGAATTCGAGCGCAGGAGCTTCTGGATCTGCGTGGCCGCTGCTTCTTCGGGCGTCGAGAGCTTCGTCTTCTTCTTGTCCGCGTCGGCCGCGAGCGAGACGAGCTCCCCGAGCTTGCCGAACGCGACCGTCGCATTCGCTCCGAGCTTCTTCTGCGCCGCCTTCGCCTCCGCTGCCTTCGAGATCTTCGCAGGCTTGGTGGCGGTCTTCGCCTCGGCGGCGGGCGCCATGGCCACGACGGCCAGGAGCACGGCAACCAGGTGAGATCGGCTCATTCTTTATTCTGTACCTGTTGCTCCCGCTGTCATCAAAGAATCTTGCAACGGAAGGGGGCCCGACGCGGCGCGGCGGGGGCCTTGCCATTGGGCGACGTCTGCTAACCTATTGAAATCGCGTGACACTTCCGGGCGGAAGGCATCGTTTGGACTCAAACTAGTTATTCCGCTCCCCCGGTCGGAGCAGCACTTGCCGCCGCTTGCCTCGCCACTCGAGGATCAACGCATCCCCGATCTGCTCGACGGTCGCCTCGTCGAGGGCCCGGACCGGCGAGGTCGTGAGGCACGGATGGTCGCCCGGCTCGGCCGCCAGCTCGTGGAAGTGCCAGTGCTCCTCCTCGCGTTGCCCATCGAGGACAAAGGAGTCGTCGAAGGTCCAGCTGGCGGCGTTGGCGCAGGCGATGCGGGAGCCGTCCGGGCTCCGGACCGTCACGCGACGGCGGTACGTCGCGTCGATGGTGCTATCGCTGCGCGGGGTCACGTACCACCACTCCGTCTCGTCCTGGACGTTGCCCTCGCGGTCGTAGGTCGAGGCATCCCAGCGCCACGCGCCGGCGAGCGACACCTCGGTGGGCCACGGGTCGCGGGGGAGCGGATCGGGCCTGGCGTCGATCTGGAGCAGCGTCTGCGTCCCGCCATCCCATTGGAGGACGAGGGTCGATCCTGCGAAGGCGGCCTCGTACTCTCCGAGCCTCCGGAAGCCGTGGTCGCATGGACCCGGCTCGGTGCGCACCGCGGTCTCCTTCACCGCGTAGCCGGTCTCGGTGACATCGACGGTGAGGTCGAAGACGGCGCGCTGCGTGTAGCTCGTGCGCTGGTTGCACTGGAACGGCTTGCGATCGTCTGACGAGACGACGACCTCGCGCAGGTAGCGCCCGGTGAGCTGCGTGGGGCTCGGCCCGGGCATGAACCGCCAGCGCTCCTCCTCGATACGGGTGGTGCCGGCCTCCGTCGTGCGGTGCAGCCAGCGCCAGCCCCCGACGAACTTGGTGAGCGCGAACGTTCGTTCGGGCGCGCCGGGGGGATGCGCGGGGGGCGTGCCACGCGAGGGGCACGCCGCCAGCACCATCACGAACCCGATGGCGCTGATCGCATTTCCCCGCGGTCGGGGCACTAGCCTGGACGCCGCGCGTACGTGTCGGCGACGATCTTTGCGACCGCCGCGTCGGAGAGCGCTTCGGGGCGCTTCGTCTCGTACTCCCATGCCACGCGCTGGGTCAGGCGGGCCGTGGCCGCCTCCTGGCTGTAGCCGAGGCGAAAGAAGGTCGCCGCGCGATGCGACAGCTCCGCCGTGGCCGCGGCTGCGTGACGCCCGTCGGCAGGTTGCGGAGTCGTGCGCTCGAGCCAGGGAAAGGACATGACGAGAGTATAATCATCGCGGTGAGGGGCCTGTACGCCGTGGCGTGCGTGATCGCGTGTGCGATCGCCGACCCTGCACATGCAGACGGCACGGGCGTGATCGCGGCCCAGTCGCCGGATCGCGCGGCGGTGGCGGAGGCCCTGACGGCGGCGATCGAGGGTCGGGCCACGCGCCTCGTCGGCGATGCCGTCGGCGAGGCCCGTTATGCGCGCGGCGAGGGCGCCGTGTCGGCCGAGACGCTGGCCCTGTTTGGCCGCGTCCGTGATCAGATCGATGCCGGCTGGCGCGAGTACCTCCGCGTCGCCGTCGAGACAGCCGCGGTGAAGCTCGCCGCCGCCCGGGCGGATGCGGAACGCCTCGTGGCGCTCCCCGGCGGAGCCGAGCTGTATGCCGACGCGGCGCTCCGCCTCGGGGCCGTCCTCGGTCACCTCGGTCGCGACGACGAGGCGCGCGCCGTGCTCGCGCTCGCGCTCGCGCTCGATCCGGATCGCCCGATCACGCTCGCCGAGTTCTCGCCCGACGTCGTCGAGCGCATCGAGGCCGCACGCGGTGCCGCCGTCACGCTGTCCACGCTCCGCGTGACCTCCTCGCCGCCAGGTGCGAACGTCACGATCGACGGGCGGGGCGGTTCGAGCGCCGGCCCGGCGGCCGTGACGACGGTGCCCGTCGGCCAGCACATCATCGTCGCGACGGCTCCCGGCTACCTGCCGCTCGTTCGCAGCGCAGCGGTGGCGCCGGCCATGACGACCGAGGTCGAGCTCGTGCTCGAGGCCGACGAGGACAGCGCCACGCTCGCGGCCGGCGCCACGCCTGGCCTCGCCGAGGCGCCCGCGCAGCGCCTCATCGACGCGACGCTCCTCTACGCCGATCTCGACGAGGTCATCGTCGCGACGACCACCACGCGCCGCGGCGGTCCCACGCTCCTCGTGCAGCGCTGTGCGGGCATCCCCGCGCGCTGCAGCGCCGTCGTCGATGTGGGCTATGCCGACCCGTCCGGTCTCGCGGCGGCGGCGCGGGAAGCGTGGGCCAGCGTGCGCACCGGCGAGCTGCGCTACGCCCCCACCGTCCTTGCCGACCGCGAGGACGGTGCGCGCGACGACGATCGGTGCCGCGCGTGCCGTAGTCCGTGGCTCTGGGGAGGCGTCGCGGCGGCGGTGGTCGTCGGGGCGGTCGTGACCGTCTTCGCGGTGTCGGGCTCCGACCCGGTCCCGACCCTCAGCGTCGACGGGTCGCAGTTCCGCACGCGGTAGGCCTCGGGCTCACGGGCCGCTGAAGTCGGCCTGCAGCTCGCGCGTCTGACCGTCGGTGAGGTCGACGTTGAAGGTCTTCGTGCGCGGCGGATCCTCGCCGCCGTACACGACCTCGACCGTGTGCTTGCCGGCGGGAATGGCGATGACGGCCGGCGTGCGACCGCGTGGCTTGCCGTCGACGAGGATCTCGCCCCACGGATCGGCGCCGATGCGCAGGGTCGCCGTGCCCTCCGGCGTGGCTTCGGCCGCGTCGGGCCGGGGCTTGGTGAGGGCCGCGTCGGGCTTCGGGCGCGGGACGTCGATGGCGGGCGCGTCGATGATCACCGCCGCGTCGGGCGCGGGGGCATCGAGGGTAGCGACCGCATCGGTCGGCATCGCAGCGTCGACGCTGCCGGAGGCATCGCGGGCCGTCGGCCCATCGGGCGCGGCATCCGGCGACGTGGTGATGCGGTCGCCGCCCCGGAGCACCATCACGATGGCGACCACCCCGAACGCGAGGGTGCCGATGGCCGCCGCCACGAGGAGCGTGGAGCTCCGCCCACGGGGGACCGGCTGCGTGACGTCGAGCTTCGTCGCGAGGACGGGCGGCTTCGTGGTGTCGAAGATCTTCTCGAGCTGGACGTTGGTCGCGAACGTCTCGGTGCGGGCGCGGGGACGCTTGCCCTTGACCTCGGCGTCGCGGGGGATGACCGCCGTGCGGGGCCCGCCGGGCGCGGGGTCGTCCGGTGAGGGCTCGTCGTGGGCCTCGGAGTGGGTGGGGAGGCGGCGGGTCTCCGGGGGGCAGTAGCGGCCGACGAGCTGCGCGATCTCGCGCGGCCCCGGCGTCTCGTCGAGCGCGTAGAGGTAGCGCTGGATCTGCGCCAGCATCTCGCCGGCGGTCGTCCAGCGCTCGGCCGGGTCGCGGGCGAGGGCCCGCATGACGATGTCGTCGAGGCGCACCGGCACCTCGGCACGGACATCGGAGGGGCGCTCGACCTTCGCGCCGGTGACGGCCGCGAGCGTGGCCTCCGCGTCGGGCCGCGCGAACAGGCGTTGCCCGACGAGCATCTCCCAGAACAGGACGCCGACGCTGAACAGGTCCGACTGCGGCGTCAGGCGCTCGCGCCGCACCTGCTCGGGCGACATGTACGGGAACGAGCCGGTCGGGGCGCCCTCGGCGGCGCGCTCGCCGTCCTCGTTGGTGCCGAGGGTGACGGCGATGCCGAAGTCGACGAGCTTCACCTCGCCATCACGCGAGAGCATGACGTTGCGCGGTGAGAGGTCGCGGTGGATGACGCCTTCGCCCTTGCGGTGCGCGTAGTCGAGGCCCTCGAGGATGCGCGCGATGATGAAGGCCGCGATCGCGGGCTCCATCAGGACATCCCGCCGCGCCATCACCTCGGTGAGGCGGTACAGCGTCGGTCCGTCGATGTACTCCATTGCGAGGAAGTACGTGTCCTCGATGACCCCGAGCTCGTAGATCGGGACGATGTTGCCGTGGGTCAGTCCGACGAGGGTCTTGGCCTCGGCCACGAACAGGTCGACGAACTGCCGCTGGCCCGAGAGCCGCGGGAGGATCTGCTTGATGACGAGCTGCTTCTCGAAGCCGCCCGGGCCCGTCAGCTTCCCGAGATAGATCTCGGCCATACCTCCGGTCGCGAGCTTCTCGGTCAGGAAGTACTTGCCGAACGTCGTCGGCAGCTCCGCCATTGCGAGCAGCGTATCATGCGGCCGGTGGGGTTCTCGAAGCTGGCCGCGCTCGCGATCGCGTGCACGTGGGCGTGCAGCGACGCTCCCGCTCGCCTGCGGCTCCTCCCCGTCGAGACACCGACGGAGTGCGGTTCGCCGGACGGCGCCACCGAGCTGCGCGTGATCGCGTACACCGGCGGCGGGGACGTCGTACGCACGGTCCCCCTCGATGGGACCCTCGACATCGCCGACTTCCCGGCCGACACGGAGCAACTCGGCGTCGAGCTGGTCGTGGGCGGCGGTGTCGTCGGCGCGGCCGGCAAGACCGCCCCCTTCGCCTTCGGCGCGCTCGAGGACGGGACTACCCTGCGCGCGCTGATGGCGCCCCCCGGTGGCTTGTGCAGCGTGGGCCCAATGACGACCTCGCGCCGCGCTCCCCTGGTGGCCCGCGCCGGCGACGGCATCCTCATCGTCGGCGGCGTCGATGGCAGCGGTGAGCCGCTCGCGAGCGCCGAGCGCTACGATCCCGCGACAGGTACGTTCACGGCGGTCCCGGTGCCCGCCTTGTTCGCTGACGGGGGCTTCATCGGCACCGCCATGACGGAGCTCCCCGACGGGAGGGTCGTGCTGACCGGTGGCCCCCGGCCGGGGCTCACCGTCTACGACCCCATCGAGAACGCGTTCAGCGAGAGCGTGATCCTCGACGAGAACCGCGCGTTCCACGGCGCCATCGCCCTGGGCGATCGGATCCTGCTCACCGGCGGCTGCAGCGGCGTGGCCGACGGGGCGTGCCAGGGCGTCGTGCGGCGCACGTCGAAGATCTACTCGATCGAGAACCCCGATGACGAACCGGAGCGCGCGCCCACGTTGATCGCGGGGCGACTCGGCGCTCGCCTGATCGCCCAGGGCGTACAACGCGATGGCGGCGAGACGTTCGTGACGGCCGGCGGCCTGCCCGATGGCGGGGCGCCCGATCCGTCCGCGGCCGATCGCTTCGTGCTCGGCGCCGACGCTGCGACCGCGGTCGCGGGGACCTTCCCCGCGGCGACGCTCCTCGACGGCGGCGGGGTGCTGACCATGGCCAGCGGCGAGGCATCGGTCATCGCGCCCGTGACCTCGGCGGGAGGAGCGCCGGCCACGGCCGCCGTCCCGATCGCGGCCGCGCCCGCCTTCGTCGGCCTCACCCTCGCGACCGCCGAGGACGGTACGGTCGTCGGGTTTGGTGCCGGCACCGGCGAGCTCGTGACGTACGATCCGATGCGCGAGCGCTGGGACACGGTGGATCCCGCGGTCGGCAGCGACGCGGTCAGCATCGCCGCCGACCCCACGTTGATTCGCCTCGCCGACGGCTCGATCCTCGTTCTCTCGCCTGACGGCGCCGCGGTGTATCGCCCCTCGCTCGTGGGACCGGGGACCGGCTCCACGACCGTCGTGCCGCTCGCCGGAGGGGGCGCGAGCATGCTCACCCCCGCCGACGCCGCGACGCTGGATCGCTCCGCCGACTGGGTGCTGAGCGGAGCCTTCGCCCCCGCCGTGGTCGGAGGCCCCCGGCTCGCGAGCGGAAGTCTCCGCGCGGTGGTGCGCGTCCGCAGCGGCGGAGCGGCCCTGGTGGCGCGATACCAGAGCACCGGGGCCACGCTCGTGGCGGAGCTCGTGCCGGGGCAGGGCGCCCGCGTCGTGCAGTACCAGGGAGCGGCCCAGACCACGCTCTGCACGGGGACGGTGGTCGGGGTCTTCGATCCGGCAGCCGCGACCACGCTCGAGCTGGTCATCGCCGGGGGCACGGCCCGCGTCTCGCGTGACGGCGGCGTAGTGGTCTCGTGCAGCGTCGGGGCCGGCGAGCGCGGCGCCTGGGGCGTGGCGAGCCTCGGCGGCGAGGTGGCAGTCGATACCGTGACCGTCGCGAGGTGATACCGTCGGCCGCGATGCGCCCGAGGGCCAGGCTCGCTGCGTTCGCGGCAGCGATCGTCGTCGCGGCCCCCGCTCCGGCCGACGCGTACGAGTTCTGGGTCCGCTCGCGCACGATCGGGCAGGCCTTCCAGCTCCGCCAGTACAAGCTCATCGGCCCCGACCTGTTCCTGGGCCGGCGTCGCTACACGCAGACGCTCGCCCTCCGCATCATGGACATCGGCGACTTCGAGGCCGATCGGAAGCGGTCGCGGCTCGCCGAAGGTGGCCTGACCGTCTCGTGGCAGAGCTACCTCCGCATCGATCACGACTTCGGTAGCTACTCCACGGGGCGCATCACCGTGACCGAGCGGACGCGGCGCGATGCGCTCGACCTGATTCCCGAGATCTCCGAGACGATCGCGAACTTCGATCTGCTCTACGGCTACCTGGAGGTGAAGGCCGTCGACGATCGGGTGAGCCTGCGCATCGGTCGCGTGCTCGCTGACGAGGGCTGGGGCCCGACGGCCGTCGACGGGGTGGCGGCGCGCGTGGCCGTGCCGCAGGTCCCGATCGCCGTGTCCGCCACCGCCGGCCTGCGCGTACGGGCATCCTCGGTCCTGGGCCTGTCGGCGTACGAGCTCGACGGAACGTCGGGCGCGGGCTGCCGCGAGTACGTGGCCGGCGCGACGCCCGGCACGGGGACGTACTTGCTGATCGACCACGATCGCGCGGTGGTGAACCGTCGCTTCTCGAGTGACTACGAGACCTGCCCGCAGCGCGACGAGCTCCAGCCGACGGTCGGCGCGACGGTCGCGACGAACGAGCTGCGGGGCATCGGTGCCGAACTCGGGTACCGCCGTACGTGGAGCGGGACAGCGGACCGCATCTACGCCGACGAGGCGGGCACGTTGCCCGGCACCGGCGTGAACGAGGAGCGACTGTTCGCGCGCCTCCACGGCGATGCGAAGGTGGGCCGCGTCGGGGTGCATTCGTTCGCGAACGCGCGCTACTCGCTCTTGCACGCGACGCTGGATCGCTTCGATGCGGGCGTGCGCCTCACGCGCGGCGCCCACTCGATCGAACCATCGGTCGAGTACTTCTTTCCGACCTTCGACGGCGACTCGATCTTCAACGTGTTCTCGATCGACCCGACGAAGGATGCGCGCCTCGGCTATCGCTACAGCGGCGCCGTCCGGGCCGCCGTGAACGGCTGGGTGCGGCGCTACGAGCCGATCCAGGGCGCCCCCGACTACGCCGGCGGCGGCGACGCGTCGCTCGAGCGGGCGTTCGGACCTCGGGCGCGCGGCCGCATCGAGGCGCTCTATGACACGGGGTACGGTGGGCGCCGCGTCGGCGGCAGCGCCGAAGCGGGGTGGCGGGCCAAGCCCAACCTCTGGCTCCGCGGGCGGGCGCTCGTGCTCGGCATCGACCCCGATACCGACGAGGCGAAGTACATCGCGACGTCGGGCGTCGCCAGCACCACGTGGAAGCTCTCCGACGGCTTTGCGGTCCACGGCATCGCCGAGGTCGACCACGACCCAACGTACGGGCTCCAGACCCGCGCCATCGCCATCCTCGACTTCAACTTCATTCCCGAGCCATGAGTCGCGCCGCCTACATCCTGCTTGCCCTCGTGCTGGCTGCGGCCGGCAGCATCGTCGTGGCTGATACCGCCGCCGTCACCGACGACTGGTCACCGGTGATGTATCCGGCGCAGCGCCTCCCGCTCACGTTCTCGCACGCCAATCCCCTCGCTCGGGGGACGGCCTGCACCGCGTGCCACCCCGACGTCACCTCGTCGCGATCCGCCGTCGACAACCTGCTGCCGACCGAGGCGCAGTGCCGAACCTGCCACCCGATCGATCGCTCCCAGCCCGACCTCGTGCTCGCGGACCAGCCTCCGGTGAACTGCGTGGCCTGCCACCCCGGCTACGCGCCCGGCGTGCCCGTCGAACGCACGTACCTCACGCCGCCCCCGCTGAAGTTCTCGCACGCCGCGCATACGTCGACGAACTGCTCCTACTGCCACGGTGACCTCACGACGGTGGACCTCGCCACCACGCGCCACCTCCCGACGATGCAGACCTGCCTCGGCTGTCACCGCGACGGCGCCGAGCAGGACGAGTGCGGCCGCTGTCACCTCGTCAAGCGGGGCGGCCTGATGCAGACGCAGTTCGCGCACGGCAACCTCGTGCCGTCGCACACGGGCCTCGGCGACGCCCACGGCCCCAACTTCAGCACCGACCACCGCCAGGAAGCGAATCAGATCGGCGCCACCTGCGATGCGTGCCACGACAAGTCCGAGTGCGTCGCGTGCCACATCGGCGAAGTGAAGCCGATGGACTTCCACGCCGGCGACTACATCCGCACGCACGCCGTCGAAGCCCGCCGGGGCACGCCCGACTGCTCCGCCTGCCATCGCGCGGCCTCGTTCTGCGTCGCCTGCCACGAGCGCAGCGGCATCTCCCCGCGTACCCCGACGGACTACGACCAGGACGATCCGGACCGCGCCTTCCACCCGCCCAACTGGTCCTCCGTTACCGGCGGCACGACCGCGAATCAGCACGCCCGTGAGGCCCGCCGCAACCTG
>LNFM01011908.1_pt1 | contig 13620 bp, 15 predicted proteins | sample 596031 | NCBI WGS metagenome assembly LNFM01 (sample SAMN04254537, study PRJNA301005) | activated carbon metagenome | isolation source: dual media filters at the Ann Arbor, Michigan drinking water treatment plant | place: USA: Ann Arbor
TCGGGGATTGAGGCTCCTGCTCAACGTGCAGTCTGCACGACGGCATCAGCTTCGAACAACTCGGCAAGCGCGCGGTGGTGCTCTGCACCACGCCCTTTGAGGTGACCGCGCGCAACATCGCGCGCGTGCTCGGCCTGCCCGACTATCCCTTCCTGACGGTGCAGCATCCCATCGGCAGCTGTACCTTGGCCGAGCTGAAGGCCCGGGCCGAGATCGCCTACCAGCAGGCGCTGCCCATCCTGCTCGAAGCCTGACCAGCGGAGACACCCATGCCTGACCTGTTCGAGATCATCGAAACCACCCGCGCCATGCGGCGGCTCAAGCCCGATCCCGTGCCCGACGAGTTGATCGCCAAAATCCTGCGCGCCGGCGCTTGCGCGCCCAACGGCGGCAACACCCAGAAGTGGCGCTTCCTCGTGATCAAGGACCGCAAGATCAAGGACGCGGTCGCGGTCTGGTACAAGAAGGCCTTCGACGAAACGATCGGCCCGCGTTATCGCTCGAGCGAGCCGCCGCCCGGCGTCACCAAGGAACGCTACCTCCGCCAGGTGGCCGCCGTGGAGTATCTCACCGACCACTACGCCGAGGCGCCGGTCTGGATCGTGGCCTGCCTCGAGGATGGCCCGACGCCCAATCGCATGGCCGGCTCCTCGATCTATCCGGCGGTGCAGAACATGGTGCTGGCAGCCCGCGCCTTGGGCCTCGGCACGACGCTGACCACGCGGCACATGCTCTACGAGAAGGAAGCCGACGCGGCCCTCGGCCTGCCCGAGGGCGTCCACTCCTACGCCATCCTCCCGATCGGCTATCCGATGGGCAAGTTCGGCCCGGTCGGCCGCGGCCCGCTCAAGGAGATCGTCTACCAGGACCGCTGGGGCGAGCCTTACACGGCGGTCTAGAGTCGTTTGCCCGACACCTGCGTGTCGGGAAAATCGTGTCGGAAAATTCAAAGCGTTGACCTGAAAGGCTTTCCGCCGGACGTTTTCCGACACCTGAGTGCCGATAAACGTGCGTCGTGTCGGGAAACTGCACGACGCCCTCCGTGTTGCGCACGTGCCGAGGGACGGCCCCTCATCCTCAAGGATCGTACCCGGCGGGCGCGCCGGGCGGGGCAGGGCCTGAGATTCAGACGCTGATCTTCAGCTCAGCGCTAGGGCAGGAGCGACCGTCTCCAATGAATCGGGCGAAGACTATCCGAAGCCGACGATCACTTTGTCTGGTTCACTCTCATGATTCGTCCAGATTCGAACCGTCGTTTCCAGTTGTGGAACGGGTGCATCGAGAACCGTACGACCATCCACGGATTCCAGGGAGATCTTGCGGGTAGGCGTTTTGAGCTTTCCTTCAAATACAGGAGGGCGCCCCGGATCGACTTCGCGCATCTCGCCCAGTGTGAATTCTGTCTCGCCGTCGGCGTCCATCAGACACCCGACAAGAATGCATGTATCCGTCCATATCAGGCGCACGGCCATGTTCACCGAGTTCATGGGCCACTGAGGAACCTCGATTTTCGCATCGGGATCCGACACGACGATCTGGCAATTGGGTGCTGCGTATCTTGCAGTCCTCATCACTTGTCCTCCCTCTCTCCTCTCTGCTGTTGCGTGATTTGGCCACCTTGTCGGGCGCTGCAGCTGAGGCATTGCGGATAAAGGTGCTGAGGTTCTCCTGATCGATTCAACCTCGATGGAATCTGATGATCGGGGACCCAATGTCCCAGTTTGCTTCCTGGTACTATTGTACCGCATGTATGGCATCCATATTGATTTCCGATACGGTCAACCTCTCTTCTTTCTTCTGCGGTGAAATTTCGTTCTGCCGAACGGGCAGGTGTCGACTCCCTAGCATAAGGACCGATCGGGACCGCGCTCGTTTCACCGGCAGCTCTTGCTCTTACGCGGCTAAGCTCTTCTTGAACGCGCGCGACGTCGCGTGCGCTGGGAACCCAGCCGCGCGGCGCGATGTACGCCAATTCGCGGTTGTTCGGTTCGAGTTCTCTGATGGCATTGAGCGTCGATTGGAAGCTCGCTCCCCGCATCTCCTCGATTGGCGTTGCCGGACGCCCACCGCCCCCACGGCGTGAGGAGTTCCCGCTACCGACGCGGATGACGTTCGGATCGTTGGCGAAGGGTTGCATCGAGCGGTCTTCGGTCGACAGGGCGTCCGGTATTGCCGAGCCAGCCGACTCGCTTTCCCTCGAATCAGTTCCGGCATCTTCCGTGGCTGGATTTTCGACCGCGCGGCTGGCGATGCCGTCGATGTCCTCACCTTTAGGCGCGCGGCCTTCGATGGCCTCGAAGCTATCGAGCCGGTCGCGTGCGTCGGCGCGAGCATCGGCCGCTTCAGGTATCTCGGTGTCGATGCCCAAGGCCTTGAGTGCCCGATCGATCCCGCGCCGCATCCGGTCATAGCGGACGAGGGCCGGTTCGATCCGCCCCTCAATGATGGCCTTCTGCGCGCCGGCGAAGCGCGCATGATCCTCGTCGTCGAGCGAGAGCTTGTAGCGGTCGAGATCAGCGCCGGCGAAGGCGCCCGGCTGGTAGATCATCTGCCAATCGAGCCGCTCGAAGAGGTCGCTGTCGGTCCTCAGGCGGCCCTCTATGAGGAGAGCTCCCAGACCGCGCCACTGGTCCGGAGCCAGCCAGTCGCGGATCTCCGGCGGGATCGCCAGGAACGACCGGCCGGGGTTCTTCCCGACCCAGTCGAAGGCGGCGACTCCGGCCTCGGCTTGTTGCCGGTTCCACTGCCGCTCGGTGTGGCGATGGGCATGCTCGGCGACCTTGGCGATGCGGGCTCGCACCTCGTCGCTCGCACCCTCCGGCGTGAGTTCGGCGGCACGACTCTCGAAGGTTTCGAGGCCGGGCGGGCCCGCCGGCTCGATCGGGATACCGGCCAGGTCACGGTCGATGTCGCGGTAGACGGCGGCCTCGCGGGCCCGGACAAAGCGGCGGTCGATTGCGGACTGACGCTCGGGATCTATGACCACGCGGGCGTGATCGTAGAGAGCCGCGGCACCGTCGAGGTCGTCCTGACGGATCGCGGTCTCGACCGCGCCGGCATAGAGGTCGCTCAGGCCACCACGCACCTTGGTGTCGGTCTCGGCCGAATCCCAGCCGCGGCGCTCGCCCTGGTAGCGCAGTTCCTCGACCGCGGTCCGGCCGAGCTTCTGCAGGTAAGCTGCGTCGTGCCACGAGGACGATGCGTCCTGTCTCAGGCCGGCAAGGCGATCGGCGACGCTGGCGTCGTCCACCTCGACCGTGGCGCGCTCGGCGAGTCGGCCCAGCGTGCCGGCCGCCCAATTTAGCCGCGTCTCGATCAGGGGCTCCAGGATGCCGCGCTGGCGCGGGCCCATGGCCTGGGACAGCGTGCGCTCCTTCAGCTCGTTCAGCGCCGGCAGGGCGCCGGCAATGCCTTCCAGCGCAGCCTCTCCGTTCAGTGTGGCAACGCCGGTCTCGGGGTGATGCAGCAGGCCGCGCACACCGGCCGAAAACTCGGTGTCGAGTTGGCGCGCGAACATCTCGTCGACGCGGATCGCATGTTCGTCGACTGGCCACGGCTCTGCTGCCGGCTGTGCGACTGGCACAGTCGGGTAGATCTGGATTCCCATTCAGTCGTTTCCTTTCAGACAAAAGAAAGCCGGCGGGGTTTCCCTCGCCGGCCGGTGATTGTGTCTTTGGGCATGAAAAAGCCCGGCCCCTTTTCACGAGGGCCGGGCGGCGGACGGACGTTCCGCAACTATGACAGAATTTCTACCATAATCCTGCTGAACTTGCAACTTTCAGTTCGACCCCCCCTCCTCCTCCGCCCGGCCGGATTTGATCTGGCGCAAAGCGCGGGCGTGGAGGCCGTGGGAGTGGGGAATGCCCGCTGTGTCTTGCCATGGAGGGTCATGTCGATGTTTTTCCAGCAAGCTCAAGGGGGGCTACCATGTTGCATACGAATCGCCGCACGGCATTGAAGTTGCTGGGAGGCGCCGCGCTCACGGCCGGCGCCCTGCCTGTCCTGTCGCATCAGGCGGCCGCCCAGGACGATCTGGTGGTGCCGAACAGCCTGCAGAACTTCAAGCGCGGCACGATCCACATCATCCATCCCGAGGTCCGCAGCTTCTCCATCATCTGGGAGGATCTCGGCCGGGTGAAGATGAAGGCCGCCGACCTCGTCGTGAACTTCCCGCAGCTCAAGGTCGGCCAGATCGTCGATACCCATTGGTACGACTACATGGATTTCCTGATCGCCAAGAAGACGCCCGACTCGGTCGCGCGCGGCAAGGCGATGATGGCCAAGGGCGCACGGCTCGAGGGCATCCCCGGCGCCCAGGAGCGCATCCGCCTGTGGAACATGGACGGCATGGTGACCAAGGTCGACGTGGCGACCGGCACCATCTTCCTCATCAATGCCTCCGGCGGCGAGCCGAACAAGCCCGCCCCCGACAGCGGCGAGGTCATTCAGCTGCCGCCGGTCGTGACCGCTGCCGGCAAGGCCGCCGTGCGCACGATCCAGCCGGGCGACATGCTCACCACCGTGTGGAGCCAGCAGACCGCCATCAAGGCGACGGTTATCCGCTAGGGGCCGCTCTCATCGCGACGACACCGGGGCCGAAAGGCCCCGGTGTTCGTTTGGGAGAGCCTATCGCTTCGGGACCTACCGATTCGTGACCTGGGCTTTGTCGAGCACCAGCTCGATCGGCTTCAGGAAATCGGTGCCGACGACGGGCAGCGGTTCGCGGAGTTCGAACAGGACCTGATGGGCCAGCACCAGGCGCGCAGCGAGGGCGAGCCTGCGGCCCTCGAACGACGTCTCCTTGGGCAGGCGGAGCGCGAAGGGGATCGGCACCTGCCAGCCGCTGCGCACGACCTGCTCGGCCAGGATCTCGGCCGGTGATTTGGCGACATCGAGGATCTGCACGCGCAACTCGGCGCCACGCGGCAGCGCCATCCTCTCCCGATAGCTGGCCGTGCCCTCGACGACGATGGCCGGCGGCAGGGCGTCGCCCAGCTGCCGGATCAGCGGGCTGGCATGGAACATCAACGCCTGGCCCTGGGCGTCGAGCACGCAGGTGAAGCGGAAGGGCACCGAGGTGCCGTTGCGCCGCCGGTAGTCGCCGGTGCCGGTTATGGTGGTCGAGATCGGCTGGGTGCCGACGCTCTCCTCGGTCCGCTCGATCGTGAGCCAGGGCATGCCGTCGAGCGCGACGACGCCGAAGGCCGCGTCGGCCTGGCGCATGTCGATTCCGACCCGGCCGGCGCAGCGCGACAGCGCCGGCGACGAGACGCCGCCCGCCTCCTGTCCATGGGCGGGGGCGACGGCCGGGCCGACCGCGGACACCGCGATACCGGCGAGCAGCAGCAGGAGACTGAAAAAACGCGGCATGGAAAATCCCCGGTGGGATAACCCTAGCCGCTCCCCGGCCGCCCCGGCCTGATCTGGATCAAGCCGCCTCGGCGGCGGGAATCCATTCACCGCTGGCGTCGTCATAGACATAGTCGTCGTCGGGATCGGCCATCTTCGCCTTGGTTGGCTTGCGGAGCGAGCGCTCTACGGCATCCCTCCTCCCCAGCTGACTGAGGAGGAGAAGAGCCAGGACGCCATCGCATCGTCGCTTTGCTCGGGACGGTCCCAAGCTGTTACCATGCGGTTCGGAACGCCTGCGAGGTCGCCGATGAAAGCCCTGCTTGCCGTCGCCACGCTCCTCGCGGCGCTGCCCGCGTTGGCCCAACCCACCCTGGCCCAGCCGGCCGATCCCCGGCCCGATCTCGCCATCACCAATGTGACGACCAGCGCCTCGCGCGTCGTCGTCGGCGAAACTTTCACCTACACCGTGACGACCCGGAACAACGGCCGCGCGCCCTGCAACTGGGTCAACATCTCGATGGCGCTGCCGGGCACGGTGAACCTGATCGGCACCAGTTCCTCCGCTCCCCTGAGCTGCGAACCGCTGATCCACGTCGTTGGCCAACCGCTGGTCGAGATCTGCCGGGGCGGCCCGGGCTACTTTCTCTGGCCGGGCGGGTCGCTCACGACGACCTACACCGTCCGGGCGCTCAGCGTGGCTTCAGGCGTCACCGCGACGGCCACGGTCGATCCCGGCAACGTCTGCCGTGAATCGCGGGAGAGCAACAACACAGGCACCAGCCCGCCCTCGACCTTCTTCAAGCGTCCGCGCCTGAAGATGTCGTTGAACCGTCCGGGTCCCGCGACGGGCGGGGGAGGTCGCGGCATCGCCACCCAGGTCTTTCCGGTGACGGTCACCAACATCGGCGAGGGCCCCGCCATCGACGTGGCGCTCGCCGTGTCGTTCAATCACGGGCCGGTCGCCATGCCGCTCCCCGCCTATCCGGAGCTGCTCACCGTCTACAAGAGCGCGCTGGTTCCCGAAGGAGGAACGCTGCCGCCATCGATCCCGCCGGCCTGCAGCGTCTTCGACAATCCCGACACGTTCGGGCGGATCTGCTCCTTCCGGGTGACGCTGCAGCCGATGGAAACGCTCCAGGCGAGGTACCGGTTCGTCGCCTGCCCGACCGGCGTTTTCCCCGGCCTCGCGTCCCACATCGGGGCGAGCACGGTCGACGATATCGCCCAGGACAGCGACCACAGCGTCAGCCTCCACAGAGCTTGTCATTTGTGAGCCGCTTAGAACTCCATCGGATCGCGGAAGTGCGCCTTGAACACGCGGTCGCGGTGCGCGAGCAGCACCGGATCGAGCGCCGCCACGATCGCCGGATCGCTCGCCGTGAAGGCCGGCCGCGAGGCCCCGCGCATCGGGCACTCAGCCGCCGGCAGCGGCGCCAGGATGTTGGCGGTCGCCACCCACCAGATATCGACGGCGCTCAAGGACTCGCCCACGAAGAAGGGCACGCCGCGCGCCTGCTGCGCTTTCAGCTCGGCCGCCAGCATGCCGAGCATGCTACCCATGATTTCCTGGGGGAAACACATGCAGGAAGAGCTCAAAGAAGCAATTCGGGGTGGTCTCTTCACCATGTTGTTTGATGAGAAGGGCCAATTCAATAAGACGCGGATGCGTCGCCGCGCTGCGCCTACCAAATCGGGGAAGTCACGGGGCTAAGATATTCAGAGAGAATGCTCATCTTTCACAGTTTGCTGGATTACCTCCTGCAGAAGCCAGGGTGCGGCTCTGCCGCGAGTATGCCAAGCACACGTGGGCTACAACACAGGCACAAAAACAGCCATCGTCCGCTACAACCGAGCCACCTGCTTCCGGTGACGACTAGCCGTCGAGCGGCGCGTCGTGTCCAACTTCGTATGCAGTTTGAACTTCGGATACCTCGACCTCATACCCGCCGCCACATCGGCGCCCGCTTGCGGACCGGATCGAGCAACGACCAATCCCCCTGCTCGACGACATGCCCCTTCGGGAACGGCGAACGCGGCTCCTGGCCCAGCGAGCGCATCACCCGGTCGTCGCGGTAGTAGCAGAGCAGCACCACGCGGTTAAGCGCGCCGAGCGGCGCGCCGCCTTGCTGCTTGAAGGTCGCGGCCACGTCGTGGCGGCGGTCGGGCGCGAGGTCGGCGAAGGCGCCGCCAGCGAGCTTTGCCAGGTGTGCGAGGGCGATACGCGCGTCGGCAGTGTCGCGTTCGAGGCTTCTTAGGATATCGGCGAAGATCGTCGCGTCGTCGGCGCCGGGCACCTTGTAGGGGTCGCTGGCGGGGATCATCACGCCCGCCAGCGCGCGCAGGTCGCGGGCTTCGGCGTCGGTGAGGGGGAGAGTGATTGGCATTTCAGTCTGTCCTGACGTTCGTCTTCTCCTCCCCCATCAGACGGGGGAGGTGCCCCGAAGGGGCGGAGGGGGTCGTCGATAGGTGAGTAGTCATCGATGCTCTTGACCCCCTTCGCCGCGTATGACGCGGCACTTCCCCCGCAAGCGGGGGCGGAGAAGAATCATATGCGATTGCCCTGCGACGACGGGGAAGGAGAAGGAAGAGAGCGGGCTCATTCGAACAGCGTCCCGTCGCCGAGGTGCTTCTTGATGCGGTCGGCGATGTAGAGTGCCAGCGCTTGGATGGTCGAGGTCGGGTTCACGCCGCCGCTCGTTACCCAGATGCTGCCGTCGACGACGAACAGGTTTTTGACGTCGTGGCAGCGGCCCCAGGCGTTCACCACCGAGCGGTCGGGGTCGGCGCCCATGCGGGCGGTGCCCAAAAGGTGCCAGCCGCTGTTGGGCACCTCGTCGTAGGCGATGGTGTGGGCGCCGGCGGCTTTTAGGACCTCGGTGGCGCGGGCGTGGGCGTGGGCCATCATGCGGCGGCTGTTCTCGCTCACGGTGTAGTCGATCCTGGGCGCGGGGATGCCGTTGGAATCCTTGATCGCGGAATCGAGCGTCACGCGGTTGTGCGCCTCGGGCAGGTCCTCGCAGATGGCAGCGAGATAGATGCGGCGGTTGAGCAGGCTTCGATAGACCTTGTGATGGTCCTCGCCCCACGGCAGCCGGCCGTTGGCCGTGCTGGTGATGGCTTCGACGATCGAACCGGTGCCGCGGCCGAACTGGAAGATGTAGCCGCGCACGAAATCGCGCGCCGGATCGGTTTCGTAGAATTCGTGGCTCCAGAGACAAAGCGGCGGGCCGTGGTTGCCGTCCAGCGGCTCGTCGACATAGCCGTAGGTGAAGGCATAGGGATGGAACATCAGGTTGCGGCCGACCTGGTCGCTGGTGTTGGCGATGCCGTTGGGGAACCTGCCCGACTGCGAGTTCAGCATCAGGCGCGGCGTGCCGACGCCGTTGCAGGCCAGGATCACCATCTCGGCCGGCTGGAAGTGTTCGACGCCCTTCTCGTCGAAATAGATCGCGCCGGTCGCCAGGCCGTTCCGGTCGACAGTGATCTCGCGCACGCGGGCGCGGGTGCGCAGTTCGACGCCGGCGCGGAGCGCCGCCGGCCAGTAGGTGATGTCGGTGCTGGCCTTGGCGCCTTGCGCGCAGCCCGGCGTGCAGTGGCCGAGGTTGAGGCAGCGGCCACGGCCCTCGTAGTCGACCGTGGCGATGGAGGTGTCCGACGGCCACCAGTGCCAGCCCAGCGTGTTCATCGCCTTGGCTAGCACCTGGCCCGACTTGCCCATCGGGATCGGCGGCATGGGCGGCTGCTTGGGCGGATAGGCGGGATCGCCGGCCAGGCCCGAGACGCCGGTCATGCGGTCGTTCTCGGCGAAGAACGGTTCGAGCGTCTCGTAGTCGATGGGCCAGTCGTCGGCGACGCCGTCCAGCGTCTTCACCTTGAAGTCGCTGGGGTGCAGGCGCGGATAGTGCGCCGTGTACATGATGGTGCTGCCGCCGACGCCGTTGAAGTTCACCACCTTGATGGGGCTGTTGGCGTCGTTGATCGGATAGTCGGTCTCGCGGGCGCGGCGGTTGGGGTTGATGGCGAAGTCGCTGAACAGGCGCGCCTCCCAGTCGCGGCCGTTGCTGGGATAGTCGGTCGGCTTCACCCAGTCGCCCTGCTCGAGACACAGGATCCGCATCTTGGTGTCGGCGAGGCTCCACGCCACCGCCGCCCCCGAGGCGCCGGAGCCGATGATCAGGACGTCGACTTTGTCGTGCATTCATCCATCTCCCCACCCGGAGCGTAGGCTAGGGTGAGAGTCGACGGCAAGGAGGGAGACCATGACCGACAGCACACCCGTCCGCCGCTACCCCGAGATGCGCGGCAAGGTGGCGCTCGTCACGGGCGGCACCAGCGGCATCGGCCTCGCGATCGCGCAAGGGTTCGCCCGCGAGGGCGCCACCGTGGTGGTGACCAGCCGCAACGCGGCGCGCGCGCAGGAGGCGCTCAAGAGCTTTCCCAAGGACGCGGCGGTGTCATGGATCGGTGGCGACATGTCGGACGGCGGCTCGGTCGAGCGGCTGCTCGCGGCCATCCGCGACCGCCACGGCCGGCTCGACTATGCCGTCAACAACGGCGGCGCGATCGGCGGCGAGGACATCGCCCTGATCGGCGACATGAGCGAGGAGAGCTGGCGGCGCACCATCGACGGCTATCTCACCTCGGTGTTCCTGTGCCTGCGCCACGAACTGCCCTTGATGCTGAAGGCCGGGCGCGGCGCCATTGTCAACGTGTCGTCGATCTATGGCCAGCGCGGCCATTCGATCCCGGGCGGCGGCGCCTATGCCGCGGCCAAGCACGGCGTGCTGGGCCTCACCAACAGCGCCGCCCGCCAGTATGCCGCGAGCGGCGTGCGCGTCACCGCGGTCTGCCCGGGCTGGGTCGAGACGCCGCCCATCGCCGCTTGGATGCAGGCCGATCCGGCGTTCGCCGCCGCCATCACCGGCATGACGCCGCGCGGAAGGATCGCGGCGCCGGAGGAGGTGGCGAACACGGTGCTGTTCCTCTGTTCCGACGCGGCCTCGGCCATGATCGGCAGCCCGCTGGTGGTCGACGGCGGCTTCCTGGCCTGATTCCCGGTCCGGGGCTCCAGGCTGTTACTTGCCGGCCAAGGTGGTGCCGCCAACGATCTTGGCGCATGTCCCCTTGGGCACCGACACCCACGCGTCCTTCTGGGCATCCTTCTTGGAGGTGCCGGCGCAGGACGAGGTGGCGGTCTGGCAGTCGTTCTTGCCGGCCTTGGCCACGCCATAGCACTTCTCGCCCTCCTGCGCCTGGGCCACGAAGGCGAGCGGACTCGACACGGCCGCGACCAGCGCCGCCGTCACGGTTGCCTTGAGCAAGTTCATGATGTCTCTCCGGGTGGATCGCGGCAGGGATGTCGACCGCCGGGAAACACTGCCATGATCGGTCGTTCGCGCTTGTTCAACACTGCTCCCGGGCGTGTCATGCAGGGCACGAACGCGTGAACCCGATATCGGAGGCAACACGACATGAACGATCGGATCGCAGAGGCCGACGGCGCTTCCGGCGGGACGGCCCATGTGGCTCCCCTGGACGTCGGGCAGATGGACGACGTGCGCGACATCGTCGATCTCGCGCAACGCTTCAGCGGGTATGTGCCCACGAGCTTCCGAATCATGGCGCGCAAGCCGAACATCCTGCGCGCGTTCAGCGGACTGATCGCCGCGGTGATGCGTGAGCCCGGCGATGTCGCGCCGGAGGTCAAGTGGCTGGTCGCCCATGCGGTCAGCACGAGCGCCGGCTGCCGGTATTGCCAGGCCCATACGGCGGCGAACGGGGCGAAAGCCGGCCTTCCGGTGGCCAAGGTGGAAGCCCTGCTGCGCTACGAAGAGAGCGATCTGTATACGCTGGCGGAACGGACCGTCGTCGCCCTGGCGCTGGCCGCCGGCCAGGTGCCGAACGCCTCGACGCGCGAGCACTTCGACGCGCTCCGTCGCCACTTCAGCGACCAGGCCATCGTCGAGATCGTCGCGGTCATTTCCCTGTTCGGCTGGCTGAACCGCTGGAACGACACGCTGGCGAGCGACCTCGAGGCCGCGCCTCGGGCCTTCGCCGGCGATCATCTGTCCGCCAGAGGCTGGAGCGCGGGCAAGCATGCCCGCTAGCCCCGGCCCGATCGCTGCCGCGGCTCAGGCGGCCGGGACCTTGTAGCCCGCCATCCGGATGGCCTGTTCGAGAAGCCGGACGCCGTTGTCGACCTGGCCCTTCCGGCACTCTTCGGCGCCCAGGATCCGCTCGGCGCGACCGCGCGGCGTCCACCCCTGGTCGGCGGGCGCAGGCCGCCAGCCGATCGCATCGCGAGGTCGCGGCCGCCTGCGCGGCTGCCCCGATCGGCTGGAGGACGATGGCGGATGCAATCAGTATCGCGCTGGTCCTAAGCATCTTTGCCTCCTCGTGAAGAGCGACCCGATGATGGCAAGTTGTGTCCGCGCTTGCCGGGCTGCAACACGGCCTCACTCACTTGCGAGCAGGTCTACGCGCTTGTGAAAGCACTGACCTTTCCGTGAACGGCGTCTGCCTCCGCGTCGGCCGCCAGGGGCCGGCTGCGCCTCACGGCATGTTGATTGGCAGCCCGTTCGCCGCGCGCGCAGCGTCGAAACGACAACGAATTCCGGGATCGACGGCCATCATGCAGCGCGATCAGCTTCTCGACTTCGCCGCTCAGATCGAGGCCATGGACGATGAAGACCAGTGGCGCGTCGCCGCGACGCTGATCGAGTGCGCGCATCGCGACTGGGCGATCACCGCGACCGACAAGAGGTCCTTTCTGGAAATGCTGGCGGCCGCCGAGAAGGCCGGACTCTCGACGGCGCCGCTTGCGATCGTGCTCGAGCTCGGCAGCAGGATCGTTCCGGGCTTCCTGGGGCGCGGCCTCCTGATCACCGGACCGAGCGATCAACTGCCATCGGACGTTTCGCCCCTGTGGTCGGTCAAATCGAACGGCGTGCGACTGGGCGCGGCGCGGACGCTTGCCTTGTCGATGGCCGCCATGATCTGTCGGCTGATCGCCACCGAACGCGACCGCAGCATGGCGGCCGAGTACGTCACCGCCCTGCGCGCGCGGCTGGATCGACGCGAGATCGGCAAGAAGTAGACCGTTGTTGCCTCGGAGGCCCGGATGGCGTGGCGTCGTCGTCGCGGCACGGTTATCAGGTACATCGAGCGCATCACGGCGCCCGTACCAACGTTTCTACCCCCGCGGTAGCGTCATGCGCGTTGATCCAGGTCCCTTCGAGAACGCCGTTCGACTGCCGTTCGTAGACGACAAGATACTCGTCCGATGGCAGTTCCGGACAGGCGACGGCCAGTTCACTGCCGATGAGGACGGAGAAGGTCTTGCCCAATGCGAGACCCTTGCCGACGTATTTGTGTCCGGTATCGCTGTTGGTGCACGACACTCTGTAAGCCGGTCCACCGCCCTCGACCGAGCAGACGCCGCGGTAGCCGGGCCCGGGCGTGTTCAGGTTCCAGCCTTCCATGAGGTACTCTCCGGCAAAGTCGTGCGACTCCATTGCCTGCGTCGGCGCCGGGCCGGTGCCAGCCACGAGCAATACGGCAAGAGCCGTCATTCCGATACGAATCGCGTGCATGTCCTCCTCCACAGCAAGAGGCTTCCCGCGGCGAATTCCGACCTAAGAGAGGGAAAGCGCCGTCGAAGGCCGATCGAACGACGACCTTCCTCCGACGACGCAGTACCGTTGCGGTTGGGCCGTGTCCGCAACGGCGGGGGATTGTCCAGGTCGGACACCTTTGACGCCGTGCGGGGCACCGGCATCCGGCCTGTCGACGACGTGCCGGAAGGCGCTGTGCCCACATGTCATCGGTGTTTGGCGGCAGGAAGTGCTTCAGGGCGAAAACATGCGCCCGAGGCGGCTCGCGCGCACTTCACGACCCGGTGCTTCACCGGTATGTGACGCTCCGCACGTCCGTGTGAGGTTGCGCGGCGACCTTGCCGACACGACACCTTCGCCGGGGCGACGATCTACTTGAGTTCGTAGGAATCGATCAGCCACGGCTCGTTCTTCGCCGCTTCGATCCACTCCTTCACCGCGGCATGGCCGAGCACCGCCTTGGCGTAGGCCTCGGAGTCGGCATCCAGCGTCACGCCGTAGGTGCGGAAGCGGGTGACCACGGGCGCATACATGGCATCGGCGGCGCCAAAGCTGCCGAAAAGGAAGCCGTCGTCCTTGGGCGCGGCGCCGGCGAAGCGCTTGCGGCAGTCGCGCCAGATCGAGGTGATGCGCTCGATGTCGGCGCGGACGCCGG
>LNFM01009905.1_pt1 | contig 13618 bp, 11 predicted proteins | sample 596031 | NCBI WGS metagenome assembly LNFM01 (sample SAMN04254537, study PRJNA301005) | activated carbon metagenome | isolation source: dual media filters at the Ann Arbor, Michigan drinking water treatment plant | place: USA: Ann Arbor
TCTACATCGTCAAGGGCGACAGTGAAACAGGTGATCCGTTGATGGGCATGGGGCAAGCGATGCTCTTAGCCAACGGACAGTTCCAGATCACCGGTGGCCAGCTTGCGGCAATTCCAGTGCCCGCAGCGGTGGTGCTGTTCGGCAGCGGCCTGATCGGCCTCGCCGGCATGGCCCGCCGGAACCTCTTTCGCAAGGCAGCCTAAGAGGATCGAGAACGATAGAGTACCGGTACAACAGTTAATTACCTTCAAACAGGAGTCTCGATAATGAAAACCAATCAACTAGCCGCCATCGCGGTCGCCGTCCTTGGCCTCGCCGGGGTGGCCTCCACTGCAGAGGCGATCGACGTGTATGCCGGAGGATCCTCCGCCGGGCGCCAGTTCATCAACGAAGTGCCGCTATCGGTCTGCGACCATACGGCCGGACCGATTACGCACTATCGATCCGCGAACAACAACGTCCATCTCTGGCAGTGCACCTTTGGCGGCCAGCCCTTCAACTTCAATTATTCGGCCCGTGGCTCCTCCGACGGCGTCTATCCGGTCGACGACACGACGGCAGGCGATCGCTCCAGAGGCAGATACAACGGCAAGGGTTACATGGGCTATATCGATGCCACGAACCCTGCCACCAGCGGCTGCGGCACGACGGCACCTGTCAACAAGACGTTCTATGATGTAGACACATCGTCCACCGTCACGATCAGCATTAATGAGAACACCACCTGCACGAATCCGCCGAGCGCGGTGACCACCGATTATCCCACCCCGACTTTCGTGCGCCAGCCGATGCATTTCGGTTATTCTGACGTACAGTTCACGTCTTTCGGCCAGACCTCTCCGGCGGGCACAGAACCGGCCGATCCGGCTCCGAACGTCACGGAAAACAGACTCATGGTGTTGCCCTTCAGCATCGTGGTGCAGAACAGCGTGCGCCGGGTGGATTCGGCAGGCAACAACCTCGGACCGGTGCAGAACCTGACCCAGACAGAAATCGAGCAGATCTTCTCGCGCCAGGTTCGTGACTGGCGGGAGCTGGGCTATGCAGTGACGAACGACATCGCGGGAACGCAAGCGGTTCCATCAGGCCCGCACAACGTCCGGTTGTGCATGCGGGAATTCGGTTCCGGTTCCAAGGCGACCTTCGATCAGGTGCTGATGAAGGAAGAAGCAGCCGAGTGGGCAGCCACCACGGCCAATATTGCCTTCTATAGCGCATCAAGTTCAGGCGTGAAGACCTGCTTGGACAACACCGGCGCAGGCATTGGCCTGTTCGGCAAGATCGGCTATATCGATTCGTTCGAAGCCACGGCTTCGCCGGCTTACATCACACCGGCGACCGCCGCGATTGCTAATTCGCACGTCGTGAACATCAATGGATTCCGTGGCGTGGATGCGACAGTGGCGGATCCTGTCAAGGCGACGGCTCGTCCGGCCGTGTTGAAAGCTTTGCGCTGCGGCAAGTCCGAGTTCTGGGTCAACTTGGAGGCCTACACCAAAACCGCCGGGACCGGCGATGCGACGCGGGATGCCTTCATCGCCCGTATGGTCAGCGACGCGCAGAATACGACCGTGATCGAGAACCTTCCGGCCAACTGGGCATTCGAGGCGCCTGCCTACATGCTTGCGATCAAGGCCGAAGACCGTTCCGCGCCGGATCATGAGAACTATGCCGGCCGGGCTGCCGAGTACGACAGCCAGTGCCGTGGTTTCTATAGCAGCCCGAATCCCTGAGCGAATCCTGTGACCGTGAGCAGGCTGGTCGCAAGGCCGGCCTGCTCCATCCACTCGCTCTCGGGCATCGTGAAATCAGAAACTGGGGCGGCCGGAATACCGGCCGCCCCGACTGAGTCACCAATCTACGTCATCCAGGTGAATTGATGATGCTTTCTCATCTACAGAATAGCTCCGTCCGGAGATTGTGTCCGGCGCTTATGCTGGGTGCCGTGTTGACAGGCTTCTTCAGCGCGACCGCCATGGCGGTCGAACTTGATTTCAATATCAGCGCGCCGACGTCAGGAACCATTTCCTATAACGGTTCCGGCGGTGGGCTGATCGGCACCGATATCGAGGTGGATAACGTCGTCGGCCTCGACACGCCGGCGAATGCCAATGTGACTTCCCTCTGTGTCAGTTGTGTCCTGAATTTTACCTCAGGGAGTCTGAGCAATGCCGGAGGGCCTCCGCCGAGCGGCAGTAACAACGGCTGGTGGAGATTCGGGTCCGGAGGCTCGATCACGATTACCGGCGGGGTACAGCTTCAAGGGAGCGCCGACATTCCCGTCGGAACCACACTGATGAGCGGGACGTTCAACGACGCCTTTGTTCAGGATCTTGGCACGCAATTTCGAGTGACGTTCGGATCGTTCAGCGACACCAAGCATGCCGACCTGCTCTCGTATTACGGCCTTACTCCAGGGCCGTTCTCAGGCGCATTGACGCTGCTCTTCGGGTCGGTGAACGGCGGAGTCGGCTCGGCGTTTACGAGCACCTCCGTGTTCAGCGGCAATGTGGTGAATGCGCCGGCTCCGGTAGCGCCGGTTCCGGTGCCTGCGGCCCTCTGGCTGTTCGGCAGCGGCGTCGTGGCGTTGTTCGCGGGCCGGGCTCGACAGGTGCTCGGGTAGGGGCAAGTCACAGGACGTGAAGTGTGTGGCAGGTTGAACCGTCAGCCACACTGTTGCAACAAACCTTTGTTCTCCCGGAAACGAAGAATGATGAACACCCTTCGCTCGAAAACAATAGCACGCATAGGGCTCTCATGCCTTGGCATGATTCTCGGGACATGGCTGGTCGCCATGCCAGCGCATGCGGTGCTGGTGGAATATATTATTCAGAACGGCACACAGGGCAATTTCGGCTTCAGTGATTTGCATGATGCGACCGGAGTGCACATGCAGTTCGGCGGCGCAGATTACTGGGCGTCCGGAGCCCTGTTGTCGGGCACCGACATCACCGGAAGCCTGATCGGTGATCAGCAAACCGTCGGCTCGACGGTGACGTTGACCGGTATTCAGGGCACGTTGACCGCCACGAACGGCCTGACGCTGACATTTACCAACGGTAGCCTGACCGGTGACACGGGCACCGCGTTCAATGCCAACGGGTTTCTCGATGTGACTCTCAGCCACACGAGCATCACCGGAGGGAGCCGGACGGCAACATTTTATTTCCATCCCCATCAATTCACATCCCCCGCGCCGGGAGCCAATACGTTCAATGGGCTTTTGTTCGGCCTGTGGGGCAACAACTGGAACAACGGCGTGGACTCTACGCCGGCAATGGGCAATATCGGAACACTGGACTCCAATCGGCTAGGCCTCGATCTTAGCGGCACGTTGTCGCCTGTGGCACCGGTTCCGGTGCCTGCGGCCGTCTGGTTGTTCGGCTCGGGTTTGGCGAGCCTCATTCCTGTGATCCGACGGCAATTGATGAGCTGACAAGGCCCGAAAGAGGCACCGTCCAGAAAATAGCAACGTCGATAGCTTCAACGATGACCCGCTTCCGGCTTCCTAAAGCCGGGAGCGGGTTTTTTTGTCCGAAATCAGCCTGTCTTTCACCCTCTCCAGCCTGTGATAAGTAACAATCATTTAACGCCGTCTTAATTGTTCTCTCTCCCGCTTTCGCCCCTGCCGAGAGTAGAGTTATGTGCCTATTTCTTAAGACAAATATAAAGCAACGCTGATCAGGTAGTAACACACCTGTGAATCAGCCTGTGCAGTATGGCCTGGAGCCTACGGTGTTTCATTTTTCACTGTAACATTCAACCCAAGGAGGACCTCATGCGTCTCAACGGTTCAACTCTGCTTGCGTTGCCCGTTCTGTTGATCACTCTCTGGTCGCCTGCTTCAGAGGCGTCAATGATCGATCCATCCGACGTTCTGGTCGCCAAACTGGAGCTCACCGGCGGCAGCATTGATTATGACGGCGGGTTTTCCCACAAGCTGGGTCGCTTGCTTGGTCAACCCGGGCAACTCGTCATGAATGACTATCAACCGATCGGCGACCTTGTCCCCTCGATTTTGAGGGGGGACCGGACGTACTCGCTGTTTACGTCGGGGTTTAATGGCGGGCCGGCTCCCTCCGCTGTCATCGATGGCTCGTCGATCACGGTCGATCTGTCCTCGCTGTTCTATGGGGTGTCGCACGGAGACCATTTCGAAATCTGGAACATCGGCGGCACGGCGACAGGGATGTTCGATCCCGATACGCTGGAGTTCTCTCTGACGTGGGAACGTTTGTTAGGCGACCGACACAAGGATGATCCGGCCACGTTCTCGTTCCAGGGGAAAGTCATCTCAGGGGGGAGTCCGGCACCCGTCCCGCTCGCTCAGGCGTTCGTGTTTTTCGTGACCGGTCTGGTCATTCTGATGGGTATACGGTGGCAAGGGGGACGCGCCAGAAACGAGCGGCCGGTCGTCATTGCGTAGGATGGCACAAACGATCTGTCTGAGATGGGCAAGAGAACCGGGGCTGGCCGGCAAACCGGCTCCGGTTGCTCGGGGTCACTTCAACCTTCGATGTCTGTAGCGGCGCCATAAGTCAAAATGGGTTTTCCCGCAGCCTGCTAAGCGACGAAGAACGCAGCCGAAAGAGAACCAGCGTGCCGGTGGCAAACAGCCAGGCGGCGGCGGGGACTGGGACGGGAGCGGGCGCCGCGTCCATGCGCCAGGCCAGCGCATAGTCCCAGGAGAAGTTCGTGGACTCGTTCGTGGTCACCAGCATTTCGTAGCGGTTGCCAAGAAGCAGATTGAAATAGAGATTCTCCGTGTTGTCCAAGAGGCTGGTTGAAGAAGCGACCAGCTGGTTGTTTGTGACGTCGAACAAGGCCAGGTCGAGGTTATGGAGGTGCGTTGTCAACTGAGCATCGTTCGACACATCGAGATTCCAGACCAACGAGGCAAACAACGTGACGTTACTGGCGGCGTTGAAGAAGTACGATGCAGCGCCTTGGACTGCGCCCGTCCTGCCGATCGTTCCGTAGTCAAACCCGTGTGAGGCAATATCACTCCCTCCGCTCTGCAGGCTCCGTTGTTCGCCGCCAGCTAGAATGCGATAGCTGTTATGGATATTGATCTGTCCCGCCCCGTAACGGTTGTCCAGTCCATTCGCGGTCTCGTGCCCGGCGCTGCGATAGTCTGTGATGTTGGCCGTGGTGCTGGAATTGGCGGTCTCTCGATCCGCCCCTGCCATGAGGACGGCTTTGATTGTCTCTGATCGCTCTGCGTTATAGACGGTGCCGACTCCGGCGATGGTGGTGGAGCCTTCGGACAAAGTCAGCTCGCCCTGATGGCCGGTCTGTACGAGCAGCGCCGCGGCGGCGGACACGACCGGTGTGGCCGTGCTCGTGGTGCCCATGGGCGCCACGAGGGTGGGCACCGTGCGTCCGGCTCCGTAGACTGGATCAACCGCCACCGCTCCCTGTTGATGATACCCATCGGTGCGTCCAACGGCGATCACGTTATATCCGCTGCCACCCAGTAATGGCGATGTGTCGGGTCCATTGGTCAGGCCGACCACTTGGATGGACTCGTTCAACGCGGCTTGCCGGTCTACGAGGCGAAGGATCGTGCTGTCTGTGGCGGCGGTCTGGCCGCCGCCGACCCAGCTATGGTTGAGGACGCGATTAGGGCTGGTGGTCGCTTGTCCATTCGTATTCGGATTGGGGCTGGACAGGTAGAGGCTATTGAGCCAATTGTTGGCTTCGTAACTGTTGATTTGTGTGATGCCGGGTGCGATTGAACCGGTCGCCCCGTAGAAGAGGGTGCCGACCGTCGTGGCATGGCCTGAAAAACTACCGGACAGATTGGGAGTGATGGCGGTGATGGTCTTGCCGCTGAATTCCCCATGGCTCGGATCCGGCATGAAGATGGGCGAGGCGCCGCCGCTCACGTCGTTGATCGGCGCTTCTACATGGCCGACCCGGACCGCGGCGCCGGTGGGGGTCGAAGCGCCCAGTTCATTCCGGAGGGCGGTGTAGCCGATGTCGACCATGTAGGCTTGGACATCGGGCGCAAGTGAAAGGAAGAGCGCCCCAGCAATCAGTCTCGCAATTGTTTGAGTCAACATTATGTAAAGCCCTCGTCGTGGTGTGCCGCCATTCCAGACCGTACCTATCCTCTCCAGGTGTTACAGAAGCCTCAGCGTTTGGTTTTTATTCATGAAAACTAGGCGATTACACATCCTGCGCTGCTTGAAGGAATGAGCGTCAATGATCCATATGGTTAGATGTGTCGAATGGTGTCTAGGCCGGTCGGGCTCCTGTCTGGGCAAGGACTGCTAACGCAAGCTTGAGACTTTGTTAATCGCACGGTAATAGAACTTGGCTATGAAGTGAACATTCCCGTGCCGTGAGTCTTTCATGGCGTATGACTCTGTGAGATGAATGTGGAGCGCATGATGAGAAACCCATTCGCCGTAGCGGCAGTACTATTGACGCTTGCGGGGTGCCTGGCAAAAACAGAACCGATTACACCCATGGCCAAACCGGAACCTGCTCTCTCTTTGGTTGCGCTCTCGCTCGAGGTTTCTCCCTGTAGCTCCGGAGCGAATGATGAGCAGACACCCTGCCTGGTCAAAGCAACGCTGACCGAGCCCACGACTCATACGGACGGAACGCAGATAGCGGATCTCCGCGGTGTGAGGTTCTCATGGACGGGAGACTGGGGCACGAACCATTATGAAGGGGACAGCATGTTGCTGGATTCGCCTTCACCGAACGGCGGCCACACACACAAGGTCACGTTCTACATCAGCGTACCCAAATGCGGAAACGAAGCCGTGCAGTCCAGGGCGCATGCGATCACCCGGTCGGGGCGGCGCAGTCAAGATGCCACATTCAAATTGTCGGTCGATCACCGTGGCGAACCAGGTTGCCCAGGCCGACCGTAAAGCCACCCGTGCGGTTCAGTCTGTCTGCTTCCGAAGCCCAGCCGGTCGTGAGGTGAACAATCTTGTCGCTCAGAAATGACTCGCGGGGAAAGGTGTCAGGCCGCGCGCGACCTCGCGGCGTCGATGTTGTCGCAACAACTTAATCAAATGAAGAGGAGAAAGTAACAGACAGACGAGAAGCTGTGCAGATGAAACGGATTCTGGTCATCGATGATGAGAAGCCCATTCGGGTCCTCCTTCGCACGGTGCTCGAAGAGGCCGGATACGAAGTGATGGAAGCGGCAACCGCCGACGAGGCCGTGTCCTCGTATGAAGCGCGCCCGGCAGACCTGGTGATTGCCGACATTTTTCTGCCGGAAGCAGACGCACCGGCAAAAATCTTAGAGTTGGTTTTCCGGCATCCCACCATGAAGGTGATTGCCGTGTCAGGAGCTGCAAACCAGGAACCCGCACGCAGTATTGCCAAACTGCTGGGAGCCAGGCAGGTGTTGCAAAAACCGTTCATGATTCAAGGCTTGCTGGACGCCGTGCAATCACAGTTGGCCGGTCAGTCGGCCGCTTAGGCGCTGACCGCCTTTTCGTAAGCGATGCTCAATCATAGCGTTCATAGCGTTTTTACAGGAGAACCCAATCCCATGTTGCCTATGGCGCACGGCCGAAACGTGCCCCGCGTCACCGTCACAGCGGACGTTATCCTCTTCTCTATCTTGACCAGGGAATCGGCAGAGGGAACCCTCGTGGACATTTCCCGTAAAGGAGTCCGCCTGACCACCGATCAGAGCTTTCAACGAGACCAGAAACTGGCCTTGAACGTGACGCTTCCATGGAACCAACCACCGATCGACGTCCTGCTCGCTGCCGTGAAGTGGGTCCGGGGGAATCAGATCGGCGTAGAATTTATTGACCTGGAAGAAGACAACCAAGTTTTGCTGAATACCTTCCTCCAGTCGTGCGGCACACTCTAAGCGCGCAGCGGCTTCGACGTTCCGGCGCCTGATCAGACCGTCCTTCGCATTTAACGTTTCGTTAACAGAACTTTAATTCAGACTTGGCCATGGATCCAGGCAGCCTGAGGTAGAGTTCAAGTCATGAATGAGGCGTTTTCCCGAAATCGCGGGATAGGGATGGAAGGCCGGCATGTTCGGCCATGTGGGGTGCCACAGTGAAGAAGGCATTGATTACCGGAGTGACTGGGCAAGACGGATCGTATCTGGCCGAATTTCTTCTGGGCAAGGGCTACGAGGTCTACGGGGTCATCCGTCGTTCCAGCTCCTTCAATACGGGCCGAATCGATCAGATCTATGAAGATCCCCATGTGCCTCAGGCCAGACTGCGATTGATGTACGGCGATCTCAACGATGCCAGCTCGCTGAACAAGCTCCTTCGCCAGGTCCAACCGGATGAAATCTACAATCTCGGCGCGCAGAGCCACGTGCGAGTGAGTTTCGACATTCCCGAATACACAGGGGAAGTAACCGGCCTCGGGACGTTGCGGCTGCTTGAAGCCATTCGCGAGAGCGGGCAGCGCCCGAAGTTTTATCAGGCTTCGTCGAGCGAGATGTTCGGCAAGGTCCAGGAGATGCCGCAACGAGAAACGACCCCGTTTTATCCCCGAAGCCCGTACGGCGTGGCCAAGGTGTATGCGCATTGGATGACGGTGAATTATCGGGAGGCGTACAACCTCTTTGCCTGCAACGGCATTTTGTTCAATCATGAGTCGCCCCGCCGCGGAGAGACGTTCGTGAGCCGTAAGATCACCAAAGCCGCGGCCCGGATCAAGCTGGGGTTGCAGAATGAACTCTACCTCGGCAATCTGGATGCGAAGCGGGACTGGGGATTTGCCGGCGACTATGTGCAGGCCATGTGGATGATGCTCCAGGCCGAACAGCCGGACGACTATGTGATTGCCACGGGGGAAACCCATTCCGTGCGGGAGCTGCTCGATCTGGCGTTCGGCGCTCTCGATCTGGACTGGAAGCCCTGCGTGAAGATCGATCCCCGCTATTACCGGCCCACGGAGGTCGATGTGCTGATCGGAGATGCGAGCAAGGCCGCGAAGACACTAGGCTGGCGACCGACGGTGTCGTTTCCCGACTTGGTCCGGATGATGGTGCAGGCCGATCTGGATGCGGAACGTCAGCGGATCGAGGGAGTCCAACCGAAAGCGGAGTTATGCACGTCTGGCGAGATCAGAGGGTTGTTGTAACAGGCGGCGGCGGGTTCCTGGGTTCCTTTGTCGTCGAGAAGCTGATGCAGCGCGGCTGCGACCGGGTCGTCGTCCCCCGAAGCCACGACTACGACCTGGTGACCATGGAGGCGGTTCGACGGTTGTACGACGACGCCCGGCCTGACATCGTGATTCACCTGGCGGCCAGAGTGGGCGGGATCGGAGCCAATCAAGCCAACGCGGGGAAGTTTTTCTACGACAACCTGATGATGGGCGCGCAGCTCATGGAGATCGGCCGCCAACGAGGCGTGAAGAAATTCGTCGCGCTCGGCACGATCTGCGCGTATCCCAGGCAGACTCCGGTGCCGTTTCGAGAAGAGGCGCTATGGAACGGCTACCCTGAAGAGACGAATGCGCCCTATGGGCTGGCGAAGAAGATGCTGCTGGTGCAGTCCCAGGCCTATCGGACTCAGTACGGTTTCAATTCTATTGTCCTTTTTCCCGTCAATCTGTACGGACCACGCGATAACTTCCATCCGGAAACGTCGCACGTCATTCCTGCACTGATCCGGAAGGGTGTCGAGGCCAAAGAACGGGCAGCCCGGACCGTGACGCTCTGGGGAGACGGGTCGCCGACGAGGGAGTTCCTGTACGTCGAGGATGCGGCCGAAGGCATTCTTCAGGCAGCCGAGCTATACGATCGAAGCGATCCGGTGAATTTGGGGAGTGGACACGAAATATCCATCAGGGATCTGGCCGCTCTGATTATGCAGGAAGTCGGCTACCAGGGCGAGCTGGTGTGGGACAGGACCAGGCCAAACGGCCAGCCCCGCCGCTGTCTCGATGTTGCCAAAGCCGCCGCCGACTTTAACTTCCACGCCGAACAGTCTCTCCAGGAGGGAATCAGCAAAACCGTCGCATGGTTTCTGGCCAACCGCGCCTCTGTTCGAGAGGTCGTTTTCTGAGGCTCACCCGTAAGTGGTTGGATCTTTGGTGGAAACTGCGTGCCAGAAATCCTTGCCGTATTGCGCGCATCCTATGGCGTGAGATGCTTTTAACGAATTGTTAACACAAACTTGAATCGTAGTGTCCATACGACAAGCCCCACCGCAGTACACTAATTACCTTACTGATATGGAATAGGAGGGGATCATAGCGCTGGTGTGGCCGGCTCTTATGATGGATCTCTCCGATCTGTGGCCCAAGTCTCGACATGAGAACAGCAGTGGTGTCTCGTATGGCGATCATCATGTTCCTGGCAGTGCTGTTCACCGCCGCTCAGCTCCATGCGGCGACTTTTTATGTGGCGTGCGACACCGGGGATGATGCGAATGACGGTGTCAGTGAACTGCATGCGTGGAAATCAGCGTCCAAGGTTGCCAAGTTCGAATTCATGAACGGCGACAAGATTTTGTTCAAGAGAGGATGCGTCTGGGAGGACGTGTCCATCAAGATCACGCGATCTGTGGAATTGGGGGCCTACGGGGATGCCGCAGCGCTTCCGCAGTTGATCGGCGCCGCCCACGTTCGGATTTGGTCCAAGCCTGATGCAAGAGGCGTTGTGTATACGTTTCGGGCCATCGAACCGGGAGTTCCGAGCATCAAGGAAGTTCTGATTGTCTACGATGCCAAACACAACCGGTTCTATCAAAAGGTTCGTACCCTCGAATCGCTCGATGGCCCGGGCAAGTTCTTCCATGACCCCGGGAGCAATGGGTTGCATGTCTTTCCTCTCGACGGCGCAGACCTTCAGCGGGAGATGCTCATTTCGAGCAGGCCTCATGTGCTGGAATTCCAACCGGTCAATGTCGACAGAGTGGTGGTCGATGGACTGCACCTCTCCTTTGCGAACGAGTACGCGATCGGTTTCTGGTATCAGTTGTCTGGAACCAGAAACGGCTCAATCAGAATCGTGAACTGCATCTTTTCCGGCAACGCCTATCAGGCGATCCATATCGGGGGAACGAATACATTCAGGGATGTCGATATCGCGAACAACACCATCACCGCGAGCGGACATGAAGGTATCTATATCGGCTACGTCAAGGGCAGCGAGGAAGGGGAAGTCGTGACCGGCATGCTGAGAATCAGCGGTAACACAATCGGAGGTCCGGGATTCGGTTGGCGCTCTGAGGGTCCTGGTTCTGCCGCCAACGGCGAGGGGATCGACATTAAGAAGGGTGTGGCGGCTGCGACCATCGAATACAACATCATCACCGATTTGATCGGGATGTATGGCATTGGCGTGCAATCCTCGAACGCGATCATAGCGCAGAATACGATCCGGAATATCCACATGAGCGATGCTCCGCCCGATTCCGGTATCGCAGGGATCGTGGTTGATGCCAATGAGAGCAAAGGACCGACGGTCGTCAGGGGCAACAGGGTGGATGTCCGGAGTGCGAACGGAATTGCGATACGAGGCCATGGGGACCGGAAGCCGAGATTCGAGATTTACGACAACGAAATTTCGGTGGAGGAACCCTATTTCCCCTTCGCCTTCACCTCGCAGAATGTCACAAATACGGTCATTAGGAACAACCGGATCAGGGGAGGGAGGGCGGGATTGTGGGTTCAGAAAGCCTGCTGCCCGCCGGCCAATGTCGAATTTCACAGCAACGACACCCGCGGCGTGTCGATGCCGTTGCTCGCGGCTCAAGATCTGTCGGCGGGAGTCCGGGTGTATGCCAATGTCTTTTGTGTGAAGGGCGCGGTGGATGCCGGTCAGAGAGCCGCCATTCCGCAGAACACATTTTCAAGCGAGTGTGCCTTTTCGCATACTCCCGTTTCCCCTCAGCAGCGTCATATCCCGTAGGAGGACGGCGAAGGGATCGGAAGCGGGCAACTCGAGTGTAACAGGGCAGAATATATTCCGGACGGATAGATTAAATGTGTGGAATAGCGGGAATTGTGTCCTATCACTACGCGGCGCTTGAGGTCGATCGCGCTGAACTGCGGCGCATTCGGGATGCCATGGCCGCCCGTGGTCCCGATGGCAGCGGCGAATGGTTTTCTGAGGATAATCGCGTCGGGCTGGGCCATAGGCGATTGGCGATCATCGATCTTGCGGAGCGGGCTGCGCAGCCCATGGCGAGCGCGGATGGCCGGCTTGTGGTCACGTTCAACGGAGAGATTTATAACTACCGGATGCTGCGGGGGAAGCTCGAATCCAAAGGCTACGTCTTTCGCACCGAGTCCGATACCGAGGTGCTGCTGCATCTGTATGCGGACAGGGGAGAGGCGATGGTCGAGGACCTGCGCGGCATGTTTGCGTTCGGTCTGTGGGACAGCCGGAAACGTGCATTGTTCCTCGGGAGGGACCCCTATGGCATTAAGCCGCTGTATTATGCCGACGACGGCTGGACATTGCGATTTGCGAGCCAGGTCAAGGCGCTGCAAGCCGGAGGATGCATCTCACGCGATCCCGATCCGGCGGGACATGTCGGCTTTTACCTCTTCGGGAGCGTCCCGGAACCCTATACGATATGGCAGAGTATCAGGGCGGTGCCGGCAGGTTCGACCCTGTGGGTGGACAAGATCGGCATATCTGAGCCGAAACGATATTTCTCCCTGGCCCGTACCTATTGTGAAGCAGAGGCTTATCCTGTACGGCTTGACGAGGTCGAACTTCAGCGGTTTGCGCGGGAGGCCTTGCTCGATTCGGTACGGCACCATCTGACGGCGGACGTGCCGGTCGGCGCATTTCTCTCCGCGGGTATCGACTCGGGTTCACTGGTCGGATTGATGCGAGATGCTGGTCAGACGGACATCCAGACCGTGACTTTGGCCTTCTCGGAGTTCACCGGCAAGCCGGGTGATGAGGCGCCGCTCGCGGAGCAAGTGGCCAAGCAGTTCGGCACCCGCCATACGACGAGGATCGTTACTGAGTCGGAATTCCTGGACGATATGCCACGCATTCTGGCCGCAATGGACCAGCCGAGCATCGACGGCATCAATACCTGGTTTGTCAGTAAGGCGGCTCGCGAACTCGGTATCAAGGTGGCCGTCTCAGGTATCGGGGGCGATGAGCTACTGGGAGGCTATCGCTCGTTCGACAGGATTCCCGCCTTGGTCAGGCGGCTGACCATTCCATCTTGTATTCCGTTTCTTGGTCCTCTGGCTCGAACCCTCGGCAAGCAGGTGCTCGCAGGTCGCTTCACGGTGCATCCCAAAGCGTTGAGCCTGTTGGAATATGGCGGTACGTATCCAGGAGCATACTTGCTGATTCGCGGCCTCTTTATGCCGGGTGAACTCCATAATGTGTTGGACAAGGACCTGGTCCTGGAAGGTCTCAGGCGCTTGCAGCCCCTCAACCATATCGGAGAAGTCCTGACCCCTGATCCCGGCACGGCCCGCAGTCGCATCGCGGTGTTGGAGTCGGGACTGTACATGCGCAATACGCTGCTGCGCGACGCCGACTGGGCCAGCATGGCGCATTCGCTGGAAATTCGCGCGCCATTGGTGGATTCACATCTTGTGAAAACGCTCTCGCCGGCTCTTGTCTCGTGCAAAGCCGCTCAAGCCAAGGATCTGCTGGCTCAAAGTCCGACCCTGGGTCTTCCGG